>Ga0210401_10000289_pt1 | contig 62756 bp, 47 predicted proteins | sample IncBWH32MmetaG_FD_150866 | JGI IMG/M metagenome (GOLD analysis project Ga0210401, IMG submission 150866) | Forest soil microbial communities from Barre Woods Harvard Forest LTER site, Petersham, Massachusetts, United States - Inc-BW-H-32-M | ecosystem: Environmental > Terrestrial > Soil >...
CTTTCGCGCCGCCCTCCACCGGAAATTTCTCCGGAAATGTTGCGATTGTCTCGAACGCGTCAAACCCGAATCTGTCCATACCGCTCAGCGGTACGGGTACGCCCGTGCCCCAGGGACAGTTGTCCGTGTCTCCCACAACCTTGGCCTTCGGCAATGTGATCGTGGGAACGAATGGCCAACTAAACGGGACGCTCAGCGCAACTGGTCAGACTGTGATTGTGTCTTCCGATAACGTGACCGGCTCAGCTTTTGCTGTAACCGGATTGTCATTCCCGGTTACGATTCCGGCCGGACAACACGTGCAGTTCACCGTGACCTTTACACCGCCCGGACTTGGCGCGGCATCGGGCAGCTTATCGTTTGCCAGCAATGCCTCCAATTCTCCGACCGTCGAAAACTTCACTGGCACTGGAACCCCTCCCCCGCAGCACAGCGCAAATCTCTCCTGGACCGCGAGCACGTCGCAGAACATCATTGGCTACAACATCTATCGTGGCGTGAAGTCGGGTGGACCTTATTCAAAAATCAATTCGGTCCTGGACGCAAGCACGCTTTACACCGACACGACTGTCGCCGATGGAACGACCTACTACTACGTAACGACTTCGGTCGATTCGAGCAACGTAGAGAGCGGCTACTCTAATCAGACCACGGCGGTGATTCCGCCGCCGTAGTTCTCCGCTCGGTAGAAATTCCGGTACATTCTTGAAAGTGGAGCGGTGGCAACGCCTCCGGTCCACAGTTTTCGAGGAGGTGCCGGCTTCGCACGTCCCCGTCTGAGCTTTTCCCCTTGCAGAACTTAATCTATTCCTTTAGCCTTACGTGGATTTCTACAATAAAATACATATGTTCAAGGACCGTCGGTTTCCACCTCGAATCTTTCCAGGACGTACTACCGACACCTTTTCTATGGGCCGATAAGTCTCAACAAGATTCGCGCCATGCGACTCTCCCGCGCCACCTCTCGATCTCTCCTTGCTCCAGCCGTGATCGCGATGCTGCTTGCATCGATTCCTCGCGCGCAGGCATCTGACGTTGCCCTCGGCAAGCCGGCTTCGTCCAATCGACATCTGATCTTTACACCCGCCACTCTGGGTTTCGGGAAAGTCGCTGTCCGCCCCAAGAAGTTCCGGATGGTTACGATCACTAACGCGGGCGATTCCGAACTCACGCTGTTGCAGGTCACTCCCCGAGGAACAGGATTCGCGGTTATCGGGCTCGATTTTACCTTGACCCTGGCAAGCGGAGAGACCTTCACCTTCAGCGCCATCTGTGCACCACAATCCATCGGCGCCAGGAACGGAAGCATTTCGTTCGTTTCGCAAGTTTCAGACATTTCGGAATCCAGAGCCAGATCCCGATGTTGGGTTTGACGGGGACGGGCGCGGATGACGACCAGCTCACAGTTGATCCGCCAGCCATGAATTTTGGTACGGTACAGCTAGCAACCCGACTTAGTGAAATCTAGGGCGACGGGATGTCGGCTCGAACCTCGTTCGAGGACGTACTCTCGGTTCCTTTCGCATTCACCGCTCTGGTCACGTAAAAGTACGTCTGTCCCGGTTGAACGGTATTGTCGACGAAACTGGTTCCGGAGACCGGAGCGGAATTCACCTTGACCACGCCCGATGCGCCGCGACGGTACACGTCGTAGCCAACGACTGCAGATGTGCTCGGTTGCTAGGACAGATTGACACTATGTTGCGGGTCGGGTAACGCCATTGCACTGCGCTATTGCCACGTCCGCGGACGCACATGCGTTGCTTAAGAAGTGCTTGCCCTTAGCCAGTATCCGCGATATGCCGGTGTGGTGGTGAGTGCCAAGCTGGAAGCCCACCCACGCAATCGCCAGCGCAGCGCTCCCAAACCGATTCTCGACGCGATCATAGATCTCTCAACCAATCCCCCCTCAACCAACCCCCTAGACTAGTTGCTTGCCCTGTCAGCACAGCCGTTTACCTCTACCGAGTCTGTCGCTGACTCCAGCGCGAACGGCTGAAACAGCCGGCGACAACCTTTGTGCAAGAGTTTGCATACACTCTTTCGACTATCGATATGCCTCAACCGCGCAAATTCTTGAATCCGCGATAGTAAGCACTCACTTACGGATTAACACTGTAGGCTGCAGAATTGCGGGAAGCGATAGCAGGCCAATCGAGAGCCCATGACATACCCGCAATTCCAGGACATCCGTTTCTTATCAGCAGCGATTTGGCAGAGTGCAAAAAGCCTGACTTTGGTGGCTCTCTTGAGTGGCGCGGGCTTTGCCCAAGCGGTTTCTGTTGCGACACTTAATGATGGCCCACCTGGCTCCTTTCCTGAAAACTCGGCCCCATCTAGCCCAGCTGCACCCAATGCAAGTTCGTTTGCCCACGGCGCAGTGACAGCTTCGCCGACGAGTGCCAATGCGCTGCCCGAGGCACCCAGCCCTCATAGGTTTTGGGATAACGAGAATCGGGCTCTATTCACGACCGTCGCCGCTCTCAGCGCTGCTGACTTCGCGCTGACCCGGTCCATCCTGCAAAATGGCGGAAAGGAATTGAATCCTGTGACCCGCCTTTTCAGCGGCAGCACGGCGGGCTTGGCGGCCAATTTCGCTGGCGAAACAGCGGGAATCATCGGGCTCAGCTACATCTTCCACAAAACCGGGCATCATCAGTTGGAGCGGCTTACCCCTATGCTCAACATGGGGGCCTCGGTGTTTGCAGTGATCTATGACCTAAACCACCGTTAGGCTCCTCCCCGTCAAAGCTGGAAACACAACAACAGCAACATTCTTTCAGCCTTGGTATTCCATCGTTATCCGTGGTAAGATTCCTCCCGCTTGGCGGCAGTGCGGCATGGGGCGCGCTCCTTAACGAAGATCCCGAGGAGACGCTCGTATGACCCGAAAGTACTTCCTTCTGGCAGTTCTTCTGTGTGTTTCGGCTAGCATCGTAGCTCGAGCTGTGACCAATGATGAGCTCATTCCCGCCGGAACGCTTCTGCAGTGCACCCTGGATGAACCCAACTTCTCGTCCAAAACTGCGCAGGTCGGCGATCCTGTGCTTTGTTATCTGGGACACATCTCGGCCTTCGGGCGTTCGATATTTCCCCGAGGCGCGGAACTTAGCGGCCACCTCCAGGACTATCAAAACCCCGGACACTTTGTGGGCAAGGGTTGGATTGAGATCGATTTTGATCGCATCATCCTTCCCGGCGCTCAGGTCTACCCACTCTCTGCGAAAGTTATTTCAGCACCCCATCTGAAAGTCGACGCCGAGGGGAAGGTTCACAGTAAGGGTCATCCGAAAAGGGACGCCACGCTCTGGGCGGTGCCCGTCTTCTGGCCGGTCAAGATCCTCACTCTGCCTAATCGTGGGCCCTACCCCACTCTCAAAGGTGAAGCCCGGCTCACCTTACGTCTGCTGGAAGATATCGAAGTTCCTTTGCCGGCATCCAACGCGAGGGCTTCGGTCCCCATGCCCCCGTGGGTCTCCCCCAGCCGCTACGACGCATCTTCATCTGTAATCTACTCGCCGGCGTCGTTAGCTCCGCGAGGGCAAACCGCAACCCTGCAGCCGGCTAGTTTCGTGCAGCATCCCGTCGAGGCTCAGCCTGTGGAGCACCACGAACTGCAGTCTCCCGAACGCCAGTCCACGGTGATTGTTCTCAAGGGTGGCGCCGCCTGGCTGGCCCAGGACTACTGGGTCGAAGCCGGACAACTCCATTGCTTGAGTTCAGACGGAGAGCAGAAGTTAGTCGCGCTCGAGTCGATGGATCTGTACCAAACCGTTCGTGTGAACCGGGAACGACACGTAGAGTTCGTCCTGCGCTCGAAAGATCTTAAAGGTCCCATCGAGCAGTGAGTAGTCGCTACAAAGAGTTACTTTGCGAAAATCAGGAGTCTGCGCCCCAGACAGCGCAACCAGTCTCGTGACGCGGACTCCTGGCCTTTGCTGCAAATGATCTCCCCGATTTCGGACGCGAAATCCCACAAATGGACGCTCGAAATCTAAGATTTGGTTTCTAGCGTCGCAATGTAGTTGAAGAACAAGCGGTTATTTTCCGGCTGAATGGCAAAATTAATGCTTGCCCTTCCCAAGCGTCACTCCGCTTCGAAGGGGCCACTCTATGCACCGAACCGAGCGTATCCGCCAGTCTGCATCCGGCCAGCTCACCTGGGATGAAATTCAAAAGCTTCAAAATGAGGGTTGGAGGCTGATTGCGCTCGAGTGGGAACGCGACGTGCCTACGGGAGAGAATAGAGCAGGCGCGGAGCACGACCAGGAAGACCCGCCCTTTGGCTTGCGCATCGCCCCCGACTGTTCAACCCTGGTCGAAGACCGCAGTGAAAATGAGGCTCTCCTGGCAATGATGGAGCTGATCATCCAGGATGGCCCCTATTCCTCGATCGCAGAGGAACTGAATCGGCGAGGATACCGAACCCGCGAAGGGTCGAAGTGGACTCCGGTATCGGTATTCGAAATGTTGCCCAGGCTGATAGACGCGGGGCCCCGAATTCTGTCCAGCGAAGACTGGCATCGCCGCAAACAGGTAGACAACCGCAGGATCAATCCTCCAGTCGTTTGACACCACCCATTTGAAACAAAAGCCTGCCTCGCGTACAACCCGGGGTTGAGTCGAGTCGTCTACCCTTCGCGGTCTGAGAATGGGGATAGGTCCGCCAACGGCTCGGGAAGAGTATGCTTGAAGTATCCTCTGGCTTGATTCGGCAAGGCCACCAGTTTCGGACTTGCGCGGCCACTCTAGTCTAAAATGCGGGTTCGGAATCCAGGTCACTAATGGAGGTTTCTATGCGCAAAATCGCAATTGTCATCGGAATCGTACTGGTCGTTATGGTTCTCGCCGTGGGCATATTCGTAGTCACGTTCAATCCCAACGACTACCGGGGCACACTCCAGACAAAGCTCGAACAACAGTTGGATCGAAAAGTTGCGCTCGGCAACATGGAATTGGGATTATTCCCATTACGTTTTCGGGTATACAACCTGTCGATCGCAGACGATCCGAAGTTCGGTACGCGAGCGTTCGTCCAAACCCAGGAGCTAAGCGTTTCTGTCAAGCTGCTTCCCCTGCTGAGCAAGTCCGTACAAATAGATTCGCTCGCCCTCGAGCGTCCGAGTGTCGAACTAATCAAGAATGCGCAGGGGATGTGGAACTTCGCCTCAATTGGCCAGAAAACCCCCGCAACTCCCTCCTCTTCGTCTTCGTCCAGCCAGCAATTCTCGCTCGGCGAACTGGCGATCAACGACGGATTGGTCGCAATTACGGACCTGCAGGACCGCAAGCCGCGAACCGTTTACGATCACATTAATCTCAAGCTTACTGACTTCGCACCCGACTCTCCGTTCAATCTCGACGCTTCGGTGCACCTGCCCGGCGCCGGAAGCCAGGAAGTTAGCTTAAAGGGGAAGGGTGGCCCCCTCTCCCAGGCGAATCCCGCCGCGACGCCGTTCAAGGGTACGCTCGACTTAAAAGGAGTCGAGATCGCCGGACTGCAGAAGTTCCTGCAGAGTCCGGCGCTGGCGAACACCGATGGTGTGCTTTCCGGGCACACGGATATCGCCAGTGAAAGTGGGAAACTCTCGGCCAAGGGGCAAATGGATTTAGAAAAGCCTCGATTGCACGGCATCGATGTGGGATATCCGATCAACCTGGACTACGATGTCAGCGACGACCTCCCGAACGACCTGCTCACCATCATCAAGGGTGCAATCAAGTTGGGGCCGACCCCTCTTTCCGTTAGCGGCACGATGAACTCCAAGCCCACTCCGGCACAGCTCAACCTCGACCTGAAAGCCAACAATGTATCCATCGCAGAGATCGCAAGGCTGGCCGCAGCGGCCGGGATCGCATTCGCTCCCGGCACGACCGTGAATGGACAGATGAGCGCAGACATAAAGGCTCAGGGCGCTGCGGATAAGCCGGCACTGAATGGGACTCTCGCGGGCCGGGACATCCAGGTCTCCGGCAAGGAAATCGCCAAGCCGGTCGCCGTGAAAGCGGTGAACATCGCGCTAAGTCCGACCGAAATCCACTCCGACAGCTTTAATGTCACCTCCGGTGGAACCAGCGCAGCGGTTCAATTCTCCGTGAAGGACTACACCTCCAATTCTTCCCAGGTGGATGCCACGTTGCGCGCGCCGCAGGCAGCATTGCCCGATCTGCTCGCAATGGCAAAGGCTTACGGCGTGACCTCACTCGACAAGATGAGCGGCGCAGGAAATCTCGCCGTCGATATGCATGCCGCCGGTCCGGTGCAATCCATGAGCTCTGACCAGCTCGTGAAAGCGTTGAACGGCACAATTAACGTCAATTTCAACAACGTGCGCTATGCGGGCGTGGATATTTCGCACCAACTACTATCCATGATTGGTTCGGGCCAGACGGGAAAGGACCAGGGCTTCACCAACATCCAGAAAATGACCGGAACCATTCTGGTGAAGAACGGGATCGCCCAGACCAACAATCTGCAAGCGACACTCGATATCGGCAATGTAGGTGCGACCGGCACCGCGAACCTGGCTACCCAGATTCTGAATATGCAGTTGACCGCCGTGCTCAGCAAAGCCTTCACCCAGCAGTTAGGTGGCGCGGCAGGTGGCAACTACATGAGCGCTGCGCTGGCAAATAGTCAGGGAGAGCTTGTGATACCGGCAATTGTGGGCGGTACTTTCCAGAATCCAAAGATTATGCCCGACGTCCAGAAAATAGCTCAGATGAAACTGAAGGGGTTAATGCCGACCGCAGACAATCCCCTGGGCGGCGCTTCCTCTATCTTGGGAGGAGTTACGGGACAGAAAGGCCAGCAGCCAGGACAGCAACAAAATCAGGTGAATCAGATCATGGGCCTTTTTGGCAACAAGAAGAAGTAATGTTTCGCCATGGTTTGCGGGAGGATAGCGATTGTTCCACGACGGCTGCCGTCAGTTCTGCGGCAGGCCTCCTGACCGTCTTCGCACATGCAACTTGATCGTCCCGATCGTTTGTCCATCAGCTTGAGCGCGGCAAACGATTTCGTCGACCTTGCCTTCAACTGTTTTTGGCGAGTCCAGCGTGACCAGTACCGGTAACTGCTCTCCGGCACGGAGCGTGTAGCTCCCGTTTCCGCTCAGCGTGACCCAGCCTTCGGGTGCGCTTAGCGACAAAGTCAATTCTTTAGCCGTAGCAGAGTTGTTCCGCAGGCTGAGAGGAATCTGCAAGCTTGTGCCCGACGCGATTGCGATCTCAGGAACAGGAGCCTGGGGCAGCTGCTGAAGGCCATGGGCCCGCCTGAAAATTGCGTAGAAACCCCAGGGACCGGCAAGCCCCACGGAAAGCCCGGATGGCGGCTCCGGCACTTCTTCCACCCGTCGGACAAACGCAATCTCTCCCGGCGTGATCCCCTCGAAAACATCGCCGGTGGCGCTCCCCCCGACATTCGACTTGCCGAAAGTCAGCTGCACCGGATCACCCCAATCTTTCGCCAGATCCGGTTCGTCCTTTTTTTCCAGGCCTTCGATGTAACTGCGGTATTGGGTAAGGTGAAATTCGAACGCTTCCATTGCGATCCGCCAATACGGTATCTTGCGCGTGGGCGAAATCCCCGTAGTCGGATACTCCGGACCGGTATTCTTGAATTGATCTTGCTCTTGCGCATCGGAGAAGTAGTAAATCTTCTTGGGCTGCCAAGGCCGCAGTCCTTCGAGTAGGGTTTCATTGACGCGGACAGGAGCCGCGAGCTGAGCCGGAAAAACCGCGGGGTCGCCTGCAGTATCAAATGCTTCCGTCGCGAGCACGCCTGAAGCCTGGTGGTCGCCGTGATTTTCGCCAATGAAAAATCCCGGCAACCAGGTCAGAATCACTTCCGGGCGCGTCAGCCGTACCATGCGAACCACTCCCTCCAACGCCGCTCCGTTGTGCCAATTCGCCAGCGATTGCAAAACATTCTGACTGGGCGTGTCGCGGCCGTCCAGAAACCACACATTGTCCACTCCAACCTTCGTCATCGCACGCCGCAGCTCCATCTCTCGCACCGCTCCCAATGCAATCGCCCGTTCCGGCCCCATATTGTTATGACCGGCTTCGCCGTGGGTCAGATAAACTGCGGCTACGCGTTGGTGTTGATCGAGAAGCTGAGCCAGATAAGCGGAGACTCCGGTCTCATCGTCCGGGTGGGCCACCACCAGTAGGACATCGGCCTTAAAACGAGCGTCAGGCTCGATGGCCGGCGGAGATTTGGGCGTCTGAGCTGCGAGCGTCGCCGCGAAAAGTGTCAGTATGCAAAACGAGTATCGAAGTTTCACTGGTCTCCCATTGCTCGTCTTTCGTAGGTGGTCTTCCTAGAATGCGGAATCGGGTCAGTGGACGACTCCGCATCTTGATTGCTTGCGAATATGATTAGACGTTCAAAGCCGGACCTAAGCACTATTACTTTTGCAGCCGCGACCACACAAGATATCTATGAAGACAGCGATCGAAGAGACGTTTATTTCACTCAAGGGTCGATTTCGTGGAGATTTACTTCGTCCCCACGACGAGGCCTACGCGCATGCCCGAGGCATTTGGAACGCGATGGTGGCACGCACACCCGGTCTGATAGCCCGCTGCGCCGACGTCGCAGATGTCCAGGCTGCCGTCCGGGCAGCTAGCGCCGCGGGCGCTCTCACTGCGGTGCGCTGCGGAGGACATAGTCTCGCTGGCTTCAGCACCTGCGACGGTGGGCTGGTAATCGATCTGTCAAGAATGCGAGACGTATCGGTCGACCGCGAGGCTCGTAGAGGTCGGTTTGCGGGCGGCTGCCTGCTCGGCTCGATCGACGTCGCCACTCAGCAAGAGGGACTTGTTTTCCCCTCTGGCGTAGTCTCGCACACGGGAGCCGCTGGGCTGGTTCTCGGCGGCGGATTTGGCTGGCTCACCCGGCGGCATGGGCTCTCTGTCGACAACGTTGAAGGCTTCACTCTGGTAACAGCGGACGGTTCCATGGTGCACGCCAATGGGAAACAGAACGCCGAGTTGTTTTGGGCCCTGCGCGGAGGTGGTGGCAACTTTGGAGTGGTCACTGAGTTCGAAGTGAAACTCCATCCGCTAACATCCGTGGTCCTGGCCGAGGCATTGTGCCTGGGCGATGACATCTCCGGCACCCTGCGGCGCTGGAGGGATTTCATGCCGGATGCGCCCGACAAGTTGAAATGGAACCTAAATCTGCGCATCGCTCCCAACACGGAAAACGTGCCGGCGGATTCCCGCGGACGTCCGGTCGCGAGTGAGTCGGTGCTTTGGGTGGGCGACCCCGAGGAAGGCCGTGCCTATCTCGACCATGTCCTGTCCCCCGCGGTGAACCGGAAGGTTTTGTCCTACCTCGCCTTGCAGACTATGGCAGACAACGAGTTTCCGCACGGCCGCCACTATTACACCAAGTCCGGCTACTTCAAGTCTCTCGACGACAGCAGCATCGACCAAATGGTCCAGGCTCTGGCTACCGTCCCATCTCCGACGACTCAGATCGAGCTGGCTTACCTGGGCGGAGCAGCGGCGCGGGTCGCCGCTGGAGAAACGGCATTCGGGGACCGCAGTTCGCCCTTCGTCGTCAATCTGCTGGCCAACTGGTCAGATGCCTCGGAGGACGCCGCGAACGTCGCGTGGATTCGCAATCTGTTCAAAGTGCTTCGGCCATCCATGACTCCGGGAGTTTACGTCAACTTCATGAGTGGCGACGAGGACGACCGCGTGCCTGAGGCCTATCGTGAACGGTGGGATCGCCTCGTCGAGGTCAAGTCGCACTACGATCCCAACAACTTCTTCCGGCTGAATCAGAACATCCAACCAACCAAAACCGCATCGATCAAGCGCGACCGGTGAAGACCGAGTGTGACTTTTTCCAAATTTGCTCTTCTAAACAGAAACCAGGCCCGGTCGGGAGGAGATCCACGGTTCCGGGCCTTTCTCAGGTGATGCAGCGGGAATTGTATCCAGTTCGGCGATTAACGTCTACCATGTTAATAGACAAACATCCACGCCTTGTCTCTCCGTCCAACTAGGGCAGGATTCCGAGCAATCGCAGCGTGCTCACCCCGGTCATTACCGCGACGAACAGCATCACTACGTATTCCGCGAGGTTCGCGACCACGCCCGTGGCCTGTGTTTTCCGCAGAAAGTCAGTCATGTCCTCTCTCCTCCCGGCAGCCTTCCACTTGTTCTCGACGGTTATCAGTTTGGGCTATGGACGGCGATTCAACAATGGCTCGTTGGTGGGGCTCGTCGAACACCCGTAACCAGCGGGCCATAACCCAAGTCACAAGTCTGAGGCGCCTTCCTGGGAGAGTTCAGCGTAACGCTCCACCGCGCCTTACTTATGTAACTGGCGCGCATACACGCGGCCTGCGATCATCAGCAGCAGCGGGGGTGAGGCCATGACTAGTACGAAGAAAGCCACGGTTTTCACCAGTGTGTTTGCTTTGCTACTCAGCACCAGCCTGTTCGCCACTCCATCGGATAGCGCCCAACCCGCGCCCCAAACCGCACGACAGGCGCTGCTGGAGATGTTTTTCAGCAAGACGCCTGGAATGTTCGAAAGTCATCTGCCCCAGGCTACGCGAGCGGCCATGCGCAAAGCGGGTACCAGCTCAGGCGCATCGCTGCTCAGCGGATTCTCGATGCTCACCGGCCAGCTCAATTCCCGCGGGCAGCAATTGCAGACCTTTGAAGCCGGGCCAACCCTGGTACTGCTTGAGAATGCCGATGCCCACAGCAAGTTTGAAATCGACGTGGAAGGTGACGACCTGCGTGGCGATGAAGACGAAATCGAGCTTTCGTTTCACAGCTCGAAAGATGGAGAGCCGCAAACCGCAGGGGCGAAATTCCGTCTCACTCTGACCATGAAGCAGGAAACCGGCACTTGGCGCCTGAGCGACATTTCCATGACTATCGGAATGTCGCTGACCGACCCCGCGTTTCTGAAGGCCATGACAAGCAATACGAGACCAGCCACCACCACCATGGTGGGCGGCCAAGCCTCCGCAGGCGGTCCGACAACGTTCACCCCAGTGCGCGGAATGATCGCAGCCAATGAATCTGCGGCAGTTGGCGGGCTCCGCACGCTCAATACGGCTGAGATAACCTATGCCGCCAGTTTTCCCGCGCATGGTTTCACCTGCGCCTTGTCAGACTTGGGTGGCATGGGAGGCGGCAGCGGGGTCACGGAGCACCAGACAATGCTGATTGATCCGCGGCTTGCGAGCGGCAAGAAAAACGGCTACCTCTTCGCACTCAGCGGGTGCGACGGAACCCAGGCGTCGAGGTACAGCGTCACCGCCGTGCCGGCGGATCCAACTTCTGGAACGCGCGCCTTTTGCAGCGATGAATCGGCGGTAATTCGCTTCTCTGCAGACGGCAGAGCCGACTCGTGTCTGACCAAGGGCAAACCATTGCAGTAAGAAACCGCCGGTGAGCAGCTTCAGGTTGCCTACCGGCCGAATCTAACTGGCCTCGATGTTCACCATACGAATGATTTCGGTCTTTGGATCCAGAAAGCCGCGGACCTTCACCTTTTCACCGACAAAGCCTCGTGGCAGATCCTGGTTGTCGAGATGATAGACGTGACCCTTGGATGCCAGCACGAATTTTCCTCCCATGTGCACCATGCAAAATTGCGAGCATGAAGCCGGAGTGTTTCCTGCGTCCCCGGACTTCGACTTCAGCATTTCCTGATGCGACTGCGTCAGGGAATGAACGTTGAGTGCACATTGGCTGTCAGAAATCTCCCCGCGAAACGTTCTCGGCTCTTCCTCTCCAGCGAATGCCGCGAACGATAGCGCCAATAGCCACACCGAACTTACAATCGAGATTCGCTTCATATATTCCTCTCAAGTTACGACGTCACTACAAACATCATGAACATTCCCTCATGCTCTTCACTGCAAATTACGCTACACACCACGACGTATTCGCCAGGTTCGTCCGGTGCGGTCATGGAAAACTCCTGCGTACCCGGCTTCAGTAACAGATCCAGCCCGGCACTTTGGACTGATCCTTGGCTCGAAGCAGCGAGAATCCGTGTATCGATCCATCCCGGTTCCACGATTTCCCCTTGCGCGCCGTGATCCGTAACAGAATCTGTTCGCCGGCCTTCACCGTGATTTCGGGTTTTTTCTCGCCCGCAATCTTGTACCGGCTGTCTTTGTCCGCCAAGACTTCAATCACGTGAACCGGGGTGCTCGAGAGCGCCTGGGCGAAGGCCATCGCGCAACTCGCCAAGACCACTGCACACAAAATCCCGGCTCTCTTCTTCGTCGTCAGCGATTGTGACCGAACCGGAATCCGGTTTTGGGTGGCCCAGTGCTTTAGCGTTGCGGTTAGTTCTCGAGATTGAACGAGGGCTTTGGCCGCCGAGGTAAAGCATCCCTAGCCGATAATCTAGGTCTCACCTAACCGTTTGGCGGATGTGCGATTTTCCTATTCCCCGCATGATGAAACTCACATGGACAAGGAACTGTTCGTGCCACATCAATCAGGGAGGGTTCAATGGCTTCCGTACTCGCCAGCTTTTCACAAGAGCTCAACTCCGCGGCGGAAAAAGCAGCACCATCCGTCGTCACCGTACACGCCAGGCATCGCGTGCCTTCGAGCGGCATTCATTGGCGGCGAGGAATCGTGGTCACCGCGAACCACACAGTGCGCCGCGAAGACGACATTACCGTTCTCATTCACGGCGGAAAACGTATATCGGCAAAACTCGCGGGCCGCGATCCCGGTACTGATCTCGCAGCTTTGCAATTCAATCAGGAGACCGACCTTCCCATTCCGCAATTCGCTGACACCGCAAACTTAAAGCTCGCCAACTTTGTGCTCGCGCTGGGGCGCACGCGTTTCGGAAACCCGGTAGCCAGCGCCGGAATCATCGGAGGCCTGGGCGGCGAATGGCGCACCTGGCGCGGCGGTCGGATCGACCAGAACATTCGCCTCGATCTCGCCCTTTACCCTGGCTTTTCCGGAGGCCCTCTGGTCCACTTCGACGGCAACGTTCTCGGCCTCAACACCAACGGCTTCGACCGCGGACGCGCTGTGACCGTTCCCGTTTCAACCGTCAATCGAGTCGTCGACGAACTCCTCGCTAAGGGTTACATCGCCCGGCCTTATCTAGGAATCGCCACGCAGCCCGTCGCCCTTCCCGAGGCGCTGCGCGCCAAGCTGAAGTCGTCCGCGGCAGGCGGCCTTATGGTTCTCCATGTCGAAGCCGGAAGCCCAGCCGACAAAGCCGGAATCGTTCTAGGCGATGTGATCGTCGAATTACAAGGCAAGCCAGTCTTGGACACGGAACATATTCAGGATTTGCTGGCCTCCGCGAAAGTCAACGAGAAGATCGCGACAACCGTAATCCGGGGCGGCGCACCTCTCGAGCTGTCGATTACGTTGGGAGAACGTCCAGCGAAGTAGAGCTGATTTTAAAATGACAAAAAGAAATGGAGGCAGGGTCATTCGTGTACTGTTGGCCGCTGCCCCCACGGTCCGGCGGGCGGGGCTGGAAGCATTCGTCAAAAAAGCTCCGTTGCTCGAGCTTGCGGGAAGCCTTCATAACGCTCTGGCAGTTGCGCGATACGCAGCTCAGCTGCAGCCGGATGTGGTATTGCTTGACCTTGAGAGCGAAACTCCCGCACGCGAATCCGCTGCGTTTCCCCTCGTCGTACTGATCGACGAGCCTTCCGCAGATTGGACGGCGCACGCCCTGCGCTCCGGCGTAAAAGCAATTCTGCCCCGGGATTCCGGCATGGAAGAAATTCTAGCGGCCATCCAAGCCGCTCATGCCGGTTTGGTATTGCTCGACGCCGACGTAACTCAGAATCTGGCTTCCCGCATTCCCGCGCCATCGGCTCAACCAACGGCAGCTTTGGACGACCTCACTCCCCGCGAAGTCGAAGTCTTGCGCATGCTCGCCGAGGGCTTGGGCAACCGGGAAATGGCGGCTCGCCTTGGCATCTCCGACCACACCGTAAAGTTCCACATCAGCTCCATCCTGGATAAGCTAGGAGCAGCCACCCGCACCGAAGCCGTAACCATGGGCATCCGCATGGGAATTATCCTGCTCTAACCCACTCACGAATTGCTGCCTGCAGCGTATGCGGGATCGACGACTCAGAGCTCTGGTTGTGGAGGACGGGCGTCCACGCCCGTCGAAGCGGGTAAGGTCCCAGAGAAGTGTCGCGCTGAGGCCGTTCGTTTTTCCCCACATTGGGACTGAAGTGCCTCCGTTGCTGTACCAATCCGAATGAGAGTTTCTGCCTTCATCCCCAATCATGAGCATAGTATATTCTCCTTTTGTTCGTCACTAATGAATTCGCCTTTTTATCAGCGACTTCGGGAAGATTTGCAAAGTGGGTTTCGCAACATTCCAGTTGGAGGCGAGGCCTCCTAAAAGGTCATAGTGGTTGTTACGGTCATCAAGTGACGGACACCGCAAGAACAGCTATTTCTCGTAGTAGACAGATCACCCCGATAAGCCGGGTGCCAGTACCTACGAGCCCAGGTACTTAATGAAGATCACCTCGTTTTGTGCTTCGTTGTAGAGCAGCTCATCGGCCAAGGCGCGAGTCATGAGGATACCGAAGCCTCCTGGGCGGATTCCCATCTGATCCCGGAGAGCCACGTGGGCAACCGGTTCGTCTTTTGGCTGCCCGATGGCGGCGTGGCCTAGACCCTCAAAGCTGAAGCCCGGGCCGGGATCGGCAACGCGATACATCAACATGCGGGACGAACGCACCTGGGCAATGCGGACCTTGCGATTGGGGTCGAGCTTGCCGCCCCACTCTACCGCGTTAAGCAGCAGTTCGCGAAAAGCCATGGCGATGGCGTGGCGCAAGTCGTCCGGCAGGTCAGCCTCCAGTTTGAGCAGGAAGGCTTGGATCCGTTCCGCCGCGTCTCGGGTGCACGGGATGAGCAATTCGACCCAGTGCGGGAGGGCAGAGACCACTTCGATCGGCGGCGAAGAACCCTCTTCCAGAGCTCGCCGTGCCACCTCGACAGCATCCTTGGGCGGAAAGGGCTTGCAGATGTATTCGTAGGCCTGTTCACGAACCGCACGCAGTAACGACTGCGGAGTAGTGTCCGAGGTCATGATAATGACCTTGGGGTGAGACTTCCCCGAGCGAATGCAGGCGAGGACCTCAAGACCACTGATTCCCGGCATCCAGATGTCAAGAAACACCAAGTCGAATTTCATTTGCTGGACCTTGCGCAGCGCGTCGATGCCATCTTTGGCTGCAGTGACCGCGTAGTTTGCGTCGCGCAGCATCCTGCTGATCGCATGCCGGGTGGTGCGGTCGTCATCGGCGACCAATATCTTCTGGGTTGTCGCGGGGGTGTGGCACATCGATCCCACCTTGAGCTGGCGAATAGCAGTCAGCGATTGGCCGCCATGCTACGCCCGCAGGGAACCAGGGTCAACTTCACAGTGGCAGTGGAATCCATGAATGGTTGCATGGATGCCCTCTTTGCACCACAATTGGAACCTCGGGATTGCGGCAGTCCCCCGCCCCTCATGAGTACCGCGTCGCGTTTCAATCCGCCAACTGAAGACGACTTGCGAGAGTTTCTCGACTTGTCGATCGACATGCTGTGTATCGCCGGCGTTGACGGTTACTTCAAGCACCTCAACCCTGCATGGGAGAGGACGCTCGGCTACAGCAAGGAGGAGTTGCTGTCGCGACCCTATGTGGACTTCGTTCACCCCGAAGATCGTGAAGCGGCCATCGCCGAAGCCAAGAGTTTGGCGGCGGGTCGCGACACCTTCATCTTCGAGAACCGCTTCCGATGCAAGGACGGTTCCTACAAGTGGCTGCGCTGGACCGGCGCGGTGCGCGCGGAAAAGGGAGTCATCTATGCCATCGCGCGCGACGTCTCGCCGCGTAAGCGCGAGGAAGCACGACTGGCGGCTCAGCATGCCGTCACGCGCGTGCTGGCCGAAGCCCCAACCCTGGCAAATGCAGGCTCGCGAATCCTGCAAGCGGTGTGCGAGAGTCTGGGCTGGGAGGCCGCAGCCATATGGCAGGTAGACAGCAAAGAAAGAGGTTTGCGCTGCGTGGAGGCCTGGCAAATCCTCCCACAGAATCTATCGGACTTCGATCGAAGCACTCGTACACGCACTTTTGCTCGCGGTGCCGGTCTCCCAGGACGGGTCTGGGCACAAGCTGAACCCGTCTGTATCGAGGATGTAGCTCTAGATGCCAACTTTCTCCAGCGAGACGTTGCCGTAAAGGAGGGCCTGCACGGCGCCATCGGTTTTCCCATCCTGGTGGGTGGCGAAGTTCTCGGAGTGCTCGAATTCTTCAGCCGTCAAATTCAGAAACCTGATGCCCGGTTGCTGGAAATGATGGGTGCCATCGGAAGCCAGATCGGACAGTTCATCGAGCGCCGCCAGGCAGAAGAGGCGTTGCGAGTTTACGCGCGTGATCTCGAGACCGCGAAACAGGTCGCGGAAGAGGCTACCAGGACCAAGAGTGAATTTCTTGCGAACATGAGCCACGAGATCCGCACACCGATGAACGCAATCATTGGTATGACCGAGCTTTCTTTGCAGACCAGGATCACTCGGGAGCAGCGTGAGTACCTGGATGCCACAAAAACCTCGGCTGACGCGCTTCTCACGCTGGTCAATGACCTTTTGGATTTTTCAAAGATCGAAGCCCGGAAACTGCAACTCGACCATGTCGGGTTCAACTTCCGCGACACGGTCGAAGACGCCATTCGGGTACTGGCGCTTCGCGCCCACCACAAAGGTCTGGAGTTGGCATGCGATATTCGTCCTGAAGTACCCCAGGCGCTGGCGGGAGACCCTCTGCGCCTTCGCCAGGTTGTGGTGAATCTGGTGGGAAATGCGATCAAGTTCACGGATCGCGGTGAGGTCGTGCTGCGCGTCCAGCCCGAGTCTCAGCTCGATGGTGAGGTTCGTTTGCACTTTTCGGTAACCGACACCGGCATCGGGATTCCGCCAGAAAAACAGAAGCTGATCTTCGAGGCGTTTTCGCAGGCCGACAACTCCACCACCCGTCGCTACGGAGGAACGGGGCTGGGGTTAGCAATTTCGCAGCAGCTCGTCGAGCTTATGGGCGGCAGAATCTGGGTGGAAAGCCACGCTGGTCAGGGCAGCACATTTCACTTTACGGCGGCGTTCGAAGTACAGACCCCCGCTGGGTTCGAACGCGATTCCCTCGGACACCAGCTGACTAACTTACCCGTGCTGATTGTGGACGACAATGAGACCAACCGGCGAATCCTGGAAGAGGTGCTGACCAACTGGCACATGCAGCCGGTTGCGGCCGATGGCAGCGCTGCGGCGCTGGCTGCCATGGAGAAGTCAGCCGCAGAAAATCATCCTTTCAAGGTCATCCTACTGGATGCGCACATGCCGATGATGGACGGATTCGGATTGGCAGAGCGCATTCAAAAGGACCCCCGGTGCCGTGGGATCAGGCTCATCATGCTGACCTCGGCGGGCCAACCGGAGGATGTATCCCGCTGTCAGGCGTTGGGGATTTCCGCGTATCTCACCAAGCCGGTGAAGCAATCGGAACTCTTGGATGTGATCGTCAGCGTCCTCAGTCCGCGGGAGCAGCAACCATCGCTTGCGTCACAGCCGCGCCGAGGATCGCGGTCGATACGACGGCGGCTAAAGGTGCTGCTGGCGGAGGACAACGCGGTAAACCAGTTGCTGGCTTCGCGGATTCTTGAAAGCCTCGACCACCATGTGACGGTGGTTAGCAACGGACGCGAGGCGCTTTCGGCGGCCCAAGCTGGCCGGTTTGATCTCATTGTCATGGACGTGCAGATGCCCGAGATGGATGGCTTCGAAGCGACGGCAGCGATCCGTAAACTGGAAAAAGCAACCGGCAAACATATCCCAATCATTGCCATGACGGCACACGCCATGAAGGGCGATCGCGAGCGTTGCCTGGCGGCTAGCATGGACGGCTATGTTTCAAAGCCGATCCGGGTTGCAGACGTTGAACAAGCCGTTACACAAGCGATGGCAGCGAACCAATCGAGCGATGCAGGAAGCACAAGCACAGCTGAAGACAGCCTCGTTGATGAGGCGGCCATCCTGAGCGGCATGGATGGCAATCGCAAGCTGCTTCGGGATTTGACGCGCATCTTTGTCGCCGATTGCCCCAAACAACTGGTCGAGATCAAAGCTGCAATCCAAATGGGGGACACGGAGCGATTGCGAAGAGCTGCGCACGCGTTGAAGGGCTCGGTCGGCAACTTCGGGGCTAAGAAAGCCTTCGAGACCGCCAGCCAACTGGAGACCATGGGTAAGACCGGCAAACTTGACGCCGCTCCGGGCACTTATCTCGCTCTCGAAAGCGAACTGTCACAGCTTACCCGTGAACTTAAGAAGCTGACGATGAACTCCCGTGAACGGGACCCCAAGCTGCGCAAGCGCGACCAGGGCAAGCGTCTGGCATAACCGCGAGAACTTAGCGCCCTGTGTCGTTCTGCGCGTCTTTTATTAGGACCAGATCGGATGGCGAGTCTCCGCGTACCAACGCAAGCTTCTTACCGTCGGGTGACCACTGGTAGGAATAGATCTTCAGTGAAGTGAAATTCGTCAGTTGCCGTCCCGTCCCGCCATCCAATGGCTGAAAGTAAAGGTTGTCCACGCCCTTTTCCCGGATCGGATAGACAAACCCTTTTCCGTCGGGGCTGAAGCGCAGGGCGCCGGCGTGGCGTGGATCATAGTCGAAGTTTCGTATCAGCTGCCCAGACTCCAGCGAGAACAAGGCGATATTCGGCCTCCGCAGTTTGAAGTCGTAAGTTCCCAGCACTGCCATCTTGCCATCGCCGGTTACGTCGAAGCCTGCGCGTCCCTCCGCTGTCGGGCTTACCCATGGTTCGGGCTTCCCACCGCTAAGCGGCACTTTCATGTATGTGCGGTCACTCCCGCCGATGTAGAAAACCCATTTCCCATCGGGAGAGCAGGCACCCTGGTCTTCGAACCGTCCCGTGGTCAACTGCCGCAGTCCGGTGCCGTCGGTCGCACTGACCCAGATATTGCGCGTACCAGTCTTGAGGTTGGCTCGGGTAAAGACCACGAGCCCGCCAGCGCAACCATGCGGGTTCTGCGAAGTCGTGTCCTTTTCTCCAGGCAGCGAGTTGCCCACCCCATCCAGCCCGATCTGTTTGATCGTGGCATCCTGCTCAGCCAGGACCTTCCCGTCGCTACTCCATGAGGCTGTCCACAACACTTCGCCGGAACTGAGCTGTTTTGCATCCGAGTAATCCGGCTTCTCACCACTGCTCACGTAAACGTCCCGGGTCGACTGCCGCATGACAGTGGCGATGGTTGAGCCGTCGGACGAAACACTCAGACTCGAATAGTCGTTGGTGTCCGCCGTAACCTGGCGGAACTGAAGTTGCGGATGGCTGATGATGCCAATTTGTCTCTGCCGAAAGAAAGTGTCCGGGCCGTAGAAGATCATGGCGAGCCCGTTCTGCCGCGGCAACCACGCCTGGTCCTGGATCACCATGTCCTTCGATCGGTAGACGGTTTTCGAATTGCCGCTCGCGGGATCGATCGTCAGCACGGATGTAATATCGCCTTCCGACTCCGGATAGGTTAGAGCAGCAATCACCGTCCCATCCGGAGACCAAACCGGCGCAAACCCCGGGACTGTCATCGAGCCACTCATGATCGTTTTCTCGCCACTGCCATCTGCGTTCGCTATGAGGATGAAATACTTACCCGGCTCCGGGTCATTGGCGCGCAGGAATACGAAGCGTTGACCGTCGGGAGAAAAACTCGGGGTGGAATCAATGTCTTTTGTCAGAACTTGCGGGTTCCCGCCCAGCACGGGAGTGCGGTAAAGATCGTAGTCTTGCGATTCCGGGCCGCTGGCCAATTCCGAGTGTGTGAAATAGATGTAGCTTCCGTCCGGAGAAAAACGCATCGCTTCGTAGTGGACGTGCTCCGGCTTGACGATTTGTACGTTGCTCTCGGTCGCCATGTGCCGCAGCCACAAGGATTCGTTCCCTTCCTCATTGAGGACGTACGCCAGATATTTGCCGTCCGGCGACATAGCGCCGAGGCGCGCATTGTGAGTGCCGCTGACCTTCGAAATTTTGATACTTTGAAACGGCACCCTGCGGTTCGAGAAGAAGATCGAGTAGATTCCGAATGCAGCGGCTGCTACCAGCACCAAAGCTACCGCCGTAATCACTCCCAGGCCGGTCTTGTGCTCGCGCGCCGCGGATGCCAGAGACGAACTACTGGACGACGAACTACCCGAAGGCGAAGTAGTCGTCGCCGGCATCTCTTCCCTTCCCTCTCTAGTCGTTGCCGGACTCGCTTGCACTCTCTCGCTTCCCGACGACGCCACGGAGCGACCAGATTCCGTGTCCCGCTTGAGCCGCTTCAGATCGCTGCGCACTTCCGCCGCCGACTGGTAGCGCAGCTCACGGTCTTTCTCCAGCAACTTATTAATCAGGTCTTCCAGCTTCGCCGGAAGTTGCGGATTCAAGCGAACCGGTGAAACCGGATCACGGTTCAGAATTGCGTCGAACATGATCGCCGACGTCTCTCCCTGAAACGGCACTCGGCCCGTCGCCATCTCATACAAGACCGCCCCATACGAAAACAAGTCGGTGCGCGGATCGAGCTCTTTCCCCTTCGCCTGCTCCGGCGACATATACGCCACCGTCCCAATCGCCGTGCCCGGGCTGGTCAGCAGTTCCAGGTCAGGCCCCGCAGTCGCGGCTGTCATCCCGTCCGCCGCGCTCCCAAGCGAGGTCTTTACTTTTGCCAGCCCAAAGTCCAGGATTTTGGCGTGCCCGCGTTTGGTCACGAAGATATTCGCCGGCTTAACGTCCCGGTGCACGATTCCCTCGGCATGGGCCGCATCCAGCGCGTCGGCCATTTCAATCGCGAGCGGCAGCATGCTTTCCAGATCCATCGCTCGACCGGCGATGCGGTGCTTTAGCGTCATCCCGTCGAGGAATTCCATGGCGATGAACGCATGGCCGTCGTGCTCGCCGATGTCGTAAATCGTACAAATGTTGGGATGGTTGAGCGCGGACGCCGCTTGCGCCTCACGCTGAAAGCGCGCCAGCGCCTGGGCATCCTGCGCAACTTCGTCGGGCAGAAACTTCAGAGCTACAAAGCGGTGAAGCCGAGTGTCTTCGGCCTTATAGACCACACCCATGCCGCCGCCACCAAGTTTTTCAACGATGCGGTAGTGCGAAATTATCTGGTCGATCATTCAGAAGAGATGCGGCTGCCGCGACGCTCCATCTTAAAGGCGAAGCATGCGCTAGTCAACGAACACTCGAACGACCCAAGAATGACCCAAGAGTGCGCGCCACCCTTCGTCCGCTCCCGCGAAGGATACATTGTCGCGCAATTAACCGACCGGCGGTTCGTCCTCAACGCCGTAGATTTTCCGTCCAGTTGAGCAACAATGTCAGCGGCGTGCTGGCATTTTCCTGTGGCAGTCCCAGCAAGATCCGCTTGCCGTCGCGGGTAACATCAATAAAGCGTGAACTGGCCAGGGACCGTCCTCCAAGCAGCACGCGCGGTGCGCCCTGGCTCAAAGACGTTCCTTGGATGCGCATGGGTACGGAAATCAAATGCGATTGCATATCCCTGAAAATGACTTCGGTTTCAGCACCCGTGCCCGTCCAGATCGGAAAGACCGGAGGATCGACGCCTCCAGCCGAGAATTGCCATTTGCCGACATGAGCCGGAAACGTCGTAGCGTAGACCTCAAATCGACCGCTCTCGTCGGAGAGATAGGCGACCCACTGATTATCTGGAGAAAACGAACCGGGGAAGACGTTTCCCCCGGACTGCGTTGCGGCAAACGCCTGGTGGTCACCGCTCTCCATCGCCAGTGCCATGCCCTGAACTTTGCCGCTGGTGCCGAAGATGTCAGCGCCGTAGAAAACGTACCGGCCATCGCGGGACCAGGAACTGGCGATCACGTTTCCAGGATTCTTCACCAGCACTTCCTCCTCGCCCGCGCCGGAAACCGATTTGAGCCGCAGTTCATAGTGGTCCAGAAGATTGCGCGTGAAGACAATTTTGCTGCCATCGGGAGACCAGACCGGACTCTCATTGAAATCATCGGTGAAAGTCAGACGCGTCCCCAGCGCAGTCTTCAGGTTGTAGATCCAGATATCAGAGCCAGCCCCACGGGCGCGTGCGATCGCGACCCGGTCGCCGCCCGGCGAGAGCGTACCCGCCATGAGACCACTGGTAGGGTTTCCAATGTCAGGGACCGCAACTCCCTGCTCTTTGCCTTCACGGTCTAACCAGACCAGACGCTGGCCGGCCCCCACACTGGACAGAAAGACCAGCGTGCCGTTGTATGCGGCGGAGAAATCCGCAGCGCGGCGGTCGAATGCCCAGCGCACTCCATCGCTCACCAGAAACGGCTCCCCAGTTACTCGCAACCGCTGGGCATCGAACGGCTGCGCCAACAACTTGCTTTCGCGCACCAGCAGCACATATCCCGAGGCATAGGCAGGGTTGGAACTCGGGCCGGCCGAGACCAGCTTGATCTCCTGGGAATCCAGGCTGCCGAGGTAGATTCCGTCTTCACCGTTCTTGCCGTACGCGAGCGTAAACAGAAAATGGCGACCATCCGGAAGAAAATGAGGGAAGCGATGATTGATGCTTGCACTCGCCCGCGTGACCGGCACTGCGGTCCCCCCTGATGCGCTGACTTTGGCCAATCCGCCCACAGCATTAGCAGCGAAAACGATCACGCCATCCCGGTTCCAGGTTCCTCCGCGCCCATTGGGAGCATCACAAACCGTCTCTAGATTCTGGCCAGAAGCTTCCAGGCGCTTAAGTTTGCCATCTGCGAAAAAGCCAAGGTTGCGGCCGTCGGCCGACCAGAATGGATACTCCACTCCCTCCGTGCCATCCAGCGGCTGCCCTTTGGGTGAATCCAACCTTCGCACCCACAAAACAATTCTTCCCTGGGAGTCGGCAGCCACGTAAGCCAGGCGGCTGCCATCAGTAGAGAGTACAAAGCTTCCTTCCTCGCTGAGTTCGCCGGTAAGGTTCAAACCTCCCCAAACCGGCGGCGCCGGGTGGGGGACGCGGGCAAGATATCCAGCGGCCGCAGCGGCCGCGATCGTCAATCCGAGCAGCGCCCATCGCAGGTAGCGACGCTTGCTCTTGTCCGGCGCGACCGGAACCGCCGCTGCAGACGAGGCCGCCATTCCAGCCTGCGATCCGCCCTCGGCGATCTGCCTGAGTTGCAGTTTGACGTCATGCGCGGTTTGCCAGCGCTCATCCGGATCCTTGTCCAGGCAGGTCTTGACCAATCGTTCCAGCGCGGGCGGGCTCGTCGGTCGCAACGACGAGATCGGAGCCGGATCTCGCTCCAGTACTGCAGCCATCGCGCTGGCCGCAGTCTTGCCCTCGAACGCACGCTTGCCAGTCACCATTTCGTACAGCACCGCGCCCAACGCGAAGACATCCGAACGCGCATCGGCTTCCTTACCTTCCACCTGCTCGGGCGCCATGTATTGAAACGTCCCCACGACCGTACCCTGCGCGGTCAGAGGATGGCTTCCGACCGGCGTGGTCAGAGTTGCCGTCAACCCAGAAGTCGCACCCGGGCTGGCGACCGACGCTTTCGCTAGACCGAAGTCCATCAGTTTGGCCCCGGTCTTGGTTAGCATGATGTTTCCTGGTTTCAGATCGCGGTGCACCACGCCGCTGCGATGCGCTTTCTCCAGCCCCTCACAGATTTCGATTGCGTATTTCAGGACCTGCTCAACGGGCATTGGCCCCTTGCGCAACCGGTCCGCCAAGGTCTCGCCTTCCAGGTATTCCATGACCAGGTAATCGATGCCATCCTGGTGACCGACATCGTGGAGCGTGCAGACGTTCGGATGATTTAACGAAGAAATCGTGCGTGCTTCCCGGTCGAAGCGCTGCCGGGCCTCGGGATTTTCAGAAAGATGGGAAGGAAGAATCTTGATGGCTACGATGCGATCAAGCCGTGAGTCGCGGGCTCGGTAAACCTCTCCCATGCCGCCAGCGCCCAGCGGAGATTGAATCTCGTACGGCCCGAGTTTCGTGCCAGAGGCTAGCGCCATGAGTGAGCGCAATTATAGTACTGACTGCCACGTAGCAGGGATGCCACGATTCCGGACAGATCCGCGGACAGGTCTTCGACCAGCAGAATGCAGTGTCTCCTGATAGGCGCAGCGCCTTCAAACCAAGATCAGCTCCATGTACACATCAGCTCGGGCGTACGGGGATGGGACTATGCGGTTCGCGTCGATGTGCTTGAATCCCACAGACTCATACAGCCGAATGGCGGGCGTCAGCCCGTGGTTGGTCTCCAGATAGAGTCTTCGTGCGCCCGCGCTTCGGGCTTCTTCGATCGCTGCTTGAAGCAGCCTGCGACCGAGTCCGCCCCGCTGGTACGACGGCTCGACAGCCATCTTTGCTACCTCAAATTCTGTGTCTCTCATGCGAATCAGTGCGCAGCAGCCGACGCATCGTTCCCCGGCAGTCGCGAAGAAAATTCTGCCACCTGAATCCAGAATAGTTGCCTGCGGATCGGCAAGAATCGGCTCCTCCTTTGGCTCTATACGGAAGAAGCGGGTGATCCATTCTTCATTGAGGCTTCGGAATGCCGCCGCATCCCCTGGTTGAAACTGGCGGATGCTGATTTCGGCGACCGGTGAGGGCTGTTCTTTGGCAAACGTCATGGGTATAACCCCTCCCTTATCATTCGACGATAAAATCTGAGGTAGGGATATGTCCAATATCTGAATTGTCTCCACTGAGACGAGGTAAGTATGAAACAGGAGATTGCGTTCAGGCATTTACGTTACTTTCTCGCGGTCGCCGAAAGCCTGCATTTCAGCAAGGCGGCAGCACAGTTGGGCATGGCGCAACCGCCGCTCAGCCAGCAGATCAGGAGCCTGGAAAGGATAATCGGGTATCCCCTGTTCGATCGCACAACCCGCGGTGTCCGGCTGACCAAGGTCGGTGACTATTTCAGGGAGCATGCGCGGAATACCGTCACGAAAATGCAGGATGATGTGGAAATGGCGCGACGGTTGGGGAGCGGCCAGGAAGGCGTTCTGACCGTGGGATTCAGCGGTTCCGTGATGCTCACCACACTGCCCAAAGCAATCGAACGCTATCGCCGCCTGTATCCGAAGGTGGAATTGCGTTTGCGAGAACTGGTCACCGCTGAGCAAATGCCTTCTCTGCTGGATGGAACACTGGACTTGGGGTTCCTTCGTGACGGCGAACCGCGGGATGGGCTCTCGATTGAATCGATCCTGCGCGAACGATTCATTGCAGTGCTCCCGACTCGTCACAAACTTGCCTCGAAAGTCACAATTCGTCCTGGAGATCTCCGAAACGAGTCATTCGTACTTTTTCCGCGGCGGATGGGACCCCTTGCTTTCGATCGGACTCTCGCCTGCTGTGAAGCAGAAGGGTTCCGGCCAAATGTTGTGCAGGAGGCTCCACAGTGGCCAACCGTGGTGCGCCTGGTGGCCGCCGGGTCCGGGATATCTTTGGCTCCGGCCTGTGTGGCAAATTTCGCAATGCCGGGGGTCGTCTACAAGAAAGTGCGCTCTCGCCATTGGTCGTCGATTGACATTGGGTTGAAGCCTAACCTCGACAATCCCGCGGTCGAAGCTTTCCTGAGCATCGTGCGCAGGCAATTCTCGAAGAAGAGCCATGATTCTAAGCCCGGGGTCGGCTGACGATAACAGGCTTTCCATATCTCGCGGCCCAGGAACGCGGGTCGATTTGACTTACCTTCTCTCAGGAACGATGTCGGATGCGGGCCAGTGGGAAGGCTGCGCATTGACATTGGCCACGATTGAGACTGGACTGTCGACCGGCTTCACATCCACGTTGTATCCATCCACTTCGACCAGCGGCACGTCTCCCTGCAGGTCTTTCGTCGCCGCTTCGATCGAGACGGTTGAGGATTCACCGGGCACCAGCGAAATATAGTTGTCGGAATAGAAGACGGGCAGGACGCGCCGGCCGCTCTGCTTGTGATGAAGCTGCAAGTGCGAAAGCAGAGCAACGTGGTTGGTGTCGTTCTGCAAGGTTATGGTTACCACCGTATTGTCGCCCTCGGTGCGAGCGTTGGCTTCGGCGTCGAGCACGACGGTGGGAAGATTCATCAGACCGTCGAACTGATCCTGAGCAACGTGCTGCCAATAAAAATTGGTGGAGAGCAAGTTTCCGCTCGAATTGGTGAGATCGAGCTTGATGAAGTAAACCGGGGTGATGCGCGCGCTCACCACGATCTGCGCGGCCTTGATCGTGCTGCTGCCGGGAACCTGCGCTACCGGATAAGCTTTCTCGGAATCGAGCCCCCCGTCGAAACGATAGATGCGCACCTTTACCGTGAGGGCGTTGAGCGCGTCCGGACGATTGTTGACCACCTCGATGCCGCGGTTTTCTTCATTAAACTGCACATGTACGGTCTCGGAGGCCTTCTTCGCCGCGTACAAGGCGGCGTTGGGCTCGAGATCGTAGTGGTAGAGTTGCCAAACGAAGCTGGGCTGGGCCGGGTGACTCATCCACGTGATCACGCCCGTAGTCGTCTTGAACATTTCGGCGTTTCGTCCTTCATACATGGCGCGGAAAGCTTCATACGTGGCCAGCTGGCCTTTCTGGACGAAGTCAGCAAGATTGCGGATGTGCCCGTAGCGCTCCGCCAGCGAAGTTGGAAACTCGTTCCCGCGTTGCGCGCCCGCCGCCATGTCATGTTGCGCCCAGTCGTCGTTGATCGTCTCCCAATCTTTCTGCGGCATCATGCCCTGAATGGATTCGATGGTGGGAACAGAGACTGAGCCAGTCTCGGTCTTGAAGCTTTCGTTAAACGCATAGAAGAAGCGCGGCGAGCGCCAATAATAAGGTCCATGCGAAGAAACGCCGCGGCCGTCGGCGGAGTTCGATTGGTAGAGCCGCGTCGGATCGAGGCGACTCATCAGCGTCTTCAAGGTGTCGTCAAGTTCCTTCGGCGGATAGCCCTCATTGCGCGCACACCAGACGGCGATGGCTGGATGGTTACGGTAGCGAACTACCTTATCGCTGACGTTGGCAAGGTAGGTCGGAATATCGGTCGGGTCCGGACCGTCATTTGGGTTGGGCTGAAAGAATTCGTCCCACAGCAGGATTCCGTACTTGTCTGCCATGTCGTAGAAGTCGGGACTGGTGCTTTGTCCCACCCAGTTGCGGATGATGTTCAGGTTGGCCAGCGCGTGCATGTGAAACTGCGCGTCCAGCCTTTCTCGCGAAATCCGCTTCATTCCCTCGTCGAGACCCCAGTTGCCGCCACGCGCCATGACGCGAACTCCATTGACGGAAAGCGTAAGGTTCTCTGAGTCGGCGACCTGGTACTCGATCTTGCGAATGCCAAACTGCCGGGTCGCGATATCAGAAGGATTTGCTTTTACATCGAAGCGCAGCGTGAGCGTGTACAGGTTCTGTGGACCATAACCGTTGGGCCACCACAGCTTCGGATCAGAAAGCTGCAGCTCGGGTGTGGATTTGCTGTCCAGCGCGACCGCTTCCCTCCCGTTCGCCGCAATGGTCACGGATTGGTGGAACGCAATCTCATGCTCTTTTGCATTCTGCAATTGAATGACACCGGTAAGCGTCCCGGTGACTGGCTTCGCTGACTTGTTCTCGAGCGTCGTCGAAAGGTGAAGCTCAGCGCTGTTGTGTGCTGCCGACAAATCCGCAGTGATGAATGGATCTCTCACAACCACCGGCCCAGTCGCATCCATCGTGACCGGAAGCCAGATGCCCGTGTCGCGATCGCGAACCGCGGGAAGCCAATCCCAGCCAATGGTGGAGAGGAACGTGGGGCCATCGATGGCAGTCTCGCCACCGTTCTGGCCAACGCCAAGAGCGACGGTATGCTCGTGCGGAATGCCGGGGTGAGGCTGCGGCGAAACCAGCACGGCAAGCGCAGCGCGGCGGCCCGGTTTCACGAACTCAGAAATATCAAAATCACCTCGTAGGAAGGCGCCGCGCATCGTCCCGGCCTGGCGGCCGTTCACCCAGATCTCTGCGCCGTAGTTGATGCCCCCGAAATGAAGCCAGGTATGACGGCCTTTGTAGGCCGCAGGCACGGGAAAGCTGGCGCGGTACCAATAGCTGGTTTTGTTCAGGCTCTCCGGAATGGCGCGCATGTTCTCGCCGTACAGCGGCTCCGGGTAAACCCCGCGGTTGACCAGGGTAGTGAGCACGGTCCCCGGCACGGTCGCCGCATACCAGCCCTGTGGCGGAAAAGCGGCTGTCGAAATGATCGGAGCCGCAGCCGCAACTTTCGCAGAATCTTGCATCTGCCAGTCATTAATTGTTTGCGTTGGCAACTGCGCCAGTAAAGATGCAGGAACAAGAAGGGCAAGTAGAGCCGCAAGCAGAGCTAGGAGACGAAAGGTCATTGCCCGATGTTCGTCACTACACGGATCCATGATTCGCGTCCGAAGCGGGACATTGTCAAGCTGAATCCCGGACCGTAAAAGAATTATGAGTCGCCCAAATACTGTCAAGCGATTGAGGTTTTCTGGAACAGTCTACACGTTCAGAAGCCGGCGTCGTGACTTCCAGGTTGTGTATTCTTGCAGGGGGCAAGATTGACCGGCCAGGGGTGCATGCGCAGATGTAGGGTACAGAGTGCTGGATTTCGTGTGGCGGTGGACGCCGCCGACGAACCGATGATGGTTTCTACTCCTCCCGGATTGCCGTCAGCGGATCGATTTGGGCCGCTCTGCGCGCCGGTAGGTAACAAGCGAGCATGGCCAGCGTTGCCAGAAGCAAAGGTGCGCCCACAAGCAAGCGCGGATCGGCGGTACCGACCTTAAAAGCATCGACAAGAATGTTGGTCATCGCTGAAAGTAATTTTGCCGCCCCGAATGCACCCAATAATCCGAGAACCGTTCCGGCGCTGACCAGGGCCGCGCCTTCGCGCAGCACCAACCCCAAAACCTGCCCCTTTCGTGCGCCCAACGCCATGCGAACTCCAATCTCTTTGCGCCTTTGCGCAACCGCGTAAGACGTTACTCCCGCGAGTCCGATTGCGGCCAACACCAAGCCGAACACTCCTATCCCGCCGTAGGTGTTGACAGCGAAACGCTCAGCGGACCGGCTAAGCTCCAGGTGCTCGCTCAGCGTTCGCATATTGAAGATCGTCAGGTTCGGATCGAGGAAAGCGATCTCGCGCCGAATGCCGCTCAGCACATCCGTTCCCGCATCCGACCGCACCATAATGGTCATGCCATCGGCTGGCGGCCGCATAAAATTGCGCTGGGTCAGCGGTAAATAAATTACGGATTGGCTGATCCCGATGCCATTCCTCAAGTCGTGCACGACGCCAACCACTTGATAGGACTGCTGGTCGTCCCTAAGGCGCCCCCCGATCGCAACCCCGTTTCCGAAAAATCCACGGCTCGCACTCTCATTCAGCACAACCGGCAAAGTCTTCGATCCGTCTGCCGAGGTGCGTTGATCCGGTTCGACGAACTCTCGGCCCGCCAGCATCGGCTCGCTCAGCGCGGCAAAATAGCCCGCGCCCACCGTTTCCTCGACCGCCGATATCTGCACCCGCGATGCCCCGCGCGAGTCTTCCGCAGTCAGTTGGATAGTTCCATCTTCATCCTTGATGGCAAACGGTGCCTGCGCCGCCAAGGCAACGCTGCGCACCGCGCCCACGGCCTTGAGCTGTTCCGGAAGCTTCTCGAAAAGAGCTTCCGCTTTCTCGGGCACGTAGCCGTCACGCACCGGATCGATAGACAGGAGATACATCGTGTGCGGATCGAATTTGGTTTGGATGCTGCTCACCTGGCTAATTCCCATGACCAGGAACCCTGTGATCAGCAGAAGCATTAGCAATCCCGTAACCTGGGAAACCATCAGCAAGTTGCGCAGACCAAAGCGCAGGTAACCAGGCAACCGCAGCGCCGAGCCTTCTTTGAGCGCCGGGGTCATATCGCCTTTCGTTGCTCGTAGGGCGGGCGCCAGGCTGAATGCGATACCGGACACGACCGCGAGGGCGAACACGAAAACCGCTGCGCTCCAATCCAGGGTGTAATCGGATTCCATCGGCACCGCCGTCGGCAGCATGAATTGGGCGGCCAGCATGGAGATGAAATACGCGAGCGCGAACCCTGCGATGCCCCCGAGGAGTGAGAGCAAAATGCCTTCGCTCATCATCTGCCGGACAAGCCGAAAACGGCTGGCCCCAACTGCCAGGCGAATCGCCCACTCCCTTCGGCGATTGGCGCCACGCGCGAGCAGCATGTTGGCCAGATTCATGCACGCAATGATCATAATCAGCCCCATCAGCGCGACATAGAATCCGACCACCACGCGCTTCAGTTCCCGGGGAAGCGGCACCATGCTGCCTGCCGAAAGCAGGGTCACGCGTCTGCTTTGGTCAGCGCGCACTGGAGCCGAAGGATCCCGCTCGTCAAGATGACGAGTGATCGCGTCGAGGGCGGCTTCCGCGGAGTCAGTGGTGACGCCCGGAGCCAGGCATATCATTGCCAGGAACTCCTTGGCATTGCGTTGATGCACCACATCGTTCCCGAGCTCCGGAGCAAGCGCCGCCGGCGCTGTGATCGGGACGAACAGCTCGGACGGATTCAGGGAAAGAGCACCATTGAAATTCTTCGGTGTGATTCCCACGATAGTCGCGGGCTGCCCGTTCAGGCGAAGCGTCTGTCCCACCGCGTCAGACGAGGAGTTAAGGCGATTGCGCCAGAAACGATCGCTGATCACCACAACCGGGGCGTCGCCCGGCTTGTCAAGTCCGGGGCTAAGCATTCGTCCGCGCTGCGGCTGAACGCCGAGCACGGAAAAATAATCGGCTGATACCAGTTGCCCGAAGACGCGTTCCGGTCTCGCATTCCCATCAGCGTGGAAGGTGACATTGAACGGGATCCCGGTCTGAAATGCGGCGACCCCGGTGAACAGGCCCTTTTGATCACGGTATTGCTCGATGTAGTAATAGGAGACCGGCTTCTCCGGCATCACCAAACGTCTGGCATTCGCCGCCGCCGGCAGATCGCGAGATATCACCTGCCATTTCGAGTTGTACACCACGGTCGTCAAACCCATTCCGAGTCCCATCGAAATGACGCCGACCAGTGCGAATCCGGGAGACTTGATTAGCCCTCGCCACGCATACCGCATATCGCGCCGCATTTCGCTCAGATATTCGAGCAGTACGCGGATCGCGATGTCTGCGATCAGACGGATCAGGCCGACGGCTCCATGCCTTTTGGCAATATCTTCCACAACATCTTCCCCCAGCTGCATCACATCTCTGCCGTACACCAGTTTGAACTCATGCGGAAAAGCTTCCGCTAAACGTCGGTACAGCATCCATGCGAAATTCATTCCGTCACCATGGCCTGCTTCACCCGAATTGTGCGAACTAATTCCTGTAGACGCTCACACTCCGCGTCGAGCACACACCGGCCGAGCTTGGTCAGCCGGTAATAGCGGCGTCGCGCATCGTCCAATTCCGGCGCGGGCCTTTCGTCAGATTCCTCAATCAGCTCCGCCTCGATCAGCCGCTTGATCGATCCATACAACGTCGCTGGCCACAAGCGCACTTTTCCGGTAGTGCGGTTCAAGACTTCCTGCATGATTCCGTAGCCGTGCTGTTCTCCACCCGCAAGCGAGAGCATGATATGAAACCAGTGCGTCTTTAATGGAATAAACCTTTGACAATCGGTGTCGGTCATAGATTGATATATATATCAATACATATAGATACTGTCAAATAGTATCGTAACGGCCTTACTTTGGTCTGAATAACGGCGTGTATGCTGGTGGCGGAATCGCAATGCTGCTCCGGCATCGCCATTCGCCGATGCGAGAGCAATAAAAGCGTCGGAGTTATGCTGATCCATCCAGACCGTTTGTTTCCGGCCGAGCCCAGCACGCGAAAGATAGCCAGGACCCTCTATGATTATGTGCGTGCCTTGCCCATCGTCAGTCCTCATGGCCATGCGAACGCGGCATGGTTTGCGAGGAATGAGCCCTTCCCGGATCCGGCAAAACTCTTTGTGCAGCCCGATCACTACATTTTCCGCATGCTCTATAGCCAGGGAGTTTCGCTTGAGGATCTGGAGATTGGGCAACCGGCACTGAAGGATCCGCGAAGAGTCTGGCGCATTTTCGCCCGTCATTATTATCTGTTCCGCGGAACGCCGACGCGCATGTGGCTGGACTTTGCTTTCCAGGAACTTTTCGGATTTCAGGAACGGCTGTCCGAAAAGACCGCCGATCTCTACTTCGACACGATCTCGGAAAAGCTGCTGACGCCAGAGTTCCTGCCGCGCGCACTTTATGAGCGTTTCAATTTGGAAGCGCTGGCGACTACGGATGCTCCGCTCGATTCGCTGGACGACCACAAGGCTATCCGCGACGCGAACTGGAAGGCGAGGATTCTGCCGACCTTCCGACCAGACCCGGTGGTCGATCCTGAATTTGAGAGACTCGCCGACAATATCTCAAAGCTCAGCGAGAAGACCGGGGAAGACACTTCGACGTGGGTCGGTTATCTGAGCGCTCTGCGAAAGACGCGCCTTCGCTTCCGAGAATTGGGATGCACGGCAACCGATCACGGTCATCCCAGCGCGCGAACTGCGAATCTTCCCGCAGAACAAGCTGCAGACCTTTTTCGTCAGGTGATCAGCGGTAATGCAGATGCCCCCCAACAAGAACTGTTTCGCGCCCAAATGCTGACAGAAATGGCGCGGATGAGCCTCGAAGATGGACTGGTCATGCAAATCCACCCGGGCAGCGCACGCAACCACAATCGCAAACTCTACGAGCGCTACGGCCGCGACATGGGTGCCGACATCCCGACGCCGACGAATTACGTGGACGCGCTCCGCCCTTTGCTCGATCAGTTGGGCAACGAGCGCCATCTGACCATCATTCTTTTCACGCTCGACGAGTCTGCCTACAGCCGCGAACTGGCTCCGCTGGCCGGGCACTATCCGTGCCTGCGGCTCGGCCCGCCGTGGTGGTTTCACGACAGTCCGGAGGGAATGATGCGCTTCCGCGAGCGCGTGACCGAGACGGCCGGCTTCTACAACACCGTGGGCTTCAATGACGATACCCGAGCCTTCCTCTCGATTCCGGGGCGGCATGACGTGGCGCGGCGCCTGGATTGCGCTTTTTTGGCGAAGCTTGTTGTCCAGCATCAACTCGAGGAAGACGAAGCCCTTGAAGTGGCAAATGACCTGGCTTATCGATTAGTGAAAAAAACCTATCGATTGTAGGACGGCGGGATGGCAGAGACAACGGCTTTCAAGCGCCGGCGCCGGACAGAAAGGGGATCGTCGCCGGGCCCGCCCCAGAGACGCGTGCGCTGGACAATCTGCGCCATGTTGTTCGTCGCCACCTCGATCAATTACATGGATCGCCAGGTGATCGCGATCCTCAAGCCGACCCTCGAGCACAGTATCGGCATGACGGAGGTGAGTTACGGCTACATCGTGGACGTATTCCAGATCGCCTACGGGATTGGCCTGTTGGCCGCCGGCCGGCTGATCGACAAGCTGGGTACGCGCATCGGTTACGTGCTGGTGATGGCGGTCTGGAGTCTCTCGGCCATGGGCCATGCGCTGGCCAGCACGGTGGTGGAGTTCGGCTTCGCGCGCTTTTTCCTCGGACTCGGCGAATCCGGCAACTTCCCCGCCGCGATCAAGACCGTGGCCGAGTGGTTTCCTCGGAGCGAACGATCACTGGCTACGGGTATCTTCAACTCCGGCGCAAATGTTGGAGCGATCCTGGCGCCGGCCATCGTTCCCTGGGTGACGCTGCGCTGGGGCTGGCACGCGGCCTTCCTGACCACTGGCCTCTTCAGTGTGCTCTGGATTCTGTGGTGGTTCCGCTATTACCGCAATCCCGCGGATCACGACACGCTGACTGGCGAAGAGTTGCGAGATATCTACCAGGAAGCGGCAGTGGACGTGAGCCCGTCTATGCCTTGGCGGCGATTGCTGCGATGTCGCCAGACATGGGCCTTTTCGCTTGCGAAGTTCCTGACCGATCCGATCTGGTATTTTTATCTGTTCTGGTTGCCGTCTTATTTCAGCGCAAAATTCAATCTCAACCTTTCGCATCTCGGGTTGCCACTCATCATCGTCTACAACGTGTCGGCCATTGGCAGCATCGGAGGAGGCTGGTTGCCGGCGCCCTTCCGTCGTCTCGGCCTTTCGCTCAACTACGCGCGGCTTACGGCAATGCTCTTCTGCGCTGCTTTGGTCGTTCCCATCTACACCGCCGGCAGTGTGAAGTCGGTGTGGACCGCCATTGCTCTGATCAGCATCGCCGCGGGCGCGCATCAAGGCTGGTCCGCCAATCTCTTCACAACGTCATCGGACATGTTCCCGCGCAGCGCAGTGGGATCGGTGGTCGGTATCGGTGGCATGGCAGGGTCCGTCGGCAGCGCTCTTTTTGCTTTTTTCGCAGGCCACATTCTGCAACTCAGGCACAGCTATGCGAGCCTGTTCGGCATCGCGGCCAGCGCGTACTTGTTGGCTCTGATCGTCCTGTGCGTATTGGCTCCCGGACTCAGGAAGGTGGAGTTATCGGCGTGAACCTCGACGCGCTACTCATCTGTTGAAAAAGATGTATGGACCGGCTAAGAAAGAAAAACATGCAGGGCTTAATCGGTTGCAACCTGGCGATCTAGAATCGTCCGAAGAGCGGGAGGGTAGATGCATGGGGTACACACGACGCAGCATGCTCGAGGGCATGGGAATAGCCGGGCTCGGGGCGCTGGTACCGCCTCTGGTCAAGAAAGCCACAGCATTCTCGCGGATGCAACCGTGGGCATCAGGCGCAAGCAGTTGCCCGTTCAGGTTAGCTGTGATCAACGACGAAATCACGCAGGATTTCGAGAAGGCATGTCAGGTCGTCTCCGGCGATTTCGGCCTGCATTGGATGGAACTGCGCTCAATGTGGAACAAGAACCTAACCGAACTCGAACCAAGACAAATTGACGCTGCACGGAAGATCCTCGACGAACACCAACTGCAAGTCACGGATATCGCGAGCCCGCTGTTCAAGACGGACTGGCCCGGAGCGCCGCGATCGTCTCAGAGCGAAAAACGTGACCAGTTTCACGCAGACTTCGACGCAGCCGCGCAGGACAAACTGCTCGAGCGCTGTATCTCGCTAGCCCATTTTTTCAATACGGACCGGATCCGCTGTTTCGACTACTGGCGACTGGATGATCAGAAGCCGTACCGGGCAGCCATCAATGCCAAACTGCAGCAGGCTGCGGAGACTTGTGCTAAGCACAAGCTAGTCCTGCTGCTCGAAAACGAAATGTCCTGCAACACCGCAACCGGAGAAGAAGCGGCTGCCGTGCTGAAGACGATTCCAAACCAGAACTTCATGCTGAACTGGGATCCCGGCAACGCCGCAGCCGTAGGAAGCGCACCCTATCCAACCGGCTACAACGCGCTGCCCAAAGATCGCATCGGGCATTGCCATTGCAAGGATGTGGTGAGCAAGCCCGATCACAAATACGATTGGGCTCCGGTCGGTAGCGGCATGGTGGATTGGGTTGGGCAACTGCGGGCTTTGCAGCGTGACGGTTTCAGCTATGGCCTGAGCCTCGAAACCCACTGGCGCGGGGCCAGCACGCCTGAAGCGTCCACGCGTATTAGCATGGAAGGGCTCAAGAAAACCCTGACGAAAGCTGGTATTTCCTGCTGATTCCGACCCATCTGTCGGCTGGTAAAAGAGCGGCGATGACTGGTCGTTATGAGGAAGAAAAATGACCGTTACACGACGTGAGTTTCTCGATGCACTGGCCGTGGGCGCGGCGGGACTTGCGGTGGGAACGACGGCAAAGAGCTATGCTCAGATCCTTGGCGCGAATGAGCGCCTCAACTTTGCCGTGATTGGTTTGAACGGCCGCGCCTACGCTCATCTCTCGGCACTCAAGGTGAATCAGAAGTCAGCTCGCATTTCGCACGTCTGCGATGTGGACAGCAACATTCTCAAGAAGTTCGCCGACGCCGTGCAACAGGAGATGGGCGAAGCCCCGGTGGCGGAGAAGGACTTTCGCAAGATTCTCGAGCAGAAAAATGTGGACGCCATCACGATTGCCACACCCGACCATTGGCATGCACCGATGGCGATCGCCGGTTTACAAGCGGGCAAGCACGTCTACGTTGAGAAACCCTGCAGCCACAACCCTGCCGAGGGAGAAATGCTGATCGAGGCACAGCAGAAATATCGCAAGCTGGTACAGATGGGCAACCAGCAGCGCTCTTCACCCCACACAATCGAGATCGTCGACAAGATTCATCACGGCGTTATTGGCAGGCCGTATTTTGCGAAGGCGTGGTACAGCAACGTAAGGAAGTCGATCGGTACTGGCAAAGAGGTTCCCGTGCCGCCGCAGCTTGATTGGGACCTGTGGCAAGGCCCGGCGCCGCGCCAGCCGTACCGAGACAATGTTCATCCCTATAACTGGCACTGGTTCAGAACCTATGGCACCGGTGAGACGCTCAACAATGGCACGCACGAAGTCGATGTTTGCCGCTGGGCTCTTGGCGTCGACTATCCGAAACGGGTCAGTTCGTCTGGCGGCCGATACCAGTTCAAAGATGACTGGCAATTTTACGACACGCTGGTGACCAGCTTTGAGTACGACAATGCCATGATTTCGTGGGAGGGTAAAAGCTGCCAAGGAATGAAATATTACGGACGGGATCGTGGTTCGACAATCATGGGAACGACCGGTACGGTGCTGGTCGATCGCGATGTCTACGAGACCTACGATCTCAAAGGGAACCAGACGAGCGAATTCAGGGCTGGAAGCGCCAGCACATCTTCGGACCTTATTGGCCGCGATTCAATGACCGACGCTCACTTCGCGAACTTCATCGCGGCAATCCGCAAAGGCGAGAAGTTGAATGCTCCAGTGTCTGAGGGCAACATCGCGGTTACGATGCTCGAGCTTTCCAACATCGCGTGGGAAGTGAACCGGGAACTTCATCTCGACACAAAAGATGGACATATCCAGAACGAGCCGGAAGCGATGAGGATGTGGGGGCGCGAGTACGAGAAAGGCTGGGCACCGCATGTCTAAGAAAGACAGTGTCTCCCGTCGGGATTTCGTACGCGCCACCGCACTCGTGGCGGCAGCGCTTGCCGCTCCGAGCCAGGTCTTCGCACTTGCCCAGGCTCCGCTATCGACCGGCGGAGCACCGCCGGTTCGCTTGGGCCTGGCCAGTTACACGTTTCGTAATTTCAACCGGGCGCAACTGATCGGATTCATGAAGCAGCTCAATGTGTTCGCCTTGAATGCGAAGGATGTGAAAGATCATCTCCCGATGGATCCGCAAGAGGAGTCGGCTGCCCTCGCCGACTATGCGGCCGCGGGCATCATGCTGCACGCTGCCGGGGCAATCTATTTCCTGAAAGACCAAGATGCGGACATCCGCGCCAAGTTCGAATACTGCAAGCGAGCAGGGATTGGCGTCATTGTCGCTGGCGACCCCGCACTAGAGACTCTTCCGCGAATTGAAAAGTTCGTGAAGGAATACGACATCCGCATCGCGATCCACAATCACGGTCCCGAGGATAAGTTGTGGCGGTCGCCGCTGGATCTATTGAAGGCGGTAAAGGAGATGGATCCGCGCATGGGGTGCTGCATCGATGTTGGACATACGGCTCGCGCTGGGGCGGATGTGGTTCAGGCCATCCACGAAACAGGCCCTAGGTTGTTTAACATACACATGAAAGACCTCACCAACTTCGAGAGTAAAGAAAGCCAGGTTGCGGTGGGAGACGGTGTCGTGCCAGTGCGCAAGATGTTCGAAGCCCTTATTGCCACCAAGTACCAGGGCTTCGTTGATCTGGAGTACGAGATCCATCCCGAAGACCCAATGCCGGGCGTTATCGCCAGCTTCGCTTATATGCGAGGCGTCCTCGTAGGCATGGGGTTCGCGAACCAGGACTGAACGATCCCGGTCCGCCAAACTTTGCAAACGAAGAACAACCAACAACCCAGAGGAAACGCGCCTACTGGTTGTGGCAGATCAGTGCAGTCCCTGCAACAAGTAGAGTTCAGAAAGCTGTCGCAGCGTGCCGTAGGCAAAGTACTGTCCATCGGGCGTCGTCAGTGCGCGGGTCAAGCCGAACCCGCCCGTAGGATCGCGCATTTCCAGGGTCTTGACCAGTTGCCGATCTCCGCTGTCCAGACGAACGCGATAGATGGCGACCGACAGGCTGTTGGGGTTGGCGACAAACGCTTCGGCTCCGTCGGAGGTGATTTGAATCAGCCGGTCGCGGTCCTGCAATCCCTTCATCTCGCGGATCGGCGATCCGCCGTCGACCGGAATAAGTTCGGGAGAGGGTCCGTTGCCGCGTACGAATACAAACTTCCCGTCGGGCGTGACCGGCCCACGGATGCCTTCGGGGGTCAGTGGTTGCAGTTTGCCCGAAATGACGTCGAATAAATAGTCGCGCGCGGGGTGTCCCGGCTCATTGGCGATAAACACAATTCGACGGCTGTCTGCCGAGAACCCCACTCCCGCGGGGTTCTCTACTCCTGTCGGTTTCACTTCTGTAACTTCTCCCGCTCCAGTCGGAATGAGCCAGTGACGGGGCGGGGTAGTCGGAGTGTACGCGAGCACCCATTTCTGGTCCGGCGAGAGAGCGATGGAGTAGCCCTCACCAAGCCGTACCGCAGCGCTCCCATCTGTTTGCCGCAGGAAAATCGTTCCCTGCGATCCTCCCCCCTTTCCACCTTCATGAAACAGCACTTGTTTGCCATCCGGGGACAGGCCGGTCAGCACAGCACGGTCGAGCCAGGTGAGTTCCTTCTCCTGGGTATCTTTGGAATCGGAGAAAAAGATTTTGCGCTCACGATCGTCGATCGTAATGATCGCCGTGCCATCGGCGGAGACATCGTGCAAGGTCAAGTCTCCCGGGGCAGCTGCCAGGAGACGGAACTTGCCGGACAAGGTAACCGCCATCAAGCGCCGGGCGATGGTAGTGACATCAGGGTCCGCAGTGAACCAAACTTCGTCATTCTTCGGCGACCAGGCCAGTCCATACAGGCTGGCAAAGTCTCCGAATGATTTTGCCTTGCCCACTCCGGCGGAATTGATGATGGTGACTGAGCCCCGATCATCGCCCCGCTGCGGATGCTGACAAAAAGCGATGCGCTTGCCGTCGCGGGAGATTCGCGGTTGGCTGATCCAGGCCGGGACCGCCACGTTGAAGACGACTTTCCCCGCGGGATACTCGATGCGGTTCTCGTTGCCGACCGTCCGCACCACCAGTAAATTTGATCCATCGGGCGACCAGTCAGCCCATTCCACGTTCTCCAGCACTTCGCGCGGCGCCGTTCCACCGGTCAGCGGCGTACGCGCCAACGTACCCAACGCGCCGAAGAATCCCGGGAGGGTCGTGGGCCTCAACGAAATCGCGATCTCTCCGTTCGAGGAGATGCCGAGCAGATCTACTTGACTGAGTCCGACGGGCCGCGATTCAATGCTGTCCTGCCGCGTGGAGAAGAGTTCCGGATCCTTTCCACTCCACGCCGCACTATAGATGATGGTGCGGTTGTCGGGCGCAAAGCGTGCGCTTAGCACCGTTCCCTTGCGGAAGGTCAGTTGGTGATACGTCAGCTCAGAGGATGCCTTGGCACCGTGGCCGACCAGATAACCCAAGCCGGCTGCAAATGCCACCAGCAGAAGCGCGATAAACCACGGAAAGCGCCGCACTCGCTGGACTGCGGTGGGCTTGGCAATCACACCCAGGGAAGAACTCGAGTACTGAGACAACGCCTCAAGATTGAAGGCTAGATCGCGGGCCGACTGAAATCGCTGGTCGGGATTCTTCTCCAGGCCGTGACGCACAATTCGGTCCAGCGCCGGAGAGATGCCGCGATTCATCTCCGTCAGTTCAGGCGGGTCTTCCTTCAGGATCGCCGTCATTGTCTCCGCCGCCGTATCTCGCTTGAAGGCGCGCTGACCGCTTAGCATCTCGAACAAGATCGCCCCGAACGCGAAGATGTCGGAACGATGATCGACCGCAGCGCCACGCACCTGCTCTGGCGACATGTAGCCCGCCGTGCCCAGAACATGCCCGGCTTCGGTTAAGGAAACGGCCGCCGATGTCAGCGTCTGCCCCGCACCGTTCGCCTCAGACTTGCTGAGCGCAATCTTGGCCAAACCAAAGTCCAAGATCTTCACCCGTCCGTCTTTCGTGAGGAAGATGTTTTCAGGTTTCAGATCGCGATGGACAATACCCTTGTCGTGGGCTGCTGCCAGCCCCTGGGCAATGTGCGTGGCAAGTTCAATGGCCTTCTTTGACGATACGGCTCCGCCCAGCAGACGCTCGCGCAGGGTTTCCCCTTCCAGCAGTTCGCAGACCATATATGGAGCCGAATCGTGGGTTCCGATGTCATGCACGGCCAGAATGTTGGGATGGTTGAGGGCGGCAACGGAACGCGCTTCCTGCTCGAAGCGGCGCAGACGGTCTGCGTCGGCCGAGAACGAGGCGGGAAGGACCTTGATGGCGACGATCCGGTCGAGACGAGTGTCTCTAGCTCGATACACCTCACCCATACCGCCCGCTCCCAGCGGCGACTGGATTTCATACGGGCCGAGTTTTGTGCCAGAGGTGAGCGCCATCCGTCCGCGTAATTATAGCCTCAGTGATAAGCTGCTTCCATGAACTCCGCAGCACTCAGCCAAATTTCTAATTGTCAATTTTCTCCCATTCCGCTGTCGATTTAGCCCCTCTCCGTTCGACCTATCATGTGGAGGAACGCCAATGTAGACCAAAAAAGCAAATAGGCGTCCAAATACCAAGGGTCCGTGTCCTGTGGGTAACGGCGAGCGAATTCGCCCGAATCCTTCCACATCGGCCGTGAATCCAATTGGATTATCGAGTTGCAGGGCCGCCGGGGGCAGTTTTCGCAGGATTTTGCATTCCCCGGGGGCCGCTAAAAGGGGCAGATAAATGGCGAAAAGAATGATCCTGATGCTGGGCGCGGTGGTGGTCCTCCTCGCCGCGTTGGGCTTCTTGAAGTTCAAACAAATTCAGTCGGCTGTGCAAGCCTCTGCGTTTCAACCACCCCCGGAAGCCGTCACCAGCATTGTGGCGCACCGGGAGCAGTGGCCGGCAACCTTGGCTGTGATCGGCACCATGGAGGCGGTCCAGGGTGTTACGGTCAGCGCGGACCTTCCGGGTGCAGTGGCGCGAGTCGCTTTCGATTCCGGCAATTCCGTTCATGCGGGAGACATTCTCGTCGAACTTGACACCCGGCAGGAGCGGGCCCAGTTGGCATCGCTCGAGGCACAGCGCGATCTTGCCCGTGTGAGTTATGACCGGGCACAGCAGTTGGTGGATGATGGAGTGATCTCAAGGGTGGAGTATGACCAGGCCACCTCCCAACGAAAGGCAACCGAAGCAAATGTAGCCGAGATCCGCGCGACCATTGAACGGAAAACGATCCGGGCGCCATTTTCAGGAATCTTGGGCATCCGCCAGGTCAATCTGGGTCAATACCTGTCGGCGGGCCAGGCCATCGTTTCTCTCCAGGCGCTGAATCCGATTTATGTAAACTTCGGCGTGCCGCAGCAGACACTTTCCCAGATGGTCATCGGCCACGTGGTGCGCGTCGTCAAGGAAGATTTGCCAAATGCCGCATTCTCGGGGCGAGTCACGGCCGTCGACTCGGTCGTAAATGAGGCAACCCGAAATATTCAGATACAGGCGACCCTATCCAATCCTGAAGGTAAACTGCGCTCCGGTATGTTTGTTCAAGTGGAGGTTCCATTGGGGGCGGCCCGTTCCGTGATCGCGCTGCCTGCATCTGCGATTAACTACGCGCCCTACGGCGATTCGGTCTTCGTGATTACTGACCTTAAAGATCCAAGCGGTAAGACCTACCGTGGCGTGCAACAGCAGTTCGTCAAAGTCGAAGGGGCACACGGGGATCAGGTCGCGATTATCTCGGGCGTCAATCCTGGTGACGAGGTCGTGACCTCAGGCGTGTTCAAGCTGCGCAATGGCGCTGCCGTCCAAGTCAATAACAAAGTCCAGCCGGGAAACAATCCCGCTCCTAAGCCGGAGGACAGTTAAATGAAGTTTACCGACCTCTTCATTAAGCGGCCGGTTCTCGCGATGGTCGTCAGCTTGGTGATCCTCATCGCGGGCCTGCAGTCGATACGCTCGTTGAGTGTGCGTCAGTATCCGCGCAGCGACATCGCCATCATCCAGGTGACGACGGTGTATGTAGGCGCCAACGCGGATCTGGTTCGCGGCTTCGTCACAACTCCGATCGAGCGCGTCATCGCCAGCGCAGACGGAATCGATTACATGGAGTCGTCGAGCGCTCAGGGCCTGAGCACGATCATCGTGCACCTGAAGCTCAACTATGACACCACCGCGGCGCTGACGCAGATCCAGGCGAAGCTGGCTCAGGTCCGTAACGACCTGCCGCCGGAATCCCAGGCGCCGGTGATCGACCTGCAGACGGCGGATCAAGAATTTGCCGCTATGTACCTCGGCTTTTCGTCCGCCAATCTCGATCAGAATCAGATCACGGATTATCTGACGCGAGTGGTGCAGCCGAAGTTAAGCGCTATCAATGGCGTACAGCGCGCCGACATCCTCGGCGACCGTACTTTCGCGATGCGCGTCTGGCTGAAGCCCGAGAAAATGGCAGCGCTTGGCATTTCGGCTTCGGCAGTGCGCGACGCCTTGTCGAAGAACAATCACCTTTCGGCTCTCGGGCAGACAAAGGGTTCGATGGTCTCGGTCAACCTGATTGCCAATACTGATCTGCGCACGCCGGAAGAGTTTCGCCAGTTGGTGGTCAAAGAAGATAAGGGCGTAGTCGTCCGGCTCGGCGAAATCGCAGATGTCGTGCTGGGCGCAGTTGACTACGACCAGGATGTTCGGTTCAACGGCGAGACCGCGACGTTCATGGGGATTTGGGTGCTCCCAACGGCCAATTCTCTCGAGGTAATCCGCCAAGTCCGCGCAGCGCTACCGGGAATCCAGTCGCAACTCCCCCCAGGCATGAAAGTGGGCGTCCCGTACGATTCGACGGCGTACATTCAGGACGCGATCAACGAAGTGTTGCATACCCTGACGGAGACCCTGCTCATCGTCGTGGTGGTTATCTTTCTTTTTCTCGGGTCGTTTCGCTCCGTGCTTATTCCGGTCGTCGCCATCCCGATTTCGTTGGTCGGCGCCGTTTTCCTGATGCTGCTGGCCGGCTTCACCATCAACCTGCTAACCCTGCTCGCGATCGTGCTCTCGGTCGGCTTAGTGGTGGATGACGCGATTGTGATGGTGGAAAACGTCGAGCGGCATCTTCACCTGGGCAAGCCACCCTTCAAGGCAGCCATTGATGCTGCCCGCGAACTAGTTGGCCCGATCATCGCCATGACCATCACGCTCGCCGCCGTGTACGCCCCGATTGGGATTCAGGGTGGTCTGACTGGTGCGCTGTTCCGCGAATTCGCATTCACCCTCGCCGGCGCGGTAATCGTTTCTGGTGTGGTAGCGCTAACACTGTCTCCGATGATGGGCTCGAAGCTGCTGCGTACCGGGGACACCGAGCGCGGCTTCGCGGGAATCATCAATCGCCGCTTTGAATGGGTGCGCCGTACCTATTCGCGCCTGCTCGCTGGCACCCTACAGTACAGGCCCGTGGTTTTTGTTCTCTGGGTGATTGTGGTCGCGTTGATTGTGCCGTTCTACATGTTCTCGCAGCACGAGCTCGCGCCGGCTGAGGACCAGGGCGTTGTCTTCGGGGTCATCCAGTCCTCCGCCAACTCGACCATTGATCAGACCAATCTGTTCACCACGCAAGTCTACGACGTTTATCACTCGTTCCCGGAGAGCGAAAGCATCTTTCAAATCACTTCTCCGAGCGGTGGTTTCGGAGGCATGGTAACGAAACCATGGAGCCAGCGCAAGAAGACGGCGCAGCAATTACTGGTTGAATCGGTCGGACCGCTTTCGAAAATTGCGGGCATTCGCGTAATCCCGCTGACCCCACCGCCGCTGCCGGGCGGCGGAAATTTTCCGGTTGAGTTCGTGATTGTCTCGGCAGCCGAACCAAGGCAGCTCAGCGAGTTTGCCAACCAGCTCGTGCAGAAAGCGTTTGCCAGTGGCCTGTTCATTTACGCTGACACTGACCTGAAGTTCGATCAGCCCCAGGCTGAGGTCGTCTTCGACCGCGACAAACTTCGTTCGCAGGGAGTCGACCTGACCCAGGCGGGCCAGGATCTTGCCACCATGCTGGGCGGCGACTATGTCAACCGCTTCAGCATCCAGGGTCGCAGCTACAAAGTAATTCCGCAGATCAAACGCGCCGACCGTTTGACCTCTGACCAACTGAAGCAGATCTACGTCACTGGTTCCGACAATAAACTTGTACCGCTGTCCACCTTCGCCACAGTGAAGACCACAACCGAGCCGCGACAACTGAACAAATTCCAGCAGCTCAACGCGGTGACCATTCAGGGTGTGATCCCTCCGAATGTGCCACTCGACAAGGCACTGCGGTTTCTCGAGGATCAGGCCAAAACGATCCTGCCTCAGGGGTTCACCGTCGACTACGCAGGAGAATCGCGCCAGCTGCGAGTTGAGGGAAGCAAGTTCCTGGGCACCTTCTTGCTCTCGGGCATCCTGATCTACCTGGTTCTGGCGGCTCAGTTCGAAAGCTTCCGCGATCCATTCATCATTCTGGCGGGCTCGGTGCCGCTAGCCCTTTCCGGCGCTCTGCTGTTCTCATTTCTCGGACTCACCACACTCAATATTTACAGCCAGGTCGGCCTGATCACGCTGGTCGGTCTGATAGCAAAAAATGGCATCCTCATCGTGGAGTTCGCGAACCATCTTCAAGAAACAGGAAAAGAAAAACTCGCGGCGATCATCGAAGCGGCAGGCACGCGGCTGCGACCAATTTTGATGACAACGGCCGCTACCGTGTGTGGTCACTTCCCGCTCGTACTCGCGAAAGGTCCAGGAGCGGGAGCGCGCAACAGCATCGGCATTATGCTGGTCAGCGGCATGATCATTGGAACGCTCTTTACCCTGTTCGTTGTGCCGTCGATCTATATGTTGGTGGCGCGTACGCACACGTTCGCTCCAGAAATGGACGAGGATTCGGAAAGTACGCTCCGAGAGGAACCGGCGGATGCTATCGCGTAGCGCGAGGCCGGACGCTTGGCTGATTGGCGCACACGCAGTTTTTCCATGTGCGGCTGGGACTTAACTTAGCTTCCGATGTATTGGTGGGCAATGAGTAACCGAAATCAGGCCCTTATCAACGTCCATGGGCCGCGCCTAACTGGTTGATTTTCTGCTGGGCGCTGTCGCGAATAACATCGCGCCGGGCCTCTGACTCCTTGGTATCAGAAGCTAGCAGGGCCAATGCCTTTTCGGCATACTGCCGTGCCAGATCTTTCTCGCCGTTCGCCAAATACGCATCGCCGAGGCTATCGTTGGCGTCGGCTGACTCGGAATAAGCGAGGACGTTGAGCTTCAGGATCTCGAGCGCTAATTTCGTGTTGCCGACTTGCAAATTGTCATAGCCCATGACGTTGACGAGATTTCGCGGCCACAATTGCGCCTCGGCGTTTTTTCGTCGCGCTTCCATTAGTTGCTGCGCGACCTGAGCGGCTCCGCCGGGGGTTTCGATTTGATCGAGGATTGAGACGGATATTGAGCCCGCTGCACCATTGTTGCTGACTGGCGCTTGACCTGGTGTCTTCATCAGCGTGGTCACGAACCAATCCACGATGGTGCCGGGCACCTCGGGATGAACCTTGAACAGGTCGGTTCCGTGGCTGCCGGTGGCGGGAACATCCTTGTCTTCATACGCAAGCCAGGGTGCCTCCGGCCCAGCGTAGTGGATGAACTTCTTGTCGGGGTTGGAGGAGATATCGTAAAGCCATTCCATCACCTCTGCCGTGGGAGGGTAGTCGTCGCTGTCGGCCCAGACGAACAGCCCGGGCAGTTGCGACGCCTGCCGCATGAATTGGCGGCCCGCCAGTTCGGTTTGTCCGGAAATCAATACCAGCGATTTCACCTGTCCGGAATGCCGGCTCGCCGTCTGGATGGAATTCTCGACGCCATCCAACCCGGCTCCGCCTAGGCCGATGACATCTCCCTTGACGCCTGGCTGCGAAACCAAATATTGCCACGCTGTGTCAATCTCGGCGGGCCTGCGCTCACGTACCTGTGCTCTCTGCTTGGGCGTCAGTTTGTCATGAGGGGTGCCGCCGCTTTCGCCGAATCCCGGCATATCGAGAGTAAGCGTGTTGATTCCAGCCCCCGCCAGTTGGACGGCCACATCGTCCCATGTCTTACGTGTCCGGTTGGTCTGATGGAACAGCAAAACACCAGGGCCTGGCTTGGCTGCGGCAAAGTAGCTTGCCTTCAGGAGGGTACCGTCGGACGCCTTCAGGTCGACCACACGGGCAGCCGGTTGCGGCTGCGACGCTTCCACCTGAGGCGCGCTCGCGGCTGCAGCGTTGTTTCTAGCCTGTACCAAGGCGGGCACCATAACTGCCGACAGCAGGAGGATTCGCATTTGCATCATTGGAGTGACCCTCTTCGATTTGCCTGAGCCCGAAACATATGCAACTTCTGCAGCTGAGCACTTCTGCCAGTCAGTCTGACTTTCCCCGGCTCGCCGGGGGCACAATTCCGTTCATCCGCAAGTACTCCACCATCTGTCCGTAGTGATTGGAGGCGTGGGCGACGCCAAATGTGGCCAAGTGCAGGCGGGACGACTTGCTGCCCTCCGCACTCTGCAACATGTTCTCAGTAGTCAACGTAGCCGCGGCTTTGTGACCCAGGGCAAAAGAATCCTGCAGAAACTTGATGATTTCGGCTTTGGTCTTCAAGTTCTCCGGACCGTTCCCATCCTTCAAGCCTTCCGGCAGCTTATCGCCGGTAAGATGGGACCATATGAAATAGTTGGACGCGGCGACATGCTTGACTTGGACGGCAAACCTACGCACACCCTTGAAGTCGCTGCCTGGAATGTTCAAGCTCTCGGGTGAGAAGTTGTATTTATCTTCCGGCATGGCTTCGGCAACGTCGATGATTTGCCTTTCGATGTTGCTGATCTCGCTATCCACTGCTGAAGCGATGGTTGGTGGCGGCGACGGTTGCGCCTGCGGCACGCTCGTGGGGGCGGCGGTGTTTGTGGACTGTCCCAAGGCGGTCGCGGTAGAGATCAGTACTGCTATCAGCAAGAAGATTGGTATATGTTTCATCGAGTGATTCTCCTCAATCTGTTGAGCCCAAAAGACATTGAGTTTCAAGCATCCGATGCATAACCGAAATCAGGCCCTCCTGGACGGGCCGTAAACACGGCGCGTTTCATGCCTGGCGAAGGGTAACCATTGGATCCACCTTCGTTGCGCGCCGGGCCGGGAGGTAGCTGGCCACAACAGCAACGGTAAACAAAAGCAGAGGCACAATCAGAAACACAACCGGATCATGGGGGCGCACGCCGTAGAGCAAACTGGCGATCATCGACGAAGTGGAGGCAGAAAGGATGACGCCGGCCATAATTCCGGCGCTTGCAAGCACGACACCTTTTTGTAAGAACAATTTCAGGACATCGCCCCGCCCGGCCCCCAAAGCCATGCGAAGGCCGATCTCGCGCGATCTTTCGCTGACCATGTAGGCCAGCAAACCATAAATTCCGATGGATGCCAGAACCAGTGCCAGTCCAGCAAATCCGCCGACAAGCTGGGCAGAAAAACGGCGCGAAGCCAGCGAACGATCGAGCACGTCATTCATGGAAGTAACATTGAATACGGGCAAACCGGGATCAATGCTCTGGACTTCGTGTCGAATCTGTGTGTCGAGCGCGGCTGCGGGCAGAGAGGTGCGCAACACCACGCTCAGTTGCCGGTCGGGGCTCTGATAGGTCGACACATAGATGTGGGGAACGCCATCGATGTCGAGACCGTCACTCTTGATGTCCTTCACAATGCCCACGACGGTCATCCATGGCTGGCTAGGATTTTGTCCGAACCGAACTCGGCGGCCCAGCGGATCGCGGTTCGGCCAATATTTAAGGGCGGTGGTTTCATCAATGATGACAACCGGCTGTTTGCCGTCTTCATCGCCCTCGGTGAATGAGCGACCACGCACAAGTGGCGCCTGCATTACCTTGAAGTAATCAGGGCTTATCCGAATTCTTTCGGCGCGCAGATCGTGTAAGGACTCGACCGGACGATCTTCAATCGCCAGGGCATACTTCCCCAGGGGATCATTGAGGCTGTGATTGGTTGTCGGTAGATCTGAGGTGATGGCGGCGAACTCGACTCCCGGAATTGCCTTCATGCGCCGCAGCAACTCCCGATTAAAGGTCACTTTGGGAGCGATGCCGCGGTAGGGATCCTGGTTCGGATTGTCCGGAATCGGCAGCCAAACCTTGGCGGCGACGACCTGGATTGGATTGAAACCGGGGTTTTCCTGCAGCAGACCGCGCAGAGTCCGCAGCAGCAAGCCGGCTCCCACCATCAGCGTGACCGCAAATGCCAGTTCCGAAACAATTAGAACATCTCGCAAGCGACCGGTCTTGGTGCTGTAGCCGGAACCTCGCCCGCCTTCGCGAATTGCCGAGGAACGAGTGACTTTTGCTGAGTGAATTGCCGGGGCGAGTCCAAAAAGCAAGCCGATAAGAATCGAAATAAGCAGTGCAAACCCCAGGACCGCCCAATCGATTCTTACCTCGCTGAGCCGTGGTATGTTCGAAGGTACAAAGCGCAGAATGAAACTGAGGGTGCCGACCGCAGTCATGATTCCTACGACGCCACCGATCACAGAAAGAAGCACGGACTCGATCAACATCTGGCGAATCAACCGGGCGCGGGTCGCCCCCAGCGCCGACCGCACCGCCATCTCCTGTTGTCGTCCCGAGGCGCGCGCCAACAACAGATTGGCAATGTTCAACGACACAATGAAAACGATCAGGATGACTGCACCCATCAACACCAGCAGCATGGGTCGAACATTGCCGACCAAAAACTCCTGCAACGGTTGAATCTCAATGGTCCACCGTGAATCTGCGGGATAGTCTGCCGGAAAATCACGCCGCAACTGCGCAGCCATGGAAGTGAGACGTATCTGGGCTTGCTCTAGCGTCACTCCCGGCTTAAGTCGTCCCATCACCCCGGCGTTCAACCCTCGGTTGCTACGGATTGGCTTGGGGAAGGGCTCGGCGCTGAACCCGGCAGCAGTCCAAACTTCTTCGTCTCCGGAAACCGTCGGCCCGGGATGTCGAAATCCGGGAGGAAGAACACCAATAATCGTGCACGGATCGTTGTCGAGCCGGATGGTGCGCCCGACAACATTGGGATCGGCGGCAAATTCGCGATGCCACAAAGCATCGCTGATTACGATGGCGGGCGAGAAACCGAGCGCGAAGTCCTGCGGCCCAAACAGCCGTCCAATCTGGGGGGTCGCGCCCAGCATGGAAAAGTAGTTGAGATTGGTAACCACGAACTCGAGTCGCTCCGGCTGTTTGGCGCCAGTCAAATTGACGCTGCCGCCGGCGATCGCGCTCACCTCTTCAAATACGCCGGCTCGATCTGTCAGATCGTCCAGTTCGGGCTTGGAGAACGTAACGTCCCGCAATCCCACCCCTGGGTTGTTAAAGAAGATTCTCACCAAACGGTCAGGTTCGCGGTACGGAAGTGAGCGCAGCAACACAGCATTCACGATGCTGAAAATCGCCGTGTTCGCACCAACTCCCAAAGCCAACGTCAAAATGGCAACCGACGTAAAGCCAGGACTCTTACGCAACCATCGCAACCCATAACGCGCGTCTTGCCAGACGCGCTCCACAATCGACTCCCAGCCTGCATCGTGGACGTTATCCTTGATCGCCGCCACGCTGCCTACCTCAACTCGTGCCGCCCGCAGAGCCTCTTCGCGAGTCATTCCCGACAGCATTCTCTGCTCAACCGCGGCCTCGATGAAGCTCCGCAACTCCTCTTCCAGTTCGTCTCCCACGCGCTTTTTCCAGCACAGGGCACGGACTCCATGAGCGAATTTTCGCAATAACGCCATGACTGACCTTTTCAGGCCTCCAGGATTCTGGCGATAGCGGCGATCTGCCGGCCCCACTCCCGGGTCTCTGTCTCCAGCTTTCTGCGTCCCGCGCCCGTAAGGATGTAATACTTGGCGCGGCGATTGTTTTCGGTGGCCTGCCAATCGCTCTTGATCCAACCCGACCGCTCCAGCCGGCGAAAGGCCGGGAACAGGGAGCCGGGATTCACTTGGAATACTCCTTTACTGATCTGCTCGATCCTGATTGCGATTCCATAGCCGTGCATGGGCCCAAGTGCCAGGGTTTTCAGGATCAACATATCCAACGTGCCCTGTACCAAATCGCTGTTCTTGTCGGCCATCGATTGGTCTCCTTAGTTAATCGAGAGGAATCTTAATGCTCCCTACCCTAGACTGTCAAGAGGAGGCACTCTTATGAGACGAGCGCAAACGAATTTGGTGAGCACCCGGAAGCCGGCAGCATCGGAGAAGGAGTTTTAGGGGACCTGGCTAAATTTCCAGGGAGAAGTTGCAACCAGCGAAGCTTGCTACCAGCGCCAGAGCGTCATATCTGTTTTCTGCACGACACGCTATAGCGAAAGGGAAAGAACCATTCGATGCACACCCGCTCTGCGGGGATGCCGGCTTCAGCCAACAAGTGCCGCCAGTCAACTGCTGCAAAGGCCCGAGCTACCGAGATCGGCCCATCGTTTCGTGCCAAGCGGTGCACGGGCAGAAGCCGTGTAGCATACTTTATAAAGCAATAAGGCAGGATGTGACGGTGCAGGTCGTTGATGAACCAGCCGTGCGCGGCATACCGGTCCATTTGGCGGATAAAACGAACCAGATCCGCGTCGTCGAGGTGATGGGTGAAAGACGAACTAATGACGAAATCTGTTTGGAGCGGTTCCGATTGAGCTAGGATGTCGGCTGTTTCAAAGCGGATGTACATCTCGGGTGGCGTGGACTCCGCCGCCGACTTTGTGGACCACGGGTTTATATCAACTCCGGTCAGATCGAGCTGCAGGTTCTTGCCGCGTGCCCATTTCCTCAGCCGCCGCAACATGCCACCGCGGCCGCTGCCAACGTCGAGAACCGATATCGGCCGCCCTCCCGGAAAATTGGCCGTGGCGCGCTCTAGCCAGAGCAGAGTGGGACGGTAAGCAAGCGTCAAAACATTGATACGCTCAAGATCGCGCAGATAGCCATCGAATTCCTCAAAGGAAGTTGGCTCGGTGTCCATGAGTTCGGTGGCCGTGCTGCGTCGGCTGAAATCCTGTCGGGTCATGAGTCAGCCGTCCGCTGTTTCAGATAGGCGTCGCTCATCGCGCTTGGGTACGCGGCAGTTTTTGGACCACGAGCAGTTCGGTGATCCCTCCCAAAAAAAGACGGGAATCGATCACAGAAAATCCCTTTTGCTGGAACATGTTCCGCAAGTGACGCCGGTCGGGAAAGCGCTCAAGGCTCTCGGCGATGTAGCTATAGACTTCATGATTGCGATGAAGAAGGACGCCCCATAGTCCTGTCCATATCTTCAGGCTCCAGTATTCCATCGTTTGCGGGATGCTGGCGCCCGGTTTGGAGAAATCGAGAAAGGCCGCCACGCCAGACGGTTTCAGAACGCGGCTGATTTCGTCAATCACGGTTTCGAGATTCGGTGCATTCCGCAGGGCGTATCCACCGGTAACGATGTCCACCGATTCGGAGACGATTTCAAGCGATCCCATATCTTGATTGACGAAGCTGACATTCGGATGAGTATTGCGGTGACGGGCGATATCCAGCATCAGCTCGGTGATGTCCAGTCCGGCGATGCGTCCACGCGCGTATTTGCCGGCAAGCAGAAACGAGATGTCGCCGGTGCCGCAGGCGAGATCAACGCAAACAGGGGATTCGTGAGAGGGAAGCAATGAAATCAGCGCGCGCTTCCATGCCGCGTCGCGTCCGAAAGAAAGTACCCTGGTAATGAAATCGTATCGGGGCGCGATCTCAGAAAAAACCTTTTCGTTATAGTATTTCTTGCTCTCGGGGTTCTCGAGATGATCGCCGATTTTCAAGACAAAGCGACCGGTCATGCTGGGGCTCAGTTTCAAAGCGCAATAGCCTGCTCGAAAACGGCGCAAACCAACGAACAGATGGCGCCGACACTGGTACAAAAGCCACCAGTCCGGTCAACCCTCGCTGGCCACTTCTGGATGCGACGCCCAGCTAAGCTGGTATTCGCGTCGCAGCCGCTGTGAGTATTCTAAGCTGGCTATTGCTTTGGCAGCAATGGAGGCCCACTGATTCGCTTCCCATGGAGGTCGACAGTCACGTCGACGCTGTCGCCGATGTGGACGAAGGGAATGCCTTTATTCATCCCATAGTCCTTACGGTCGAAGACCATGGTCCCTTTAACATCGCCTGTGCCTGTCCCCGCACCGGAAACGATTAGCATCAGCGTCTGCGGCTTAGTCGCTCCACGGATGGTGAAATCACCTTGGACATCGAAGGTGGTGGGGCCGGTTTGTACAATCTTCTTTGACAGAAACGTGATCAACGGATCCTGATCGGCGTTGAAGAAGTCTTTGCTCTTCAGCTTGCCGTCCTTCATGCCGCTCCCGGTATTGACGCTGTCTGCCTGAATCTTGATGTCCAAAACGCCGGTCGTTACATCTGTAGACGTAAAGACCAGAGTGGCATCCCACTTGTCGAAAGTACCGTTTATTGCCACCGATGCCTTCACGGCGAACTTAACTGAGCTGTCTTCCGTCGTAATCTTGAAAACAGGAACCTGGGCTCGACTCGATGACGGAAACATAGCCGACGCTAGGAGACAGAGGACCGCTAATCGCAAGGTGCTGGGTGTGAGTTTTTTAGACACGAATTCCTCCTGTGGGTTGCCAGAAAGCAACCAAGTGAATCCCAAATAATGCTCGCTTATCACGCGTGATGCTCGCTCGGAGGTACTGTCAAATGTGTCAGGCATGTTCCGCCATCAATTTGGCGACCGCGGAGCCGTTCAGCCGAGAGTAGTTTTAGGCTATCGCCGGCTTCTAGGGAACTGGCAAAACCAATAGGGGATCGAATAGAAGGCTGCGAGCCCAATTCGCGTGTCGAATTCAGAAATCCTGTGGACGCTTAGAGCAGAGATCTCTACGGCAGCTCAGTGCTTAATGGCTGGCGAGGTCCCCAGGTGTTCAGGCTGTGAAGCGCTTCTCATCGAGATGTTGATTGAACTTAACATCGTCGATGGTCAGCACCGTGCGAGTTTTTTCCTCTACAGACCGCATCTCAACCTGACGCGCGCCCCAGCTGTCGGAAGCTTTCTTGAGCCCCGAGGCATGAAGTTCGCGGACTAATTTTCCATCCTTGTCATACATTGGGGCATTTAGAATGACCAGGGACGTCTTCACTACCCAGTAGTAGACGTACTTATGACGTACTTACATTGTGACCGGGTAGCATCCACTGAGATTGCCTGGCACCAATTCGTTCCTTGATGAGTGATTGGCGGGAATCACACAGTGACGTCTTTGTTAACCACGTCCCTCGATTGACAAGGGTTTAACGGGCAGTTCCCCACATCAATGGTTTATCCTTAACTGAGCTCAAGGCCGAGCCCCAATGAATATCCTGTTTGACCTTTTATCATGGATGTACCCGATCACCGGAGCCGTTTCATTGCTCTCAGACGAACCAGGAAACGACGTGGATCTTCCATGGTAAGGCCAAGCTTGAAGACTGGCCACGGTGCCGCTCGCCGCCGATTCTGGTTGGCGATGTCGGGGTTTGTCATGGCGCTTGTGCTGCTGCCCTTTTCCTACAAAGTCGAACGTCGCTTGGAGACAGTTGTTCACATCAAGGGCGGAGAATCCGAAAAAGTTGACCTCGAACTGGCGCAACGTTTCCAGTCTCCGTACGCCCACCGCCTGGTTCTGGTGATCAGCGGTATTCCCGATCCAGATTCAGCCAAAGGCGCTGATGCATTGGGCTTCTTAACCAGTTCATTGCGTAGTGTGCCAGGAGTGTCGGGTGCCGTCTCGAGTCTGGATTGGCCAGATTCTCTCTTCACGGGGAATAATGGCGGGGCCTTGATCATCGTCGGGTTGGATCCGCACGATGAAACGGTCGAGGCATTGGTCCCCAAACTAAGGGCAAGAGCAGACTGGATGGAAGGTCAACTCAGGTCGCAATACCCCAAGATCAAACTGGAGATTACGGGTGAAACGCCACTGAACTTCGATCTTCGCAAGGTCAGTGCCGATGACGTCAACCATGCCGAGGAACGAGCGATGCCGGTAACTCTCGTGCTGCTGTTGCTGGCTTTCGGCAGTTGCGTAGCCGCGTTATTGCCACTGGGGGTTGGACTGCTCTCAATCTCGATGGCGCTAGGTGCGGCTGCGCTACTCGCGCATTATCTGCAGCTGTCGATTCTGGTGCAGAATCTGGCGACGATGCTTGGCCTTGGCTTGGGCATCGACTATGCCTTGCTGATGGTGAGCCGGTTTCGCGAAGCCTTGGCCGAGGGATATGATCCCGGCCAGGCTGCCGATATTGCTGCCGGATGCGCGGGGCGGACCCTGATAATCTCGGCCACGACAGTTGCCATCGGATTTTCAGCCCTGCTGACTGTGCCCATCAGCGAACTGCGCTCCATCGGGATCGCTGGCCTGCTGGTAACCGTTTTGAGTGTCATGCTGTGTACATGCATTCTGCCTTGGGTGCTTGGTCTGCTAGGGCATCGCATCGATGCCGCCAGAGTGCGCCTACGAGCTAGACGATTCAAAACGCCTGAGAGCCTATGCGCGGCGAGTGAGCGGTGGGTGCGGTGGGGCTGCATCATCACCCGCCGGCCCTGGACAGCTCTGCTTGTCGCCGGGATTCCGCTACTGATCCTTGCATTCCAGGCACGGAAAATCTCTCCCGGGATTCCTGACCACAACTCGCTTCCGGCCGCAGCCGAGTCGGTGCAAGCATTGCACAGGCTTCAAGACATGGGGCGGTCGGGTATTGTGCAGTCTCTCCGAGTGGTCCTGGAGTTGCCGCCGCAGTCTCCGCCCCTCTCTCCGGCTGGCTGGCTTGCCGTCAGTCGCTTGACGAAACGCTTCCAGAGCGATCCTAGGGCGGAAGAGGTCTTATCTCTTCCGACGCTCACGGGAATGTCCGATACTGCGGATGCTGTCGACGAAGTGCCCGAGTCAATCCGCAAGAGTTTTCTTCGCAGCGATGGCCAAGCTACTTTGATTGAGTTGCTGCCCACCGCCGCTCTTTCGCCCAACAACCAGACTCGATGGGTACGAGAAGTGCGTTCTTCCGATGTCGCGGCGATAACCGGCGTGCCCGGCGCTGTGCTGCGCGTCGGCGGCGTTCCGGCACTCGAAGCAGATTATGACTCGGTAGTAAAAGAGCGGTTGCCGAGGGTGGTCCTTGGCGTCATATTGGGGAGCTTGCTGGCGCTCCTGATCGGGTTACGTTCTTTATTTGCGGCGGTCAAAGCAATTCTGCTCAATCTGCTCTCCGTTGGCGCTTCATTCGGTGCCTTAGTTGTCGTTTTTCAGGAAGGCCACGGTGGCAAACTCTTTGGGCTCGACGGACCGACCGGCACCGTATACCCGATCGTGCCGATTCTCTCGTTTGCCATCGTCTTCGGATTGAGCATGGACTATGAGGTCTTCCTGGTCGCCCGAGTCCTCGAAGAACGGCGACGCGGTCTATCCGAGAGATCAGCGGTGATTGAGGGCCTGGCGCGGACGGCCGGGCTCATCACGAGCGCCGCGGCAATTATGATTGCCGTCTTCGCCGCATTCACCGTGGGAAGCTTCCTGGTCGTTCAAATGCTGGGCTTTACGCTCGCTGTGGCGGTGTTCATTGATGCTACAGTGGTGCGGATGGTTGTCGGGCCGGCACTATTGCAACTTGCCGGCGACTGGAATTGGTGGCCCTTTGGCTTATATGGGGCCGTCCCTGCGACGCCCGAAAAGGAGCTTATCTCATGACGCCGAACACCGTGGATACTCCAGTGACAACCCAGGGCCTTGCAAGAGGCTGAGTCAGCGATGCGATCTATTTCACTTTCTCTCTTTGAGCGTTGGACTGGCCGAGATCAAAGTCCTTGCGTCCAAGATTTGCCTTTCCCGAGCCCCCTTCGATTACAAGAATCGAGGAGCCGGGCTTGCCCTTCAGGCTTGCCTCCACCTGCGACGCAGACCAGGCGCCGCCGACCTGCCGCAGCCCATAGTAAACGAATTCCTTCTGCTGTCCCGTCCCGCGAAGCGTCTTCACCACATGCACAGGGAACAAAATGCCGCGGTCAATCCACGATGTTACCGAATCATAGTAAGTCCGGTCCTGAGAGCCGGACCTGCTCTTAAGGACAAAGCAATCCCGTGCGCCGTATTTCTCCGGTGCCAGAAGTTCCTGATTCTTCCAGAAGAAATAGCTCTCAACCATGTCTTCATAGGAGAAGTCTGTTCCCACGAGTGGGCCGTTCCAACGTTCGAATGGCAACACGCTAGCGGCCTTCTCGCCAGGAAGTAACGCCTCGATGGTCACGTGCCCACTCGCGCTCATTTGCAGAAGAAGGCTCGTCTTCTCTGAGCCAGGCCCCGAGATCTCAAATAACAGACGCAGACCATCGGGAAACCAGTGAGCCTTGGCGACAAACTTGTAGCTCGTGCGCTTGCCGTCACCTTCCACGCGTGTGAGTCTCCCGGTCGCGCGGTAGTCCAATTTCTCAATACGCTGGCGCGAGCCAGTCAGCACAGTCTCCAGATCAGGATTCGCCGCGAAGGCCCGCGATGGATGGACCAGCGACAACAGCACCAGCAAAGCGATGGAGACTTGAATCGTCCCAAAGGCGCGATTCGCCCATCTGGCCTCTGGATACCGGCCAAACTTGCGACTGCGAGAGAGCATTACGACGCGGGGCAGGAAGGTCATAGCTATGTATACAGCCAAAGCCCGTATAGCGCCTGGCCGACGGGTAGTGATTCTCGAACCGTGGTATGCAGCCCATTTCAGAACCCGTCAAACCGGCACGCATGGCGGTGACGGGGCTGTCGAGATCCCGGCCCGGCCCCGCGAGTGTGGGGCACGATCTCATGCCCGGGATCCTGCACGCCGTGGCTCATTTTCGGCGCGGGGCTCAAGGTAAGTCTGCGAATGTCCGCCCCCACGAATTGAAATGCATTTTAATCCCGTAGATTGATGAGTATACACCACAACACAGAGTCACTTCTGCGACCCGCTTCGGGTTGGGCCATTCGCCTGGAAGCGGCACCTGCCCGAATGAGTCTAAGAGAATTGTGGAGGACCAACATGAAAAGCTCGCTTTTGCCGGTTGTGCTGATGATCGCCTTCGTATCCGGGACCTGCAGAGCACAGCAGTTCCCCCGTTGGATGCGAGAGCAAAATAGATGGATTGAGGAACCAAGTCGGAGCCCTCGAAAAGGAGTCTAATCAGGTGCCCTACTTTCAGAAATTCATACTGACCCCGGCCCAACAAGACCCATCCAACAGTCTTTCCCTGGAGTGGGGGCTCCCAAATTACCTGGATGTGCTTCTGGCGAACCTAACCGTGGATCACAAAGTGATGGCGGTGCTGCTTCCCGGTGCAACTGCAGCACCGTCTGGCGGGACTACTCAGGCTCCGTACCGGGTAACGTTTTCGTCCAACTGTCGGAACTCTGGCAAGGTATCCGCCAAAATGGCGGTGTCGCGTGGCCTTCTGCGGCAGATTGCGTCGGGGAGCAACGTTTTCGGTATAAGGGTGACCGTGGAAGGGTGCGATCCAACGACGGGGCAAATACCAGTCGAGACTACCGTGCTATCGGGACTGTAGAGAAGGACGCTTGGAGCCACTCGAAGGCTTACCACGGTTGGCAGCAATCGTGACAGAACAGCTTGAAATTCGTGTTAGTTGTGAACAATGTTGGCGCCCGGCCAACCCAACCGGAAGACCGCTCCTCTTAGTTTACGCCACTTCACCTAAGCGAGGTGCCATGGAGAACCGGGACGTACGAAGTCAACTGCAAAAGCTGACTCATCAAGGGCCGGATGACATCGGCAGCGCGAATCTCGATCCTGGACGTCGTCCGGGGGAGTCCGAACGCGAGCGGTCCGAACACGAGCGGATACGGGGGTTTATTCGTGAACTTTATGAAGAGCTGCTTAGTTTGGCCGTGGCAGCGCGATCAATCTTACACTGGCCGCTTCCGCCGGCAAACGAAATCGCTCTCGAGAATCCCACCAAAAGGCGTGACCCCAATTATCGCCGTCGCACGACCTCGGAGGAGGAAGCGCGAGAGAAGGGATTGGACAAAGCGTTAGCAGATTCTTTTCCTTCCAGCGATCTTCCATCAACAATTTCCGATCCTGCGAAACCGGGGGTTCAGCGTAAGCCGCCAAATGTCAGCCCACTGCGCCCAAATCGCAAGAAAGACATTCAATAAGGACAACATCGCGCATTGTGAGGATGTGAAAGGTGGGGCATCGGTGGAGGTTTACAAGCTTGCCACGGCCGCCTGTGACTTTGCTCCGCTTTCTTTTTCAGCCTGGCGATCGACGACCGTGAGTTCTTTTTCGAGCGAAGAAAAGCGCTGCAGGATTTCATGCATGCGCAAAGACATATTGCGAATAGTTTCGATCTGGGAGCGGGCTCCGGCGGAAAGCGATCCCGGTTCGAGCAGCAGTAACTCGGAGTTGCCGAGCACGGAGGTGAGAGTGTTGTTCAAGGTATGCCGCATCTCCAGCATGTAGCGTCCGAGGAGAGCTTGTCGCTCGAGCAAGGTGTTGGCTTGTTCGAAACGGTGGGCGTCGGCTTCGGCGCTGACCCGATGCAGGATTTCCCCAGCCACTAGGACTAACGTATCCAACCAGTTTTCCTGTTGACGCAATATCGCGATGCCGGGCCAGCGATCGCGGACCGTCTGCACCAGCCGCATATTTTCCGTGACGAACAAAACGCGCTTTCCCGCCGCCCCCATGGCCTCCAGGACCACGGAGAGGGCTTCTGGCCGAAGACCGCCGGCGATGGCCAGATGAAAAGTGTCAGGATCGAAACCGAGACAGACATCACTGCTCATCAGGGTGAATACGGGAACGCGCCGCTCCGACTGCCAGCGTCCGGTCACGACGCGAGAAAGTTCCGCGTCGTCCGAAATGATCAGGATGGAAGGTTGATCCACGTTTTCCTTTTGTGCTTCTCGAAAATCCAGGCTTCGGGCGTTAGGCTTCCAGCTTTGGGCGTTCGCTATTCTGGCTGAGATAACGGAAGCCTGACGCCTAGCCTCCGAGACCTCGCTGCTATTTCGGCTTGTTATTGTCGGCGTCCTGCCCACTCCAGTCCGGCGAACTGCTGGCGACCTCAAAGTCGGGGACGTCCGAGTTCGCAGCGGCAGCTGCCTGGGCGCGCGCTTTTGTAGCATGCGGCTTGGCGATGGCGGCGGTCTTCGCGTTCTTGGCGTTTTTTGCCAAAGCGGCTTCCACGACGGCGCGAAGATCGACCAGCATCGACACTGGTTGTCCGGATGAATATTCGGCGTGGAACATCACCTTCCACGATTGGCAGATCATGCGCAGGCGCGCGATAGGTTCTTCGGCGGAAAACTGGGCGCGCCGGCAGTCGAGCGTCTCCACCCCACGGTTTTCAAGTTCGCGCAAGCCATCAAGAATGGCGTTGAGATCCTGATGCATTAAACGGAAGAAAATGCGCCTCATCAGAAAGCTGAAACGGGTAAAAGCGACCATAGCCGCGGGAAGAAAATATTTCTTGTCGCAGGAGGTTTTTAACTTTCGTCCCTTTTCAAGAATCCGGCTGGTCAGCAACTGGTTCAGATTGCGGCAGCCATTGGCGGTTTGGATGACCTCATCCAGCGGCTGCAACCACTCGGGGACATTCAGATCCACCGGCCCCACGACAGGTTCGAGGGTCTGGGCCACGTAGGCCGTGTCGACGTCGGCATCTTCCAGGCGCGACGGGGCGCAATGGGAAAAGAATTGGACGAGGAGGAAATCAATCTTGTCGCGATCGGAATCGGCTTGCTCCTGCCGGTGCAAATGATGAAGCAGCAGGGTCCGCAGAGCCTCGTCACTGCTTATGGTTGTCGTCTGCAAGAACTGGCGAAGTTGATGCACTTGAATGCGGGCATCTAAGTCGGAAAACAATTGCCGGGCCTGTTCGATCGATTCCTGCGGCGGGGCATCCACGCCAGCTTCGAGATCGGCGTGCGATGGCAGATCGATCACGAATTCCCGTGCCAGCGCGGCGTATAACGGGTAGAGCAGACGCGCGTCACGCCACTCCGCCGCCAGTTCACTGAGTTGAGATGTGGGTGTCATAATTTCACAGTTCAGATTTCACTATTCAGGTTTCACGATCCAGTTGGCGACTTCGCCGGTGAAGCGCGCGGCGACGGCGGTGCGCCCCCCGTTGTATTGCACCGCGACGACACAGGCCTCGGTATCCAGCGTGCCATCGGAATTCCGCAGCCGAAGCTTGTCAGCGAACTCAAGCGGCAAGGTTGAGGCGAACAAGACTTCCTTGGGCGTGCCAAACTCAATGACGGTGCTCTCGGTAAGCGTGCCGTTGCCACTCACCACGCGGGTGAGGTGTACGGGGATACGGACGGGAGTCGCGTTGGGGAAGAACTTTGCCAGTTTGGTAGTCGAGCTTTCACGCGCCGGTGCAGCCGCAGCGCCCGATTTGGACAGAGAGTTCCGCATTATTCCTGATTCCCAGGGGTCGTCGATGCGGCCTGGATTCCCTAGTCCGCCGGTTAGCGTGGCTGAGGCACCCTGACCGCATCGAGCAATAGGAATGCACGAGCGCGGCCAAAGCCTTGCCGCTGGCCAGAAACAGCAAGCGTAGTTTTATCAATGGGATAGATAAAGCATTGCGGATGGTCAGGGAAATAGTCTTAGGCTTTATGTCTCAGATTGAAACAAAGTCTCAGGGAAGTGCGGCCCTGTGCAGGGCTGCACTCAAGCGCCCAGGTCAGTCCGAACCTAGGCTGGCTTGATCGCGCCAACAAGTCCTGAAAAGAAGGATTGTCGCGAAGGGTATCGAATGATCCGTCACCGTCCATAGAAACCATGGCCTCGTCCCGTTTGCACAGGCCTCGCAGAAGCTTGATCGCTTCCTGGCTTTCTCCTAATTGAGCGTATGTCACATGAACGGTGCCCAACACGAAACAGTGAACTTTGCCCCACTGTGGGAGCTGGAAGGCGCTCGGAGGTAGGCCTAGACAGCCTAGCTCCAGAGCGCCTCCATTAATGTGCAAACATTTGCACTCTCCCGCACAGCTGCAGCTCTAAGGCCCAGATTCCTCAGCCCCGGAGGATTGGTATGGGGACTGCTTATAGTCATGGCAACGCCGAAAGAACCGGCTGGTACGGGTTTCGGAAACAGGGGAGATAAATACGATGAAGACTACAGTAATACTTGTTTTGTGTTTTCTTTGTGCCACGGTAGCATTCGGACAATCGGCTGGCGGTTCCCTTGGCAGCGCAAGCATGAGCAGTTCGATTCAGATGACTAGCCATCCGCAACACGCTGCCCAGGCACCCATGGCTCTGGAAGAGAGCCTGTTGGACCATTCCGGTTATCTGATTGTCCAGGGTGAGCGACCCCTCTGGGAAGTGCAGCCTCTGTCCCCTAAAGTACCTCTCGGAGATATCGCACGTGCACTCAGAAAAGACCACGAAACTGCGAAAAAGGCCGACTTCGTTCGCAACGACTAAGTTCGGGTGCTGCACACAGGGGGCCGAACGAACCAAGTATTCGGCCCTCAGCCACGAGCCTCGCAACTTCCCGGATTGCCTACGGTTGCACGATCGGGATCATCGACGCCAACTGAAGATCGATCATCAGCGCAACCCTCCTGTCCATCTGGAAAAACATCGCCGTCTTCTTGCCGGGCAGAACTTTTTCGACGATGGGAATGTACTTTTGACGCAGCTGCACCAGTGATTCGTCCACCCCGATCATGCGCGTGACGAGATCGTGCGCCTGCGTATCCGTCAGGGTGTTATAGTTCGTCGCGTACTCTTTAATCAGGGCAAAGCGGGTATCGCCGATCTTTGTGATTTCGGCTTGATATTGGTCGTAGACCGGCCAGAACTTCACCGCTTCAGCATCCGTGAGCGGCAGATTTGCGGCGATCAACTGTTTTTTCTTGGACCGCAGGTCCTTCCGCAACAACTGGACGTCCTGATCGGTGACGGTCGAATTGGCGCTATCCTGCGCGAAGAGAGCACGGTCGTTGGCCAGTATGACACCAGCAAGAATCAAAACTGCAATCACACTCTTCTTCATTAGTATTGGTCTCCTGGTCTTCCGGTTCGTTTGAAGTGCAAAGCTACGTTACGGTGAGCACGGGAGAGTTGCCACTAGCAAAAATTATAGCCGGGTAGTTCTCATGGATCCCGATTACCGGGCAATTTGGATCGGATCAGGGCGAGAAACGCCTACAGCTCACGTTTCCGGGAACCAGTGTCAGTGGAGAGAAAACTCCGTCCGGCCAATGCAGCATGAATTGCAAGCGGAAGGTCAGTCAGAAGCTGCGACTTAAAGACGTAAGCATTGCCGCCCGCTTCCATTGCCGTTTCCATTATTGCGTGATCTTCGAGGCCAGTCAGAAATATGATTGTCGTCGGTGCAGCGACTTTTTTCAGGCAGCGGGCAGCCTCAAGGCCGTCC
>Ga0210401_10000290_pt1 | contig 62432 bp, 50 predicted proteins | sample IncBWH32MmetaG_FD_150866 | JGI IMG/M metagenome (GOLD analysis project Ga0210401, IMG submission 150866) | Forest soil microbial communities from Barre Woods Harvard Forest LTER site, Petersham, Massachusetts, United States - Inc-BW-H-32-M | ecosystem: Environmental > Terrestrial > Soil >...
CAGCGCGCTGAACGCGCTCGCGCGGTGATGACCGTTCATCATCGCGCCGGCAAGATCGACGAAAGGGATGAAGGCGTCGTAATTTATTCCCAGAAGGCTCTCAGATGTTCCACGCGCTTGTCCGGCGCGTTGCCGGCAATGATCGCGGCGTTGATGGCGCCAATCGAGATGCCGGCGATCCAGTCGGCAAGTATTGGGAAGTCGAGAGCGCTTCGTAGACGCCTGCCTGATAACTGCCCAGAACTCCCCCGCCTTGCAGCACGAGACCCACTTTCTTGTCGTAGCGATCGGTGCGAATCGGAACCTTCTGTTCAGTCATGCGCCATGCTCACCCGTTGAATTCTGCGGCAACATCCGTTGCAGCACGCCATCGCGCAAGACCAGACGGTGGAAAAGCGCGGCGCCCACGTGCAGGCCGATAAGGACAAGGAGCGCCTTGGCGCCGAATTCGTGAGCCTCCGCGAATAGGATGCTGATTGCCGGCTTCGGCTCCAGCAGCGCCCGCACGTTCCAGATCAACACTTCAAAGGGTTGGCCGTGGAACAGCACCCTGCTGAGACCTGTGATCGGCTGCACGAAAAGCAGGGCGTAAAGGCCGTATTCATTTGGCCTTTGCGATCGTTTGTTGCAGCTTGGACATGCCTTGCGGAAATGGCGGCAAATAGGCGAAATTGTGCCGCCAAACGAGACGCAGCAACCCGACGGTCCAAATCAGAAGACCGTTCGCCCGGTGCGTTGCCAAAAGTTCCATGGCAACGCTTCTCTTGTGGCCGACCGCTTCGCGCAGCCATGCGGTCGTCAGCTGACCGGTGATGAGAAGCACTGTAAGCCAATGCAGCGCAATGCTTATTCGATCGAATCGTCCGTTCTCGGCTGCTGGTTTTTTGGCGGATTCTTCCGCGGATTCTGAAACGCTGGTCATGGCAATCGACTCCGAGTCTGCGTACGAAGAGTTGCTGCGAGCCGAGACCTGGGCGACGACGTATTTCTTCCGTCGCCGGCTGCCGTTCGTGTTCAGACCTTGCGGATAATCTGCTGCGCTAAAGACGCACCCTGGGGCCGCCGATTTGAAGTTCCGGCATCTCTAGCGTCCGTCGTCGTCCAACAGCCCGAGCTTTCGCCCCAGCCATTCCGTGGTCGGCGCCTGGATCAGGATCGTCATCAGGATGGCGACAAAGGTGACGGAGGCGATCAGATGCGCCCCCGGCGCCTTGATGCCGAGCAACAGGCCAGCAAGCGCTGCCGGAATGACGCCGGTCTCCCGCGTCCAGCACATCAACAGGAGCTCGGCAAAACTCCATTTCGCCCGGCGATCCGGCCATGCGCAGAGCAAGACCGTGACCGGTCGCGCCAAAAACATCAGCACGACAACAACGGCGACGCCGCCGAGCCAATATTGATGCATCAGGCCGAAATCGACCTGGGCGCCGAGCAGGATGAAAATGAACAGGCGCATGATGAAGGCCGTGGTCAGCACGAATTCATCGAGCTTTTGCGCTTCGCCGGCCTCCATCGTAAAGCCGAACGTCTCCTTATTGCCGATGAAGATGCCGAACACGAACACCGCCATGAAGCCCGAGGCGTGCAGGCCGTCGGCGGCGAAATAGGCGGAGATCACCGCGACCAGCGTCACCAGCGGCGCATATTCGGCGAGGAACGCCCATCGTTCATGCGCGATCAGAAGTGAGGCCAGATATCCGAACGCAATGCCGGCAACAATGCCGATCACGGACTGCTCGAGCAGCGCGACAAGCGAATGCGCAAGCGAGAATTCGCCGCTGCCGGTCGCAACCGTTATCACGGTAAGCGTCAGGATCGCGCCCATCGCGTCGTTGAACGCGGACTCGCTGATCACGGTCTGCGCTACCCGCTCGCGAATCCGGATCTGGCGAAAAATCGGGATCAGCGTTGCCGGATCGGTCGAGGCCAGTGTCGCGCCAAGCAGCAGCGCCACAATGAGGGGAACGCCGAAGACGAAATGGGCGGCGATCCCCGTAATCGCCGCGGTGATGACGACGCCGGCAGTCGCGATCACCACAATGGTGATCCAGACCTGTTTCAGAACGGGCAGCCGCAGCGCCGCGCCGCCATCGAATAGAATATAGCTCGCGCCGAACAGCACGATGATTTCATTGAGCGCCGAATCGGCCGGTATATGCACGAGCCCGAGCGCCTGGGGCCCGATCGCGATCCCTGCGATCAAAAACAGCGCGACGTCGGGGATCCTGATCTTTTGCGCGAGGAACGCGGCAAGCGTGCCGATCGCCAGAACAATTCCACACGACAGCAGCGTGTGCCTGGCGATCTCGATCGAGTTTGACGCTTCCACGCCCGTTCAATCCAATGTCACGGCAACAATTGGTCCCGGCATGGAAACCTCCCTGATTCGTTTGGCCGGACAATAACCCGGATTTGCTGCGCTTCTTCCATCATGCATGACGGATCGGCACTCGCGCGACCGGTTGGCTCGCACTGACGGAGAGGCTAATTCAGCGCCTTGGTGACGGCCGGCACGACCTCTTGCGCGCTCAATCTCCTGACGATCGGCTTGAGCAGTTGTGGCGACAGATAGATCGGGAATTGCGAGAGCGCGAAATAGAGCCACGTCGTCCCGGGCGAGACGCCGTCCGTCGCTGCCAGCATCAGCCCCATGTTGCGCTGTGAGACCATCAGACCGAGCGCCAGCGCGCGGTCATGGCCAATGCGACGGAAGATCAGCACGGTGACGCCGAGCAGCGCGAAAAACACCGCAAAGGCAAGCAACGCCAATTCGACCGTCCTCACAGGATCGGCCAAAAAGCTGCCCGCCACGCTCCCCATGACAGCGGTGACAAAGACGAACAGGATCAGGATATTAAAGCCGTCGATCGGGGCTGCGTGCCGCTTGGTGGCGGAAGCGCCTGCCGTCCAGCGGATCGCGGCCCCAACCAACAGCGATCCCGCGAGGATGCCGGCCAGCTTCAGGCCGAGCCCAAGCGGCGAAAGCGTCAGCGCCGCGCCGAAAAAGACGTAGGCGAACAGCGGCGCCGAGAACGGAACCAGCGCGGTGCTGGTTACGAGCGTGACGAGCACCAAGGTGGAATCCAGTCCCATTACCGCCGCGAGCGCTGGGGATGCCATCATCGGCGAAGCCACCGCCTGCAGCATCAGTGCCAGGAACAGGTCCGGCGAATGCGCATCGAGACCGGCCGCGCGACCGCTTAGGCCGATGATGAGCGGCACCCCGAGCGTGGTCCACGCCGTCGCAGCAAGCACGATGCCCGGCCGCCGCAAATGATCGCGCAACGCCGCAATATCCACGCGCATGAAGGAGATGCAGAGCAGAACAAAGACCGCTTCGGTGACAAAGGGCTTGACGAGCTCGCCGAGCGGTGGAACGGCGATGCCGAAGAACACAAGTGCTGCGATCGCGCGGGTGCCCTGACCGCCCAGCCACCCCAGCGCTCGCACCGGGAGGGCAAGGCTGCTTTGCAAAGTGACAGGCATATGTCCTTGGCGTGGAGCGATCGGCGTCGATAAAAGGAGTTGTCGAGGAAGCCGAACCGGGACCGGAGAATGCGACCATGCGGCAATCGCCGCGCCGTGCAAAGTAACATCTCGTTACGTTGCGTTTCCGCCGGGCCGGACCTCGATGCGTGGACTCAATTGGAGGCAAGATGGGGACATTCCGTTCTCATGTTAGGCTGCCCAAAATAACGGTCGTGGGGGAAGCGATGCACAAGGTCAGCCGACGCGAGCATTTGCAAGGCTTGTTGGGCATGGCGGCGTTGGCCGGTTTGCCGGGCACAGCCCGTGCCGAAGATCCGCCGATACCACCGGAGGGGATCGGTCAGCGGATCAAACACCTTTCCTACAGCGACATCGGCGGGCGTCCGGACAGCGTCCAGATCATGTCGAACCGCAAGCACCTCTACGTCGGCCATATGTTCAGCGACGGGGTGACCGCTCTGGACGCCAGCGACCCGCGCAATCTGAAGCCGGTGAGTTTTTTTACCGCCGGGCAATACACCCGTACCCATCATTTGCAGTCGTCGGACGATCTGCTGCTCGTCGCCAACGGTGCCAACATCGTCGCCATGCAGTCCTACAGTGACCAGCGCGGCTATTTCGAGAACAGCCTCGCCGACAGCATCACCAAGCGCAAGAATTTTCGCAGCGGGCTATCGATCCACGACATCTCCAAGCCTGACGAAATGCGAGAGATCGCGTTTCTGGAAATGCCGGGACTTGGCATCAACCGCCTGTCCTGGATGGGCGGGCGTTATGCCTATGTGTCCGCGCACTTCGACGGCTTTACCGATCATTGCCTCTGCATCGTCGACCTGCAGGAAATCACCAAACCCGTCATCGTTTCGAAATGGTGGCTGCCGGGGATGAACCGCGCGGCAGGCGAAGTGTCGAACACGCCCAAGGGCAAGCGCTATGCGCTGCATCACATGATCGTCGCCGGCAAGCTCGGTTATGGCGCCTGGCGCGACGGCGGCTTCACCATCCACGATGTCAGCGATGCCGCGCAGCCGAAACTGTTGTCGCACATCAACTGGTCGCCGCCATTTCCCGGCGGCACGCATACGCCGCTGCCGCTGCCGGGGCGCAGCCTCGCGGTGGTGGCGGATGAGGCGAACGCGGAAAAGTGCGCAAAGGGCCTGTTCCAGATCTTCGTGATCGATGTGCGGGCACCGCAGAATCCGGTGACGATTTCGACCATGCCGGTGCCGCATGAGCGTGACTATTGCGCGGCGCCCGGCACCTTCGGTCCGCACAATCTGCATGAGAACCGGCCCGGTTCCTTCCAGAGCGAGGAAACCATTTTCGCCACCTACAATGCCGGCGGCGTGCGCGTGTTCGATATCAAAGATCAGTTTGCGCCGAAGCAGCTGGCGTTCTGGCTGCCGCCGGCGCCAGCCAAGCTGATTGATCCGAGACCCAACATCGCGCTCGCCGCCAAAACCGCCGACATCTACGTCACGCGGGAGGGATTGATCTATGCAAGCGACTGGAATGCCGGCCTGCATGTGCTCGAATATGAAGGCTGACTGACTGAGCCCCAAGCGCGTCAACAAGGAAAGCCTACGGCGCCGTCTGTTCCGTATGAGGCGGCTTCAACTGATCTGCAAATGTTTCTTCCTGGCGCCAGGATCAGTCGTTCAAGAACGACCACAATGCGCTCATCGGCAACCGCCCATCGGGTCGGTACATCGTCGCCGGATATAGCCTAGGGGTAGTGCGAAGAGCACCGATGTTCGCGCCAGGCACCCTGCATTCCGCCCCGGTTACGATGGTGGCATAACGAGGTCTTCGATCCGGATCGGAAACCGTCGCAAGCGCACGCCCGTCGCGTGCCAGACTGCATTCGCGACCGCGCCGGCCGAGCCCGTGATGCCGATTTCACCGACGCCCTTGATGCCAAGAGCGTTCACGTGCGGATCGTGTTCCTCGATCATGAGCGCTTCCAGGCTTGGTACGTCGGCGTTCACCGGGACGTGGTATTCGGCGAGGTTCGCGTTGATGATCCGGCCGGAACGGTGATCGCTGATCGCCTGCTCGTGAAGCGCGAACGATGCGCCCCAGATCATCCCGCCATAGATTTGGCTGCGGACCATGCGCGGATTTATCACACGGCCCGCCGCGAATGCACCGACAAGACGGGTGACGCGGATTTGACCGAGATCAGGATCGACCTTGACCTCGGCGAAAACGGCGCCGTGCGCATGCATGGCATAGGCTGATTGCGCGGCAGGGTCGGCGGCGCCCTTGCCGCGGGCATCGATCTCGCTCAGCCCGGCGCGGCCGAGGATATCCGCGTAGCTCTCGCTGCGGCCTTCATCATCACGGCGGAAGAGACGGCCGTTGCGCGCGGTAACGCCGGCATTGCCTGCTCCGAACAGTGGCGAGCGTTCATCGCCGGTCGCAAGATCGGCGAGTTTGGTAATGACAGCGGCGCCTGCATTGTGGATCGCCATGCCTGCGGTCGCGGTGTGGGATGAACCGCCGGCGATACCTGCATCCGGCAGATCCGAGGTGCCCGACCTGAACTCCACCTCTTCAAGACCGAGCCCGTCGGCGGCGATTTGCGCGAGCGCGGTCCAAGCGCCCTGACCCATGTCGTGAGCGCCAATTTCCATCACGCCCGATCCATCGCCGCGGATCGCCGCCCGCGCTTCGGCCTGGAACATAAGTGCTGGAAATGTAGCGGTGCCCATGCCCCAGCCAACGAGCAGGCCGGCATCGTCGCGCGTTTGTCGCGGCGCCAACGGGCGCTTCGACCAGCCGAAGCGTACGGCGCCCTCAGTGTAGCATTCGCGCAGAGCTTTCGAGGAGAACGGCTTGCCGGAAATCGGCTCGACGTCGGCGTAGTTTTTGAGACGGAAGGCAAGCGGATCCATCCCTGCGGCCCAGGCTGCTTCATCGATGGCGCTTTCCAGCGCGATCGAACCGGTGGCCTCGCCGGGCGCACGCATGAACAGCGGGGTGCCGGTGTCGATCCGGACGACCTCGTGCGATGTCGAGATCGCTGGACTGGCGTACAACGTATGCGAGGCATCGGCGGCCGGTTCGAAGAAATCGTCGAATGTACTCGATACCGTCTTGGCGTGATGGTCGATCGCGGTCAGCAGGCCATCGCCATCAATGCCGATGCGAAGCGTCTGACGGGTTGGCGCGCGGTGGCCGACCGGACCATACATGTGTTCACGGCGCAACACGAGCTTGACCGGTTGGCCGACCAGCCGGGCCGCCAGGATGCCCAAGATCTGCGGTCCGGAGATCAGTCCCTTGGAGCCGAAACCACCGCCGAGATAGGGGCTGCGGATATGGATCTTGTTCGGCGCGATGCCGAACAACCCCGCAATCCGTCCCTGCGCCATGGCGAGACCCTGGCTCGGCGTATCAATCGACAGGCTGTCGCCGTCCCATGCTACCACGATCGCGTGCGGTTCCATGGCGTTGTGATACTGCGCGGGCGTCTCATAGATCGCGTCGATGCGTTTCGACGCTGCCGCCAGACCCGCTTTCACGTCACCTCGATGCATCTCGGACGGATTGCCGACGCCAACCGCCGGCGGCACGAAGCTTTCATCGGCATCAAGGCCGACGCGGGCCGGCAGCGCCTCATAGCGAGGCGCCAGCAGCGCGGCGCCTTCCGTCGCGGACTCCAGCGTTTTTGCAATCACCACCGCGATCGGCTGGTTCGCGTAACGCACCTTATCGTTCTGCAGGAGATCGAGCCGGAACATGAACGGGTTGGTCTTGGCGTCCGGATCTTCCGCGAGCGGCGGCCGGTTGGCTGATGTCATGACCTCGATGACGCCCGGATGATTTTTTGCCGCCTGCACGTCAAGGAATGCCACGCGACCCCGCGCGATGCTGCTGACCGCCATCACGGCATGCAGCATGCCGGGCGGATGGTTGTCCGCGGCATAACGGGCTTGTCCCTTGACCTTCAGCACCCCTTCGCGGCGGGTCAGCGGCTGGCCAATATTCGAGCCGTGCCGGACATTCGCCGGCGTTTGCGTCAAGCTGATTTCAGGCGACATGAAGCACTCCGGAAACCGAGGAAAAGGGAGAAGCGGGCAGCGCCGGAATACGGTCCGGCGTTCCCTCTGCTGCGAGCGTCAGGGTGCGAAGGAGAATCCGCTGCGCCAGTTCGATCTTGAAAAGATTGTCTCCGGACGGCTTGGCATCGGCGAGCGCCGCCTGCGCCGCGCGACGGAAGGCATCGGCAGTTGGTCCGGCGCCAGCCAGGCTCTCTTCTGCCGTACGAGCACGCCATGGTTTGGCGGCGACGCCGCCGAGCGCAAGCCGCGCGTCCTTGATCTTGCCCTGTTCGATCCGCAGCGCGGCGGCGGCTGACACCACGGCAAAAGCATATGAGGTGCGTTCGCGGACCTTCAGATAGCGTGCATGCGGTGCGAAAGCGCGTGCCTCGGCGGGCAATCGCAAGGCCACGATCAGATCGCCGGGCTCCAGCACGTTTTCCTGCTCCGGCGTGTCGCCGGGCAGGCGATATAGGTTCTCCAGCGCGACCTCGCGCCGTCCATTCCTGCCCTCGATCTCCACGACGGCATCGAGCGCAACCAGCGGCACGCAGAAATCCGAGGGGTGGGTCGCGATGCAGGCCTCGCTCCAGCCGAGCACGGCATGCAGCCGATTCTCGCCGTCGCGCGCGTCGCAGCCCGAGCCGGGCTTGCGCTTGTTGCAAGCGCTGGCGACGTCGTAAAAATATCCGCAACGCGTCCGCTGCAGCAGATTGCCGCCGACGGTCGCGGCGTTGCGAAGCTGCGCCGAAGCCCCGGACAGCAGCGCTTCGGCGATGGCTGGATAGCGTGTTGCGAAATCGGGATCGTGCGCCAGATCGGCATTGTGGACGAGCGTACCGATACGCAGGCCGCCGTCAGCCAGGCGTTCGACGCGATCGAGCCCGGGCAGGCGCGTGATGTCGACCAGGCGGCTTGGGCGCGCAATGCCGCCCTTCATCAAGTCGAGCAAATTGGTGCCGGACGCGAGATAAGCAGCGCCCGGTCGGGTGGCGGCGGTGACGGCGTCAGAAATGGTCTCGGGCCTGATATATTCGAAATTATTCATGCGGACCGCCCCTGGTTGGAGTCGGCGAGGCTTTGCCGGGCTTCCCGCACGGCTTCGGTGATCCCGGCATAGGCACCGCATCGGCAGAGATTTCCGCTCATGGCCTCACGAATTCTTTCGGGGTCGTCGCCGGTTTGCGCTTCCTGGATCAGGCCGATCGCGCTCATGATCTGGCCCGGTGTGCAGAACCCGCATTGGAAACCGTCATGCGCGATGAACGCGGCCTGCACCGGGTGCAGCTGGTCGCCGCGTGAGACGCCCTCGATGGTGAGCACATTGGCGCCGTCATGGCTGACCGCCAGGGCCAGGCACGAATTGACCCGCCGTCCATCGACCAAGACGGTGCAGGCGCCGCACTGACCGCGGTCACATCCTTTCTTGGTACCCGTCAGATCGAGCCGCTCGCGCAGCAGATCGAGCAGCGTTACGCGGGGGTCGTCCAATTCGACGTCCCGTCGCACACCGTTGACGGTGAGGCCAATGGAGAAATTCATGCAAGCTCCAATCAATGCTATGGTGCAAACTGGATCGGTGCGGATCGATCGACCCCCTTTCCAGATCTGCTATCCGTCGCCATATGCGGAGGCATCCTCCGCTTTCAAGAGGCCACGGAAGAATGACCGATGCTGGGAGCGAGGTTCTCCGAAAAGATTATTCTCAATCAATGAGATGAGAGATGATGTGGTTCCACGTAAACGGTTCGTGATCAAGATATCAAAAATGGCAGAACGGGCGACAGACACGGTTCGGAGGCCGCGCGCCGATGCGATTCGCAATCAAGAACGCGTGCTGTCAGCGGCAAAAAAAGTGTTCAGCACGGGTGGTCCAGAAGCGAGCCTGGAGGCCGTCGCTAAAGAGGCTGGCGTCGGAATCGGTACGCTCTACCGCCACTTCCCGACGCGTCAGGATCTGTTCGAAGCAGTCTATCGTCGCGAGGTGCAGCAGCTCGTCGAACTGGCTGAAGAGTTGCGCAATGCGCCCGCGCCCGTCGATGCCCTGCGCCGTTGGCTGCGATCCAATGTCGAGTTCGTCGCCACTAAGAAGGGCATGTCCGCCGCGCTGGCGCTCGCCGTTCACGGCTCGTCGGATCTCGCGGCGTTTACGTTCGATCGCTTGACCAAAGCCGTTGGCGCCTTGCTCGATCGCGCGATAGCGCCCGGCGAGATACGGTCGGACATCAGCCCGGAGGACTTGCTGCGCGCCCTCGTCGGCATGTGCTACATGCACGACCAACCCGGCTGGCAGAAAAGCGTAATGCGGTTGGTCGATGTCATTGTCGATGGGCTGCGCGTGCAGACCAAGGCCGATCGCGGCTCAAAGTTGTCATCGCGCGGCGCCGCGTCAGGGAAACCAGGAAATCGGCGGCGGCAAGCGGGCAGCCGGAAGTAAGATCGGAAATCGGGTGGTTTAGGCCGGTACCGAGTGCGAAGGTAGTTCTCATCGAAAAAGGGAACGCAACAATGTCCTTTCGTATCCTCGGGCTTCCGCCGGAAGATTTCACCCACCTTTTCAAGCTGTCTGACCTCGATCTTGCGGCTCAAGGCGGAGTGCGCCGGACAGCTGATGGCAATTATCCCTGCCGTGTTAGCCTCACGGACTCGCAGCCGGGTGAGGAGCTTCTGCTGGTCAACTACGAACATCATCGGGTCGACTCGCCCTATCGGATGCGCTTTGCGATCTTTGTGCGCGAAGGCGACAAGACCTATGATCGAGTGAATGATGTTCCTGAACAGCTGCGCAAACGCACCCTTGCCGTTCGGTCATTTGATACCAAAGGAATGATGGTCAACAACCGTTTGGTCGAGGGGCAGGAGCTTGAACCGGTGATAGAAAAGCTGCTGATGCCGACGAATGTCGAATATCTGCATATCCACTTTGCCGCAGCCGGTTGCTACGCGGCGAAAGTCGAGAGGGCTTAGTGTTCTTTCAAATCCGAAGTTCGCCGGAAAGGGCGCGGCAAATGATGCGAACTTCGGATTCGGAACACTAATTCAGCGCCTTCAGCCACACCCCGATCTCGCTTGCCGCGACATTGGCCTGCTGCAGAAGCTTGCCCATGGTGAAGAAGCCGTGGAATTGGCCGGGGAAATGACGATAGGTCACGGCGATGCCGGCCTCCTTCAGGCGTTTTGCGTATTCGTCGCCTTCGTCGCGCAAGGGATCGGCGCCCGCGGTCAAGACATAGGCCGGCGGCAATCCGGCGAGCGTCTTGGCGCGCGCCGGCGATACGCGCCACTCGTTGATGTCGGCGCCGCCGAGATAATGGTTGGAGAACCAGCGGATCACCGAATGCGTGAGCAGGATGCTGGTCTCCGGCTCGCTGTGTGAAGGGTGCTTCATCGAAAAATCGGTCGCCGGGTAGATCAGCAGCTGGCCCGCGATTTTTGGCCCATTGCCGTCGCGCACGGCAAGACAAACCACCGCGGCGAGGTTGCCGCCGGCGCTGTCGCCGCCAACCATCAATCGCGACGCGTCGATACCGAGCTTTCCGGCATTGGCTGCGATCCATTTCGTCGAGGTGATCGCGTCATCGACGGCGGCTGGAAATTTATGTTCCGGCGCCAGCCGATAGTCGACGGAAATGACGATCAGCTCGGCTTCTTGCGCCAGCTTGCGGCACACCACGTCATGGGTCTCGAGATCGCCGATCACCCAGCCGCCGCCGTGGAAAAACACCAGGCACGGCGCGAGCCAATCTGTTTTCCGCAGTTTCTTTGGCGTGTAGATCCGCGCGGCGATCGCGCCGTGCGGGGCGGGGATCGAGAGCGGCTGGACCGATTCCAGTTCCGGCGGCTCCGGGTTGGAGACAAGGCGGGCCGCCAGATAGAATTCGCGGGCTTCGGGTGCGCTCAGCGTTTCATAAGCGGGACGGCCGGCTTCCTGAAACGCCTTGTAGACGAAGGCGGCATCGGCATCGAGAACAACGGGCATGCTGGGAAAACCTTTTTGATATTGAGCCTGTCACAAGGCGGCGGTCCGTCCGCCGTCGACGGTGTAGGCGGAGCCGGAGACGTAGCTTGCCTCGTCGGAGGCAAGGAACGCCACGATGGAGGCGACCTCGGAAGCTTGCCCAAGCCGCCGCGCCGGAATCCGCTCGACCAGCCTGTCGTTGGGAACCGGCGCGTTGCCGGGATTGCGGCCGGCAACGATCGCGCTCAGCATCCGGCTGTCGATCATCCCGGGACAGACGCAATTGATGCGCACGCCTGTATTGGTGCATTCCCACGCCGCGCTCTTGGTGAGCCCGATCACCGCATGCTTGCTCGCGCTGTAAACGGCGATGTGCGGCGATCCCATCAGGCCGGCGATCGATGCGGTGTTGATGATGCTGCCTTTGTTTCTCGCGAGCATCACCGGCAGCACGTGCTTCATGCCCAGGAACACGCCGACCACATTGACGTCGAGCACCTTCCGGAATGTCTCGAGCGAATATTCGATGATCGGCTTGACCTCGCCTTCGATGCCGGCATTGTTGTAGAACACGTCGATGGTGCCGAACCTGTCGCGCGCGGCGCGGACATAATCGGCGACCTCGTCTTCCTGGGTGACGTCGGCGGTAACGGCCAGCGCCTCTGCGGAAGCCGGCAAATCCCCGATGGCGGATTTGAGGTCAGCTTCCCTGCGGTCGACCGCGACGATCTTCGCACCGCGTTCGGCCAAAAGCCTGATCGTCGCGGTTCCAATGACGCCGGCAGCACCAGTGACGACGGCAACCTTGCCGTCCAGGCGAATCCGATCGGCCATAAGGCGTTTCCTCTTTTGCTCCGGTTGTCCGGAGGCTGCTGGTTGGAGCGCGTTCCACGCGTAGGCTCGAGGCAGCGATTATTCCATGTGCCGCGCGGGCCGGGAAGGGGTCCGAAACCGCCCTTTCCCCGCCGTATTCGGCGTGTTAACCCGTTGGCTTGCGAGCGGCGGATAACGCTGTACCCCCGTACAATGGTCAAAAACCCGATTCGCGTATTGAAGCCGCACGACATGTTTCGAGCCATTGCCCTGACCGGTCTTGTGGCCTTTGTTTTTGCCACGACAGCCCCACTCACGCGGCCGGCACGCGCGCAGATCGGCAATATCTTTTCCGAGCCGGCGCCGCGCCCGCCCGGCAACATCCCCCGTGGCAACCAGCAGCAGGCTCCGTCCGACGACGAAGAGGAAGTGCCGGCGCTGCCGCAGGGCCGCTTGCTGCCGACGCCCAATCGTCCGCTGCCGGGGCAGGGCGTGCCGCCCCCCGGATCGGTGCAGTCGCAGCCGCTGGCGCCGCCGCCGGGTACCACGGTCATTCCGCAGAACGCGCCGCCGACGGTCGCGGTGGCACCGCCCGAGCCCGGTCAGGCGCCGCCAGGCGCTAACCCGGCATTGCCGGGATTGCCCCCGGGACAGCGTCAGTCGAAAGGCGTGCCGCAATCGCCGGCCACATTGCAGCCGGGCGATGAGGTCGTCTCCGAGCCGCCGGCGCAGAAGATCATCAACAAGAAGGCGAGCTTCTCCGGCCTCGACAAGATCACCGGCCGCATCATCAATTTCGATGAAGATATCGGCGAGACCGTCCAGTTCGGCGCGCTACGCGTCAAGACCGACGCCTGCTACACGCGGCCTGCGACGGAAGCCGCCAACACCGACGCCTTTGTCGAGGTCGACGAGATTACGCTGCAGGGCGAGGTGAAGCGGATTTTCTCGGGCTGGATGTATGCGGCAAGCCCCGGCCTGCATGGCGTCGAGCATCCGGTCTACGATATCTGGCTGACCGACTGCAAAGGCCCCGACCAGACGGTCGTGACCGCGGCGCCCGATCCGCCGAAGGCCGCAGCCCCGCCACCTCCAGGCCAGAAACGTCCGCCGCCGCAAAAACAGGGGGCGCCGCGCCCGCCGCCGCCGGTGCAGCAGCAGGTACAACAGCCGCCTCCGCCGCCGCCACAGCAGCGCCCCGGGGGGTTGTTCGGCGGCCTGTTCGGGAACTAGTTGTTCTAGCCGGCGCTTGCCGCGATGATCCCGAGTGCTTCCGCACCGCTGACTGGCCGATCGAGCGGCAGCCTTCCAAAATCGCCCGGCTCGCCCTTGATCGCCTTGTCGAGCAGCGCGGTGTAGCGCCGCCGCGAAATTTCGATCGCGCCAAAGCTCTTCAAATGCTCGGTGACATATTGGGTGTCGAGCAATTCGAAGCCGCCCGCGATCAGCCGCGCCACCAGATGCACCAGCGCCACCTTCGAGGCGTCGCGGACGTGATGAAACATGCTCTCGCCGAAAAAGGCGCGCCCGAGGCTCACTCCATAGAGCCCGCCGACGAGGTCGTCATTGCGCCAGACTTCGACGCTGTGACAATGTCCAAGTTCATGCAGGGCGCAATAGAGATCGCGGATGCGCTTGTTGATCCAGGTGTCCTCGCGGCCTTCCTGCGGCGCGGCGCAGCCGGCGATCACCCACTTGAACGCGGTATTGACGGTGATGGCGAACTCATCCGAGCGCACGGTGCGGGCGAGCCGGGCGGCGATACGGAAGCCGTCGAGCGGAATCACGCCGCGCATTTCCGGCTCGACCCAGAACAAGGTTGGGTCGTCGGCGCTTTCGGCCATCGGGAAGATGCCGCAGGCATAGGCGCGCAGCAGCACTTCGGGCGTGATTTCGGAAGAGGCGGAGTCGCGCGAGGTCATCGGCGCAGAGGATAGCAGAGTAAGGCGACGCGCGCGATGGGTCGGCATCCTCGACGTCGCCTCGGTCCATCGGCCGTTTGGTTCGAGACGCGCGCAGGCGTCCGTTCAGCCGGCCAGATACTGCTCGAGCCAATGGATGTGATAGTCGCCATCGATGATGGCGGGCTCGCGCACCAGCGCGCGGAACAGCGGCAGCGTGGTCTCGATCCCTTCCACCACCATCTCGTCCAGCGCCCGCCGCAGCCGCATCAGGCACTCCTGGCGAGTCTTGCCATGGACGATCAGCTTGCCGACGAGGGAGTCGTAATAGGGCGGGATGACATAGCCCTGGTAGACGGCGGAATCGATCCGCACGCCCAGCCCGCCGGGCGGGTGATACTGCAGGATCTTGCCCGGCGAGGGACGGAAGGTCACGGGATTTTCGGCATTGACCCGGCACTCGATCGAGTGGCCGTTGATGACCACTTCATCCTGCGTCACCGGCAGGTCGCCGCCGGCCGCGATGCGGATCTGCTCGAGCACGAGATCGATATCGGTGATCATCTCGGTGACGGGATGTTCGACCTGGATGCGGGTGTTCATCTCGATGAAGTAGAACTCGCCGTCCTCGTAGAGGAACTCCACCGTGCCGACGCCGAGATATTTCATCGTCTGCATCGCCTTGGCAACCGTCAGCCCGATCTTGCTGCGCGCAGCGGCGTCGAGCGCGGGCGAGGGGCCTTCCTCCCAGACCTTTTGATGACGTCGCTGCAGCGAGCAATCGCGTTCGCCGAGATGGATCGCGCCGCCGCGGCCGTCGCCGAGTACCTGGATTTCAATGTGGCGCGGCTTCTGCAGATATTTCTCGAGATAGACCGAGGCATCGCCGAACGCCGATTTGGCCTCGTGGGCCGCAGTCGAAAGCGCCAGCGCCAGGTCTTCGGCGGTTTGCGCGACCTTCATGCCGCGTCCACCCCCGCCTGCGGCAGCCTTGACCAGCAGCGGAAAGCCTATTGCTTGCGCAATAGCCATCGCGTTCTCGTCCGGCGCGACCGCGCCGTCGGAGCCGGGCACCACCGGAATGCCGAGCTTCTTGGCGGTTTTTTTCGCCTCGATCTTGTCGCCCATCAGACGGATATGTGCCGCCTTGGGCCCGATGAATTGCAGATTGTGGTCGGCGAGGATTTCGGCGAAGCGGGCGTTCTCCGATAGAAAGCCGTAGCCGGGATGGACGGCGTCGGCGCCGGTGATTTCGCAGGCGGCCAGAAGCGCGGGTACGTTGAGATAGCTGTCCTTGGCCGGCGGCGGGCCGATGCAGACGCTTTCGTCGGCAAGCCGCACATGCATGGCGTCGGCGTCGGCGGTGGAATGCACCGCCACCGTCGCGATGCCGAGTTCCTTGCAGGCCCGCAGCACGCGCAGGGCAATCTCGCCGCGATTGGCTATGAGAATTTTGTCGAACATGTTGCCTCAGGAGGCGAGTAGCGAATGACGAATAGCGAATGGCAGCGAATGAAAGACCGTTCGCTATTCGCTACTCGCCATTCGCCGCTATTCAATAATCACCAGCGGCTCGCCGAATTCGACCGGCTGGCCGTCCTCGACCAGAATCTGCGTCACCGTGCCGGCGCGCGGCGATGGAATCTGGTTCATCGTCTTCATGGCCTCGATGATCAGCAGCGTCTGCCCGACCGAAACCTTGGCGCCGACCTCGATGAACGGCTTCGCACCGGGCTCGGGAGACCAGTAGGCGGTGCCGACCATCGGCGAGGGCACCGCACCCGGATGTTGCGACAGGTCCGCCTCCGGCGCCGCGGCTGCCGTTGTTGCCGGTGCGGCCGGCGCAAAATTCGCCGGCATCGCTGCGGCGATGCTGATGTTGCGGGCAACGCGAACCCGAAGGCCGGCGCGCTCGATCTCGATCTCGGTCAGGCCCGTCTCATCGAGCAGCAGCGCGAGTTCGCGAATCAGCGCGCCGTCGTCCTTTGAGAACTTTGCGGCTGCTTTGTCTTCAGGCTGGCGCGCCATGATCTGGAATCCGAAACCTCTTGGCTGGTGGCGGGCGGGTGCGTCAGGCTCTTGCCTTGGCGCCGATCCTGGCGGCAAGACCTGAAATCGCGAGCCTGTAACCGTCAATGCCGAAGCCGGTCAAGGTTGCAAAAGCGGCCATAGCGGTGAAGGAGTGATGACGGAAACTCTCGCGCGCGTGGATGTTGCTGATGTGCACTTCGACGGTCGGAATTTTCACCGCCACCAGCGCATCGTGCAGCGCGATCGAGGTGTGCGAGTAGCCGCCCGCGTTGATGATGATCCCCGCGGCCTTGTTGGCATGCGCCTCGTGGATGAAATCGATCAACTCGCCTTCGCGGTTGGACTGCCGGCAATCGGCCTTGAGACCGAACTGCGCGGCGGTCTCAGTGCAAAGCTTCTCGACATCGGCAAGCCTCGCATGGCCATAGGTCTCGGGCTCGCGGGTCCCCAACAAATTGAGGTTGGGGCCGTTAAGCACGTAAATCGTATCGGCAGCTGTTTTGGCCATCCAAATCCCGGAAAATGCGGTGAGTAGCGGTGGTCCGGCATACTAGCGGTGGCGGGGTTATAGGTAACATCGGCCGATAGGGGAAGCCTTTAAGGTCTTGGGAAGGGCTCTCAAACGGTTCATCCACTCTGGAAAAAGTTGTGCAGAACCTATGAAAACCAAGGTGTTAACCACGGTTGGGAATCACGGCTCAGGACCGGTGAGGACAAGACCGGCGAAAACAGAAAAAAGGGCGGGCATTGCTGCCCGCCCCAAACGCTTGCGCTTTGGTTCGATATTAGACGTCCAGAATAGCCACGATCTCATAGGTCACGGGATCCACCACCACGATCTGGTTGCGGACCAGAATGAACTCGTAGCCGCGCCACTCCGGATAGATGGTCACGACTTCCGCCGGAAGCGGACGGAAGGACACGCCCTCGCGCGGAACGCGGGTGCCGACCGAGATCGAGAAGTTCACGTTGGTGACCGGCTCGACGCGCTGGCTCTTCATCACCGTGGTGATCTTGGTGCGCTGCTCGGTCGAGAGCTTGGCGCCGGCGCCGGCCTGGCCGGTCGTCGTCTGCGACTTGGTCTCCGCGTTCATGTTGCCGTTGCGATCCCGCGTCTGGGCGTTCTGATCCTTATCGCGGCCTTCGCGGTTCTGGGCGTTCTGATCCCGGTCACGGCCTTCGCGGCCCTCGGCCTTCATGTTGTCGCCGCGGCCCTCACGACCCTCCGCCTTCATGTCCTTGCCGCCCTTGGTCTCGGTCTCGGAGCTCATGCTCTTCGACTTCTGACCTGGCGCATTTTCTTCGGTGCGCTGGCTCTTGGTCGCGCCGGCAGGTGACTTCGGCTCGGACTGAGTGGCCTTCATGCCCGACGACGGCTTGGTGGGCTCGGTGGCGTCGCGGCCCGGAGTGGTCGCCGAAGTTCCGGTGGATGGCGCGCTTTGCTGCGCCGCGGCGCCGCCGGATTCACGGTTCGTCCCGGTTCCCTGTGCGTTGGCGAACCCTGTCCCGGCGATCAGCGCGAGCGCTGCCGCCGAAATCAAAAAGCGATTCCTCATCTAAAATCTCCTCACGTGTTTGCATTGCCCGGGCCGACAACGAAGCGTGGTGTGAGATGTTCCCCTCAATTTGCCGTTCCGCCGGTTTTGTTTTTGTCGAGCTATTTGGGAACCCTCGGAAAAATAGGCACAACCTTGGAAAGGCAGCGCTTGACATTTTGTAAGGTATGGCCTTACAATCGCCGATGATCAGATCGTTTCGGAGCAAGTCTCTTCGAAAATTTGCAGCCGAAGGTGACGCTTCGAAACTGAGTGTTCAAAACCCGGCGCGGATCGGCCGCATCCTGTTAGCACTCGATAAGGCCAGAACTCCGGACGCCATCAATCTGCCGGGTCTTCGCTTTCACTCCCTCAAGGGCGAGGGCAAAGGCCGTTATGCCGTGGACGCGTCGGGCAACTGGCGGATTACATTCGGCTGGGATGGCGACGATGCGATCGACGTTGATCTAGAGGATTATCACTGATGGCATCGAATTCGTTGTTGAAGGGGCTAAAGCCCATGCATCCGGGGGAAATGCTTCGTGAGGATGTGCTGCCCGCTCTCGGCAAGACTAAAACCGAGATTGCCGGTTTACTCGGCATTTCGCGTCAGACCCTGTTCGACATTCTCGGGGAAAGGCAGCCAATCACACCAGCGATGGCTCTGCGCTTCGGCAAGCTGCTTGGCAACGGACCGGATCTCTGGATCGATTTGCAGCGCGCCTATGATCTGCATGTTGCCGAAAAGCAACTCGGAAAGGAGCTGGCTAAGATTCGGACGATAACGGCGGCGTAGCTCATATTCAGCCGTCCTCGTGCGAGCTGCCTTCCACAAGTTGCAACCCTGCGCACGCAACCTGTTCGTATTTTCGCCCAATGCAATGACTGCGGTTGCTCAAGTCGCGTACCCGCCGAAAAAAAGGCGCCAGCTGCTCGGCAGCCGGCGCTTTTATTCTTGAATGAATGGCTGCACGATATAGGCGCAGCCAAACCTTCAGCACGTCGCCTTGCCGCAGCGGGCGGTGCTGATCTTTTCCTTTAGTCCGTCGAGCCCGACCGCGCCGATCACCACCTGCTTGCCGATCACGTAGCTCGGCGTCCCGTTCATGCCCATGGCTTCGGCGAGCTTGAAGTTTTCCTCGATCGTCGCTTTCGCTTCCGGGCTTGCCATGTCCTTCTCGAGCTTTGCCATGTCGAAGCCGGCGTCCTTGGCCGCGGCCATGGCGCGCGCCTTGTCCGCCTGACCACGGCCGCCGAGCAGCTTCTGATGGAAGTCGAGATATTTCTTGCCTGTGGGGTCCTGCATGCGGGCGGCAACCGCGACCTGGGCTGCCTCGACTGAACCCTGGCTCAGCACGGGGAATTCCTTCAGCACGATTTTCAGCTTGGGATCGTTCTTCAGGAGATCGAGCATGTCGGCCATGGCGCGTTTGCAATAGCCGCAATTGTAGTCGAAGAACTCGACGAAGGTGACGTCGCCGTCCTTGTTGCCGAGCGTGACGCCGCGCGGCGAATTGAAGATCGCATCCGCATTCTGGGTGATGCTCGCTTCGTGCTTCTCGGCTTCGGCGGCGGCCTGCCGCTTGGAGAGTTCGTTCATCGCCTCTTCCAGCACCTCGGGATGGGCGATCAAATAGTTCTTGACGATAACCTCGATATCGCCGCGCTGGGTATCGGTAAAGCTTTGCGCCGAGGCCGCCGGCGCGCCAAAGACGGCGAGCGTGAGCAGTGCGGGGGCGAGCTTTCGGAACGAAGGCATTGGCAAATCCTCTGGCTGAAGCCGGTTTTGGAAATCTATTGGTTCTCTAGGTTACGTCTATCGATTTCTAGTTACTCTTTTGGCCCGGGCGGAAGTTTCGCGGTCACGATATCGTCAGCTTTGACCCAACCGGGCGTGCCGATCGCGAACCGGGTTTTCGCGCGCGAGGCGAGGTCGCGGGCGGTCTTGTTGTCACCGCGCAGATAGGCGGCCTGTGCCGATGCCAGGTCGGCCTCCGCGTAGTCTCCTTTTTTTCCGTAGGCCATCGCGAGCTGCGTGTAGCCGAGCGGCGCTTCGCTCTCCCGCGATACCGCCGCACGCAGAATCTTGATCGCCTCGTCGGTGTAGGCCTTGTTATCCGTGGCAACGAGGGCTTGCCCAAGCAGCATCTCGATGAGGGGTGAACTGTTGGATAGCTGCACCGCCTTGTGCAGCGGTGCGATCGCCTCAGCGGGCTTGCCGCCTTCCAACAGCGCCTGGCCGCGCAGCTCATAGAAATACGGGTTGGCCGGCTGTAGCGCGATCAACCCGTCGATCTGGGCGAGCGCGTTGCGCAAATCGCCGTGCAGATAGGTGGTGATCGCGTGCGCGTAGCGCGCCGGCAGGCTGTCGTTCGACATCGGATAGCGCCGGTAGACGGTGTCCTGCCGCTCCATGAACGCCGAGATCTTGGCGCGCATCATGTCATGCCGAAGTTGCAGCGCGGGGTCGTCTTTCTTGTCCCAATTGGGAGACGAACGTGCGAGTTCCTCAAGGGCGGCGACGCGTTCGGCCGGCATCGGGTGCGACTGCAGATAGGGGTCGGCGCCGTGCGCGGCGAACAGGCTGTCATTGGTGAAACGCTTGAACGTCTCGTACATTCCCTTCGCGGATTGGCCGGTAGCGTTCAAGAACTTCACCCCGGCGCGGTCGGCATTTTCCTCCTGCTGGCGCACATAGGAGATCAGGTTGCGGCGGATCATCTCCTGCGGTCCGGCCAGCGCGGCGGCGCCGGCGTTGGCCAGGCCGCTATTGCTGTTGCCGCCCCGCGCACCTGCCACGACGGCGCCGGCGCCGAGCAGCATGGCGATGATCATCTGGGTCTGCGCCTGCGCCATTTGCTCCCGCATCTTGGCGAGATGGCCGCCGGCCAAATGGCCGGTTTCGTGCGCCAGCACGCCGATCAGCTGGTTCGGGGTCTCCGACTGCATGATCGCGCCGTAGTTCACGAAGATGCGGCGGCCGTCGGCAACGAAAGCGTTGAACGAGCTGTCGTTGATGATCACCATCTGGATATTCTGTTTTTCCAGGCCCGCGGCGCGCAGGATCGGCCGCGTATATTCGCGCAACAATTGCTCCGCCTCGGTGTCGCGCAGCACCGGCGGTCCTTTGTTTTCCTGCGCCAGCGCCGGAGCGATCGGGGCCAAGGCAAGCGCTGCCGCCACGGTGACGGCGGTCAGAGCGGAGGTTTTTTTGCAGAGCGCTAGGCGAAGCAGCATCGGGCAGTCTTTGACCATTGGCGGCGGGCTGGATTAAGGGATATGCCCTAACAAGCTGCGGAATGCGGCTAGTCTTGGGCACGCGTCTCGGACAGGGCTCTTTAGGCACGGGTCTTTGGGCACCCGTGCTCCGGTTCCGGGATCATCAAGTCAGCGGGCGAAGAAATAGCAGATATCAATGCTTGAAGCGACACTTAGCGACCGCGTGAAGCGGCTTTTGACGGCGTCCGGCCGGAGCGATGTTCCGCCGTTCATGGTGATGGACGTGATGGCGGCGGCGGCGCGGATCGAGGCGTCCGGCGGTCACGTCATTCATATGGAGGTCGGGCAGCCGGCCGCCTCGGCGCCGAAAACCGCGATTGCAGCCGCGCATGCGGCGCTCGAAAGCGGGCGGATCGATTACACCTCGGCGCTGGGTATTGTCTCGTTGCGCGAACGCATCGCCCGCCACTACCGCGACACTTACGGCTGCGCCGTGAATGCCGAGCGGATCGTGGTCACGACCGGCTCGTCGGGCGCCTTTATCCTGGCATTTCTTGCGATGTTCGAGCCGGGCGACCGCGTCGCGGTGACCGTCCCCGGTTATCCGCCATACCGGCATATTCTGACCGCGCTTGGCTGCGAGCCGGTACCGATCGAGACCTCGAGCGCTACCCGCCATGCCCTGACCGGCGAAGCCCTGCTGTCGGCGCACCGCACCAGGCCGCTGAAGGGCGTGCTGGTCGGAAGTCCCGCCAATCCGACCGGCACCATGATGTCCCGCGAGGCGCTCGCCAGCTTGATCACTGCTGCGGAAGGCGCAGGCGTCCGCTTCATTTCCGACGAAATCTATCACGGTCTCGATTATGGCTTTCCCGCGGTGACCGCTTTGGGCCTTTCGCCGCATGCGCTCGTCATCAATTCGTTCTCGAAATATTTCTGCATGACCGGCTGGCGCGTGGGCTGGATGGTGGTGCCGGAGCCGCTGGTGCGCCCGATCGAGCGGCTCCAGCAGAATCTTTCCATTTCGGTGCCGGCGTTGTCGCAGATCGCGGCGGAAGCGGCGTTCGACGGCCGCGCGGAGATGGAGGCGATCAAGCGTGGCTATCTGGAGAACCGGCAGATCCTGATCGAGGGCTTGCCGAAGGCCGGCCTTGACAAGTTCCTGCCGGCCGACGGCGCGTTCTATCTCTATGCCGATGTTTCGGCCTTCACCTCCGACAGTTTCGAATTCGCCAAGAAGATGCTGGAACGGGCGCATGTGGCAGCGACACCGGGCATCGATTTCGATCCACTTCACGGCCATCAGTTCGTCCGGTTTTCCTATGCGCGCTCGGCCGACGACATGCGCGAGGCGGTCGCGCGCATCGCGCGCTGGCTGGCTTGATGGCGCGGAGGATCAGACCGCCGTCACCACGGGTTGGCCGTCATAAACTTCTGTCAGAAAGATCACACTCCGACCGGGAATCTAATGCAATGCAAAGACGCCCAGGCGCGGGCGACCCCGCGGCAACGCAACGACGATCGACTTCAAGATGTCGCTGCCTCGGGACCGGCCGCAGCTAGCGAGTATTCAGGGAGGATCAAACGTGGACATCAATGACCTCGTTACATCCGGCATCTGGGCCGGGTCGTCATCGCGATTCTTGTTTGCTGCGGGTCGCCAATATCCTTCGCTACATTTCGAACAATCAGGTCGGGATCGTGGAGAAGATGTGGGCGGCGAAGGGATCGATCAGATCGGGCTTCATCGCGCTCCATGGCGAGGCCGGGTTCGAGCCGGAGATCCTGCGCGGCGAATATTGCGCAGAAGATGACGCTGATCGAACTGCTGCAGAACCGGGCTGCGATCCAGGAGGAATCGGGAAACGAAATGAAGGCAAGGTTCGAGGCCTACTCGCTCGAATTGCAGGAGGTGCTGATCGGTACGCCGCGCGCCGCGGCCGGCGACCGGACCATCGAGGATATCCTGTTTCAATTGCGTTCGCGCCAGGTTGCCCGCGAGCAGGTGACGACCTTTCAGGAACAGGAGAAGGCCGCAGTGCAGGAGCGGACCCTGAACGAGGCCAACGCGACCGCGGCGGCGCAGATCGCGCTGACGCAGTCGCTGATCCAGGTCAAGGTCCACGAGAACGAAGGCGCCGCGGCGCTGGCGCGGGCGCAGAAGGATGCCGAGACCGTCAAGGTGACCGCGGTGGCGGCCGGCGAGAGGGCGCGGCTCGAGGGCAAGGGCGAGGCGGACCGGACACTGGCGATCGGCACTGCGAATGCCCAGGCCACAAAACTCTCGGTCGACGCCTATGGCGGCCCCGAATATCGTTTGGCCGAACAAAACTTCTCGCGCTTCGCCGACGCCTTGACCAAGATCAACCAGCCGTTGGTGCCGCAATTTCTGATGTCCGGCGCGCAGGGCGCGGAGAACTCCGGCGGCCTCATCCCGACGGCCATGCTGAGCTCGATGTTCGGGCGCATGATGCCCGACGCCTTGGAGAAATTGAAGGAAGAGGCGCCAAAGCCCACGTCTCGCGGCAACGGCCCGTAGCGTAAGTGGGTCGGTTTTGCCCGCTAGTGCGGGATGACTTTTCTTCGAATCGTCAGGTCGATCCCTGTGCCGATCCTGTTCTGCGCACCGGATCGACCGGGGTGGCGAGGCCCAAACGGGTTTCGATGGTCTCGGCCGCCTCCAGGCACAAATCCTCGCGCAGTCGAGGCCCCGTGATCAGCACCCCGATCGGCAATCCGGTGGCCTCATCGCGGCCAGCCGGCACACAGGCCGATGGCAATCCCAAAAGATTGGCCGGCAGCACCGGGCGCATCAGCGCTTTGGTCGCCGCGGTTCCTTCCGGGGTCGCCGAATCGAAACCGTGCTCGAAGGGCAATTGTGTCCAGGTGGGCGACAGCAGCAGCGGGCTGTCGGCCATGAACCTCGACCACGCCCGCGCGATGCCATCCCGCTCGACCATCAGATGCGACCACGCCGCGGCATCAGCCAATGGCGGCACTTCCTTGTTGAAATTGTCCATGAAGGAGGTCGCATCGTTGCCCATCATCGGGGACAACATGGCGAGCACGGAGCTGAAATCGCCCACGATCAGGCGTGCCCAACAGCTCACCGCGTCTTCGTAGCGCGGCGGGCAGGTTTCTTCCACGACATAGCCGGCGTCGGCCAGCGCCTGCGCTGCACGTCGCACGGTCGCCGCCACTTTCGGATCGGTGCTGCCACCGGGTGGCTCGGCCAGCACCGCCACGCGGATCGGCCGCACCATCGCCGGGCCATCGAAGGGGGCGTCGATCGACCAGGGGTCGCGCGGGTGCGCGCCGATCAATATCCGCAGGCCGAGGCGCACATCGGTGACGCGGCGGGCCATCGGTCCCTGCACGTTCATGAGCTGGGCCGCGAGCAATCGGTCTTCGGCCGGCACATAACCCGCGTCCGGCACGCGGCCGGCAGATGGGCGGATCGATGCGATGCCGCAGGCGTTGGCCGGATTGCGCAGCGAGCCGCCGATGTCGTTGCCGAGGCCAATTGGGCTCATGCCGCTGGCAAGTGCCGCCGCCTCGCCTCCGCTGGAGCCGCCGGCGGTGCGACCGGGGTGCCACGGATTGCGCGTAAGACCATGCAGCGAACTCACGGTATGCAGACGCAGCGCCATGTCGGGCAGATTGGTCCGGCCGATCGGTATCGCGCCGGCGGCGCGCATGCGCTCGACCACCGGCGCATCGGCCGGCGCCACAGCTTGGGCCAGCGCCGGCACGCCCCAGGTGGTAGGAAGGCCGGCCATGTCGATATTCTCCTTCACCGTGAATGGCACGCCGTGCAAAGGCCCGACCTTTTCGCCGGCGGCCAGCTGCCGGTCGGCCAAAGCTGCGCCAGCGCGCGCTTCGTCGGTCAGCACTCGCACCACGGCGTTCAGCGCCGGGTTGACGGCATCGATGCGGGAGAGGTGCGCATCCACCACCTCAGCGGAGCTGAGGTCTCGACGCGCAATGCGGTGAGCCAGTTCGGTGGCTGACAATTGCCAGATTTCGCTCATGAATGCTCCCAAGCGCCGCTCAGCATCCCATGATCGAGTGGGTCAATGAAGCTACTCGGCCAATGATGCGGATTTATGGCCACACGCCGCAACCCGATTTTTGACAAAGCAAAAACCGCCCGGTTTTGCCGGGCGGTTCTTGTTTGCAAGGGTGGCCGAAGGATCCGCGCCGAGGTAAGTCGAGCCGCGGATCCCGTGGTGCTGCAGCAGTGGGCGACTATTCGCCCTCCACGCCGATCGCGTAGGCGGTTTCGCCGTGAACCGCATCGTCACCCACCTTCAGCGTCGCTTCATCCATGCGCAGCGGCACGATGAACGAGATCACCTTGAGGATGATGAAGGTCGCGATCACGTTGTACACGATGATGAACGCCGCTCCCTCCGCCTGCAGCAACAGCTGACCGGGATTGCCATAGAGCAGGCCGGTGATGTTGACGCCGGGCGCCTCCTTGTCGGTGCCGATGTACATCAGCATGTCGGGATTGGCGAAGATCCCGGTCAAAAGGCCGCCGGTAAGGCCGGCAATGCCGTGGGTGGACAATACGCTCAGCGTATCGTCCACCTTCTTCATGAAGTTCATCTTTTGCAGCTTGTTCATGGCAAGCCATGGGATGATGCCGGCGACGACGCCGATCGCGATCGCGCCCAGGCCGTCGACATAGCCGGCGGCCGGAGTGATGGCGACGAGCCCTGCGATCATGCCGTTGACGGCACCCAGCACCGACGGCTTGCCGTAGGCCATCTTGTCCATGAGGGTCCAGACCAAGAGCGCCACCGCGGTGCAGGTGTTGGTGTTGAGCACGGCCGCGCCGGCGTCTGCGTTGGCGAAGTAGGGGTCGCCGCCGTTAAATCCGTTCCAGCCCAGCCACAGGATTCCGGCGCCGACCAGCGTCATCAACAGGCTGTTGGGCGGGAAATGGTCGCGATCGGCTTGTAGCCGTGGGCCGACCATCCATGCAGCGATGAAGCCGGATGTGCCGGCGGCAAGATGGATGACATAGCCGCCCGAGAAGTCTGCCACGCCCATGGCCGCGAGCCAGCCGCCGCCCCATAGGCTGAAGGCCCCGACCGTGTAGACGAAGGTCATCCACACCGGGCAGAAGATCATCCATGCCGTGAAGTTCATGCGACCAAGCACGGAACCGGCGAGAATGATGACGGTGATGGCCGCGAACACGAACTGGAAGAAAATCAGGGTCGCCATCGGAAAGGTGAGCGCCGGCATGCCCGCTGCGGCTGCCGGGATAGTTGCTTGACCGGTCGTGAACGAGGCCGATGTCGCCAGCCCCGGCTTGCCGAGGAATGGGAACCATTGCTCTCCGAACGCCATGTTGTAGTCGAACAGGACCCAGACGACCAACACGGAAGCAAACGCATAGATCGCCATGAAGGCGGAGTTGATCGCCCATTTCTTCTTGACGATGCCGCCGTAGAGAACTGTCAGCCCGGGAATACTTTGCAGACCGACGAACGTCGCAGCCGCGAGCTGCCACGCATTATTTCCAGTGTCTAGCCATTGTGGTGATGGTACGAGTGCCATGAGCGTTCCCCAATACGTTTGAACCAAGCTGGTCCGGGCAGCGCCCGCTCGAACCCGCGTGAACAAAAACGCAAGGACTGTACCAACCCGCGTCAAGCAAATCTTCGCTTTGACTGGTATGAGTTTTCTATAAAAACGATGTGTGTCGTTCAGGACGCAGTGATTAAAAAGTCGGCACTTGAATATAAAATAGGCAAGCAACACCTGAGGGAGCTATCCATGATTGTGAGGCGGCGGCTGGCGGTCGGAATTGGCGCATTGGCGGTCGGCATGGCGGCTCCCGCCGTCGCCAGCGAAGCGCGGCACGGCGAGGCCGCAATCACCTGCACCAATGTCTCCAGCGGCACGAGCTGGCAGATCAGGGTCGACTACGACAAGAGCACCGTGGATTCCAACCCGGCCCGCATCAGCGAGGCGGAGATCTCGTGGCGCGACGCGACCGATGGCGGCAACTACACGCTTGACCGCAAATCGGAGAAACTTACGGTCGTCGTCGCGTCTAGCACTGGCGGCTATTCCCTGTTTCATCGCTGCACGCTACAGAATTAAGGCCACGATCCCGAAGTCCGGCTGCGCCGCCACCGCATGACGATCGGGGTCATGCACTCGCGGGAAATTGGAGCGGTGGCGATGACTCAGCGGGTTTCCGGCATCAAGATAAGTGTCGGTTTCGTCTCCGAGACCGGACCGCGCAAACGCAATGAGGATTTCGGCGGCGCCGTCTTCGGCCCGGAGCTGCCCGTGCCGCGCCGCGACGTGGTGGCGGCGATTTCAGATGGTATAGGCAGCAGCAAGGGCGGCCGCGAGGCGGCCGAGATCGCGGTGCGCGGTTTCCTCGATGGATTTTGCGATCTGCCCGAGACGATGGAAGTGCGGCGCGCAGCCGCCATCGTCCTCAACGCGCTCAACGGCTGGATCCATTCGCAAGGCCAGCGCGATCCCGCGTTGATGGGAATGGGGTCCACCTTCACGGCGCTGGTGCTGCGCGGCCGCATCGCGCATGTGCTGCATGTCGGCGACACCCGCGCTTACCGGTTCAGCCGCGACCGCCTGACGTTGTTGACCGAGGATCATATACGGCAGGACGGCACCGGCCGCTCCAGCACCCTTGTCCGCGCGCTGGGGGTGGAGACCGAGGTGCGGCTCGACTACACCAGCCAGGTGCTGGCGCAACACGACCGCTTCCTGCTTTGCAGCGACGGCGTGCACGCTTTCCTGCCGGCGGAAGCCATCGCCGACATCCTGCGCGAACGCGTCTCTTCCGATGATACCGCGCGCGCGTTGGTCGCGGCCGCGCTCGACGCCGGCAGCAACGACAACTGCACAGCGCTGGTGCTCGATGTGGTTGGTCTGGAGGCGGCGCAATCGGCGGATATCGGCGCCAACATCGTGGAATTGCCATTGAACGCGGTGCCGCAGGGCGGCGAGACCATCGACGGTTTTGTGCTCAAGGTGCTGTTGTCCGAGGGACGCTACACCCGTCTGTTCGGGGCGGAGGACGAGGTCGAGGGCGGCGAGGTGGCGCTGAAATTCCCAAAACCTCTTGTGGCCAGCGTGGATACCTATCGGGCGGCTTTCGTGCGCGAGGCTTGGGTCGGCGCGCGCGTGACGAGCCCCTGGCTCGGCCACGTCATCGAGCTGCCGCCGGGGCGGCAGAGCTGCCTCTACACCGTCATGCCGCTCTATCAGGGCGAACTTTTGGAGACGCGCCTGACGCGCCGCCCGGCGCTTGGACTGGAGGAGGGACGCAATATCGCTACGCTCTTGGCACGGGCGGCGGCGGCGCTGCACCGCGCCGGAATCATCCATCGCGACATCAAGCCGGACAACGTGATCCTCGAGCGTGAGGGATCGCTGAAGCTGATCGACCTCGGGGTCGTCCGTGTCCGCGGCATGGAGGATTTTCCGCCGCAGGACATTCCAGGTACGCCCGCCTACATGGCGCCCGAAATGTTCGACGGCGAGGCCGGCAACGAGGCGACCGATATTTACGCGCTCGGCGTCACCATGTTCCGCGCCTTCACCGGCGAGTTTCCTTACGGCAACGCCGACGCCACCGGCCGGCCGCGCCGGGACCGGCCGACGCCGCTCTCGGCCTTGCGCCCGGACCTTCCGGCCTGGCTGCAGGCCGCGCTCGGCCGGGCGATCGCAAGAGATCCCGCCGATCGCTTTCGCGACATGGCCGAATTTGCCGTGGAGATGGAGGCGGGGCCGGCGCGCGCGCCGCTTGAGCCGCCGCGGCCGCAGACGCTGCTTGAACGTAACCCGGTTCGGTTCTGGCAGGGTGTAGCAGGGCTGCTGGCGCTGGCGCTGGTGGTATCGCTCTTGCGCCATTAGAGCGTTTTCCGGAAAAGCATGCCCTCGGGCTACGACCCGATGGGTGAGCACCGGTTTTCTCTTAGCTAACAAACGCAAGCGTTTGCGCGGAGGACGCGCTGGCTGCCGAATTTACCGAGCGCGGCGCACCATTCAGCAACCCGCTCAAGGACACGACGGATGGTCTGCGCGGATTTGAGATCACCGACCCTGACCGTTACGTGCTCTTCTTCGGGCGTCCGAGCGAGATGGCGTAGTGTAAGCAAAATTAGTGGGTTCTGACCCTAGTCATTCAGGTGGAAATGTCGCCGCTTCTCGCGCTGCACGCAACCGATCGCACGATCGGCAGTTTTCCTGTCGGTCTTTCCGTACAACGTCACCCGGACGGTAAATCCGCCCGGCGTCTTGTCCCTGACGATTTGGATGGCGCCAATGGTCTCGCACCCGGGCCATTGTCGGACGGCCTCCAGGCACTGCTTTCGCAGAGCGCCGTAACTTAGTCCGACTGTCTCCGACTTCGCCATTTCACGGCCGTCAACGTAAGTCGACTCACTCTCATTTCACGCCAAACCCGGCATCTATTCAATCTTTGCCAAAACAAAAACCGCCCGGTCTTGCCGGGCGGTTTTGCTTGCGATCAAATTTCTAGAAAAGGATGGCTTTTCTTCGAATCGTCATCCCATTCTGTCTTTTTGTTGGAGCACGGTCTCCGCGCAAACGCTTCCGCGTTTGTTAGCTAAGAGAAAACCGGTGCCCACCCATCGGGTCGTAGCCCGAGGGCATGCTTTTCCGGATCATGCTCTATTCGCCGTTGCCGAAGCGCCGCGACCACCATCCGGCCTTGCGGGGCTGGTTGTCGCCGGTTGCCTCGGGAGCGGGCTCGGCCGGGGCGGGGGCCGGTTCGTTCCGGCTGGCGCCGACAGGTGCCGCGACGGGCTGGGCATCGGCCAAAAAGCTCACCTTCTCGCGCACGGTCGAACGCCGCCGTGCCGCTCTTTCAGCCTCTTGCGCGGTCTCTGCCTCGGCGGAAGCGCGGACCGCTTCCGACTGACCGTGTTCCGCGGGTTGCTGCTCGGGCTGCGACGCAATGCGTTCGGGTTGAATGACGGGCAGCGACGATTCCGATGGACTGCCGTCGAAATCGGCAACCGCGCTCGATGCTTCCGGCTCCGATCTCGGCTCGAGCTCGTCGGTGATCGATGCGGCGAGACCGTCCTCCGGTCCGTTGCCGCGTCGACGGCGTCCGCCGCGGCGTCCGCGACGCCGAGGCCGGCGCTCGCCGCCTGCCTGCTGGTCGTTGCGCGCGAGGCCCGGCTCCTCCTCGGATTCGTCGTCCGCGGCATCGCCTTCATCCGCTTGTGCATCGGCGACCGGGCCTGGTTCGGCGTGGACCGCGTCGCTGTCGTCGCGCGGCGGGCCGCTTTCGCGCGCTTCGCCGGCGCGGCCGCGCCGCCGCCGCCGCCGCTTGCGGCGGTGGCCGTCGGAACCGGCTTCACCCTCGCCGGCCTCGCCGGCCACCTGGTCGCCGCTAAGGCCCTCGCTCTCCTCGGTTTCGACCTCGGCCTCGTCTTCGAAGTCGAGCGCCTCCTCATCGTCGAACGCTTCCTCCGATGGCGGCGGAGCGGCGGCGGCCTGCGCCGCCAGCAGCGCTTTGGCCGCCTCCAGCGTATGCACCTGTTCGCCGCGATCGATGATGAACGACTGCTGGCCGCTGACCGAGGGGTCGGCGACCACCGACAAAGTCACCTTGAAGCTGTTTTCGAGGTCGCGCAGATGGCCGCGCTTGTGGTTGAGCACGTAAAGCGCAACGTCGGTCCGGGTCCGCACCACGAGATTGTGGGTGGCGCCCTTCATCAGGATTTCTTCGATGCCACGCAGCAATTGCAACGCCACCGAGGAAACCGAGCGTACATGGCCGGTGCCGCCGCATTGCGGGCACGGCTCGGTCGAACTCTCCAGCACGCTGGCGCGGATGCGCTGGCGCGACATTTCCAACAGCCCGAAATGCGAGATGCGTCCGACCTGGATCCGGGCGCGATCCTGCCGCAGGCAATCGGAGAGTTTGCGCTCGACCGCGCGGTTGTTGCGCTTCTCGTCCATATCGATGAAGTCGATGACGATGAGCCCCGCGAGGTCGCGCAGCCGCAGCTGCCGCGCGACTTCCTCGGCCGCCTCGAGATTGGTCTTCAGCGCGGTGTCCTCGATGTGGTGTTCGCGGGTCGAGCGGCCGGAGTTGACGTCGATCGAAACCAGCGCCTCGGTCTGGTTGATCACGATGTAGCCGCCGGAGCGCAACTGCACGGTCGGCGAGAACATGGCGTCGAGCTGGCTTTCGACCCCCATCCGCGAGAACAGCGGCTGGCCGTCGCGATACTGCTTCACCGCGCGCACATTCGAGGGCATCAGCATCTTCATGAAATCGCGCGCTTCATGATAGCCGGCTTCGCCGGCGACCATGATATCGTCGATTTCCTTGTTGTACAGATCGCGCAGCGACCGCTTGATCAGCGAGCCTTCCTCGTAGACGAGGGTCGGCGCCTGCGACTTCAACGTCATGTCGCGCACGGTTTCCCACATCCGGATCAGATATTCGAAGTCGCGCTTGATCTCGGGCTTGGTGCGCGAGGCGCCGGCGGTGCGCAGGATGATGCCCATGCCTTCGGGCACGTCGAGATCCTGCACCACTTCCTTCAGCCGCGAACGATCCTGCGCGCTGGTGATCTTGCGGCTGATGCCGCCGCCGCGCGCGGTGTTGGGCATCAAGACCGCGTAGCGGCCCGCCAGCGAGAGATAGGTCGTCAGCGCCGCTCCCTTGTTGCCGCGCTCTTCCTTCACGACCTGCACCAGCATCACCTGGCGGCGCTTGATGACCTCTTGAATCTTGTATTGGCGGCGCGGGCGGAAGGCGCGTTCGGGCACCTCTTCCAGCACGTCGTCACCACCGACGGATTCGACGACTTCTTCTTCGGCGTCCTCAACGTCGTCGTCATCATCGGGCTCGTCGCCGATAGGGGCTGCAACCCGCTCGGCCTCGATCGAGGCGGCGTGTTCCTCGCCGGCATGTTCGGCATGGTGCGCGTCGTCGGCATGCGCGGCGTTTTCCCGCGCCTGCTCGTCATGGGCATGCGCGTCATCAGCCTGCTCGTCATGAACTTGTTCGTCATGAGCTTGTTCGTCTTGGCCGGGCTCTACATTGAATTCGGGTGCGGCCGGCTCTTCTACGGCGGCGGCAATGGATGACTCGATCGCGGCCGCGACCGGCGTCTCGGCCTGCGATGACCCGACCTGCGCGTCAGCTCGCACGTGTTCGTGGCTGTCTTCATCATGATCATGTTCATGATGATCGTCGGGACGATCGTGATCGTGCGCGGCATCGTCATGCTCATGCGCTTCGTGAGCATGATGCTCCGCATCGGCGTGGTAGCCGGCCTCGTGCGTGGATTCCTGATCTCCGTAGGGCTGCGCAACCTGCGACGGATCGGCACTGGCGCTCTCGACGATCTCGCTCTGGACGCGGTCGCCATGACCGCGGCGGCGCGAGTTGCGGTGGCGTGGACGCCGTCGGTTGGAGCGGTTTTCGCTCTCTTCCTCGGCCTCGCGATGGGCGCGTTCGTCGGCCTCTATCAATGCCTGACGGTCAGCGACCGGGATTTGATAATAGTCAGGATGGATTTCGCTGAAGGCGAGGAAGCCGTGACGGTTGCCGCCATATTCGATGAAGGCGGCCTGCAGTGACGGCTCTACGCGCGTGACCTTGGCGAGGTAGATGTTGCCGCGCAGTTGCTTGCGCTGGGCGGTTTCGAAATCAAACTCTTCGACGCGATTGCCGCGGACCACGACGACCCGGGTCTCTTCCGGGTGGGTGGCATCGATCAACATTTTGTTGGGCATTTTGTAACTCATGACGGCGGCGGGCGCGGTTTGCCTTGAGCGCGTATCGCGCCGCCGGGTGACGCGACGGTCCACCTGATTCGGGGGTGAGGGGAAGGCCAAAACGCAACCCGGGGCGCCGCGCCGAACCGGTTCCCACTGGCGCAAAGCGGCGCGCGGAGCTTTCACTCCGCTTCGTCGCGAATTGTCCTTGGGTCTTGGTCGGCAACACAGTCTGGCGCATCAAGCGTCGGCCCGTCTGGAACACGTTGGCGGCAAAAACGGCCGCCTTTGTCTATCGCTGAAAGCAAAAGGTGTGGCGCCGTTGGGCGCCCGCCTGGGATCGCGAACCGGGCTCGTTGAGAGCCTGATATCGGGCTATGCCGCCTCTCTAAAACCGCCCCTCAAACGAGATGGGCCGGATACCGCTCGGGCGAAACCGCTACTCCCCGGTAGCCGCGCACCGCGCTGGCTTGAAGGGAGGGCGGAAAGACGCTGGAATCTCCTTGAAATCGAAGGTTCCGGCGCTGCACCGGGAGGCTGAACGCGACACAACCGGAAGTATTAGCCGTCAGCAACTCGTACATACGTGGATTGCCCCTGTCGCGCAAGGGAAGCGTCGCTCTGCTACAACAGTCACCGTTATTCACCGAAAGGCCATTAAGCTTCGATTAACCCTGTGGTTCTATTGCGGTAAAAGGGCCGCTCGGAGGCTATGGATTCGTTGGCGAGCCGCGCAAATCATCGTTTTTTATCGGGTTTCGCGTTCCTGTGCGCCGCAGCATTGCCGTGCTCGGTCGTCGGCCCCGCAAAGGCCCAGTCGCCGGCAACTCTTACCATTGCCGCCTCGGTGCCAGCGATCGCCACCGACGCCCGGCTCGCGGGCGACGCCAAACAGACCCGCTTCGTTCTCGATCTCGACAAGACCATAAAATTTCGCGCCTTCACCCTGGCCGATCCCTACCGGGTGGTGGTCGACATTCCCCAAGTCGATTTCAGGCTTCCGAGTGGGACCGGCGCCACCGGCCGCGGACTGGTCACGGCTTTCCGCTACGGCCTGGTGATGCCGGGCGGTTCGCGAATCGTGTTCGACCTGAGCGGGCCTGCCAAGATCACCAATTCCTACGTGCTCGATGCAGCCAACGGCCAGCCGTCGCGGCTGGTGCTGGAAATAGAGCAGGTCGACCTCGCGGCCTTCAACCAGGCGGCGGAGAGCAAGCCCGGGAGGCCCGCCATCGCGGACGCCAATGCGGCCGTATCGGCGCCAACGCCGGCTGCACCCATGCCTGTACCCATGCCTGGCGCGCCGCCGGATTTGCGGCCCGTGGTCGTGATCGATCCCGGTCATGGCGGCATCGACAATGGCACACGGTCGGGCGGCGAGGTCATGGAAAAGGACTTGGTGCTGGGGTTCGCGCTGGCGCTGCGCGATCGCATCGAGAAGAGCGGCAAATACCGAGTCGTCATGACGCGCACCGACGACACCTTCATCCCGCTCGCCGACCGCGTGAAGATCGCGCGCAACCAGTCGGCGGCGCTGTTCGTCTCCATCCATGCCGACGCGCTGCCGCGCGACGAGGGCGATGCGCAGGGCGCGACCATCTATACGCTGTCCGACAAGGCCTCCGACACCGAGGCCGAGCGGCTGGCAGATGCCGAAAACAGGGCGGATGCCATTGGCGGCGTCAATCTGACCGAAGAGCCAACCGACGTCGCCGACATCCTGATCGACCTGGCGCAGCGTGAAACCCGCACATTCTCAAACCGGTTTGCGCGTCTGTTGATGGGCGAGATGAAGAACACCGTGCGCATGCACAAGCACCCCCTGAAGTCGGCGGGATTTCGGGTGCTGAAGGCGCCCGACGTCCCCTCGGTGCTGGTCGAACTCGGCTATGTCTCGAACAAGGGCGATCTCGATCACCTTGTTTCGGAGAAGTGGCGTTCGAAAACGGTGGGATCGATGGCGCAGGCAATCGACGTTTTTCTGGCCAAGCGCCTGGCGAAGGCGGGCGCAGCGAATTGAAAAGGAAAGCCCTAGTTTGGCCACAGCGGCAGCCTTATAAAACGCCCGGTAAAGCGACCGCGAGGTATTCGGAATCGCTGAGGATTTGCCCTCAGCCAAGGTATCCAAGGTATGATGGAGCCCGCCCGGAACAGCCGACTTGTTCCGCCGGGATATTTGCATTGAGGAAAGCGCCGGGTTTTGAGGGGCGCTTAAGGGTTGGAACGGAACTTCGGTAATGCGCTTGCTCGTGCGGTTCTTGGGATTCCTGTTCGCCGCCGGAACGGTGGTGTTTCTGGTGGGCGTCGCCGCGGCCGCCGGCATGATCTGGCATTTCTCCAAGGACTTGCCGGATTATTCGCAGCTTCAGGACTACGAGCCTCCGGTAATGACGCGCGTGCACGCATCGGACGGCGCGCTGCTCGGCGAATATTCCAAGGAGCGCCGGCTGTATCTGCCGATCCAGGCGGTGCCGAAACTCGTCATCAACGCGTTCCTCGCCGCCGAGGACAAGAACTTCTACGAACACGGCGGCATCGATTTTTCCGGCATGGCGCGCGCTGCCGTCGTCTATGCCCAGAACTACGGTTCAAACCGCCGCCCACAGGGCGCCTCGACCATCACCCAGCAGGTCGCCAAGAACTTTCTTCTGACCAACGAGGTGTCGTTCACCCGCAAGATCAAGGAAGCCTTGCTGGCGATGCGGATCGAGCGCGCCTATTCCAAGGACAAGATCCTCGAGCTCTATCTCAATGAGATCTATCTCGGCCTTGGCGCCTACGGCATTGCCGCGGCCTCGCTGGTCTATTTCGACAAGTCGGTGAACGAACTCACCGTGGCCGAAGCGTCCTATCTGGCCTCGCTGCCGAAGGCGCCGGCGGCGCTGCATCCGGTGCGCAACCGCGACCGCGCCATCGAACGCCGGAATTACGTGGTCGATCGTCTGCTGGAAAACGGCTGGATCAAGCAGGCGGATGCCGACAAGGCGCGCAAGGACCCGCTCATCGTCACCAACCGCACCAATGGCGCGCATATTTTCGCCGGCGAGTATTTTGCCGAAGAAGTCCGCCGCGACATTTTCGAGCGTTACGGCGAAAAGAAACTCTATGAGGGTGGCCTGTCGGTGCGCACCACGCTCGACCCGAAGATCCAGGTGATGGCGCGCAAGACCATGGTGGCCGGTCTCGTCAACTACGACGAGGCGCAGGGCTGGCGCGGAGCGCTCAGCAAGCTCGACATTTCCGGCGACTGGGGCGTCAAGCTCGCCGACGTCAAGTCGCTGTCCGATATCTCGCCGTGGCGGATGGCGGTGGTGCTGGAGACCGGCGATCAATCGGCGCGGATCGGCTTCCAGCCCGGCCGTGAATTGGGCGGCGCTGTAGCCAAGGACCGGCAAACCGGGATCATCACGCTCGACGGCGTCAGATGGGCCAAGGCCGCGTTGGGACCGGCGCGGGGGCGAACACCGACCGCGGTGTCGCAGGTTTTGGCGCCGGGTGACGTGATCTACGCCGATCCGCTGTTCGGCAAGGACGGCAACCCGGTCGAAGGTCAATACCGGCTGCGCCAGTTGCCGGAAATCTCCGGCGCCATGGTGGTGATGGATCCCTGGACCGGACGCGTGCTCGCAATGGTCGGCGGGTTCTCCTTCGACCAGAGCCAGTTCAACCGCGCTACCCAAGCCTACCGGCAGCCGGGCTCGTCGTTCAAGCCGATCGTGTATTCGTCGGCGCTCGATAACGGATATACGCCCTCGACGGTGGTGGTCGACGCCCCAATCGAGATCGATCAGGGTCAGGGCGCGGGGGTCTGGCGTCCGGAGAATTTTTCGTCCGGCAAATACAACGGCCCGACGACGCTGCGCAACGCGCTGCGGCTGTCGCTGAACACGGTGACGGTGCGCCTCGCGCAGGACATCGGGATGCCCCTGATCGGCGAATATGCGAGGCGCTTCGGCGTTTATGACGAATTGCCGAATTATCTCTCCTATGCGCTCGGCGCCGGCGAGACCACCGCGATGCGGATGGTCACGGCCTATTCGATGTTCGCCAATGGCGGCCGCCGTGTGAAGGCGACCTTGATCGACCGCATCCAGGATCGATACGGCCATACCATTTTCAAGCACGACGCCCGTGAATGCCGCGGCTGCGACGCGCCCGGGGGCTGGAAGAATCAGCCGGAGCCGCAGCTTGTCGACCGCCGCGAGCAGGTGCTGGACGCGATGACGGCCTACCAGATCACCTCGATGATGGAAGGGGTGGTGCAGGGCGGCACCGGGATCGCGCTGAAGGAAGTCGGCAAGCCGATCGCCGGCAAGACCGGCACCACGAATGAGGCCAAGGATGCCTGGTTCATCGGCTTCTCGCCTGACATCGTGGTCGGCATCTATATGGGCTATGACAAGCCCCGCACGCTTGGTCGGGGCAACGCGGCGACCGGCGGTCATCTGGCCGCGCCGATCGCGCGCGACTTCATGAAGCTTGCGCTCGCGGACAAGCCGGCGATCCCGTTCAAGGTGCCCGCCGGCATCAAGCTGATCCGCGTCGACGCCAAGACCGGCATGCGCGCCGGCCCCGGCGACACCGGCCGGACCATTCTGGAAGCCTTCAAGCCGGGCACGGCGCCGCCTGACAATTACTCGGTCATCGGCGTTGCCGATGCCGACGGCCGCACGCTGACGGTGGCGCCGGACGTCGACCGCAGCATCATGCGCCCCGGCACTGGCGGGCTTTACTAGCGGCGAGCGGCTTTTTCTCTCGTGAACAAAACGCGCAAGGCCGGCCCGCGCCGATTGCGCTTTGGCGGGCGCGCAGCTACATCCCTGACATATTGCGATGGCGGCAAACGCCATTGAGGGCATAGAAAACCATGCGCGTCGAAGTCGAACGCCTCGTCGAAGAGATCAAGCAGTCGGTCGGGCTGCTGAGGAGGCATCTTTGACGTCGAGAAATCGACGGCGCGGCTTGCCGAGCTGAACAAGCTCACAGAGGATCCCAATCTCTGGAACGACCCCCAGAAGGCGCAGAAGCTGATGCAGGAGCGTACCTCGCTGGAGGATTCGCTTTCCGGCATCGGCAAGGTGGAGCGCGAGCTGGAGGACAATATCGGCATGATCGAGCTCGGCGAGGCCGAGAACGATGCCGGTGTCGTCACCGAAGCCGAGAACGCGCTCAAAGCCTTGAAGAAGGAGGTCGCGCGCCGCGAGCTGGAAGCGCTGCTGTCGGGCGAGGCCGACCGTTTCGATTCCTATCTCGAGGTCCATGCCGGCGCCGGCGGTACCGAAAGCCAGGACTGGGCCGAGATGCTGCTGCGCATGTACACGCGCTGGGCCGAGAAGCACGGCTTCAAGATCGAATATCTGGAAGAGACGCAAGGCGAGGAAGCCGGCATCAAATCCGCCACCGTCCAGATCAGCGGCCACAATGCCTATGGCTGGCTGAAGACCGAGGCCGGCGTGCACCGGCTGGTGCGGATATCGCCGTTCGATTCCAACGCGCGCCGGCACACCTCGTTCTCGTCCGTTGCAATCTTTCCGGTCGTCGACAACAGCATCAAGATCGACATCAAGGAATCCGACGTGCGCACCGACACCATGCGCTCGGGCGGCGCCGGCGGCCAGCACGTCAACAAGACCGAGTCCGCGGTGCGGCTCACGCACATTCCGACCGGCGTGGCCGTCGTCTGCCAGGCTGGCCGCTCGCAGCACAAGAACAAGGCGCAGGCCTGGGACATGCTACGTGCCCGGCTCTACGAGATCGAGTTGAAGAAACGCGAGGAAAAGGCCGCCGCCGATCAGGCCGCCAAGACCGATATCGGCTGGGGGCATCAGATCCGCTCCTACGTGCTGCAGCCCTACCAGATGGTGAAGGACCTTCGTACCGGCGTGCAGACGTCGGATACCGAGGGCGTTCTCGACGGCGACCTGGACGAGTTCATGGCAGCAACCCTGGCGCAGCGCGCCTTCGGCACCGTGCCCGGCGCGGTCGAGGATGTAGACTAGCCAGTGCCGCCGATTTGATGTTCCCGCACCCATGCCAGCGGGTTCGAAATGGGAACTTCAAATCGAAAAGCGGAACCAGACGGTATATAGTTGCAGCGCTCCTCTGCTTCCGAAGTTCGTGTTGGAGGGGCCGCAATGTTTCACGAACTTCGGGAAAACGGAGCACTGATGAAGCGGGTCGCTTTCATCGGCGTGGGGCGCATGGGCCATGGCATGGCCGGCCGTTATCTCGACGCCGGCTTCAGCGTTGCGGTCTGGAATCGCAGCAAGGTCAAGGCGGCGGGCCTGATCGCGCGCGGCGCGCGATGGGCATGGTCCCCGGCCGCCGCCGCCCATGGCGCCGACGCCATTGTCGCCATGGTCGCCGACGACGAGGCGTCGCGTACGGTGTGGCTCGGCCAGGACGGCGCCGCCGGGACGGCCAAAGCCGGGACGCTCGCGATCGAATGTTCCACCGTGTCCTACCAGCATGCGCTGGGCCTGGCGAGCGAGCTGCGCAGCCGAGGGCTGATCTATATCGATAGTCCGGTGACCGGTCTGCCCGATGCGGCGGCGAGCGGAAAACTGACGCTATTAGTCGGCGCCGATCCGGCCGATCTGGAAAACGCGCGGCCATACCTGGCGCCGCTCTCCACCACGATCCGGCATTTCGGCAGCGTCGGCAGCGGCACGGTCTATAAGTTGATCAACAATCTGATGGGCGCGATCCAGATCGCCGGCATCGCAGAGGGTCTGGCGATTGCCGAACAGGCCGGTCTCGACATGAAGCTGGTGCTGGAAGCGGTCGAGACCGGGGTCGCCGCGAGCCCGCAGGTTGTCCGTCATTCCAAGCGGATGGTGGCAAGAAATTTCGCCGGCGCGACCTTCACCGCAGCCTTGCGGCACAAGGACGCCGCCTATGCCGTAAAGCTCGCCGAGAGCCTGCTCGCCGAGCCACCTCTAGTCGGACGCGCGGCGGTTGCGGCGTATGAGCGGGCAAAGGCGTATGGGCCCGATGACGACGAAGGCAAGATGATCGAGATCGTGTCGCGGCCCAAAGGGGCCGGGAAATAACCAGGCTGCCGCGCCGACGCCCAATAATTGATCGTTTCGCGGCGCGGAATAAGCAGACGCTTGCAAGCGTCCGCCTGACTTGCGAGACTTCTTAAAAATAATTCGTCGAGCGGGAGAGAGCGATGTCGGTTCGCACGCGAAATTTGATGGCTTTGACGGTGTTCGCAGTTGCGGCAGCGGTCGCCAACCCTGCCAGCGCGCAAAAGAAATACGACCCGGGCGCGAGCGATACCGAAATCAGAATAGGCAATATCATGCCCTATAGCGGTCCTGCCTCCTCCTATGGCGTGATCGGCAAGACCGAGGCGGCCTTCTTCAACATGATCAACGCCGAAGGCGGCATCAATGGCCGCAAGATCAATTTCATTTCCTATGACGATGCCTATAGCCCGCCGAAGGCCATCGAGCAGGCGCGCAAGCTGGTCGAAAGCGACGAGGTGCTGCTGATCTTTCAGTCGCTGGGCACGCCATCCAATTCGGCGATCATGAAATACATGAACGCTAAAAAGGTGCCGCAGCTATTCGTCGCCTCCGGCGCCACCAAATTCGGCGATCCCAAGAACTTCCCCTGGACTATGGGCTTTCAGCCCAATTACCAGAGCGAAGGTCACATCTATGCGAAATATATCATGGAGCACTTTCCGAACAGCAAGATCGCCGTGTTCTGGCAGAACGACGATGCTGGCAAGGATCAGTTCAAGGGGCTGAAGGACGGGCTCGGCGACAGGGCCAACATGATCATCGCCGACAAATCCTATGAGGTCAGCGACCCCTCGATCGATTCGCAGATCGTCGCGCTGCACGATTCCGGCGCCGACATCTTCTTCTCCTGGGCGGCGCCGAAGGGGTCGGCGCAGGCGATCCGAAAAGTGGGCGAACTCGGCTGGAAGCCGAAATTCTTCCTCGCCAACACCGCCACCACGATCGCTTCGGTATTGAAGCCGGCCGGCCTCGAATATTCCAAGGACATCATCTCGACCTCCTATGTCAAGGATCCGACCGATCCGATCTGGAAGGACGACCCCGGCGTGAAGAAATGGCGGGCATTCATGGACAGGTACTATCCGGAAGGGGACAAGGCCAACGCCAACAACGCCTATGCCTATGTTGAATCGCAGGCGATGGTGCAGGTCATCAAGCAATGCGGTGATAATCTCACGCGCGAGAACGTCATGAAAGAGGCAGCGAACCTGAAGAACTTCACAAGCGATATGCTGCTGCCGGGGATCACGATCAACACCTCACCGGACGACTATTTTCCGATCGAGCAGATGCAGCTAATGCGGTTCAACGGCGAAAGCTGGCAGCTGTTCGGCGATATCATCACCGGCGAGATTGGGCACGAAATAGGCCATTGAGTCCAGGATTTCGAGGACTTAGCCTGCGCTCAGCCTGACGCCGGCGCGCAAAAATTTCTGGGGGTCGACGGCCTCACCATCGATCCGCGTTTCATAGTGCAGATGCGGACCGGTCGAGCGGCCGGTTGAGCCGACCGCGCCGATCACCTGGCCGATCCTCACGGTATCGCCGATCTTGACGTCGATCTCCGATAAATGGCCGTAACGGGTCGAGAGCCCATTGCCGTGGTCGATTTCGACCATGCGGCCATAGCCGCCGGACCATGCGGCTGAAACAATTTTTCCGTTCGCGGTCGCGCGCACGGGATCACCGGTCTGCGCGCGGAAATCCAGACCCGTGTGCATGGCAGGCCGCCCGAGGAACGGATCGCTGCGCACCCCGAAGCCGGATGTGAATTCGACCTCCCCAACCACGGGCTTGCGGTAGGGCACGAGCGCCAGCGCTCGGTTCAGGCGATCGACCTGGGCGCGCGTGATGTTGATCCGACGGAGCTGGCGCTCGAAGGCGCCGGCATCAGGCCCGAGCTTGACGGGGACGAACGGGCCGCCCATCGGCGCCCGCGGGGTCGCCGCTTCCAGCTGCGCCATATCGAGGCCGAGATCGGTGAAAATGCCGCGCATCCGTCGCACGCGCGATTCCATGCCGTCCTCGGCCGCGTTCAGCGCCGCCAACTGGCGGCCCTCGATTTGATCGAGCGAGTTCTGCAGGCGGACCAGAACGTTGTCGACGCCCTGGTTTTTCGCGAAATGTTTCGACTGCGGCACGGAGGCGACCGGAGCGCGCGATTCGAGCCGCGCCTCACGATCCGGCGGCGCCACGAAAATCACGGTGTCGCTGATCGGCGACGGTTTTGGCGTGCCCGACGACACAGGCTCGGTCGCGGACGCGCCGCGTGAGGGCGCCCTGATCGATCCCGTGACATCGGGCATCGCTCCGAGCGCAGTGGCGCGGGATTCCAGCGCCGTCTGGCGGCGCATGATCTGTTCGAGCTTCTGGTCGAACTGTTCCTGGTCGAGCAATTGACGGCTGGTGGTGCGATCGACTTTGGCGCGCAGCTCCGCGATGCGGTCCTCATAGGCGTATTGCATTTCGGCCTGACGGGCGATCAATCGCGTGAGGACGTCGTCGCGGAAGGCGAAATAGGTCGCGGTCGCGGCCGACCACATGCCGAGGATGGTCACGGTACCGACCACGATCCAGAACGCCACCGGGCCGAACCGCACCTGCTTGCCGGCGTGAGTGAAGGTGTAGGCGTGCAGGGTGTCGCGCGCGGAAGAAGCCGAAAGTGGGGCAGCCGCCGCCCGGCGCGAGAAGGACCGGCCGTGGTCGTGGTGATGGTGTTGGGGGTACTCAGAATAGTGACCGGAACGGTACGACATCGGCACTCCCGCGCCGGTCGGAGACATGTTCCGTACGGCCAAATTTGCGGAACCGATTTGACCCGGTCATGGTTAATTTTCCGGAAATGTGGCTTCTAGAGGATGATCCGGAAAAGCTGCCCTCGGGCTACGACCCGATGGGTCGGCACCGGTTTTCCCTTAGCTAACAAACGCGGAACGCGTTTGCGCGGGGATCATGCTCAAACAAGAAGATAAAGCGGGATGACGATTCGAAGAAAGTCATCCTGCTCTAGAAGGCTGCCCGGGCTTCCTCCAACACCGCGTCGGCATGGCCGTCGACCCTGACATTGCGCCACACCCTGATGATCCGGCCATCCCGGCCGATCAGAATCGTGGTGCGAATGATCCCCAGGAAAGTCCTGCCATATAAGGACTTTTCGCCCCAAACCCCGTAAACCTCGAGCATTTCGTGCTGCTCATCCGAAATCAGGGGAATCGAGAGCTTGTGCTTGTCGCGAAAGGCTTCCTGGGCCCTCAACGGATCGGCGGAGATTCCGAGGATTTCGGTCTGGCTTTCGGCAAATGCGCTCTTTAGCCGGGTGAAATCGATCGCCTCCTTGGTGCAGCCCGGCGTGTCCGCGCGCGGATAGAAGAACAGCACCAGCTTCTTGCCGGAAAAATCCAAAAGCGAGACGGTGCTGCCGCCATCGCGCGGCAACCGAAACGCCGGCGCCGCTGCGCCTTCGATAAGCACCGATGATTCCCGCGCAGATGCGCGCGCGGCCGAAACCTTTGACGATGGCGGCCTGCGCGCGACCAATTTGGATGGTCTTAACCGTTTTGACGGGGCCTTGTGCGAGGCTTTGCTGGTTGTGCTGTTGCTTGATCCGACCGTCGCCGCGCGACCGCTTTTCGCATGTTTTATCTTCGCTGACGTTGTGGACGGCCGGCGGGTCGGCTTGCGGGAGGGCGTTTTGGTGGATTTCTTGGGCGTTTTCTTGGACATACGCCTTCCTTTCGTCGCTTTCGGCGGATCAATCATTAGGCTATTGCAGATCTTGTCGGGGTGATCTGGATTCGGCCTGGCGGCTGGGCAAGTCTGATAGCGGCAGAGTATGCTTAGGGGAATTCGACGCACCCGCCCGTTCGTTGAGTGTGCCCCCAAGGTCCAATAACGAGCAACGGGATTAATCGAGGATTGGCAGTGATGCCGGCACCGGAGCGCTCGTTACCTGTCGAGGGGCGAAGCCGTGGCGGCGATCAATCCCATCAAGAGCGCCAGCACCGAGAGGCAATGGCCAAAAATACGCCGCCCCAAGGATCTAGCCAAAGAACCAGTCCGCGCTCGGACGGCCAGCCCTCGCACTGGGACGATGCCCAATGGGATCGGGACCATGACGAGGCGGCGGGTCATCGCGCGCGTCGGCTGCTGTCGCGCCCCAGCTCGGGCTTTCATCGGTTAGGCGATCGGCTCGCCAGGCTGCAAAGGTGGATCGTGGGAGAGCGTTGGGTAAGACGCCTTGCCGTCGTTCTCGCGGCGCTGATGGTCATCTTCGCCGGCTGCTTCGGTGCGTTGTGGTGGCGGCTCGGTGCCGGCCCGATCAATCTCGACATGGCCACCCCGTGGCTCGCAGCGGCGATCGAGGACAATATCGGTCACGGCAATACCGTCGAAGTCGGCGGCACCCAGATCGAGCGGGCAGGGCGGATTCGTATCGCCGTGCGCATCCGCGACATCGTTGTGAGGGATCGCGACCACGCCATCGTGGCAAGCGCGCCAAAAGCCGAGGTGAGATTGTCCGGCACCGCGCTGTTGATGGGCCGGCTTCGCGCCGAAAGCCTCAATCTGGTGGATGCCGAGCTTGCGGTGCGTATCACCCCGGACGGCAATGTGACGGTTTCCGCCGGCGATACCGCAAAGCCGCTGGCGACCGGCGTCGCTTCCAAAAGAGACGCAGGCATTCCCCCGACATTTCCCCGGCAAATTCCGGTAGCGCCGCCGCCTGGAGCTGCTGCTCCAGCGACGACCTCAACCAGCGCGCAGAACGGATTGCTGGCCGGTCTCGACTGGCTCGACAGCCTGAGCCTGACCGGTCTCGACGGACAGAACCTCAACGAAATCGGCTTGAAGAATGGCAATCTGGTCGTCGACGATCAGCAGCGCGGCAACAAATGGACGTTTGATAACATCAGCCTCAGCCTGCGGCGGCCGAGCGCAGGCGGGGTGGCGCTCAGTCTCGGCGAGGAGGGCGCCCATCCGTGGTCGCTGCGGGTTACGGTCGGGCCGCCTGAAAACGGCGTGCGATCGGTCGATATTCGCGCCGTCAAAGTCCCGACGGCGAATATCCTCTTGGCGTTGCGCTTGAAGGATCTGACTTACAGCGCCGACCTGCCGCTATCGGGCGAGTTGAAGGGAGAGCTGGGCCGCGATGGCCTGCCGACCTATTTTCGCGGCAAGATTGCCGCAGGCGCCGGAAGCATCATCGACAGCGACACGCCCGATTATCCGATGGGGATAGATTCGGCGGAGATGAACGTCGAGTGGGATTCCGCGCGGCGCGTGCTGGTGGCGCCGTTCAAGATCATTGCCGGCGCTAACCGCATCACCCTGCTCGCGCATCTGGAGCCGCCGAACGACAACGTCTCCGACTGGCAGCTCGGCCTTTCCGGCGGCACCATCGTGCTCGACGGCATCGACAGCGAACCGCCGCTGATCTTCAACCGCATCGCCATCGGCATGCGCTTCGATACCGACAAGAAGCGCGTGCTGCTGACGCAGGCCGACATCAGCAACGGCGAGATCGGCATCGCCGGCACCGGCAACGTCGATTATTCCGGCGAAGCGCGGTTGCAGCTCGGCTTCGCGGGCACACCCATGACGGCGTCCGCGCTGAAGCGGATGTGGCCGACCCTGATCGTCCCGGAAGTCCGCGAATGGGTCATCGAGCGCATCGAGCGCGGATCGCTGCAGCGGATCGAGGTCGGCGTCAACACGGCGATCAAGAATCTTCCGCGCAAGGGACCGCCGATCCCGGATGACGGCCTTGCCGTCAACATCGTGGCAAGCGGCGTAACGGTGCGTCCGGTGGATGGATTGCCGTCGGTGCGCGATGCGGATTTACGAGCCCATGTCACCGGTCGCACCGCGACCGTGACCATCGGGCAGGCGGTGGCCGACACGCCCGCGGGCCGCAAGCTCAATTTTTCGGATTTCGTTTTCGATGTGCCGGACACCCATGCCAAGCCAGCGCCCTCGCGCGTGAAGATGAGGATCGACGGTCCGGTGCCCGCGGCGGCCGAAATTCTCACCTCCGATCGGCTCAGTGATCTCTCCGGAGCTCTAGTCGATCCCACTGCGAGCAAGGGCACGTTCTCGGCGACCGTCAATCTCGGCATGCCGGTCAAGGGTGAGCTCACGAAGGCGGACACCGCCTATGCTGCGACCGTCGACATCAATGGATTTGCCGCCGACAAGCTTGTCATGAACCAGAAGCTTGAGGCGAACAATTTGAAAGTGATCGCCAACAACGCCGGATACCAGGTCAAGGGCGACGTCAAGATCAACGGCCAGCAGTGCAGCCTCGATTATCGCAAGCCGGCCGAGGGCGACGCCGACGTCAAGCTGCAGGCGACGCTCGATGACGCGAGCCGCGCCCGGCTCGGGCTCGATCTCGGTCCTGCGGTCTCCGGCGCCATCCCGATCAAGCTGGTCGGCAAGATCGGCGGTGGCGATCGCGACAGCCGGATGGGGATAGAGGCCGACCTCACCGCGTTGAAGCTCGACAATATCCTGCCGGGCTGGGTCAAGTTGCCGGGCAAGTCGAGCCGCGCCACCTTCAACGTGGCGTCGAAGGCGCAATCGACCCGCTTCGAGGACATCGTCATCGACGGCGGTGGCGTGTCGATCAAGGGATCGCTCGAGGTCGACCAGAATGGCGATCTCATGAATGCGAACTTCCCGACCTATTCGCCATCCGAAGGCGACAAGACCACCCTGAAGGCGGAACGCGGCCAGGACGGCGTGGTCAAGGTGACAATGCGCGGCGATGTGTTCGACGCCCGCGGTTTCCTCAAATCGGCGATCTCGGGCAAGGAGCCCGACTCCAAGAGCAAGACCAAGAACATCGATTTCGACGTGGACCTGAAGCTTGGCGCCGTCGCAGGCTTCAACGGCGAGGCGATGCGCAGCGCCGACGTCAAGTTTTCCCGTCGCGGCGGGATCGTCCGAGCCTTTACGCTCAACGGCAAGCTCGGGCGCGATACGCCCGTCACCGCGGAGATGCGCAGCCGCGCGCAGGGGCAGGCGCGCGACCTGATCTACCTGCAAACCAGCGACGCCGGCGCGTTCTTCCGCTTCACCGATACCTACTCCAAGATGGTTGGCGGTCAATTGACCCTGGCAATGGACCCTCCGACCGTCGAGCCGAGCGCCAAGGACGGCCTGATCAACGTCCGCGATTTCTTCGTGAAGGGTGAAGGCGCACTTGATCGCGTGGCCGCGGGCGGTCCGGTCGGCGTACAGAGCGGCGTGTCGTTTGCGGCGCTGCGCGCGGAATTCACCCGGCAGAACGGTCAGCTCACGATTCGCGAAGGCGTTGTGAAGGGGCCGACGATCGGGGCGACCATTGAAGGCAGCATCGACTATCCCGGCAACCAGGTGCGCATGAGCGGCACGTTCGTGCCGATGTACGGGCTGAACAACATGTTCGGCCAGCTGCCGATCGTCGGGCTGTTCATGGGCGGTAGCAATGAGGGGCTGATCGGCGTCACCTACGAGGTCGTCGGTACCCCGGACAAGCCGACGCTTCGCGTCAATCCGATTTCAGCGATATTTCCCGGGGTCTCCAGGAAAATTTGGGAGTTCAACACCGGTAAGCAGAACAATGCGGTCGAGTTTCCGCCGAATAATTGATCTGCCGTGTCGAGATCAGCGTCGCAGCGCCGGCACGAACAGGAACGGGATCATCCCGAGCACCACGCTAGCAAGCGAAAACGCGATCAGCGGATTATAGCTGTGGGCGAAGTCGTGGATCAGGCCGCCGCTCCAGGAACCGAGCGCCGAGCCTAACCCGGCGCCGATCGAGATCGTTCCGTAGATCGTGCCGACATGCTTCCCCCGAAAGATTTTCATCGCGGTCGCCGTCAGGAGCGGGCCGCGTGAGCCGATCATGCTGCCGAAGCAGACGACGAATCCCGTCAGGATCCAGAAGTTCGGATAAAATTGCAGCAGCCAGAGCAGCATGATGCCGATAATCGAAATAGCGTAGCTGATCAAGACCGACGGCCGGCGGCCGATGACGGTATCGAGCGAGGTGACGCCGAGCATGCCGAACAACAGCACGACGCCGGAAAATCCCCAGGCGGTGGCCGCCTGTAACGGCGGAAATCCGGCGTCGATCAGGAAGGCCACGATCTGCGCCGCGATCGCGTACATGCCGACCGCGGTGAAGAAGAAGGTCGAGAACAAGGCCCAGAAGGCGTGGTGGCGCATCGCGCTCAGAAGCGTCCAGCCCTGGTCGATGAAGATGGGATCGGCCTTTTTGACGACGTGCGGCGAGCCGCCCGAAAACAGCCGCCACGGCAATATCACGAGCGGCACTAACAAGCAGAGCGCCGCGATGCCAAAAATCTGATAGGCGCCGCGCCAGCCAAAATGATCGATCAGGAGCTGCGACGCCGGCAGCAGCAGCAATACGCCGCCGCCGGCCGCGGAATAGACAATTGCCATCGCGGTCGGCAGCCGCGGGCCGAACCAGCGGCCGAGCAGGATCGAATTCGGCACATTGCCGATCAACGCGATGGCGATGCCGACGCACAGCCCGATGCTCAGCTGGAATTGCCAAAGATATTGCGCGTGGGCCGCGGTCAGGAACGCGGCACCGAGCAACAACATCCCGAGCGAGTAGACGATGCGTGGACCCGAGCGATCAAACAGGCGGCCAACCAGCGGTGCCGTCAGTCCCCCTGCGAGCCAGGTCAGCGAATAGACCGAGACCACCTGGGCGCGGTCCCAGCCAAAGCTTTCCGAGATCGGTTTAAGGAAAACCGTAAAACTCTCGCCGAGCCCGCGGCCCATCACCGATAGCGTAAAGCACAGCCCGAGAACGCTGAGTGCTGTGCGCGCCAGTTTTGCCGGCTTCGCGCGCGTTTCCTCCCATGGCGTATCTTGATCCATGAAGAGGAGAGAGCGCGCTTCCGCTGCGGTGAGCAAGGGGCCTGCGCGAATACGTCCATGCAGGCTTGAGCAGGACGCGGCGCTTCTTGCCAGGCGATAATTTCAACTCGCTTGAGGCTTTCGAATGCGTCACTTGTTCCCGGGATTCAAGGACGGATCCTGAATGATGACTTTTTCGGAATAGAGCTGAGTGATATCGTCGCCGGATAAACCGAGCTCCTGCAGGATCTGTTGGTTGTGCTCGCCCAAAAGGTCCGCCGTCAATTCGGACTGATCCGACCACGCCGAAAATCTCACCGGGTTACCCGGAATTGCGAACGGACCGATCTGGGGGTCGCTGACCTGCCGAACGGTTCCACGTTCTACCAGATGGGGTTGCGCCATCGCCTCGTTCAACGTGAGCACGGGAGCGCAAGGTATCCGCTCCTTTTCCAGAGCCGCAATGGCGGCGTCCCGCGAAGGGAACGTTTTCAGCCATCCTTCCAGGATGTCGGCGACCAGGCGGTTGTTGTCGCTTCTAGCGCGCGCGGAAGCGAATCGAGGGTCGTTTTCGAGCTCCGGCATGCCAAGAGCCTTGACCATCTGCGGCCATTGATGTGCCAGCGCGCAAATGACGATGAACTCGCCCCTGCCGCAATCGAACACGCCGGCCGGGCCGCCGTTCGGGTGCAGCGAACCCTCGCGCTTTGGAACAAATGCATCGCCGCGAATGGCGACCTTGGGGACATTCGCCTCGTGCATGTGAAAGTATGTATCGACAAGTGTGGCCTCGATGAACTGGCCTTCGCCTGTCCGTTCACGATGCAGCAGGGCAAACCCGACCGCCATCGCCGCCGCGACCCCGGTCGATGCATCGCCTATGGCGACCGGCACTTGCGCCAGCCTGCCGTCCGGTTCGCCGATGAGGCCGGTAATTCCGGCGAGCGCTTGCGCGATATAATCATATCCGGGCTTGTCGCTCAGCGGACCCGATTGTCCGGCAAACGAGATTGAGCACATGATGAGCTTCGGATTGATCGTTCTTAGATCCTCGTACCCCAAACCCGCCCGGCTCATGACCCCCGGTGTAAAATTCTCCACCAGAACGTCGCACTTTGCCGCGAGCTTTCTCAGTAATTCCCGGCCTTTCGGATGTTTGAAGTCCAGCGCCAGACTTCTTTTGGAGTGGTTTTGCTGAAAAAAATAGGTGCTCTGGGAGGTGTGCTTGTATTCCGGCGACCGCGGCTTCATTCCCTGAAACCGGGATCGGTCCCCGGTGGGAGCAAGCTCGATCTTGATAACGTCGGCACCGGCCTCTGCCAGAAGCCGGGTGCAGGTCGGCCCGGCGACAAACTGCGTGATGTCCAGCACACGATAACCGGTGAGCATTTTTGGAGCTAAACTCATGTTCATTCCCTGCTCGCTGCGACTGTTTGGTTGTTACCCCGGTTCGGCTCCGAGGCGGCGGAAAACCCCGGAGAGTTCATGAATGGACCCCGTGCGCGATGGAGCAGTCAGGCGGACTGTTTGGCCGGGGAACGCGAAAGACCCGCCTGCTCCAGCCGCCTCTCCAGCATCGGAATGCGGTCATTGCCCAGAATTTGCTCGCCGCGGAAAATGCAGATCGGCACGCCGAAGATCTGGTCGGTCGAGGCCTCTTGCTGCGCATTCTCGTAGTCGCGCTGACCATCGCCGTCGAAATACACCCGATAGTCCGCACCCGAGAGACCGAATTCATCGATGAATTTTGTCATGGCCTCGACCTCGTCGACTGCCAACTCCCGCTTGAAGAACAATTCGAAGACACGGCGGCTGTATTCGACGATTTTCCCGTGTTTCTCCGCAAACAAGCCGCCGATCAGCGCTGGCGCCGTGTCGAAGATCTTGAGCGGGCCGCGAATGATCTTCTTGTCGCCGCGCTCGTTGGCGGAGCGCCGCGCATCCAAGTAGGAGTATTTTACCTTGTATTCCGAGTAGACGCTCCTTTGCCCGGAACCCTTGATCCTCAGTTGAAATGGCTTCCACTTCACCTTTACGGCAAATTTTTCCTCAAGGGCGAAGGCTGGATCGAATGCCAGCCACGCAAAGGGGCTTTTGTAATCGGAGTACATTTTCAATTCTTCGGGCTTCGTCATTTGCGGTCTCCGTTGAAGGCGCTTTACTGCCTGTCCAGATGATCTGACGGTCGCTGAGCTCTGTAGTCTGGTCCGCCGACAGGCGCTTTCAACCCATTTTCAACGCGCACATGGTTGATCTTTTCGCCGATACAGGTCAATTATTTTTCTATCTCCTTAATTAATGCCGATATGGAATGAATCATGGCGAGGCTGTTTCGTACCCCGCGGGGATTTGACGTTGCCATCAAACATATCCGGGCGGTGAATTCGGTCGCGCTGTATGGAAGCTTTACGGCCGCGGCGGCCGACCTTGGAATGACCCAGTCGGCGGTGAGCAGGCTGGTTCTTCAGCTCGAAAAGCAACTCGGTGTTTCGCTTTTCCTGAGGTCCACGCGCAACGTGGTCCTGACCGCGCCGGGCCGTGAATTCACCGCATCGACGAAACGATTTATCGAAGACCTCAACATTCAGGTTGAGAACGCGCGGGCATTGGGAGGACAGATTCGCGGCCGCCTGATCATTTCGTGCCTGCTTTCGATCACCCATCACGTCGTCCCGGACGCTGTGCTGAAGTACCGCAAGGCGCACCCCGGGGTGGAGGTTCACCTGCGTGAAGGGCTCGGCAGTGAAGTCCACGAAGATGTACGCAGTGGTCTCGCCGATTTTGGCGTTGGCAACATAACGGGGCTGAATCAGGAAGTGGTTGCGGACGAAATTGCCCGGGAGTCATGCTTTGCCATTCTTTCCTCGAAGCATCGACTGCGAAATAGACAATCGATCACCTTAAAGGACCTCGCGGAAGAGGAGTTTGTATCCTTGCCGACAGCCGCCGGATTGCGCCGACAAATCGATGGTGTTGCGGCCGCCAACGGCATCGCTCTCAAGCACATGACCGTGGTGGGACAATTCGGAACGCTGTTCGATTTTGTCGCCGCCGATATGGGTGTGGCGATTGTTCCGGCGTCCGCATTACCAAGGCGCCGTCAATACGATGTAGTGGTCAAGCGCCTCGTCGCACCTTCGATCGTGCGGAGCGTCGGGATCTTGCGGCTCAAAAATCGCGCTCTCACTCCGGCGGCAAGCGGCTTTTTGGATATCTTCCGTCCGCTCTTTCTAAGCGCTTCCCGCCGATAACCAGTGCCCCGGAGTGCTGGAGCGCTTGGCTGCGCCGGCTATGCAGGCTTGAGCAGGACGTGGCGCTTTTTGCCGGCCGACAATTTTATCACGCCTTCGGGCGTAAGGTTGGCGGACGCCAGCAGCATCTTCTCGTCTGACACGGCGACGTCATTGACACGAAGCCCGCCGCCCTTGATCTGGCGCCGCGCCTCGCCATTGGAGGCGACGAGGCCTGCCTTGACGAAGGCTGCCAGCACGCCAATTCCGTCGTCGAGCTCACTGCGCGAAACATCCACCGTCGGAAGATTTTCTGCGATCGCGCCTTCTTCAAAAGTTTGGCGGGCGGTGTCGGCGGCCTGGCGCGCGGCATCGGGGCCATGCAACAGGGTGGTCGCGGCATCGGCCAGCGCCTTCTTGGCCTCGTTGATCTCGGCGCCCTTGAGGTTAGCGAGCTTCTCGATCTCGGCGAGCGGAAGGATCGTGAACAGCTTCAAAAAGCGTGGCACGTCGGCGTCCTCGGTGTTGCGCCAGAACTGCCAGTATTCGTAAGGACTCTTCATATCGGCGTTGAGCCACACGGCGCCGCTTGCGGTCTTGCCCATCTTCTCGCCCGATGAGGTCGTGATCAGCGGCGTCGTCAGGGCGTGCAATTGCGGCGAGCCCATGCGGCGGCCGAGATCGATGCCGTTGACGATATTGCCCCATTGGTCGGACCCGCCCATTTGCAGGCGGCAGTCGTAGCGCTGGTTGAGCACGAAATAATCGTAAGCCTGCAGGATCATGTAGTTGAACTCGATGAAGCTCATCTCCTGATCGCGCTCGAGCCGAAGTTTGACCGAGTCCATTGCCAGCATGCGATTGACCGAGAAATGCCGGCCGATATCGCGCAGCATCTCGATCCAGTTCAGCTTGGTCAGCCACTCGGCATTATCAGGCATGACAGCGTCGGGCTTGCCCTCGCCAAAGCGCAGGAAGCGTGAAAACACCTGCTTGATGCCGTCCTTGTTACGCTCGATCTCCTCGATCGAAAGGATTTTTCGCGTCTCGTCCTTGCCGGAGGGGTCGCCGACGCGGGTGGTGCCGCCGCCCATCAGGGCAATCGGCTTGTTGCCGGTCTGCTGCAGCCAATAGAGGCACATGATCTGCACCATCGAGCCGACATGCAGCGAGGGCGCGGTGCAGTCGAAGCCGATATAGGCGGCAAGCTCGCGCTTTTGCGCCAGCGCATCCAGCGACTGGGGGTCGGAAATCTGGTGGATAAACCCGCGTTCCTGCATCACCTTGAGAAAATCAGATTTAAATACAGTCATTTGTCGGTGACTCTGATCATTCTTATTTCACGGTAATTCTACGGAATTGCGGAAACCATGCCGGATTAGGCTGCCGCCGGCGGGCGCGTTGTGGCATTATAAGATGTGCTTGTTTGACACAAGGTGGATGACTCCGGCGGGAGGCAGGCAAGGGCGTCGAAGGCGCTAGCTCCGATGATGTTAACGACGATCGGTCTGATGAGCGGGACCTCGCTCGACGGGGTAGATGTTGCCTTGATCGAAACCGACGGCAAAAGCATAAAATCGTTCGGGCCCTCCGGATACCGGCCTTATACCGACAAAGAGCGAAGCCTGCTGCGCCAGGCCCTGACCGAGGCGGTTGACCTCTCCGAGCGCGAAGCGCGGCCGGGCATCCTGCGCGAGGCCGAACGCGCCGTCACCGTCGCGCACGCCGAAGCGGTCGCTGCCTTTACCGCGCAGAACCATCTTACCTGCGAGGACATCGATATCGTCGGATTTCACGGCCAGACCGTGCTGCACCGCCCGGAGCGGAAGCTGACGGTGCAGATCGGCGATGCCGCGGCGCTGGCGAAGGCCATCCATATTCCCGTGATGCACGACTTCCGCGCTGCGGACGTCGCCGCCGGCGGGCAGGGCGCGCCGTTTGTGCCGGTCTACCACCGTGCGCTGGCGCACTCGCTGGAGCGCGAGGGGCCGATCGTCGTGGTTAATATCGGCGGCGTTTCCAATATCACCTATATCGACGGCAATGATACCCTGATCGCCTGCGATACCGGACCCGGCAACGCGCTGCTCGACGATCACATGCTGCGCACCATGAGCCAACCGTTCGATTGCGAAGGCCGTACCGCCGCCCGAGGCGCGGTCGACGTGGGCTGGGTCGTTCGCGCGCTGGAGCATCCGTTCTTCGCGCTGCCGCCACCCAAATCGCTGGACCGCAACCATTTTGCCTCGCTCAAGCTGCGCGAGATGCCTCCTGCAGACGGAGCTGCGACCCTGACTGCCTTTACGGCAGAGGCCATCGCCAGGATCGTCCCGCAATTGCCGAAGGCGCCAAAGAGCTGGATCGTGGCCGGCGGCGGCGCCCGCAACCTCACCCTGCTCAGGATGCTGCGCGAGCGGCTTCGGCCTGCTACCGTGGACGCCGCCGAAACGCTGGGCTGGGCGGCGGACGCGATCGAGGCGCAGGCGTTCGGCTTCCTGGCCGCGCGCGGGCTAAAAGGCCTGCCGCTCAGCTATCCCGCCACCACCGGCGTGCCGATGCCGATGACCGGGGGGATCATCGCGCGGCCGTGATCGACAACGCCTTGACGGTTCCATGCACATGCATATAATTAAATGCAGCTGCATGAAACTTGCGAGCCGCGCCATGGCCACCCCGTTAAAACTGATCAGCCACAAACTCTGTCCTTATGTGCAGCGCGCGGTGATCGCGCTCTCTGAGAAGGGCGTGGCGTTCGAGCGGATCGATATCGATCTTTCCAACAAACCGGACTGGTTCTTGAAAATTTCGCCACTCGGCAAGACGCCGGTGCTGCTGGTCGGCGATCACGCGATCTTTGAGTCGGCCGTCATCCTTGAATATCTCGAAGAGACGCAAGCAAAGCCGCTGCATCCGGCTGATCCGTTAGCCCGCGCCGAACATCGCGCCTTTATCGAATTCGGATCGGTCGTGCTCAACGATATCGCGGGCTTCTATGCCGCGCAGGACGAGGCCACCTTCAAGACCAAGGCAGCGCAGCTCGAGCAACGCTTTGCGCGGCTTGAGGCACGCGTCGCGGCCGCGCCGTGGTTTGACGGCGAACAATTTTCGCTGGTCGATGCGGTGTTCGGTCCGGTGTTTCGCTATTTCGACGTGTTCGACGGCATTTCCGACTTCGGAATTTTGGCAGGCAAGCCGAAGCTTTCGCGCTGGCGCCAAAACCTCGCGGCACGGCCATCGGTCAAATCAGCTGTCAGCGCCGATTACCCGGCGCTGCTGCGCGACTTCGTCGAACGGCGCAAGTCATGGCTGTCGGGCCTGCAGGCGCGGGCGGCTGCCTGATCGCGATGGGTTGAGCTCTTTGCGACACCCATCACCGCCATGAACTGCAATTGATGGGTATCGCTTCGCTCCACCCATCCTACGGCTTGCCGCGTCGTCACCGCACGTTGGCGAGCCGCATGTCGAGATAGGCCGTCACCGTCTGCATCAGCGGCTCCAGCTTGCCGTCAAAGAAATGGTTGGCGCCCGGAATGACCTGCTGGTCGATCACGATGCCCTTCTGGGTCTTGAGCTTCTCGACCAGCGTGTTGACGTCCTTCGGCGGCACCACGGCGTCCTTCTCGCCATGCACGATCAAACCTGAGGACGGGCAGGGCGCGAGGAACGAGAAGTCATAGAGGTTGGCGGGCGGCGCGATCGAGATAAAGCCCTCGACCTCCGGCCTGCGCATCAGAAGCTGCATGCCGATCCAGGCGCCGAACGAAAAGCCCGCGACCCAGCAGGCGCGCGCCTCTGGATTGATGGTCTGCGCCCAGTCGAGCGCGGAGGCTGCATCGGAGAGTTCGCCGGTGCCGTGATCGAACGCGCCTTGGCTGCGGCCGACGCCGCGGAAGTTGAATCGCAGCACGGAAAATCCGCGATGCGCGAACGCATAGTAGCACTGGTAGACGATCTGATGATTCATCGTGCCGTGAAACTGCGGGTGCGGATGCAGGATCATCGCGATCGGCGCGTTCTTCTGCTTGGCCGGATGATAACGGCCTTCAAGGCGGCCCGCCGGACCGGTGAAAATGACTTCAGGCATAAGAGATTCCTAGATCATCGACCGATTGGTGCCGGTTGACCTTTTCAGTCGAGCCTTGCGAGACGAAAGGGCGATCGGCGCCGTTGGGCGATGCGAGAAGGACGCTGGGTGAATTTGAGGCCGCGTTCTAGCATGGGGCGAGGGGCAAAAAGCAAGCTTCTTGAACATCACTCAACGCGCTCAAGGCGTTAGAGCGTGATGATTTTTCTTCGAATCGTCATTCCGCTCTATCTGTTTGTTCGAGCATGATCTTTTCGGAAGACCGGTACCCACCCATCGGGTCAAGCCAAGGGCAGGGTTTTTCCGGATCATGCTCCAGCAAGACGATTGCGTCTGGGCTCGGAAAGCGCCAATTGCTGGAGGCGCCTCGGCGATGCCGCCGCCCGGCGGCCGTCGTTCGACCGTCGGTCAAAGGTACTATCATACTCAATGGCTGACAGGGTTTATCTCGACTGGAATGCGACCGCGCCGCTGCGTCCCGAGGCGCGGGCTGCGATGGCTGCCGCTTGGGATCTGCTTGGCAATCCCTCCTCGGTCCATGCCGAAGGCCGTCACGCCCGCCGCCTGGTTGAGGACGCCCGGTCTGCGGTCGCCGGCGCGATCGGTACGTTAGCCCGAAACGTCGTCTTCACCTCAGGCGGAACCGAAGCCAACGCGCTGGCGCTCGTGCCTGGGTTTCGCGCCGCCTCCGGTCAGCCGGTGCAGAGGCTCGTGGTGTCGGCGATCGAGCACGCCTCGGTGCTTTCGGGCGGGCGATTTACAGCGGAAGCCACCAGCACCGTCGGTGTCACCAAATCCGGCGTTGTTGACCTCGATGATCTTCGTAACCTGCTCGATAAAGGCTCTTCCGCGCTGGTCTCGGTGATGTCAGCCAATAACGAGACCGGGGCGGTCCAGCCGGTCGCAGAGGTGGCCGAAATTGTACATGCCGCCGGTTCCCTCCTGCATGTCGATGCGATCCAGGCGTTTGGAAAAATACCTTTCGATATCAATGTGATAGGTGCCGATTTGGTGACGCTGTCGGCGCACAAGATCGGCGGCCCCAAGGGCGTAGGCGCGCTGGTTTTGGGCGACGGCCTTACAGGGATCGAGCCGTTGTGGTGCGGTGGCGGCCAGGAATTGGGACGCCGCGCCGGAACGGAGAATGTTGCGGGGATCGCAGGCTTTGGCGCCGCTGTGAAGGTAGCGGTGAGGGGCGAAAGCGGCGATGCCGCCAGGTTAGAAGCCTTGCGAGATCGCCTGGAAAACGGCCTTCGGCAGACCGCCGGTCTCCTCGTGTTCTGCGCCGATGTAGCGCGGCTGCCGAACACCACGCTGTTCACGGCTCCGGGTCTCAAGGCCGAGACGGCGGTGATCGGCTTCGATCTCGAGGGCATTGCGGTTTCCTCGGGTTCCGCCTGCTCTTCCGGCAAGGTCCAGCCCTCCCATGTGCTGGAAGCCATGGGATTTGGCCCTAAACTTGCTCAGGGAGCGGTGCGGCTAAGTCTGGGCTGGTCCACGCAGGAAGCGGACATTGATCTTTGCCTTAAGGCTTGGCGAAAGCTCGCCAATACCTTACTTAGAGGGAACGACGAAACATTGCTTGAACGGTTCTAAGCGTGTTTCTTCAGATGCAAAGTAAGCGACTTTTGGAACCGATCCACCGCGGTCCTTGAAACCGCGAGCGGAGGATGGAATGCCAGCCGTACAAGAGACGGTCGATCGCGTCAGGCGCATCGACGTCGACCAGTATCGATATGGATTTGAGACGCTGATCGAATCCGACAAGGCCCCGAAGGGGCTGTCGGAAGACACCGTCCGCTTCATTTCCGCGAAGAAGAACGAGCCGGCCTGGATGCTGGAGTGGCGCCTGGAAGCCTTTCGCCGCTGGGTGACCATGACCGAGCCTAACTGGGCGCGCGTCAACTACCCCAAGATCGATTATCAGGATCTCTATTACTACTCGGCACCGAAGCCGAAGAAGCAGGTCGGCTCGCTGGATGAGATCGATCCGGAAATCCTCAAGACCTATGAGAAGCTCGGCATTCCGCTCCGCGAGGTGGAAGTGCTGGAGGGCGTCGTTCGCCCCGAGGGCGAGCGCAGGATCGCGGTCGATGCCGTGTTCGATTCGGTTTCGGTCGCCACCACCTTCAAGGAAGAACTGAAGAAGGCCGGCGTGATCTTCATGCCGATTTCGGAGGCGATCCGCGAGCATCCCGAGCTCGTGCGGAAATATCTCGGCACCGTGGTGCCGACCTCGGACAACTTCTTCGCGACCTTGAACTCGGCGGTGTTCTCTGACGGCTCGTTCGTCTACGTGCCGCCGGGCGTGCGCTGCCCGATGGAGTTGTCGACCTATTTCCGCATCAACGAGCGCAACACCGGGCAATTCGAGCGCACGCTGATCATCGCCGACAAGGGCGCTTACGTCAGTTATCTCGAAGGCTGCACCGCGCCGCAGCGTGACGAGAACCAGTTGCACGCCGCGGTGGTCGAGCTGGTCACGCTCGACGATGCCGAGATCAAATATTCGACGGTGCAGAACTGGTATCCCGGCAATTCCGAAGGAAAAGGCGGCATCTACAATTTCGTCACCAAGCGCGGCGACTGCCGCGGGAAAAATTCGAAGATTTCCTGGACCCAGGTCGAGACCGGTTCGGCGATTACCTGGAAATATCCGAGCTGCATCCTGCGCGGCGACAATTCGCGCGGCGAATTCTATTCAATTGCGATTTCGAACGGTTTCCAGCAGGTCGATAGCGGCACCAAGATGCTGCATCTCGGCAAGAACACGACCAGCCGCATCATCTCCAAGGGCATCGCGGCCGGGCGTTCACAGAACACCTATCGCGGCCTCGTCACCGCGCACCGCAAGGCGACGGGCGCGCGCAACTTCACCGCCTGCGATTCGCTTCTGATCGGCGACAAATGCGGCGCGCACACCGTGCCTTATATCGAGGCCAAGAACTCGTCGGCGACCTTCGAGCACGAGGCGACCACCTCGAAAATTTCCGAGGACGTGCTGTTCTACTGCACCCAGCGCGGGCTGAGCCAGGAAGAAGCCGTCGGCCTCGTGGTCAACGGCTTTGTCAAGGATGTGCTGCAGCAGCTGCCGATGGAATTCGCGGTGGAAGCGCAGAAGCTGATCTCGATCTCGCTTGAGGGGAGCGTTGGGTGACGCCGTCATTGCGAGCCAACGGGTCGCGCGAATGCGCGCCCGATGACAGGCTCCGCGAAGCAATCCATTGGGCGAACAAAGCTGGATTGCTTCGTCGCAAGGGCTCCTCGCAATGACGAAGAATTACAGTTTGGTTTGCTAAGGGACAACAGATGCCACTACTTGAAGTCAAAGACCTGCAAGTCCGTGTCGAGGAGCGTGAAATCCTCCACCATCTTTCGCTCACCGTGAACCAGGGCGAGGTCCATGCCATCATGGGCCCGAACGGCTCCGGCAAATCGACGCTGTCCCATGTCATCGCCGGCAAGCCGGGCTATGAGGTCACCGGCGGCGAGGTCCTGTTCAGGGGCGAGGACCTGCTCGCGATGTCGCCGGACGAGCGCGCCGCCAAGGGCGTGTTCCTGGCGTTCCAGTATCCGGTAGAAATTCCCGGCGTCGCCACCATGACGTTCCTGCGCACCGCGCTGAATGCCCAGCGCAAGGCGCGCGGCGAGAGCGAATATTCCACCCCGGACTTCCTGAAGAAGGTCCGCGAGGTGGCAAAATCCCTCAGCATTCCGCAGGACATGTTGCGCCGGGGCGTCAATGTCGGCTTTTCCGGCGGCGAGAAGAAGCGCAACGAGATTTTGCAGATGGCGCTGTTCGAGCCGAGCCTTTGCATCCTCGACGAGATGGATTCCGGGTTAGACATCGACGCGCTGCGGGTGGCGGCCGATGGCGTCAACGCGCTGCGCTCGCCCGATCGCGCCATTGTCGTGATCACGCATTACCAGCGGCTGTTGAATTACATCGTGCCTGACTTCGTGCATGTGATGTCGAAAGGCCGCGTCGTCAAAAGCGGCGGCAAGGAACTGGCGCTGGAGCTCGAAGCTTCCGGTTATGCGCAGTTCGAAGACGCAGCCTGACGGACGGATCTTGCGATGAACGTTGTTGTGGCAAAAACCGAAACCGGACGCGCGCTCAGCGATGTCTTCGCCGTGGCGCGAGGCCGGTTGCCGGGCACCAGCCAAGTGGCCGATCGCAGGCGCCAGGCTTTCGAGGCCTATGAGCGCCTGGGGTTGCCGCACCGCCGGATCGAGGACTGGAAATATACCGACCTGCGCGTCCTGATGCGCGAAGTGCAGCCGCTGCCGGCAGCACCGGATGCGGCGGCGCTAAAGCGCGCGGCCGCCGCCCTGAAGCTGCACGCGATTGCGGGCGTGCGCCGGGTGGTGCTGGTGGATGGCGTGTTCGCGCCAAAGCTGTCCGACACGGCCGACCTGGGAAAAAACATCAGCATCCGCACGCTGCGCGAGGTGCTGGAGGCCGGCGATGCCGCACTGCAGGCCCAACTGTTCGCGCCTGATAATTCCGATGCCATGGTGGCGCTCAACAGCGCGATGATGACGGATGGAATCGTGATCGAGGTCGCCGACGGCGCCGTCATCACGCTGCCGCTGCATATCGTCCATATTGCCAGCGGGGCGGCGCCCGCGGCTATGTTCACGCGCTCCTTGATCCGTGTCGGCAAGGCCGCAGGTGTCACCCTGGTGGAGAGCTACATCGGCGCCGAGGGCGCGAAAGCCTATCAGGTCCACGACTCCTTGATCGTTTCGATCGGCGACGGCGCGCGGCTCGACCATGTGCGCCTGATCGAGGACGGCCGTGAGGCCTTCAATATCTCCTCCGCGGTGGTGACGCTCGGTGCCCACGCGCACTTCAACACCTTTGGGATGAATACCGGTTCGCTGGTCAGCCGCTATCAGGCGACGATTGCGTGCGCCGGCGAGGGATCGCGGGTCGAAACCAACGGTGTCAATCTGCTCAATGGCCGCCAGCACGCCGATTCCATGCTGTTGCTGGATCATGCGGTGCCGAACTGCGCCAGCCGGGAAATCTTCCGCGCCGTGGTCGACGACCGCGCGCATTCGGTGTTCCAGGGCCGCATCATCGTGCGTCCCAATGCGCAGAAGACCGACGCCAAGATGATGACGCGGGCGCTGCTGTTGTCGGACGAGGCCGAAGCCGACAACAAGCCGGAACTGGAAATTTTTGCCGACGACGTCACCTGCGGGCATGGCGCGACCACCGGCGCGCTCGACCAGAGCCTGCTGTTCTATCTGCGTGCTCGCGGGCTTTCCGAAAAAGAGGCGCAGGCGCTGCTCATTCAGGCGTTCGTCGGCGAGGCGATCGAGTCCATCGCCAACGACGCCTTGCGCGAGCTCGCGATCTCGGCGGCGCAGCGCTGGCTGGAGGCGAGGGGATGATCATGCACCCGGCGGTTGCCAACGGCTCCTACGATGTCGCCCGCGTTCGCGAGGATTTTCCGGCGCTGGCCTTGAAAATCTACGGCAAGCCGCTGGTCTATCTCGACAACGCGGCCTCGGCGCAGAAGCCCAATGCGGTGCTTGACCGCATGAACGAAGCCTACAGAAGCGAATACGCCAACGTGCATCGCGGGCTGCATTACCTCGCCAATGCGGCGACCGAAGCCTATGAGGGCGGCCGCGCCAAGGTCGCGAAATTCTTGAATGCGCGGCGCAACGAAGAGATCGTCTTTACGCGCAACGCGACCGAAGCGATCAACCTGGTGGCGTCGTCCTGGGGCGAGCCGAACCTCAAGTCCGGTGACGAGATCGTGCTCTCGATCATGGAGCACCACTCCAACATCGTGCCCTGGCACTTCCTCAGGGAGCGCCATGGCGCTGTCATCAAATGGATCGACGTCGACGACGAGGGCAATTTCCTGATCGACGAATTCGAAAAGGCGCTGACGCCGCGCACAAAACTGGTCGCGATCACGCAGATGTCGAACGCGCTCGGCACCATCGTGCCGGTCAAGGACGTGGTGAAGCTGGCACATGCGCGCGGCATTCCGGTCTTGATCGACGGCAGTCAGGCCGCGGTTCATCTCGCCGTCGACGTGCAGGACATCGACTGCGATTTCTATGCCTTCACCGGCCACAAGATGTACGGTCCGACCGGTATTGGCGCGCTCTATGCCAAGCACGAGCACCTCGTGGCGATGCGTCCGTATAATGGCGGCGGCGAGATGATCCGCGAGGTCGCCAAGGACTGGATCACCTATGGCGATCCCCCTCACAAATTCGAGGCGGGAACGCCCGCGATCGTCGAGGCGGTGGGACTAGGTGCTGCGATCGACTACGTCAATTCGATCGGCAAGGAACGTATCGCCGCCCACGAGCATGGCCTTCTCAGTTACGCCCAGCAGCGCCTGCGCGAGATCAACTCGCTGCGCCTGATCGGCACCGCGAAGGCCAAGGGACCGGTGATCTCGTTCGAGATGAAGGGGGCGCATCCGCAC
>Ga0210401_10000293_pt1 | contig 62413 bp, 64 predicted proteins | sample IncBWH32MmetaG_FD_150866 | JGI IMG/M metagenome (GOLD analysis project Ga0210401, IMG submission 150866) | Forest soil microbial communities from Barre Woods Harvard Forest LTER site, Petersham, Massachusetts, United States - Inc-BW-H-32-M | ecosystem: Environmental > Terrestrial > Soil >...
CCGCATTTCGGCGAAGAGGAAGCGCAAAGGTGCGCTATCGCCAGTTTACGTCAGTTATCGGGAAACGAGGCTACCCTCGGGGTCAATACACTGGGGGCGCTGTGGACTCACTTCTGCGAGAGCAGGTACAAATCGTCGTACCCTCCGCGCCGGGCGTATACGACCGAGGAGAGATCGGAAGCGACGGAGTAGGCGTTGCCGTTGTAGTCCTCACGCATAGCAAAGGGAAGCTTGAGAGCGGGCACCGGCGCACCGACGATCACGCCGTTGCGCCAGGGTTGACGCCAGATCGTGGTTTCGCCATGAGAAGTAAGAGAATAAACGAAGGACTTTCCATCTTTGGCAAACATCGTGAGGAAGGTCGTGATCCCAGACTTGAGCAGGGTGCATTTTTTGTCGACCAAAGAATATTGATAGATTCCGGGATTGTCACCCCACAGCGTGGACCCAAGAAGAAATTTGCCATCGCGAGAGACGTCAACGGCCATACCGCAGTTCTCGGACAATAGAGTCGTCGGAGAGCCATCCAGGAAGATCCTCCAGTTTTTCACTACTCGACGGTCTTTATCCGCTCCGCCAAGAATGACTGATCGATCACCCGGGTCCCAGTTTACGAAGCCAACGAAATCCCCAGCCCAGTTCAACTGTCTGTTATGCGCCCCGTCGATATCCATCACAAAAAGCTGCGCACTCTGGCCGGGTATTTTGGAATAAAGATATTTTTTCCCGTCGTTCGAAAATCCCAAGGTCTCGAGTTCATCGATCGAAGACTGGAGCTTCAGGCGGTTCATGCTAGTGAGATCTGCGACCCACATCTCGTTCTTACCGGGCTCTGGAGTCGTGATGTAAGCAACTCGTCGCCCATCAGGCGAAAACTCCGGCTGGGTGACGTCTTCGTTCACAAGGTCCGTGGACTGCTTGGAGTCGAAGCGGTATAAGGTGAGCGCTCCGGCACTCCTGCCGCTGATGAAATAGACGCCTTCGCCCGTTGGGCTGGCCATGGGCCTTCGATCAGGACCAGTGCCCGAGGTAATCCGCGTGAGGGAAAGATCTTGCAGGGAAAATTCCCAGATGTTGATGATGCCATTCACCTTGCGGGTGAGATAAACGGAGCGACCGGGCACGGCCCAGCTAGCTGAAGACAGCGCATCCGGGACCTCGGCGAGTTTCTCAATTTTCTTACTGGCAACGTCGAGACGCTCGAGTTTCAAAACATCAGAATCGAGTGTGGAGATCAGCAACGAACGACCGTCTGGATAGGATCTAAAACACGGCCCAGCTAGCTGAAGACAGCGCATCCGGGACCTCGGCGAGTTTCTCAATTTTCTTACTGGCAACGTCGAGACGCTCGAGTTTCAAAACATCAGAATCGAGAGTAGAGATCAGCAACGAACGACCGTCTGGATAGGATCTAAAACTTGCGGGGCCAGGCAAAGTGTAGATCGGCTCTTCATTGCCGCCAGTCCTCGTTGTCCTAACGATCTGGCGGTCGCTCCTTTCCACAAACAAGAACTGCCCGTCTGGGGATGAAGCGACCCAAGTCCCGGAGGCCAGGTGTTTGGCATTGCCGCCGAGAGTAGGAATGCTCCAGATTTCGAACTCGCCCAGGGTCTGAGTGAAGTAGATCTCCGTACCATCAGAAGAAAACCCGACGACGTCTTTATTGCCCTCGTCCCGGGTAAGTTGCAGGGGTTCGCCGCCGGAGGTAAGCATCACAAACACCTGGTCATACCCATCTACGGGCGAGATAAAGGCTATGGTCCGACCATCGGGCGAGAGCGCAGCGCTGTCCATGGTCTTGTTCCAGGAACTGACCTTCACGATTTTGACAAGGTTTCCAGTGGCCGGCCGATTAAGAGTGAGATGATAAATACCGTAACCCGCCGCAAGCAGGAGAATCAGCAGCAACGAAGAAATGAGGATTACTGTGCCCTTGTTGCGCGATGCGGCCGCGGCGATCAGCGAACTGTCGGAGGGATGTGAAACAGGCGAGGCAACCAGAGCCGAACCTGACGATGAGTTCGGGGCGGCCAGAGACATGGCCTCGGCGGAGTGAACTCTAGACGTCTCTCCGGGCGCAACGGGAAGGCCGGAGGTTCGGCCCGACTCCAAGTCACGGCGCAACCGCTTCAGGTCGGCTCGAAGCTCGGAGGCATTCTGGTAACGGAGGTCGCGCTCTTTCTCGAGCAATTTGCCAATAATCCGCTCGAGCTCTCCGGGAACTTCCGGATTGAATCGACTGGGCGGCAGTGGCGCACGATTCAAGATCGCTTCCATGATGACGCCCGAGGTTTCTCCCCGGAACGGCAGTGAACCAGTCACCATCTCATAGAGTACGGCCCCAAATGAGAAGAGGTCGGAGCGCGGATCGAGATCCTTGCCCCGAACCTGCTCGGGAGACATGTAGCCTATGGTTCCAACTGCGGAACCAGGGCTGGTGAGGAATTCGGAATCCACTCCGGCGGTAGCCTGAGTAGCCGCAAATTGGTTGTGCGAGTGTGCGACTTTAGCGAGGCCAAAGTCCAGAACTTTGGCATGCCCGCGCTTGGTGACAAAGATATTGGCCGGCTTTATATCGCGGTGTACGATACCGCTGGAATGTGCGGCTTCGAGTGCATCTGCAATCTCAACTGCCAATGGCAGGATGTTTTCGATCTCCATGGGCCGGCCACCGATCCGATGTCTCAGCGTGACGCCTTCTAGACACTCCATGACGATGAACACTTTTCCCTCTTGTTCGTCGATTTCATGGATGGTGCAGATGTTGGGATGGTTCAGCGCGGAGGCGGCCTTCGCCTCTCGCTGAAAACGCGCCAGGGCCTGAGGGTCTTGGGCGAGATCAGCCGGCAGGAATTTGAGCGCAACGAAGCGATCGAGCTTGAGGTCTTCCGCTTTGTAGACCACCCCCATTCCTCCACCACCGAGTTTCTCGGCGATGCGGTAGTGCGAGATGGTCTGCCCGATCATTGGGCAGAAATCTTAGGGGCAGACCCTGTGCCAAGTCAATAAAGGTAAGCACGTTGTGCGCTTATTGACGGGTCAGTTGTTGAAACCGCGATAGCACTCACCGACCCTGATTTGGCGAACAAAAGGCGCAAAGTTGCGAGAACGCCTGACTGGTCGCTCCACGGATCCTTCCACCGCTAAAACCCCTTTACGAAATGGAACGACTGCCGGATCATCACCCAAACCACAGGAGTTTCCTGATGAGGACACTGATTGTCGTATGCTTGCTCTCGCTCGCTGGCACCCTAGCTGCTGCTCAAAACCCCAATGAATCAGGTCGGCACGAGAGTTTGCTGATTGCTCTAGAGAATGCTTGGAATCAGGCGCAGTTGCATCACGATTCGAAGGCTTTAAACGAGTTGTTGGCCGATACTTTCATTAGTACGGATAATGACGGCACGTTTACCACGAAAGCCGAGTTTCTGGCCGACAACAATGACCTCACCTATGCTCCCAGTGTTATGACAAACACGGATGAGAGGGTCTTCATGTACGGTAACGCCGCAGTGGTAGCCGGAATCTATCACGCGAAAGGCGTCAGCAAAAAGAAGCCGTTCGATCACCGTGGGCGATTCACTGACACCTGGATTTACATGAACGGAAAATGGGTATGTGTCGCCAGTCACACCAGCGCTCTCAAGAAATAATCACGTCTTCACCCGCGCAGTGTGCTGATTCGTGCTGCACCGATCCCGAGGGCAATACGATGGTGAACGTCGCAGATAATGGCCTTTACGGTCAGGAGAGTAACGAAAAATATCAAAAGCGGAGGCAGAATTGCCTTTCCCACTTTTTTAGATCGAACGCTTGTTGAATCCCACCGAAGCACGCAGGGCCTCAAAAACAAATCAAATCGCTAAGTGAGATTAGCTATTCGCAAGGCGACGAGGACGTAGACGCAAGTAGTTATGCAGCCCTTCTGGATGTAGTCCAGCCTGTCGGCGGGTTCTTTCCGATGTTTACGCCGCTTTTTGCTGTTTCCTCCATTTTGCCCAGCGGGCCTTCTGTGCGGCACGAATACGCGCCAAGGCGGCAGCAGACAACTTACGTTTCTTCACTGGGGCGGTTTTACCGGCCTGCCTGCCCTTCACTTTCGCCCAGCGTGCACGTTGAGCAGCGGCAATACGGGCTCGACCCGCCGCAGACATAGTTCTTCCTGTGCCAGTTTTGGCTCTCGCATTGAGGGCTGAGAGTGCGTTACCGACTTGTTCAAGTTGTGACTTCAAAAGGGAGCGTTCTTGTTCGAGTTGGCTCAGTACTGATGTGAAATTTGTTGACATGTCGGGATTCTACAAAAAATCGTGCAAAAGACGAAAGCCTAAGCCGACTTTCTACGGAGCCAAGCTGTAGAACGATCTCCAGTAGACGGTTTTTCGTGCTCATCACGATGAAACGACAAGCACGTCAAACAGAAATTCTCGCCACACAGATCACAATGCTCGGTGTGAACTGAACAAAGAGACGTCCCACAGTCGTAGCACAGCGCTTTTGCAGGATGTCGGCAAGGAGTGCCTGTTGAGTCTTGCAGATTTCGTGCTGCTACGATTCCGCAAAGGAAGTAGTCCATTGCGCAGAAAAATATACCTGTCCCTGCCGAAAATTCCATCGCGCTGAAAAGCGTGAACAGCGCTCGAGAGGGAACGAACTCCCCGGTCTCAGAAAACACTTGTCGAATCGCCGAGTGTGAACGACCCCGCCGCATCGGCTCCCAGAGCGGAGGGTCACCGCCGCGCGGTATGTGTATATATTAAAGAGGAAGCGATTGCTCAAGCTGCTCGTCGTTCATATCGATGGTGAAGTCCACCCACCTGCGGCAGTTCAATGACTCGGCCCATTTCCGGCGGGTGGATGGCACGCGTTAGGGGAGCATCTTTGTCCAGTGACAAATGAGTTCGCGATCGTTCGTAATATTCGAAATAGGACTTTAGAGTGCGGTGCAGGCAGCGCTCGTTGCAGACGATGAAATGGTCCAGACATTCCCTTCGGATCGAGCCAATCAGGCGCTCGCAATAAGGATTTTGCCACGGGGAATGAGGAGCCGTGAGCACCTCTTGAATCCCCATCGAATGGACGGCTGCCGGGAACGGCTCGCCATAAATTCGGTCGCGATCGCGTAGCAAGTAGCGTGGCGCACTATCCCAGGGGAAGGCCTGGACCAGTTGCCGGGCCGTCCATTCTGCGGTGGGATGAGAGGTTACGCCAAAGTGAAGGAGCCGGCGGCGATCATGAGACAGAACCAGAAAAACGAAGAGCAGACGGAACGTCGACGTGGGAACCACAAAGAAGTCGGTCGAGACCAGTTCCTGGCATGATTTTCTAGGAAGGTCCTCCAGGTTTGCGAGGGTGGCTTGCGGTGGCGAACCATGTATTTGGCAACCGTCGGTTGCGCGAGGCGGATGCCGAGTTTCCGGAGTTCACCATGAAGGCGAGGTGCGCCCCAACGTGGATTAGCGGAACTCATTTTTTGGATCAGGTTTTGGACTTCGGTCGGCACCGACGGTCGACCATGACGAACTTTGCTTTTCCATTTCCAATACAGCCGAAAGCCTTGGCGGTGCCAAGCGATAACGGTCTCGGGTTTCATGATGCACAGGGCGGAGCGCCAATGGGGCCAAACTCTAGAGAGCCAGACCCAAACGAGTCGGTCGCAAGATCGCAATCGCAGACGACGGTTTTGGTGCACGCGCTGCAGCACAAGAAGCTGATGACGGAGTGCCAGGTTCTCCGCGTGCAGAGCGGCCCGAGTTTGAAGGCAGTGGCGAAGGGAGAAGAGCAGGGAAGCGAGGAGTACGAACATTCCATTGCACCCTACCACGCCTCGCCGCAAGTTCAATGCCCTCAATGAGCACGGATTTCTTGGTAGGGACAGCCGTCAATCGCTTCGATCGGACCGATTCGGAGACGATTCTTTAAGATCCTGCGCACCCTGACCTGGTGAAGGCCGATAGGATTGGGCCGGTCTGGAGAGCGGGTGGCGAAAACCCCCGTCAGTACTCGGCTCGGATCTGAGCGCGGATGCACCTTCAGAGTCTCTCGGCGCGCTTGGTGCAGCCACGTCAGAATGACGATCTCATCCCCAACCGCCAGGCCATCCAAGGCTTGCGCGGCGATTGGATACACTTCGAGCCACGCATCCGGAGCACCTTCCGAACCTTGCTTCGGCGCCTTGCTTCGCTCCTGGAGTTTCGAGCGGATCATTCCAATCGGGCGCAGCACAAAGGAATTCTTTTTCAGGGTTTTTCTTGTTCGCATTTGATTCATGCCGCGCTTGTGAGCCAACTCTCCATGGTATTCGAGTCAACCAGGCCTGCCTGCTGGAACTGAAGCCGGCCTCGCGAGAAGACCGCAAAATTCGGGATGCTGCGGACGTTGTACTGCGATGCAAGCGCTGGGAAACGTTCCGTGTCCACCTTCACCACGACTGCACGTCCGGCGAGGTCCCTCGCAACTTGCGCCACATAAGGTGCCGCCGTCCGGCATGGTCCGCACCAGGCAGCCCAGAAGTCGGTCAGAACCGGAACCCTGCTCTCGCGAATAATCTCGTTGAATTCCTCTTCGTTGACTTCAAGGGGCTCGCCAATTGCGGGTAGCTCCGCCTTGCAGGTACCACATTTTCCGACATCGGCAAGGTGCTTGGCCGGAATGCGATTGGACCTACCACACGCGGGGCAGTTTCGAATCAGCGGCATAGCGCTATTCTAGGCCAGTTCGTCGCGACTGCGCCTCGGGTAGAACAACCGTCGCATATGATTTAGGCTACGCCATGGCAGGGAAGTCATTAACTGCCTCCATACACTTTGGCAGCGGCAGCGAAATGGTGCGACCCGGTATCCTCGGGAAAGATGCTCGACGGCGAAGCAAATCTGGCCTCGCCTTCTCGATACTGATCCCTCTCCTCGCCGCAATTCTTCTCTTCATTGTGATTCACGCCAAACTGCGCGGCGAGCAACTTCCCGATTTCGTAATCTTCATCGAAACCGTGGGCTTCGTTGCTGTCATTTTGGCCGGCACCTGGTTCTTGTTTCGGGCATTGCGTGAGCACCGCGAGAGTGAAGATCGCTACCGCCAAATGGCTAACAATATCCAGGAAATCTTCTGGATGATTGATGCCGAGTCCAAAAAAGTCCTAGAGGTGAACGAAGCGTATCAAACGATAACCGGGCGAACGCGCAAGAGCCTGCTCGAGAACCCCACTTCCTATAATGAGGTGATCCATCCTGAAGACCGTGCCCACGTGCTCGGCAAACTTGACGAGGCGATTAAGAGTGGGAAGTTCGACGAGCGATTCCGCATCACGCTCCCAAATGGACGCATTCGCTGGGTGAGCGTGCATGGTTTCCCGGTCCGCGGTGCCGCTGGGAAAATCTGTCGCCTAGTTGGGACGGCTCAGGACATTACCGAACAGAAGCATGCAGAAGATGAAGTCACCAGGAATCTAACGATCGCGAAAGCGGCCAGAGCCGAAGCCGATGCACTCCGTAAGGCGACGCTGGCCCTAACGCAGGATCTTCATATGGATTCGGTCATGGAGGCACTGCTTGGCTCGCTGGCAGAGTTGGTCCCCTACACTCTAGCCCGTGTGATCGTCCCGGAAGGTGGTCCGCACCTGTTGGCACTGGGCGAAAGAGAAATCCCCGAGCCGCCGACATTGCCGAAATATCATCCCGGGCATCCGCTGACTCTGGTCACCGATGACTGCCAATTTTTGAAAAAGGTATTGGAAGAAAAAAAGAGCGTGCTAATTCCCGACACAGACAAAGAGAAGGACTGGCAAACGTTCGAGGGACATACTCATTTGCGTTCATGGCTGTCGGTTCCCCTCAAGGCATCGGTACGAATACCTAGGTTTTCTCTCGATCGGCCACACGGATCCGAACCGATATACACCAGATCACCGCAGACGAGCGGAACTGCTGTCATTCGCTGCCGCCGCGGCGATTCAAAACGCCCGCCTTTACTCGACGGCTGACATGTATGCATCGGAACTTCAAAAACGCTTGGTGGATCTTCAGGAAGCGGAAACTGCCCTCGCCGAAGCACAGGGCGACGTACCGAGCCTCGGCGATAGGTTCGAGAAAGTTTTCCGCTCCAGCCCTATTCCGCTCTCGATAACAACTTTGAGAGAGGGACGCTTTGTTGATGTGAACGCGGCGTTCGAGCGCCGATACGGCTACTTAAGAGAAGAAGTTCTGGGCCGTACGGTTCACCACCTGCACATGTGGTGCGACCCGGCAGATCGGATGTTCATGACAGAGCAATTGCGACAAGGAGTCGCGGTGCGAAATAAGATCACATGGCTGCGCACAAAGTCTGGCGAGATTAAGCTCACCGCCTACTCAGCCGACAGAATCCACTTTGATGGGCAACCGTGTGTTCTCGCAGTGTCTGAAGATCTTCCGGAATTCGATCAGCGCAAGGCAAATTGACGCGTTTCCTGATCCTTTGCGTACGCAGCTTGGGTGGTGAACAGTAGTCGATCCTTCTTCGTCCAGGAAAGAAACGTGTAAGACATTCCGCAAGCGAAAGTTCTGTGGAACAGCAGTCACCATCAAGGCCCATCCGGACAGCAAAATTGCCCCCGTTTGACCGAAATTTCCTTTCGAACTAAAAATGCTCAATCGCGCGCCTCGGGCCCACGGGCGCTATTCCGCCGACTTGCCATCACGCCGGCCACTTGTGCTCCAGGACCCAGCGCGTCTGTCGCGGACCACAAGGATCCCGCGACCACGAGGACTCCATGTCAACCCAGCCAAGCCCACCAATACAACCGAAACATCAACGCAGAGCGGGCAGAAACTTGAGGGTCTGCTCGATATCCCGAGAGCCGCGAAGGTGTTAGGAATAAGCCCCAAGACGCTGCGCGATCACGTTCTTCACCGCAAGCCCCAAGACGCTGCGCGATCACGTTCTTCACCGCCGCATCGATTACGTCAAGATCGGGGGCCGCGTGCTCTTCCGCCCGGATACGCTTGGGACTTTATTGAGCGAAACACCATCCATGCCCTTCAGTAGCGTTGTCGATTAAAATGGCGATGCTCTGACTCTGGAAAGAAGGAGGAATGCGGATATACAAGCCGAACGGCACGAGCTTTTGGTACTACGAGTTCGTGCTCAATCGAAAGCGGTACCACAAAAGCACGAAGATGACGAATGAGCGTGAGGCTCTGAAGATCGCGAACGCGGCATTCACCGCGTTGGTGAAAGGCGAGGCGGGCATCGGGGGGCCCAAGCCCGTTCCGAGGCTGCGAGCCTTCCGTGAGGACTTTATCACCGCGGTCCGAGCGGAAAAGCCAGACAAGCCGAAAACCGTGCAGTTCTACACCTATTCGTTCGATTCGCTGTTGAAGTACGAGCCTCTCGCGGAGGCGCCTCTCAATAGCATCGACGAACGGCTCGTGCAGAGATTCACGGTTTGGGCGCTTGCGCGCAACTGCGAAACGGATCGGGGGCGTACCTGTAGCGTTGCCACGGTAAACCGCTGGCGGGCTACCTTGCGCAAAGCTCTTCGCATGGCACGTCGCTGGAAGGTTATCGAGACCCCGCCGGAGATCCCGCGACTGAAGGGCGAAAGAGAACGGTCATTCGTGTTCACGGAAGCACTTCGCAAGAAATATGACGAACTGGCGCCGGAGCCGCTCAATAGCTTTGTCCAGTTCTCATGCGAAATCGGCATCTGCGAGGGCGAGATCATCGACCTCGTCAAAGCTGATGTCCACATGACCGAGAAAGCTGATGAGTGGAGGCACTACGGTTATCTGCAAATCCGGAAAGGCAAGACCGAATTCCGCAAGCGCAGCCTGCCGATCACCGCTCGGGCCAAAGAAATCCTAACTGGGTGGATGGCGAAGTCGAAGTCTGATCTCGTAGTCACTCGGGAGGACCGCATCAGTACAGTTTCAGCATTTACGTTGATCCAACAGCAAGAACGGATGCGGAAAGTGCTGAATTTGCCATGGGATGCGTGCGTCCATAGCGCACGTCATACCGCGCTAACGAACCTTGGTCTTACCGGCGTGGATCCGTTCACGCTCCAGCGGGCTGCTGGGCATGCCAACATCACGACGACCCGGAAGTACGTCCATCCGACGCCGCCGACGATGAAGGACGCGTTCCAGAAAAAGGTCCGAAATGAGCGGCGCGATCGGCGCGCTGCTCGCAAACGGGTGGCCAAGACGGCGGAGATTCCCGCAAATGAGGATCATCCGGCTACACGAGATACGATTCGGTGAGGTAAAAACTTGGGGACCCCCCTGACAAAACTTGGGGGATTTTCGGGGACTCAGGGCTACTTAGCGTTACTTTTTGCTACTGGCGGTGCAACGGGGAGAAAACGAAAAAAACTCAAACACCGCGAAAACACTGGGCTTGCAAGGGGTTAAGGTGGTGAGCGCGGAAGGAATCGAACCTTCAACCTACTGATTAAGAGTCAGTTGCTCTGCCAATTGAGCTACGCGCCCGGAGCGGGATGGATGGAGTTTTACAGGAGTCGCGCGAAGGACTCGCTTTTGTGGGTGCTGACTGTAAAGCTGCCACCCACGAAAGCAACATTCGCGCGACGACAAACGACTATAGTACCCCAGCTTTAGCGGCCCCTGCAACCGAGCCTCGACACCTCTGCATTGCGTTCGCGGGCCGGCCAACGAGACTCTTGCGCGGGGGAAATGCGAGAACAGCATTCGCAAACAGCATGCGAAATCACTGCGTCCCCATTTGGGACAACGATCCCGCAGAAAAGATTTTGCTGATCTTTATGGGCGCTGCTGCAGATCAGGGACAAGAGGACTGGACGCACCTGCTTCGGTTGCGCCAGGCGCCGGAGCTGTGGACAGCATCTCTTCTTCGATCTGCTTCAGGGGCATCCGCTCCAGGGTGCCGATGATCGCTGCCTCGTGTGCACGGGCCGGCAATGAGATGAAGCGCTGCTCCACGCAAAGCGCGTCAATTAAGCGTTGCTCGCGGAGGCTTAGCACCTGCTGGGGGATCCTATCGAAATGACGGAAGATCCAGACGAAATAAAGCCGTTGGAGAAATGTAAGCTGAATATAGCGGGGACCGATCGGTGTGATGATTTCCACCACGCCGTCGATCAGTTTGTCGATCCACATACCGGGCCTGCCTGGGATTTTGGAGCGCGTATCTCAGATGCACTTTAAGGGCCGCTCATTATTGCACCTTGTGTGATGCATTGGAAACTTAAATTTCCTTGTCGCGTGTTCAGAGTGCGGATTGTCTCAAAATGGTTCAAGTAGCTTGAAACAATGGAACAAAGCTGTGTTGGGGCAGCTCCTAACTGCATCAAGAATGGTGAATGGCGTTGGGTATTTGAAAGTTGTGGTGAAATCCGCGATCCCTAGGTCTAAAGGCTCTTTTTTACATTTCGAAAGGGCTCGTTTCGGCTGATTTATGAACATCTCCGTGCAGAATTCTCCCAATCTGAAATGGACACGATCCGCCGAGAGATAAGAGAAGGTAGTTGAGACCCCATGCCGGACGCTGAGCGAGGAGGCTAACTTGGTATTTCTGGCAAGACATCCAGTCGGTCGATGCGGGCAGCGACACCGAATTTGTTCTCGCCGTCTTCGACCCTTATGACGGATGCTTGGCAACAGGCCCACTGTTTTTCGCCAAGCCCCAGTTCGGCGGGAAGAATCAAGACAATTTCGAGCTTGCTTCCCTCGGCGATCTGCTGATCCGTATATAAGAAGATGCCGCTCGTGCTAAGGTCACGGGTCATGGCAGCATGCGCCTGCGGGGCGTCGTTGTTCTTGACCTTCGCCGGGACGCTCAGGGTGAGCCGGGTCTGGGTGCGCTTTTCATGCTTGTCCAACATGGGACAGAGAGACTACCACGAAGGCCGATTGATTGCGACTGAGGAAGAGCTACTTTCCGAAAACCGGACAAGCCTCAAATCATGCGCGGCTGGCTCCCGAGCTAACTGAACTGAGCCCACAACAATTTCTGGGAACGGAAACCAGTCCTAGATTGTGGACGGTTTTTGTGCTCGCGCCTCTGGAACGACAACGGCCTGCTCGATGGTGGGAACATTGGTCCCACGGAGGCGAGCTTCGACTTCATGCATTTTTGCGCTTTCGCCGCGCTCGTAATATGCCCGGGAAAGCAGCTGCATGGAGAAGGGATCGTCGCTGTCTTCTTCGAGCTGGGCGATGGCCTCATCCCACTTTTGCTGGGCTGCGAAAAGCGCTCCCGCCGCAGCGTGATAAGAGCTTTGCAGGATCGTGTCGCGGCTGCCGGTGGCCATCCTTTCAAGCTGCTGCAGGGACGCCTGGGCGAGCTCGGCTTTTCCCGCATGGGCTGCACGCACAGTGCGATAACGCAAAACACGGGACAGCTCCTCATCGCGATCCATCGGGGAGATGTCTTTGTTGTGTCCGAGCGCGTCTTCCGCAGCTTCGAGGTGCTTCAGGGCTGCAAAATCGTCGGTCTGATAAGCGGCCATCCGGCGGTGCGCTTCGCCTTCCTGAAGGTCGAGGCCCAGTTCATGAGCCTTCTGAGCGGTCTCGGCGAAGGCTTTGTCGGCTTCGGCCGGCTTGGCCTCGCGCACCCATGTGGTGGCGCGCTGCATCATGTAGTCGATGCGATCCCCGTCGTTGTGTGCCTGAGCAATCGCCTTGTCGTATTCCGCGCGTGCCTGGACTTCGTCGCCCATCAATGCATAGGTATCAGCCACACCGGCTTGAGACGACGTAAAATTCGGGTCCATCTTCAATGCCATGCGGTAATGCTTCAGGGACTCGTCGAAATGCCCAGCCATCCGCAAAAGTTCGCCATAGGAGTCCTGCGGATTGGGTTCGTTTGGCAGGACCGCGACATAGCGTTCCATGATGGCAAAGGCCTTTGCGAAGTCTCGATTTCTTGCGTACACGTAACCCAGATCGTTCAACGCAGCGGGATAGTTTTTGTCGAGAGCCAGAGCCTTTTCGAAGAGCCGCTGCTGCGCCTGACCGTCGCCGTTATCGAGCATCAGCCAGTTTCCCGCCAAATAGAGAAGATGCTTATCCTTTGGGAACATTGCCAACATGTCATTCATGGCTTGAATGCCGCCGATTGAGTTTCCCTCTTGCAGGTCGGCGATCCAGCGGATCATCAGTTGCTCACCCGGTGTGACCTTTGGCAGCAGAGCTTTCGCTTTTTCGCGGGCGTCCGAGACTTCGGCCGGATTACGGCTGTTGAAGGCGATCCACGCCCAGGCCACTGCAACTGACGGGTCTTCTTTAACTGCCGCGCGCCAATCCTCGTTGCATCGTTCGAGGTAGAGGTTCTCGTAGTCTTGCATGCCTTTTTCATAGAGCTCCCGCCCCTTGGCGGACCCGGCGGTCACGGGCATTGTTCGAGCGCCTGGTTTTACCTTCGTGACCTTTTCGGACGGGTTATCTTTCTGCGATTTGTCGTGGGCTGAGGCGCCCACCGCCACAACCAGGCAGACGGCAATCACTTTGAGGACGCGGCGATGCATGGCAGTTCTCTCGGGAAGAAAGTCTTCGGAAAATGGGGGGTTTCCGGCGTACGCCGCAAAGCGTAACACCGGCGGTAACCCTGTCCCAAGTGACTGAAGCCCTACGACGGTCGGGCGGACTCTGCAAATCCTGCAGGTGGAATGTATTGCAAAGATTTACAGTGCGAGAATAACTGTAAGGTAAGGCGGCCCAGCCAAAAAAATACCTCTCGCATCGACTAAGAAGTCGGTCTTTTGGAGAGAACCCGACAACGTTGGGGCAATGCCGATGCGAGAGGCAAGGTCCGTCATGTTTGGTAACGCTATCGTATCGGTATACGAGCCAAAACAAAATACAACAGAATCCGGAGGCATATCCCCCGATCGAAAGGCTGGGTGCGAAAGCTCGCTGCTGAACCGAGTCGTCTCTCGCGTTGTTTATGGAAGGAAAGAGCTTGGCTCTCAGCGGAACGCCAATATGGGTGGAAGTCTCTAAGACGCTTATTTAATAGACTATACGCCGTTCACTCGATTGCTCTCGTCCGCACCGACTTAAATAATGGTAGGGTGACGAAGAGAGTCATGCTCGTCGACGATAACCCGGCGATCCTGCGGGCGCTACACAAGGTCTTCGAACTGCATTGTGACTGGGCTGTTTGCGGCGAAGCAGCGAGTGGTCGGGAAGGGATCGAGAAGGCGAAGATTCTGAAACCGGATCTCATCGTTTTGGATGTGTCGATGCCGGAGATGAACGGACTGGAAGCTGCGCGGCTCCTTCACGGCATCATGCCCCAGGTGCCTCTTATTCTCTGTTCGCTGCACGCAGACGAAATTCTCGGAGGCGAAGCTAAGTCGGCAGGGGCTGTGGCTGTCGTTTCCAAAACACAGAACATGCAGACGCTGGTCAATAAAGCAAGTGAATTGTTACGCGCCAGTTGATGCTACGGTTGCCGCCAATCTGGGAATCTCAGTACGTCAGTTTTCAGCGAAAGTATGATATTGGAGGCCTCGCGAAGTGCGATGATCTCAATCTCTGCCCCGTTGCCTTGCGCCAAGTCTTGCAGACGGTTGAAAATCGCGGCCTCAGCTGCCGCCACCTTTTCTTGTAGTTTTTGCGGATCCTTTTCTTTGACAGCCTGGGAAAACGTTTGACTCCAAGCGTAAAGCTTGTGATCAGGGGTCAAGTTCGTTGCGATGCATCAAGTCTGCTCCTTCAACGGGCTCACTCGCGCCTTCATGAGTGAAATGGCGGAACCAGTGCGCTGAATTCCGAACGTTCCGTGCTTAGATAAGCGCGGCTCTCCTTCCATTGTCAATTCCAGGCTTTGCTAAATTTAAATGTTTTCAGGTTTCAGTTGACGGCGGAGGCGGATGGGTCCGACAAAGCGATCAGTTGCCCCAAAGGGTATTCTTTCTCGCTAAGCGGAACTTCTGGATTTGTGTTCACTATTGTAATCACTTCTCCGCTGATCGTTCCCCGCACAGTCAGACTCTGACTCTCAACGGCAATAACTCGATAGGTCTCATCAAACACCGCCATCGGGCCTCCTTTCCTTACGGAATTAGATGCGCCACGGGTGTCTCGAGTGCACTGTTTCGAACAGTCATTTCTACTATGGAAATGTGGGGAGTGGGGGCGCCGTCTTAGACGGACGAAGCACGGAAATCCAATGAAGGGGAAGGGTGTAAACAAATGCGTGAGAGAGCAAATTTTGCTCATTCGGATTCGACTCGCTGCGTAGATGGGCGAGCGTCAAATACGGGAATCCACGTAGATGGTCCATTCGATTAACCCCTAGTTCGCTGTGGGAATTCTTAATGCCATGGTAAACCCGTGAAAACGAAGTGACGAAGGGAATCGAGTGTTAACTGGAGAACAGAACCGTCATTTTTGGTCTTCGAACTGCTTTGATCGAGGGAACGCGATATTGATCGCTTGGGAGACATGCTATGAAGAAACCGATCCAATTGCTGTGGATAGCGGGTGCCCTTGCATTGAGCTTTTTCACAGCGCAAGTATTCGCGCAACAGTCGGATTCACAGTCAGGCCAACAGCCGCCCAGCCAGCAGCAGCCGAATCAGCAACCCGGGCAGCAGGGCCCGGGAGCACAGGGGTCGTCGCAACAATCTGACGTCCAGGTCTTCACCGGAGTGATCACCAAGGTAGGTGACAAGTACATGCTGCAGGATTCAGCGAACGGGACGTCGTACGACATCGACCAGCAGGAACTCGCCAAGAAATATGAGGGTCAGAAGGTGCGCATAAAAGGCACCCTGGATCCGGATGGCAAAACGATCCATGTGAAGTAACGGCGACCAGTAAATAGGGTTATCCGCAAGAAAAGTCCCGCTCCTGCGCGCAACAAGCCAGTGAGCGGGACTTGTGTTTTTTACGATCAGACGGTTGGGCGCCGTCATACCGCCATCGTGATTTCCTAGTCGCCGAGCCATTGCGCAACATCCCGCAGTGGCTCAATGAAATCGAAGATGATTTTGGCACTTGCCATCAAGGGAACGGCCAAGATCAGGCCGAGCGCGCCCCATATCCATCCCCAAAAAAGAAGAGAGAGGGCGACCGCGAGGGGATTCAATCGGAGCCGGCGACCGATTAACTTCGGATACAAAAGGTTCATGCCCAGGATGTGGAGAACAATGACCGTCGCGATTACGAGGGGCAACTGGCTCTTGGAAAGCGCTCCCATCCCAGCGGCGACTGGCGCGAAAAGTGCAAAGAACAAACCAAGATAAGGGATGAGACCGAGAAACGCGCTGATGATGCCGAGAAAATAAAAATAGGGAAGACCCACGTACCAGAAGACGACGGTGGATGCAGCAGCATTTAGGAGTCCAACGATGAAATTACCGACAATAAAGCTGCGTACCATTTCGGAGATGCGGCCGATAGTGCGATAAGCCGCGGGCCGTTGTTCGCTGGGAAAGATGTGTAGCGTGGCGGAGTGCACGTGAGACTTCCAGGACAGCATGAAATAGATCAGAAACGGGACGAATCCGGCGGCGAGGGCAAGGTCGCCATACTCCGTCGCACCGGAGGAGATGATCTTCGTGAGGCCCGGGGCCTCCTGGACTTCTACCGCGATTGGACGTTTGCCCTTGCGCTCAGGGATCATGGTGCGGGTGTTGGCCTCAAGTTTGTCGGCTTGGTCCTCGAGTTTTCGCAAATAGTCACGGATCGTGGTCGAGTACATGGGAAGCTCTTCCGCGAAATCGAGTGCGCGATTGTAGAAGAAGATTCCTGTCGCGAGGATGAGAGCGACGAAAATAGCGAGCGCGATGCCTGCGCCGAGAGCTCTTGGCACACGAATCTTCGCCAGCAAAACGACAATTGGATCGAGGGCGAAGGCGATCAGAATCGAACACAGAACGGTGACCAGGACGACCTTTAAAAGATAAATGAGGCCGATAGCCGCGGCTGTGGCGATGACAACCTGAGCCACCGCCGTAATCTTGATCGTTCCACGAAGTAATTCTGGGTCTTGCGACGGGCTGGCAACCTCGGGTGTTGCGGGCTCGGTGGGAACGACTCGGCGGAATCCGCGGGCAAGTAGTTGCATTGATCGAGTGGCTATGTTCGGACACGGAAAATGCGGCCGCTTCTGTACGAAGCAGCCGCATCTTCCGAACTCTTCGAGCTTCCTGCTAGGGCCTTACGTACAGGCCTAGGTGCGTGCACTACCTCGCGACAGGTGCATCACCACGCTCACGAGAAAAAGCACGACGAAAATGTAGAACAAAATCTTCGCGATCCCGGCGGCAGCGAATGCGATGCCTCCAAAACCCAAGAAGCCCGCCACCAGTGCGATCAGCAAGAAGACCAGCGCGTAATACAGCATAGTTCCTCCTAGTTCAATGGTGCGTCGTGAAAAGATTATGGTGCAGGGGCGTGTGACGCCATACGGAGAAGACCTCAATTCAAAACAGCCGTCGTTGTAGCGGGGAAGCATTAGGGAGCTAAATCCCAGAAAGACAACGACCTAAAAACGCTGCGAAAAGGCTACTTTGTGCCCGGTGAAGGTGATGACTGAGGTTGGGTGATGTCCGTGTGGATCTTGGGCAACATTGATTGGATCTCAGGATTCGACATGAACAGCTTCCAGATCAATCCCGACCGATAATTTTCCACCATGACTACGATAGGCGCCTCATCGAGACCCATGTAGATCGGGGAGAACCAATTGCGGCCAAGATTAAATGCATCGCGCGGACCGTAAACTCCCCACAAGCGATCTCCCAAATCCCGGTAGAAGTGCTTGAGAGCCGCCATTGATGCTTCCGGCGTATAGGGAAAAGACGCAAGCGCTCCTGTGGGAGTGATCGTGGAGCCGCCATTGATGCTTCCGGCGTATAGGGAAAAGACGCAAGCGCTCCTGTGGGAGTGATCGTGCCGTTGTCGCTCGTCAGAACAGGAGCGTGAACGGAATAGCCGAGATGATCATCGCTGGCGGTGAGGCCCCAATTGTCTGGCCCGTAGCCAATGTAGCGTCCCGGGTTTGCAACGCAATAAGCGAGGTTGATACGAGCCAGATTGCGGTTGTTTTCGAAGTAGTTAGTATAACGATCGGTAACGTCTTGCGGATCCAATCCCATGAACGAATATTGCGTAAAGAAGAGTGGACCTCCGGTTCCAACACCCACATCGAGTTTGATTCCGTAATACGTGTGACCATTCACATAGTGATCCCCGTCTGTTGTTCCAGACCAGCCACTTCGGTATGCGACTGCAGCCGGAGATTGTCCGGCCCATCCGCGGTAATACAGCGAGGGAGATACGGGATGAGTGGGTGACGCGATCGCCAGGAGATAGGCGATCATCGTTTCGTCGAAGCCGGTGAGCCGATGACTGATATACCAGGACCACCGAGGTGACCAGTGCCAGACCAGAGCGTCCTCTTGGGGCGTTGCCTGGTACCAGTCCCACTCCACCGATTCCCAGAGATGCGTAATCTTCGAGTGAAGGGATCGCTCAGCCGCGCTTTGGCCGTCGAAATATTGGCGAGCCGCGAGCAAGCCCTCCATGAGAAAAGCCGTCTCGACCAGGTCACCCGCGTCGTCGAACATTCCAAAGACGGGGACCCCTTCCGACGTTTCACCATCCAGAAAGTGGGGGAATGCCCCGTGGTATCGCGGTGCTTTGTCAAAGAAATTGACGATGGCAGTGAGTCGGCGGAGTCCTTGCTCACGGGTGATGAAGCCTCGGTCGATACCTACGATGATGGCCATAATTCCGAAGCCGGATGCTCCCGTCGCTACGATGCGACTGTTTCCTGGGATGTTCTCGAGCGGAACACCCGTTACGGGATGAGAGCCCTCCCAGTAGTAGCGAAAGCAAGCTTCTTGAAGCATCGTGAGGAGTTCATCATCGGAAAGCTGGTGAGTTGAGGCACTGGCTTCGTTGGAAAACCCGGACTCGTGGTAGGAGCGATCTACGCTCCGCACCATGTACGACGCCTGCTGATCAGACCGCCCGATGAAATCGATATAACGATTCATACCGGCGGCTTGAATTCCTATCGGGCGGAAACGCCGGTGTGTCAGCGATCGGTAGATGATGTAGCCTTGAAGATTTTCATCCGCAACCGGTTCCCAAGATAGATCTACATGCCGATCATAGCCTTTGGCCCGCACAGTTTTTGGGGGGGCGGGACGCGTCGATTCGTCCGCGGGAAGCGACGAGGCGCTGGAATCGTCGATTTTGATCTCGTCGATAAACAGCGTTCGAGGGACGTCGTCGGTCGAGCTCTGCGAGAAGTAAACGCCGTGCAGCCGATGAGGATCGAAGTCATAGACCGACGCGGTTGCAAAGAGCGAGAGCGACAGTTTGAACTGCGTCCAGTGCTTCGCGGGCAGGGAAGTGTTGCCGAGCTTGATGGGAATTGTGAAATCGTGAGACTCGTCCTCAAGCTGGATTAACGGCAGATCGGCGGCGGGGATGGCTTGAGGTGAATAGCACCATACGTAGAGGGTGTCACCTATGAAGTTGACGCGGCGATTGCGAATGTCCTGGATACGCACTTCTGCGTCCCAACTTCCGCCCGGCACCGAGCGCCACTGCAACCGGAGGGCATTGGGAGGAGTGTAGAAGATTTTCGTGTCAACAGGGATTTGGCCACTCTGCAACTGGAGCGTGCTGGGAAATACGGATCGTCCACCGCCGTAATAGTAGTAGTCGCTAGTGACACTATTGTCGAAAACGACGTGGTTGTAATAATCGGCCGCTGCGAATGCGTTTAATGACGCCGAGACTAGCAGCACTACAAAAAACCATACAAGACGATCGCGAACGCTTTTCAATGTGAGCTTTCGGGACGACGCCACCAAAGGCGTCCTGTCAGTGATCTGTCGTGCCATCGCTGTTGTTTAGCAGAATACCGCTCACAGATGCGTACGTGCATTGTGCAGTTGGGAACCACCTATCGACTCTTCCTACGGAACTTCGAGGTGACTGATCCGAAATCTTGGATTTTCAGAGCGAATAAACCATGGAGAAACCTTAATCGGGTGTTTTAGGGATTCGTCTACAGGGTTTACTCGTTGTCGTCAATGCTAAGACAGTGGTACTTCTGCAACGCGCCTATGGTCACGCAGCCTAACACCCGAGACAAAAGAACTCCAGCAGTCCCTTGTTACCCGCAGATGAGGCGCGCCCGCCATGTACGTGTTATCGATGCCGATTGCGTTCTGTCTTTTCATACGTTCCCGGAGGCAGTTCATAGAAATTAGTCTCCGGGCACGTTCCGCACCGAAGTGGAGGTTCTGCCATCGTGCGTACCACGTGTTCTCGGCAGGCGCGGCGCCGAAAATTCAGAACTGACGTCATTCATCAGGAGAGATTCAATGCGTAGTTCCAGCCTCCTTCGCCTCGTCGTGTTGACCGTCGCCATAATCTTCATAAGCACAATGGCACAAGCTCAATATCGAACGTCCATTCAGGGCGTGGTTACCGATCCCACGGGCGCAGTTGTTCCGGGCGCCACGCTTACGCTGACCAATCCCGCGACCGGCGAAAAACAGGTGCGAACGAGCAATGACGCCGGGGTATACAACTTCAACGCGCTGGCGGCCGCTCCCTTCCGCCTCGAAGTCGAAGCGAAAGGCTTCCAAAAAAAGATTCTCAACAACCTCCAACTGATTCCAGAGCAGGCTAACGCCATCGACGTTCAGTTGGACCTTGGAGACGTGGGTACGACGGTTAACGTCAACGCTTCGGAGTTACCCGCGCTCGATACCGAAACCGCCTCCGTCAACGGCGTCGTCTCCTCGAACCAGATCCAGCACATGCCCTCCTTCGGACGCGACGTCCTCAAACTCGCGCAGTTGGCTCCCGGCATGTCTGCCGACGGATCGCAATTCGGTGGAGGCCAAGAATCCAACCTTCCTGGGACTCAGAGTGCGCCCACGCCCTCGGGTGGATCGACCGGAATCTTTAGGACCGAAAACCTTGTCCAAGGTTATTCCAATGGAAACCAGGCTCAGAACAATGGTATTTCGATTGACGGTATCAGCACCACCAGCGCCGTCTGGGGCGGCTCTACCATCATCACGCCGTCGGAAGACTCCGTCGAAAACGTAAAGGTCCTGACGAACAGCTATGATACGGAGGATGGCCGCTTCAGCGGCGCACAACTGAAAATCACATCCAGAAGCGGAACCAATGACTTCCATGGGAGCCTGTTCTTCTTCACTCACCAACCGAACCTGAATGCCAATCAGCCGTTCTTCGGCACCGGCACTCACTCGGTGAGGGACAACAGCAAGTTCAATCAGTTCGGCGGCAGCGTCGGTGGCCCTATCTGGAAGAATAAAATTTTTGCATTCTTTGCCTATGAGACGGTGCGCCAGCCGAATACCAACCAGATCGGAAGTGGCTGGTACGATACTTCCCAATTCGGCTCCCTCGCGCCTTCTGGAAGCATCGCCGCAACTTACCTCGGTTTTCCGAAAAATGGCGTCGTTAACCTCGGCCTTGTCCCGAACACGACCTGCGCGAGCGCCGGCCTGACCGAAGGCGTGAACTGCGCCACGGTTTCAGGCGGGCTAAATCTCGGCACTCCTCTGACCGTCGGCTTGGGTAAGCAGGACCTCGGATGGACAAGTGTCACCAATCCCGGCTGCGGCGGGGCCGGCACGGGCTGCGGAACGGCGGGCAGTCCCTTCGGCACCACGCCCGATATTGCGAACTACATAACGTCGAACCCGACTACCTTCTCGGCCGCCCAGTACAATGGCCGGCTCGACGCCGATGTCACCGGCAAAGATCGCATCGGCTTTGCCATCTACTGGGTCCCCCTAACCAGGACAAACTTCAACGGCAACCGTGGCTACGACATCTTCCACCACGACCAAACGAATAACGCATTCTCCGCAATATGGAACCGCACGTTGTCGCCCACTCTTCTCAACGAGGCTCGTGGCAATGCTGCCGGTTGGCGCTACAACGAAATTAGCTCTAACCCGCAGTCTCCGGTTGGACTTCCCGTCGACAACATCGGTCAAATCGGCAGCATTACTCCAGCGCAATTCGGGCCGAGCGTTGGAGGCATCTACAATCAGTGGACATATAGCTTCAAAGACGTGGCCACAAAAATTATTGGGCGGCATACCCTTAAGTTCGGCGGTGAAGGTACTCGCCTCTCTTACCTTCAGGATCAGCCCTTCAATGGCGTGCCCCATTACAACTTCTTTAACTTGTGGGACTTCCTCAATGACGCCCCAAAAAACGAGTCTGGCAGCTTCGATCCCAATACCGGCATCCCAACCACGCTTCGACAGGATCAGCGAGAGAACATCCTCGGTTTCTTTGCCCAGGATGACGTCAAGGTCCGTCCCAATCTGACTTTAAATCTCGGCTTGCGCTGGTCCTACTTCGGTCCGCTCTACTCCAAACAGAACAACATGTTTCGCGCAATACCCGGCGCGGGGGCCAGCTACTTGACGGGCCTCGTCGTCAGGAAAGGTAATTCGTGGAATGCACAAAAGGGTAATTTCGGGCCGGAGATTGGTTTTGCCTGGAGCCCGAGTAAAGCCGACAACAGACTCGTCTTCCGCGGCGGTTATGGACTGAACTACAACCAGGAAGAACTCGCCATCTCCGCGAACATCAGCAACAACCCGGGCCTGGTCGTTTCTCCAGGATGGGACACGAATTCGCCAGCGACGATCAACCCCAACATTATCTATGCCGTCTCGAACAATCCGCACAACCTTTTCGGCTTTCCAGCCAACGGGAACATAATCTCTCCGCTCGGGCCAAATGGACTTCCTCAACCCGGGACACCGGGCTGCCCAGTCTCCTGCCCGGTTGGCGTTCAAATCTTTCCGGGCACGCTTCCCACGATGCGCGTCCATCACTACTCGTTCGATATGCAGTACGATCTGGGCCACAACTACGTGATGAGCTTGGGTTATCAGGGGAGTCTATCGCGCGACATCTTTTTCCACGAGAATCCGCTCGCGGTACCTGCGACCCTCGGCTACCCCTTCAATGCGCAGATCGGCGGAGGGGACAATTGGAATACTAACGGCCGTGGGAACTACAATGCCTTGATCGCGGAATTAAAACATCAGTTCTCGCACCAGTTCATGGCGGATGCTCAATACACTTGGTCCAAGAGTATGGATACCAGTTCCGCGCCCTATACGGAGCAACCGTACCCGTACGCCCTCAACCTCGATTATGGCCGCTCCGATTACAACATCAGCAATGCGTTCAAGTTATTCGGCATGTGGCAGCCTGTCTTCTTTCACGGGAGCCATGGCTGGATCGAAAAGATCGCAGGCGGCTGGTCGCTGAGCGGCATCTTTAACTGGCACTCCGGATTCCCTTGGACGCCCTTTGTGAGTGTTCAGAATGGAAGCCTCTATTGCGGACAATGCGGCTATGGACAGTTGCTACCTGCCGCCTCCTTGGGCGGCGCCGGCAGCAGCACCAGCAACAAGGCATTCGAACTCCCCAACAGTTCGAATTTTCCTTTGACCGCTACTCAGGGAAATGCCTCCGCGTATTTCTCAACGCCCACATATACCGCCTTTTCCGGAAGCGCATCCGGTACGGCGCTGCCTCAGTCTCCCGGCGTGACCCGCAACTCGCTCACTCTACCGGGATACAAGGACCTCGACCTTACGATCGCGAAGAGCTTCGGCCTACCGAAAGCGCCCGTTCTTGGAGAGAACGCAAGGTTAGAACTGCGCCTTGACGCCTACAATGTATTCAACAATCTAAACCTGAACCCTAATAACATTTCCAACAATATTGGCAACTCAAACTTCGGTACGATTTCCGCGGCGCTGGCGGCGCGCGTCCTCCAACTCGGCGCCCGGTTCAACTTCTAACACCGTGCTTTCGCCGACGTGCCATCGTATTTGCGCCCACTCGTTTTTGTGATCCGTCCACTGTTTCCGACGGACTAAGCTGCACGACTATCGGCAGAACGAGCGAAGAGAGGACGAGAAAGGTGGTCAGAGCGAAGAGCTTCAGTCAAAAGCTACTTTCTTTTTTTGTCGGCCGAAATCGGGGACATTACGATGGCGAACTTAAAGCCTGAAAATCTCGATCGATTCGACTGGCAAAAACCAGTTCGAGACGCTTCTCGAACTCGACCCCGAAAAGCTAAAAACAAAAAGTGGCCGCCGTCGAAGCAGCCATTTTTGAACGCCTGCAGTCGCTATCCGAGGGCAAGAGTACGCCCGAGGAACGCCAGGCTTTCGACGATGCGACGAAAGAGCAGTTCTCAAATTTCCGGATTGGCAAGCCGATTAGAGACCTAGCTGGTGAGCAGTTCCCGCGCCTTCTGAATGAGAGTCTCCATATTGTGAGCTTTGGACACAACCGCAGTTACGCCAGCGGCTGAGGCCTCTCTGTGCAGGACTTCATCGCTGTGTAGCGAACAGAGAATGACGGGCAAGTCGGGCATGGACCGATGTAGGATGCGCGACGCCTCGAGACCGTTCATGACAGGCATGGACAGGTCCAGAACAACCAGGTCGGGTCGTAGCTGTTCGGCTTTCTCCACTCCGTCGCGACCATCAACCGCTTCGCCGCAGACTGTCCATTGATCGTTAAATTCGAGGATTCTCCGCAGCGCGCCACGGATTGCAGGATTGTCGTCCACAACTAGAATCCGCTTGGGCACGGTCCAGCCATTATCGTGCTGGTATCAATGGAATCGCTATAGGGTCGAAACCGGATGGACATTCGACTTATTCGATGGTTCCTCTTCATCTACTCCGGGAAGCCCCAGTTTTTTTGGTCGGAGATATTTCCTCGCGTTTCAGGGAATCTACGCCTCCTCTTCATCTACTCCGGGAAGCCCCAGATTTTTTTGGTCGGAGATATTTCCTCGCGTTTTAGGGAATCTACGCCGAGACCGGCACCGTCTTGAATAGGTTGATGAATGACTGCAGGTGAAGCGATAGAGCTCTAATCAGAACCAAATGAAATCGCGAACAAGCCGTCACTGCCTAAACCATGGTCGAACGAACCAACTTTCTGGCGCGTTTTGGACCAGTCAAGCGAAGTACTTTAAATTCTTCACGCCACATCCGGTGATAGTTGGTGAAGAACTCTTCGAGTTCGTTCGCGAATTCCTTGCCAAGATCATCGATCGATTTGATGCTGGCAAAACTGTGAGCATCTTTTTCTACCGCAATGATGCGATCGTTGCGTTCTCGGCTTTTCTTGTCGTACTGCTCCCCTTCAATCGCTCCGACGATCCGGCTCAGAAGCACGCAACCGGGAAATGCGGGTTCATCCATCAGCACTAAAACATCTGTGGGGTCGCCATCTGGAGCAAGCGTTGATGGAACAAAGCCGAAATCATAGGGAAACTCCATTCCTGCCGGCAGCACCTTCCTGAGCTCAAAAACCTGTTGGCTAGGGTTGAACGCGAATTTGTTTCGGCTGCCTTTCGGTGTTTCGATTACGACCCGGAGCAAGTCTTTATTGTCTTTGTCGAATGGTTTCAGACGTGAGGGGTCCGCAAGCGCTCGTTTCTTTCCCATGCAGCCCTCCATCGGCTGAATGGTGGATGCATCCGAGATAGAGAAGGTTTTGCCAGAATAGTCCTGCGGGTTGTTGCCGCTGTGGGCCGGCGAGCAAAAGGATAGAGGTTCCAGCGAAGCACGCGTATTACCGCAAAAACTCGATGGCATCCGCGGTGTCCTCAGCCTACATTTGCTCCAGACTTGGAGACGCTCAACTTGAGTTTGGAGTTTTCTCTATGCGAACCGCGAAAAACACCAAAAAGGCTACGAGAAGCATTCAGGCGGCCGGGAACGGGAAGAAGAGGCGTTGGGTGGCGAGCGTGAAAACGGACTCCACGCATCCGCCAGCCGGACTGTTCACGAAAAGTGCAACTGCTATCGCCCGATCTCTGGCATCCTCCGAGGTTTCTCCAAAAGGCCCGGCGTCCGGAATGAGGATGCTAAATTATTTCATCAATCGGGCGGGCAAGGGACTGAGCCGCAGACGACGGGCAGAATTGGAACGCGCGAAAGTGCTACTTTCAAAAAGAATCGAACACTCAAAAGCTCAGAGCAAGAGGTCTTAGGAAGGCCGCCCGATACGAATTCGGTCTTGAGCGCGGCATTTTGCACTTCATTTCTCGTCTAGTCTAAGCGCGTGGTCTTAGCCAGGGCAGATCCTCAGGCAAGTCCTGTATTGAATAGGGACTACGATCCGTTCTAGTTTTCGGTGGACTTACCGGCGCGAGCTAGTTTCTGCCCAACCTGGCGCCAACAAACCGCTAAAGAAGAGGAGACGCGAATGGCAGAAAAGGCCAGTACTACGCTTCCTGGGACGGTGGAGCAGATCATCCGATCGCCCTTCCCTAGCGAGCCTGACAAGGCGGAAATCGCCTTGGAGGGCGCTGATGAACTCTATAAAGAGATCCGCATCGAAAACACCCTACTAGACAGAAATGGCCAAGAAGTCAGTCTGAAAGAGGGTGCAGAGGTCGAAGTGACCATCGCGGCCGAGCACAAAGACACGGCCCCAAAGCCTAGGCCGTAGGGAAACCTGCCGAAGGTTCCCTTGCCGACTATAACCGTGCTGCATCCGAGCGGCACGGGATTTGTTTTGCTTGGGGCAAACCCCCTTGAAAGCGGCCAATACGCCGGTAAAGCGCACCTTCTACAGTGCGATCCCTATGGTTTGTCCTCCAAGCTGTGAATAGTCTAGAAGTAGTCTTACAGAGGAGGACTCGTGAAATCGACTTGGTTGTCCATGAGAAATATCGTTGGAACAGCTGGAATTCTCTTCGCTGCATACGTTCTGGCGAATACCCTCCCACTTGGTTGTCCATGAGAAATATCGTTGGAACAGCTGGAATTCTCTTCGCTGCATACGTTCTGGCGAATGCCCTCCCAGATATGCGCCGGTACATCAGAATTTCGATGATGTGAACCCGGCCAGGGACAAGCGTGTATCTCATACGTGCCAGTCTTTAAGGTTCTACTGAGTCCACCCGATGGTTCGAAAAAGCTCTTCGGCATTTTGGAACGTGTCTCAGGAGTTGACGGTGCATGGTCCAGAGTTTGTCAGGCAAATTTGTGAACCATTGTCGGCTGAGAGTGACGATCGATGCAATGAGCTCATTTCGATGTTGCGAACCGCGCTCGAAGAGGACCGAGAAGAGCTTGGATGCGCCTAAAATACCTCGCTAACCGATATTTGCGAGGTTCCAGGCAGCATGGCGAGGAGAACAATGTCGATAGTGGACGACGAGACGGTCTCATTATTGTCCTCAAAGGAGTGTCTTCTTTAATCGCAATTTCGAAGGCTTGGCCGGAGCAAGAATTCGAAAGCTGATCTGCCATTTTGTCCCGATTTTTGGGCGTCCCGTTAGTGTACGTTCCGAACTTGCGGCGCTCGTGTGACTTTCCTGCAAACCCAAGCACTTAACCGCTGCATCTGACCCCCAACTACTGTGCCACATTGTGGAAGTTCGGAAGGGAGACGCTGATGCTGAGAAACTTCAGTTTTGCTTGTCTTATAGCCCTTGCATTGTGTGCTACCGCGTGGCCACAGGCACCCAGTTCCCGCGGAAATGGCGCGTCCCAGCAGAATGCGCAGCCGCAATCTGCCACTCCAGAGAACCACATGGGAACGCCTCGCCTTGCTCCTGGGAGCGTGATCCCGGTGCAGCTAACAAAAGGCATCGATGCCAAGAAAGCCAAAACGGGCGATCCGGTCGAAGCGAAGGTGACGATGGATCTCAAAACCGATAGCGGGGAAGTGCTTTTACCCAAGGACACCAAAGTTCTCGGGCACGTGACGGAGGCTCAGCCGCGATCTAAGGAACAGAAGGAGTCGCAGGTTGCCATCGCCTTCGACCACGCTGTTATGACGAGTGGTGGCAATATGCCATTGCCTCTTTCCATCCAGGCAGTGATTTCGTCCACCGTTGCCAATGGTGGTAGCAACAACAGTGCACCTAACGAAGGAACAGGCCCGTCGGCTTCCCAGCCGAGCAGTGGAGGCGTAGCGCCGACTACCGGTACGCGAGGTGGCATGGGCACCGGAACGCCGCCTCCACAAGCTCCAGGTCTGGGCGCGGGCTCGCCACCCGATTCATCCTCACAAACGGGCGGAAACACACATGAACCAATCACGGGGAAAACGGAAGGAGTCGTGGGTATCTCCAATCTAAAATTGGCACCGGCTGCGCAGCCAGCCCAAGGATCGGTGCTGACTTCGGAAAAGAATAACGTCAAGTTGGAGAGTGGTACGTTGATGCTTTTGAAGGTCAATCCATAGTGGCTTCGTAGAAGGTGGGAGCCGCGGGCGATAAAGCTCAAGCGATTCGCAGGGTGCGATCGAGGCGTACGAGGTCCAAACGAACTATGAGCAATCGCGGGGATAAGATGCAAGAAGCCGTAGCTGCCACCTCTTCGGTGCCGGAGAAAATTCCTTCCGACCAGCACGCACTCTTCCGTGAGGTGCTGCAGTCCTTCGAAGAGGCAGGACAACAGTACGCCGTTGCGGGAGCCTTTGCTCTCCAGAAGCATACTGGCATCTTTCGATCGACCAAGGACCTCGACATTTTCTTGAGCCCTGATGCAGCGCGTGCCGCTCTCAAGAGCCTAGAAGACGCGGGATTTCGATGCGAGGTCTGCGATCCGATCTGGCTGGCGAAGGTACATCGTGACGGCTTCTTCGTGGATCTAATTACCGGCATGAGTAATGGCGTGATCACGGTGGACCAGTCATGGATTGATCGCGCACACCCCGCAAGTGTTCTTGGAGTGTCCACACGTGTGCTGGCGGCCGAAGAGTTGTTGGCTTCAAAGCTTTTTGTAACGCGCAGGGAACGATTCGACGGGGCCGATATTTCGCACGTCATCTATGCGACGCATGGAAAGCTGGAGTGGGCTCGAATTCTTGAATTAGCCGGTGAGCATTGGGAGTTGGTGCTTTGGAACCTGATACTCTTTCGCTACGTTTACCCTGCGCATAGCAAATTCGTGCCTCAATCTGTGTGGCGCGACCTTCTTACCAGGTTTTCAGAGCTAGTACTCAATTCACGGGAGGGTGGCGGAAAGTTTCGCGGTAGCCTGGTAGATGATGCCATGTTCGCCATCGACGTTGAAGAGTGGGGCCTCGAAAACCTTCTGCCTGAACACCAACAACGCCGAATGAAGATCGCGTGAGATGCATGAGGCTTGCAGCCACCGCCGATCTCCACTTTTCACCCTCCAATCAGGCGGCCCTTCGCGATCAACTGAGTAAAGTTCGCGACGAAGCCGACGTGCTGCTGCTTGCCGGCGACCTCACTAACTACGGGCAGCCGAGCGAAATGGATCCTCTGCTGAACGCGCTGGTTCGGATTCGCGTCCCAACGATTGCAGTTCTCGGTAATCACGACTACGAAAGCGGGCGAGAGCAGGAACTCATGCAGATGATGACTGCAGCAGGGATCAAGGTATTGGACGGGAGCGCTTACGAGCGGGACGGCATCGGCTTCGCCGGAACCAAGGGGTTTGTTGGAGGTTTTGGAAGAGGAGTATTGACCGCCTTCGGCGAGCCGGAGATCAAAGTGTTTGTGCGCGCCTCGATCGACGAGGCATTAAAGCTCGAGCGTGGGTTATCGCAGCTGAGGACACCAAAACGTGTCGTGGTGTTGCACTATTCGCCAATCGCTGAGACTGTACGTGGCGAGTTTCCCGAGATTGTGCCCTTCCTTGGAACATCGCGGCTGGCAGAAGTGATCGACCGCCACGGAGCTAACCTTGTGGTGCACGGCCACGCCCACAATGGAACGCTGGACGGGCAGACCATCGCTGGAATACCCGTGCACAACGTTGCGATCACACTATTACAACGACAACCAGAGCCAACGGCTTTTCGCGTCTTTGACATTTAATTTGTGAGCGATACTAGACTCCAACCTAGCGCACCTGGATCTCGTTCACGACCTGCTGAACATTCGGGACGTTCTGCGCTAGTTCTTCGGCAGTCTTCCGTGCGCCAGGAGTCTTCACCGAGCCTTTCAAAGTGAGGACACCGTTCTTCGCACTGCAACTGATGTGCTGCTTATCCAATCCCTTTGAGGTCAAACTGGCCTTGCAGTTGTTTTCGATCCCATCATCGAGATTCGACTCCACTTTTCGCGCCTGCCCTTCGTTCCCGACCGGCTCTACGCTGATTTCATTCGCGACAACGCGAGGACCAGCGTTTGCCTGAGCAATGCTCCCCGCGCGACTCTTCGCATCGTCGGAGTGCAAGGCGCCGCTAAGAGTGATCGTGTTCTTGGTGGAGTCTTCGCTTACGTTCACGTCTTTCAGGTCCGCTTGCTCGAGTGAGCTTTTGACAGAGTCTTTGTATGAGGCATTCGTCTTGTTGCAACCAATGCCGAGAGCTATTGTGCCAAGCAGCGTGATTCCAAAAATCGACAACATCAGCCTGGTCTTGCTTCTTGAGGTTAGTGAGTTCATTGATCCGCCCCTTTTGCAGGTTGCGACAGGCCGTTCCCAGCCCGCGCATGATTGGTCGCGCCGTTCAGTCTCGCGACGTTGCGATGCTACGGGGGTTGCGATGGACCGCACCATCGGTCGCTTACCTTAGAGATGTTGCCGGGTGGCTGTAATTACTACAAAGACGCGGGGGAAAATGGACGGCCCGCGGCAGCAATCCGGAAGCATGTGGCTTCACAGTACGTCGAGCCAGCGGGGGCCACATACCGTAGAGTGTTTTAGCGGGCCTATCTCTTCAATACGGCGAAGCGTGTAGTGGATGAGCGTAGATGCGGGGCGTGTGCATCACGTATATCCAGCAACTTAGGAACCCCAATACAAAAGGCACTGGATGGGAGCAGACGAAGGTAGGACCGATACTCGAGACTCAGGAATCAGGGTTTGAGACTGACACAGGTTCCGGAGGAGAGTGTGATGAACGACCATTCAACTGTTTCGAGGTGGTTGCTGAGTGCGGGTGTTGCGATCGCTCTGCTCGCGCCTTGTACCTGGGCGCAAAACGATCAGCCCGCAACAACGAGCCCGGGTTCGGACTCCACGGCGGCCAGGCAAGAAGGCCAAGTTGATAGCAAAGGGAAGGACAACACCGCGAAATTTGACACGAAGACCAAAGATGCGAACACCGACATCGTGAAGCGGATGAACAATGCCGCTGGTGTTCTCGACGAAATTATGGGGACGCCGGACAAGGGCATTCCGAAAGATATTCTGGCCGATGCAAAGTGCATTGCCGTCGTCCCTTCGATGATAAACATTGCTGTCGGAATCGGCGGACGGCATGGGAAGGGCGTTGCGACGTGCCGTACGACACATGGATGGAGCGCGCCTGCCCCCATCACGATCACCGGTGGAAGCTGGGGCCTGCAAATTGGAGGAGAGGCGACGGATCTGGTCATGCTTGTCATGAACCAGCGAGGAATGGATCACTTGCTTTCGAGCAAGTTCAAGATCGGCGCCGAGGCGTCCGGGGCGGCGGGTCCGGTTGGACGCCAGGTCGCCGGCGATACCGATTGGAAGATGAAAGCAGAAGTCTTGACTTATTCCAGGTCACGGGGCGCATTTGCGGGTATCGATTTGAATGGCGCTTCAATCAAGCAGGACAGGGACGAGACGGCATTACTGTATGACGGGAAAATGCTGCCGTTTCAAACGATCCTTTCTGGTCAGGTGGCGGCGCCCGCCAGCGCCAGCACCTTCCTGGCGACGGTTCGCAAGTACGCACGCGAGGTCGCGCAGGAAAAGCAAGGTGAGTAAGGGAGCTAAGAGACTAAAGTCGGCGTAGGTTGGGAGGTTTGTCGACGGCTCGCTTTTCAAACCAGATGGCAGCCGAGACAGACCTCTCTTTCTCGTAGAACTTCCTAGTAGAATTTCACCGCGCCTAGGACGCCGCCTTCGCCGGCAGTTCCGCATTCAGCAGCTTGAGTTTCGGTTCGTGGGCGATGGCTGCGAAGATCTCGCCAACGATTCGCTCGTCGATTTCTCCCGCCTTGTCCAGCACTACCGGGAAGCGAACTATGACTTCAATGGCTGAAGTCGTAAAGTGAATACGCACCCGGGGTTTTAACTCAGCTGCCGAAAATGAGGACAAACTCATCTCCATGCGTCGACGTTGGGAATCCAGACTGTCTCGATAATCGGAATAAGCCGTATCAATGGCCTTGTGCACGCGATCGCGGAGAGTGTGAAAGTCGCTGTCCGGAGCAAACTTGAGCACGAGTTCCCGCCAGCTAAAGTTAATTCCCGGAAGCTGCTTGAATAGTCCGGCTGTTGACTGAAAGACAACGGAATTGGAAAACGCGACCACTCGTCCGGTTGGCTCCGCGTCGGTCGCGCCGTCGCTCAATTCGAGCAGATGAAAGCGCACCAGGCCGATATCAACCACTTCACCACTGACTCCGCCCACCTGTACCCGGTCTCCAACTCGAATACCGTATTTTCCGATCAAAAAGAAATAGCCGACGATCGAAACGATCACATTCTGTAGCGCAACGGCAACACCAGCTGTGATGAGGCCCGCGAATGTTGCCACCGCACCGATCTCAGTGACAAAAGCAAAGATGAGAACGAGCGCGATGGCAATCCACAGAACAATTCGCCTCATCAGCAGGAACTGGTAACGGCGGCGTGGGTCGTGTACGTAACGGAAGATAGTACGGCGCCAAATCTCTCCGATGATCAGCACTACGCCGAGAGCGATCAATAAGCCGAAGACTCGGAGGAGCAGACTCTTGAGACGCTCCATGATTTCGGCTCCGACTTCGACCTGCCAGTTGTCGAGGCTGTTCTTATAAAGGCCGAGGAGTATGTTCTGCTTGGCCAGAGAAGCTACCGCGCCGGAAACCTGCCTGAACTCCGCGGTAAGAGCGTCGAGTTGCTGTTTTTCCTGCAGAAGGCCGCTTTGGTTACTCGTGTCGGCCTGCTGGGCGAGTTGATTCCCGCTCTGGATCAACTGTTTCAGACGGCTGACAAAAGGAGCACGCAACTGTGCCGAGTCATGTTGGAGCGCATCCGTCGAACGCAACTCGTTCGACAGCGAATTACGTTTGCTCGACAGACGGAAAACATCGGCGGCCAAAGCCCACATTCCGGAAGGCGGCGCCTTTATAGAAATGTCCGGTGTTTTCGTTTGCTGCTGCTGATCCGCCCCCGAAGTGTTCTCGACCGTGCCCATGCCGCTCGCTGCGGCGGGCACCGCATGGGCGAGCTCCTCGATTTGCGCTCGGAGGCTTGTTGCTCCGCCACCCGTTGCTGCACCGCTTGCGAACTCGAGCATGCCATGCAGGGCCTGCTGGCGAGCCTGGAAGAGTGCAAGCTCGCTTTGGGTTTCCGCAATCTGGTCCTGTAATTGTCCTCGCTTGGATGGAGGCGGGTGCTCCAGCTTCTGCTTCAGCACATCGACTTCAGACTGCGTTTGCTGCACCAGTTGATCGGCCGCAGCCGCGTTGGTCGCGAGACTCTGGTACTGCGAACCCGCACTGGTCGGATTACCCGATGTATTGATCCGGCTGCGTTTTGCAAGTTCTTCTTCGTGCTGTCGAGCGAAATCGAAGGCCAACCTCACGACTTGGGTAGCGGTGCGGCGATTATCGGCAACGAATCCGAGTTCGCTGGGTTCGGTGGCGATGTGCTGTTCCTGTTGTGTCTGCCGATACCAATCAACGGTCCGGCTCAGAAACTGCACAATTTCCGAAGAAGTGGGAGTCGACGGAGCCTGCTGTTGCGGGAGGGATGGCGTAGACGCTGCAATCAGAAGCAAAGCGCCAAGTGTTAAGACGGTACGCGGCACGTTCGAGCGTTCGTCTCGTCGACTCTCCGAGAAGGCCCACACAACCGCAATCTTACATGTCTTTCAGGTGGCTGGGGACGCTTTCAGGCCAATCAGCGGACTCCGCTCATCGTTTGCTTCGGCCGACATCGCGGGGACTCGTTCAACGGTTATCCCGAAGCTAGATGCCCCATCATGCAATGAAGCAAAAGCCTTAATACAGTTTGAAACTCACCTCTACGCTGATCTGCACGGCGACAGGACGCCCGTCTTTGGTGGCCGGATCAAAGCGCCACTGCTGGACCGCCTCAATGGCTTTTTGGTCAAGACCCATGCCGATCCCGCGTTGAACACGAATGTCACGCGGTTTCCCGTCGGGGCCGACGATCATCGCGAGAACACAGGTACCTTCAACCTTCGCCTTCCGAGCCTGATCGGTGTATTGCGGGTCGGGCGTTGAAAGCGGACGGGGAGCTAGTACTCCGCCGCCAACACGAAACACACCTCCGCCTATTCCACCGCCATGACCCCGCCTATTCCACCGCCATGACCCTCGCCGACTCCGGGCCCCGCGCCTTTGCCGACGCCTCCGCCCGCTCCGGAGCCGATGCCCCCTCCTGATCCAGTCCCGTTAGTGAAAGCCGCAGTGGGAAGTGCTGGCGCAGCAGGATCACCTAGGTTTGGCATTTTGCTGGCAAGTTGAACAGTGGGTGGCGCCACGACGGTGGGCTCAGCAGTAAGTTTGGGATGTTCGTTGCGAACAACAATAGTCGGTGGCACAATCTGCTGCTCCATGCTGACTTTTGGCAGACGACCTTGGGGCGCCTCGATCTTGGCTCGTTCGCCACCACCACCACCACCGCCTGCTTCCTGTTTGGCCGGCGGCAGCATGTAAACATCTTTGGCAGGAGCAATCAACGTTACATGCTCGAGCGAAGATTTCGATGTTACAACCTCACGGGCAGTAAGAGATAAAACGACGGCCCCAATCACGGCGGCAATGTGTAGCACAACCGAGGCTTTTATGCTGCGTTTGCGCGAATCGACGTAGCCCCACGATCCTCCAGGCACAGGCGCTCGAAACAGAGTTGGAGGCGAGGTCGCTATGACCCGCGTCGTTGCAACTCGTTGAGGTGCCTGAAAAGTGCCAATCGGTACCGTTCGCGGGAACCCGCTATGCACCTTCACCTGCTCCATCGTTTGACCTCGTGGCCTGCACCTCCACTTCAGGTGCACTATGGAGAGTGTAAGGTGGCATCGATCACGAGCGCATCGAGTACACACCGTACTCTGCCCCTTGGCGATTTCGTAGGGGGCGCCCGGTATGAATCAATTTTCCTGTATGAAGTTTCTTGCGCAATTGGGATCAGGAACGTTGTTACCAAACGCCCTTGTCGTTTCCTGTCACACGAAAACTGACAAAGGCTGCGGTTGCAAGCAGAGGAAGCAGGCTGAGTCGCATCATTGCCCCCGGGTTGTGCTTCAAGCCGTTGCCGGCGAATTGTCGAAAAAAAAGATTGGCTGCCTGCGGGACGAGTGGCACTCGAACGAAGCTCTGGCCGAGGTAAGTCTTTTCTGCCGAGAACTGAGCTGCCGTCTGAACACTCTGTGGCAGCGTGATCGCACCGCCCCCATATTTCAGACCGTACTGTTGCACGACGATCAGCAACGTCGCCACCCCCTCCCAAACGGAAGCGGCCTCTGCGATCTCTTGAAGACGCTGGAAATCAAGCACTCCCCTGGTCATCAGGCCGAAGATGTTGACGATGTCCGTCAAGCGTATGTAATAGTGCCGATACATTCGCTGCAGCGTCGCGATAACGATCTTGTCTTCCGGAATGGGCACTGGAAACGAATACCGATCGTAGGTCACCCTTACGAGACGAGACAATACTCCAGCAGCCAGTGCTTTATGTTCGCCCGTCTGACCGAGACATCCGACATGGACTTCAACAAGCTCTGCAAGCCCGAGTATGCGAAAGTTAACTTTGTGGGCGAGCTTGTCACCCCAACTCGGTCTCTGCCTCACTGCATGAAATTCATTTTCGAAGATCTCGCATACCTCGGGCTGTTCCGCGTTGACCAATAAGTCGAGGTCGCTACCCGTGTCGGGCCAGTGATCCAGCGTTTTCATAACCGCGATTCGGTCACCGCGTTGCTCGAACCTGGTGACAATCTCATTGAGGCAGGTGAGGCATGTCCGCACCCGATCCTCTTCTTTCGCGAGCGCTACCTCAATGATTTCTGAAATGGCACGTTCCTGGGTTGTTTTACGTAAATGCGCTTGAAGGACTTCGAGAAGCCGCCGCAGGACCCTCTGTTTTTCGGCTTGGGCCAGCAAATCTTGGAACTGTTCTGGGCTTAGTTTCGAAACGTACTCCAAGTCTCGTGCGAACCAGATGCCTTCAAGAGACGTGCGATCCTGAGGCGCGACCAATAGCGTGCCAAGCGCGTCGAAAATCCTCGAGTTCGACAAATTAGCCGTCATCGGTTTCTAACTCTCAAGAGTGCGGAGTTGACAAAGCACCGCAACGGGCCACGCCATTTTCGATTTCGGTTCCTTCCTCGTAGTCGTTCCAGGTTGCGATCAACAAGAAGGGCATGGGATGCGCCGGGTCATCATTTTTCTCGAATACTCGTAGAGTATCTTCAAGCGTTTTACCGCAGCGCGTGTCGATGTGGCGATTCAGGCTCCAGGACGCCCGGGTATCATCGAATCCCGGCCATATCGTGCCGATCGCGATTTGGTCGGAATGTTTCGCCATCCTCTTGTAGAAAGCTTCAAGGTACTCCTCGCCCCACTCCTTTCCGTCGCCGGACCAACCTTCGGGTCCCGGGTGCACCCAGGCATACTGGCCGTCAAACGCAGTCGCGTACTGTGGAGGTGGTTCATCCTTATATATAAGGACTGGCGAAGCCTCCCAGCGGCTTACCATCTGGCGTACCTGGTTCCAATCCGTGCTGCCTCGTTTTGGGAAAATGAAAATCACAGGCCTGCCCTGATAGAGAAGGTACGCGTCCCGCCCAGGAGCCCCTGGGCCGATATAGCGCTTGTAAGCCATGTCAAATGCGTCAAGCGCATCTTCTGTCGCGTGCCCGTTGTTTTCCTCGGTTTCGTCGTACATCAGCGCGACGTGGAAGTGTTCCTGGCTCGCGATTTGCTGGATGATCGCGTAGCTTCGATCGAGGAAGGGGTGTCGCGAGCCATACCAATCCACGGCGAACGCATAAATCCCCAGATTTTTCGCCTGCCGAATCTGTCTGTGAATTACAGAGGGATCGTTGCTGGTGTAATCGATCCGAATGTGATCGGGATCGCCGAACCAGGGCTGGAAGGCGGCAACGACCTTAGGGCTTTTTTCATTGTGTGCCAGCTCTTGCAGGGACCGATCGCGCGCACGATGATCGCATGACCGCGGGACAGAACTTGCCCACAGCATAGTGCATAAAAGGATCCCTTGGTAGACTCTCATCGCGAAACTCTACGATGAGGTTTCTGGGCCGCAAGGTTGGTCAATCGGTCGGGCCCGCTCAGAATGTCTCATCCCCAACCGACTCCAGCGATCTCACATACCATCGGTCCGCGCCTGGAGTCATGAGCACAAGATACTTTCGCGGAGAGGCGGAAGAATAAATCATCTTCTGACCATCGAAGATCTGTACCTCTACCTGGGCACGATCCTCCAACTGTATCTCGCCTCCGTCGGCCGAATAAAAGACAGCCTTCACTTCATGCCCGCGATCCTCGTAATGAGTCCGAAGGCCACTCTTTCGTTGATCGGAAATGAGATGGGTCAGGCGGGCCTTTGCCTCGCCTGTGAAGTAATCATTGACCAAGTCTGTCCGATTTGTCTCGACACACGCTGCCATGTCCTGCCAGGCTTGCGCGTAATTGTGTGTGACCATCTCGCCGGTGCGTTGTTCGATGGCGCGTGGCGTGATTGACTCCGCATTGAGGATTACCTTGGGTAAGGACGCTGCCCTCACTTCGATAGATGTGTCGCGCAGATGAGCGACCAGAAGGCACGCGCTTGCGAACAAGGTGGACGCTAGGATCAACGGTTTCATGGCCGTCCTCCTACTTCCAATTCGTTTCCCAACGCTACTCCGCAGGCGACCGAGATACGGGCTCGGCCGGTCAGCTCAAATTGCGCCGTCGCTTTCTCCTTCTTGATTGGCGTATCGATCGTACTTCGACCGGCATTGTCAGTCTTTGTGAATGACACGATCGTTCCGTCGGGCAGAGGATTTCCCGCACAGTCACGGATGGCAGAGGTTTCAAGCTTCACGTAGCGTCCCGCGGGGACGGCCGTCATTCGCAGGCCGCAAGCGTCGGATGCGACCTGCTGGATGACGCGTGGCTCGGCTGTTTCGCCCATCGCGGCGATGATCTGAAGGCGCCCTTGTTTCGCGGTTGACCCCATTTCGAACCAAGTGATTCCGCGAGTTGTCTGGCCGGTACGGGTCATCGTGGGCCCATCCGGTAAAGAAACGTGAAAGTCGACCTTCGCCGACTTCAGTACGGTGTTGTGAAAGCGGTCGAATACGAATGTTGTTGCGTTGATGGCATTCCCGCTCGAAACGGGCACTCTTGATGGGTGAAGCAAGAAGCTGAGCCGCGCAGGCGCCGACGGCAACACCTGAAACGTCGTGTTCGCGCAAGGAGATCCACATGCGATTGCCTGGTACAAACCCGAAACTGCCACGTCGTTCCCGGAAATCGTGATCTCCTGGCCCAGTTGAATCGTTCGCTTGAGCGCCCGATTCGGTCCTACCAGATAGAACGTCGCAGACCCATGCCCGGTAGTTGCGATAGCGAAACCCGCGCCAGCTATGACTTTTGATGGCGCGCGAAGCTCGACCTCCTGTGCCCTCATCGAGAGCGCGAAGCCCCCGATCATCAAACACCATATGAGAAGAATTCTGCGCATAGGCCTAGACACTCGGCGCTGCGTAATGATTCACGACGACGTGATAGCTATGAACTCGCGTAGCAACGTCGGGAGGGATGTCGAGCGCAAACGGAACTGGGCCCTGTGGCATCAAAGCCTGGTCGACGTATCCGTCGGACACCCAGATCACCTTCCCACTCGAGTCATAAAACGCCCCAAGCACCTGCGCGATGTTCACGACTTGCCCGCTCTGGTTCAGCAGGGAACCCTTCAAAATCGAACGTCCCAGCGCATCCTTGATGATGTTTTGATTCTCGATGGCGACCACCGGATCTGCGCTCGCGGGCACAAGCAATGGCCGCGCATCCATGCGGACGCTTTTAACGTCTTGCAATCGGTATCCCGGAAAGTCGATGCGGTAAGGCGAGACCTGCTTCGGCAACAGGCTGTGCGCGATTGCGTCGAACGTGTCCTGCTGCGCCAATTGCGAACCGTCTGCCTTCAGCAAAGTGGCACTGACATTTAGATAAGCCGGAACCGTATCCTCGTTTTCGACTTCGCCCAGGATCACAATACCCGTGGGACGTTCCACTGCATTCATCGAGATGATGCGGACCTGCGGAGTGTCGACCGAACCCGCTCCCCAATCGTCGGACCTACGTCCGATGACGTCCCAGCGGAGGTAGTTCACGGGCAACACTTGCAGCGGAACATTGGCGAAGTTCGGTTTCGGCCAAACAACTCGCCCGACGCTTCCATCCTGCACGACGGAGAGATCCCGGACCTCATCGAGCGAACCAACAGCGCTCGACCAATTCATCCTCACGCGTATCGTTGCATGGCTCGCTTCAACGTGAACGGGCCAGATTTCGTAGGTCTGAAGAGAGGAGTATGTACGGAGGCTGCCATCGCTTCCCGCAACTTCGCGAACGAAGTCCGCTTGCTGCAAGTCATTGGCGTGATCCAGCAGAGCATACGCGTGATCCCAATTGTGAGCCTGAATATCAGCCATCAGCGCATGAACAGCCTCTTCCGGAGTCGCGGCAGACCGCTCTGCGCGAAGTTTCATGCCCCCAGCCTGTACCCAACCCGCTGCCAGCAGGACCGCTGTTGCGATGATGAGGGCTAGAGCGAAGATCGTCTTCACGACTGCACCTCATTCGCATACACGTGTTCATCCGCGTAGGAGGGCATAGTCACCAACTCCCCGCGCATACGGGCAGTTTCGGGAAGCAACAATGCAAAGAGAATCGCCAGGATGCTGCTGCCGATCGGGAGAATGCCCCAAAGCAGGCCTTCCCATGGAGCTGGCACCGTGTCGGAAACGATCTTTTTAGCGGGGGGAGCGTCGTCTTTCACCCAAGCTGTAATTGCACCGGAATCGTACGTTTCCACTTGCCGCCACCCGGAAAACACGAGCAGGGGATTGTAGTAAGGGTCGTGCACAAAAATGAACTTCAAGCCATAGCGATTGGCATGCAACAGCATCTCGCGCAGTGAGTCCATACCGGCCGTGCCGAAAAACTTTGCACTGGTCAGCTGGGCTGATCCGAAGCGAGTCATTTCCGGCAACAAGCGAGCAGAGTTGTATTCTCCGTCGACGCTGTTGGCGTTCGCGTACGTCGAGACTTTCGAGAGCGCATTGCCAAACCCGAGGGTGAGATATCGATATTGATCGTGGCCATCCCGGTTGAGGAAGTTAATGACCGCATCGACATTCAGGGAGCTGGTCGTGCGGAATGGGCTCCAAGTTAACCAGCCGAGGGTGAGTGAAAGCGTAAGAACGGCAGCTGTAGCCACTGCGAACGCGCCCGCCGCTCGGAATCGCTCCAGGATATCTTCCACGAGCAACCCGACGATCGGGAGCGCCAGCAGTGTCGCCCATAGCGTGAATCGCTCGAAGGTCAGAATCTCGAAAGCGCGACCAAAAATCAGCTTCGGTATGGGTGTGGTCCCACCCAAAGCGAGGATAAAAGCCACCCAAAACGCGAGGAGGAGTACACGGAGCCTCGGGACCGATGCCCCGCGAAAGATGATAAAAGGCAGAGCCAGGATCATCGCTCCATAGGGGATCACGAAGTAATTCACTCCATAGATCCAATGGACCAGGTAGTTCGCGCGGCTGGCGTGGGGAATCGGCATCTGCTCGATCGGGTGCCGGATAATCGCTATCCAGTAAGGAAGGAGGACTACGCCGACCCCGACAACGGTGAGGATCACGAAGCCGGCCGCGCGTGCCACGACTGCGGAGCCGCTGCGTCCTTCCGCACGCGCGTCTGTCCATGCAAGCCACAGCACCGGAGCCGCGAACAGAACCGACCCGAAAAGCAGCGTAACGTGGTGAGCCGAGGCGGCGGCCAAGGCCAGGACGATGCCTTTCAGGAAAGCTCTGCCCGAACCGAGACGCGACCATTCGTAGAAGTAGGGAAGAGCCAGCAGATACAACGGCGCCGACATCGTGGTCGGCAGTTGGCCTGCTGAATAAACTAGAAAGGAGACAGTACCCGCAAATACCGAAAGCAACGCCGCCAGGCTGGCCGCTCGCTCATCCACCCATAACCGCGCGAACCGCCACGTGCCTACGGCGAGCAAGATGATGGCCACCAGTTGGACGAGCATAAAGGCTTCGGTAAGGCCGACAAGATGCGAAAGTAGAGCGATCCACTGGTGCGTCAGCGGGGGGTAAGTAGTCTGGGAGAATCCGGCAAACCACTTCTCGTTCCAGGGATTGAACCAGTGCTGCGCATAGTGCGAAGCGAAAAACATGTGCAGGTTCGCGTCATAGGAGGTGGATGCGGGAAGTTCCATCAAGAGCAAGGGCCCATGAATGACCACTGCAACCAGGACGATCAAAGCGAGCGGAATCGGTTGCCGCAGATAGCTGCTACCTGAAGTCAATGCCTAGGGCTCCTCAAAATACGTTCCTCTGAAGCATTCCTTGGATTCCGGGGAGTACGGTAAAGGTTGGATCAAAAGTCGGGTCCGCGACCTGCCTCGGTCCAACCGCTCAGCGATATCGAAGCATCTGAAGGTCGCTGGACTACATGCTTCACGGGAGCGACTTGCGAGCTTTGTCCGAATCTCAGAAAAGCCCGAAAAGGCGAGTGTGCCTCTTGATGGCGGTGGTCGTAGGGGCCTGGGTCACCCTTTCGGGTCAGACATTCGAAGTTGGACCCCAAAGTAACAGCCCCTCGCACAACCAACCCAGCCCCTCGCACAACCAACCGGGGCAAAAGGCAAATCGGCGCCCGCAGTCCGCGGAGTCGGGCATGGGCTGGGGGACGAGCATCGAAGTTGCCCGCGAGGCGCGAGCTGCCCGCGAGGCGCTACAGAAGAATGACTATCGTGCAGCGACTTCGTATGCGTCGAGAGCTGCACGCTCTGCGCCGCAAAACGCTGACCTGTGGTTCTTATTCGGATACGCCGCGCGCATGTCGGGGGACTACTCCAGCTCCGTCGACGCGTACAAGCAAGGATTGCAAGGGCGTCCCTCCTCGATCGAGGGCCTGTCCGGGCTCGCCCAGACCTACGCGAAGATGGGGCGAAATCAGGAAGCCCAGGAAACATTGAAGGCGGTCATTGCCGCCAATCCGAAAAACGACGCCGACTTGCGCTTGGCCGGAGAACTGGCGCTGACCTCGGATCCGAAACTCGCCTTGACCTATTTGGAGCGAGCGGAGTCCATCCACCCTTCGGCTCGAAACGAGCTGCTGATGGCGCGTGCTTACGAGCGCACTGGTGACAAAGCTAGAGCCAAAGACCTGTTGGAACGCGCTCGCAAAACGGCGCCGCGGGATCCCGATGTTGCACGGGCGGTAGCATCCTATTATCGAGACTCAGGGCAATATGACCAGGCTATCGACACTTTAAAGTCGGTTCCTTCTAATGCCCCGTCGTATCTGGCTGAATTGGGCTACACCTACGAGCTAGCCGGCAAGAGAAACGAGGCCGCCGAGACACTCGTCAGAGCGGCGGATCTGGCTCCAAAACAGATCGATCTGCAGTTAAGCGCAGCACAAGCGTTGGTCAATGCGAAGCATTACGATCGCGCCGAGACACTGTTAAAGAGAGTTGAGTCAGCTGATCCAAACCAATATCGCATGCACGCGATTCGTGGAGCGATTAGTCATGCTCAGCACGACGACAAATCTGCGATTCACGAATACGAACTGGCGGTTGCGTCACTTCCTGCATCCGTGCCGGAAGGAGTGCTCTACCCAATCGCGTTGAGGCTTGACCTGGCACAACTGGACAGAGATGCAGGCAACACCGACAAATCGGTACGTGAAGCTGAGGAAGCGCGGGCGCTGCTGGAAAAGCTCGATGTTGGAGGCCCGGAGCGCCCGGAATTTCTTCGGCTGAAGGCTGCCAGTGAAGTGGATGCTGGCGATTACACACAAGCCGAGAAGGACCTGCACGAGGCTCTGGAACTCCAACCAGGCAACGTCAATCTCTTGCTAAACCAGGCCAACCTTTTCCGCAAAACGAAGCGGCCGGACGACGCCGCGAAAGTCTATCAACACGTTTTGTCGATCGATCCATCGAATGGTTCTGCGCTCGAGTCGCTTGGATATCTGTCACGCGAAACCGGGAACTCAGAAGCCGCCAGGAAATATTTCGAGCGATTGGCTCAGATTGATCCGAAAGACTTCGTTGCTTATTTGGCGATGGGGGATCTGTTTGCTGAGACCCGGCAATTTCCGCAGGCGCAAGCGAATTACGAGAAAGCGTACCGTCTTGTTCAAGACAACCCCGTGATCATCGCCCGCGGCATGAATGCGGCGCTGGAAGCTCATGAAGCACCAAAAGCCAAACAGTGGTTTGATCGAGCCACGGACTCCGAACGTTTGAATCCCGAGGTTATGCGGGAACAAGAGCGATACCTGACAATCACTGGGAATTACCAGGACTCTGCGAGGCTTGGCTATCAAGTGATCGAGAAGCTACCGCGTGATCCCGAGGCGCCTGTCTATTTGGGTTATGATCTCCTGTTCATGAACCGGTTTTCGGACGCAATGGCGATTGTGCAACGATTTGAGCCGTCGCTTCCAAAGGATAAGGACCTTCCTCTCATCGCTGGGTACGTCTACGCCCACGACCATCAATATTCGGAGGCTGTGAATGCATTCACGAGAGCGTTGGAGCGAGATCCTGAAATGTCTACCGGGTACATGAACCGTGGATACGTGCTGAATGACATGCGTCAGGCGTCGAGGGCAGAGCAAGACTTTCACAAAGCGCTCGAATTGAGACCAGATTACGGCGAAGCTCACTTGGGACTTGCGTATTCGCTGCTTCAACTTCGGCGTCCACAGTCGGCCCTCAAGGAGGCAGACGCCGCTGAGAAGACTCTCGGAGAATCGGGCAGTTTGCATCTCGCTCGCGCTGAGGCGTACCGCCAGAGGTCTATGTTCGCGAAAGCGGAGGGGGAGTATCAAAAAGCCATCAAGTTGCAGCCAAGTGAAGAGGGTATCTACCTTGCCCTCGCCGATACACAATACCGACAGCGCGAATACCAAGCATCGGCAGATACGCTGAATCAGGCCCTTAGTCTCGCCCCTGACGATTCGATGGTGAATGCACAACTGGCGCAGTCCTATGCAAAGCTTGGACGAAATGCGGACGCAACCAGCGCCATCGCCCGCGCCGAGCGTACAGGCGGGAGCGACTACCGCACTCTGTTGGCTACGGCCGGTGCGCTGATGGTCATGGGAGAACGCGATCAAGCAATGCAGCGGTACGGCCGAGCCCTCGACCTCTCGAATGCAGATCGATTGCACGTACGGTTGGCATTAGCCCGTTTCTTCGCGCAACAACATAAGAGTGTGGATGCACAACAGCAAGTCGCCCTCGCATTTGCGGAGGCGAGGGTATCTCAGCCGGACGTTGTTACTCCCGAAGACTATCTGGATGCGGCAGACATCATGTTATCGGTCAATCAATTCAGTCTTGCGCAACGCCTTTTTACTCGGGCGCAAGCGCTCGGGGCTGACGATCTTGCAGTGAGTACAGGGATGGCCAATGCCTCTCTTGCACTGGGTGAAACGCGCAACGCAGAAGCCGTCCTTACCAGTCTGCAGGATCCGGACTTGACCGAAGAGCAACAGAGCTACGCATATCTCGTTGCTCTCGGCAACGTCTACCGGCAGGAAGGGGACGAATATCGCGCGCTTTCTGCTTTTGCACGGGCGAACACCCTAGAGACCGACGATCCGGCCGCCAGAAATGCGGAGTTCGAATTGGCCGAGGAGGAAGGCAGGCAGGTCAACGGGAATATTGGAATCGGATCACATTTCCATGTGGCGCCGATATTCGAGGATGAAAACATCTATCAGTTGGATGCCCGTCTACGGTTCTTCCAAAATGGCGGGATACTCCTGCCACCTCCGCGCCACTCGGTGGAGACTTTTGCAGACGCTCGCTACTCTTTGCACTTTGGATCGTTCCCGGTGGTCAGCGGATTCGTCGGCGAGAGAAATGCATACGGAACGATTTCGATTCCGAGCCAGCTTCTGATCGAGAAACGAAATACTCTCGACACGATTTTCAACTTCGGGGTCAACCCGACCTTGCGTCTCGGGAATATTCGATTCACCTTAACGCCTGGTCTGCAGTTCACACTGCGTCGCGACACTCTCGATCCATTCGACATGAATCAGAATCTGTTTCGTCAGTTCCTCTATGTGGCGAGCAGTCCTATCGGGAATTGGCTGTCCTTCTCAGGAGACGTGATCCGCGAAGCCGGCCCATTTACTCAGCAGAATCTGCACTCTCGAGATTTTTCGGGAGAGATCAACTTTCGCGTGGGGCGGCCTTGGGGTAAGACCGCGTTCCTGACTGGATACAATGCTCGCGATCTTCTTTTCGGCCCGTCGGTTCACGAGTACTACACCACCAGCACTTACGCCGGCGTCGAACGAAGATTCGGAAACAACGTTACTGTTTCTGCCGCAGGAGAATACCTGCGCGCCTGGCGAGTGGAAGGGCAACAGTTTGCCATTGCGCAAACCCTCAGGCCCAGGGGCGGCGTCGATGCAAGAATCAATCAGCACTGGTCGGTGAGTGCGAGCGGGGCCTGGTCGAGGGGCGAGGCCTTCCATTCCTACGATAGCGTTGATGCGGGATTTCTCGTTTCGTATGTCCGTGAAACGCGGGCGGTCAGAAGAGATGGTGTGGAGAGCGCATCGGTCTCCTACCCGATGCGATTTTCGTTCGGCGTTCAGCAGCAAACCTTTTACGACTTTCCTGGACACCCCCATATGTCGGTCGTACCGGTTGTTAAGTTCACTCTGTTCTAGGGAAAAATGCAGCATAGCTTGCCCGCCTCCCATCTATTTGCATCGAAGGTTTTATCGCAGTGGAACTCTTGACATGTATGGACCTGGAACGCGCAGCGACGGCGGAGGCGGTTGGCACGGTCGAGGAGAGGTTGCACTCTGAGGATGCGGCGCGGGTCGTCCTGCGAACCCGGATGTTGCGCGGCAGTGCAATTCTGCTGGGCAGTACCGGACTTGTTAGCGCGACCAACCTTCTCTACAACATCGCGATTGCACGAGGCTTGGGACCTGCGGGCTTCGGGCATGCCACTGCGATCTACACGTTGCTCATGCTGTTATCGGCGGTTACCTTGGCCTTCCAGTTGGTTTGTTCAAAATTGGTGGCTAAAACGGCCGATCTCGCGGGCAAGGTGGCGATTTATCGAGATCTTCTCCGGCGCTCGTGGGTGACAGGCTTGGCGGTCGGAGCGATCATTGTTGTTGGCAGTTCCGCGATCACGCAATACCTGAATCTTCCCGCGGCCCGCGACGTCGTCTTGCTAGGCTGCGGCACAGCCATTTACGTGCCTCTCGGCACTCGGCGCGGTATGTTGCAAGGGATTTACGATTTCCCGCGCCTGGCAGTGAATTTCATCCTTGAAGCGCTCATCAAGATCGGCGGCGCCCTGATTTTCCTGCACTACGGGTTCGGCGTCACCGGTGTCATCGGTGCGGTCGTAATGTCCATTGCGATTGCGTACGTAACGGCGGCTCCGAGTGTAGACCTAGCCACCGAAGATCGTACACAAATTAAGGCGTCTTTTCGCGAAGGCATGCAGGCGACCGTATTCTTCTGCGGGCAGGTCATCATCAGCAACATGGATATCTTGCTGGTGAAGCACTATTTCGATCCGGCAGTGGCCGGCCTGTACGCAGTGGTGGCGCTGGTCGGCCGGGTGGTGTACATGTTCTCGTGGTCGGTGATCAGCAGCATGTTTCCGGTTTCGGCTGCCACATCCCATCAAAAGACAAGTCGCACCGTCTTAAAAAGCGCTCTAGGGCTTGTGACGGTGATGACCTCATTGTTCACGCTGGCCGCTTGGGTGGCCCCGACAGTACTTTGGAAGGCCGTTCTTGGTAAGACTTTCCTTGGTGCGATTCACGCGTCGTTCCCATCGCTGCTGGCGTCCTACAGTGCAATGACCAGCATTTACTCCGTCGCGGTCGTCCTGCTGACTTACGAAATGTCAAGACGGATCGCAAACGCAACCTGGATTCAACTCGCTTTCAGCGGCCTCCTCCCAGCGGGGATTGTGCTTTTTCATCAGTCTTTGCAGCAGGTAATTCTGGTGCAGCTTCTGCTGATGTTTGGTCTACTGCTGGCTGTGAGCGTGCCTCTTTGGCCGCAATTGTTCCCCCCGGAGGAACGAACGGACGGAGGAGTCCCTCCAACGGGGTTCTTGAAGATACGTCGCGTGGCCGAAGCCGAGGTAATTGCGGAATTTCTGAAGGCCGAGTTTTACCAGCCAGAATTCGATCCGTATCGCGACAGGTTTGGGGAAGTAGTTGCCGACGGTGATTTATCAAGCGAACGCAAGAATGCGATTCGCAAGACGCTGCTATTTCGTCGGCGCGGGAAACTGTGGCGCGAATTACCGCGCGACACCGAATGGTGGGAAATCGAGCTGCGGGAATCGGATCTGCCGCGGGTACGTGCTTTTCCTCGCAAGCAGTGGGCGAAGTTCGCTGAGGGCGACTTCTACCTGACGCGGATGGTTGCGCGAATTCAAGCGATTGTGGAGTCCAAGGATCAAAGCTGGTTTTCAGAGAAGATGCGCTCCGTGGCCGCAGACTTGCGCGGCAAAGGGGTACCGAAATCAGTGCTCTTGATTGGGGTAGACGAGAGTAGTCCGCTCACAATCATAGAGGGTAACCATCGAATGGCGGCCGCCATGCTCGTTTCCCCACAATTCGTGAATCAGCAGTTCCGGTTTTATTGTGGACTCTCCCCCAAGATGACCAGATGCTGCTGGTATCGGACGGATGTGCGCAGCCTCGCCCACTATGCCGCAAATATTCTTCGCTACATGTTTCACGACGTCGACTATTTTGTGCAGAAGAGTCTTCACAACGAAATGCCGAATTTGTAGCGGGAAGGTGGCCTTTTTAGGGCAACGTTCCTAGGGGTGAGGAGCTGGTATCGGTTCGACGCTCTCTGCCTGATACTTTGAACCATCGAATCGCGCACGAACGGTGACGTCGGTGCTCTCTTTGAGTTGATTGCGCGCAGCCGACGGAATGGAATCCAAACCAACGTCGAATGTGTTTTGTGACTCTGGTTCAACGAGCGTCATATATCCGTTCCGCAGGTCGATTGAGAGAATCCTGCCTGAGAACGTGAAGGTGCCTCCCGGTTGAGCAAGAACGTCGATCTTCTCGGCCAGGTTGGCGCCTTCCAATCCGGATTTGAATAGTACTTTCACAAGAGCGCCGCTCCGCAATTCTCCGACCGGCACCGTTTGTCCATTCGACCGGATGTCTGTGTTTCCCGTTATCTGAACGTTGAAGCCGTGGGAAGAGATCGCGTCTCGAACTCTCAATATCCTTTTGTCAGCCTCGTAAGCGGTGACCTGGCCCTGGGTTTCGCCCAATGGAGCACTCGTCGGGACTCGTATGGCCTTCGCAAAGACTTGTCCGTCATTGAGGATGGTGTCCGCATAAACCCGCATTCCCGCTCGGATGTCACGCATCGAGGCCGGCGTTTCCCCTTGTCTCACGCACGTACGCACATCGAAATTGACCGTCATATCGCGCCCACCGAACACACGCAAAGTCATTCTGTCTCGAACTGGGTCCAGTCGAGTGACGATTCCACCGATCAGTGAGACTTGGGTCTTGGGCAGCGGGGGAAGGTCCAATGCTGCGTCTGGGTTGGCGGATGTGGGTAACGGATCGCATGGGCGGCCGGGACGGGAGACGGTTTGTGCATCAGCTCCGACCATGAAGCTGCCTAGGCACACCACGATCCACGAAACACGACAGGGACGCATCCGCCAATCAGATGAAAGAGATATGGGGAAGGGTTGGTCGAAAAGATTGGGCAAACAGCAAGCCGCCACAATGCATCAAAGGTCCGGGTTAAGTTAAGTTCCAGACTAACTATGAGAAGTCGAGTGAAGCCAGGAATAGTGCGACTTGCACTCGTGGTACTGCTGGGCGGATTGGCGTTTGGCCAGCACGGGGATTTCCACGTGCCACTTCCCCGGAAAAGCCCCGAGACGCCTGTGCAGCAACTGAATCGTGAGGGCGTGAAGGAGCTAAAACGCGGACATGTCAACAAAGCAAAAGAACGATTCGTGAAGGCTTATCTTCTCGATCCAGACGACCCGTTCACTCTCAACAACCTTGGATACATATCGGAGCTCGAGGGGGACGCCGATCGAGCTCTGAAGTATTACCAACTCGCTGCCACGACGCCGACGGATGCGGTCATCGATGAGGCAAGCATGGCGGGACTTAAGGGTCAGCCGGTGAGTTCGGCGCTTCAATCCTCGGAGATTTCTGCTTATCAGCGGAATCGTGCGAATTTCCAGGCCATGGCTCTACTCGAGAAGGGACGGATCTTCGAGGCGGAAATGATCCTGAAGAGAGCGATCCAGTCGGACCCAAAGAATCCTTTTCTCCTCGACAGCCTGGGATACGTGATGGAGTCCGAAGGAGATTTACAGGGGGCCGTCCAGTACTACACGGAAGCGGCAGATCTTCATTCCGACGAGCGGGTGGTGTTGACTCCTCGTCGACGCTGGCGCGGGAAACCTATCAGCGAGATTGCAGAAAGCAATGCTGCCCTGGTGAGGGAAGCGATCTCCAAGGGTGAAGATACTGGATCTCAGGTCGCGCGACTCAATCTGCGTGGCGTGGCGGCACTCAACCACAACGACACAACGGATGCGCAGAAATACTTTTCCGATGCCTACAGACTCGATCCCTCGAATGCTTTCACACTTAACAACATTGGGTACATCGCCGAGCTTGTCGGCGATCGCGAGACTGCGGAGATGTATTACGACGCGGCGCGCACGGCGGTCGAGTCGAATGAAAAAGTCACATATGCGACCCGGCCGGATGCGGAGGGTCGACGGATGATGAACCTGGCCGGAGCGAACGAAGATGACGTAGACGCCAGCCTCAAGGCGATCCAGGCGAGGAAGCGTGGTGATCGACACCCGATTCAGTTGATGCTGCGAAACGGAAGCATCGCCCCTGTGGCAACCCGGCCGCCGCAGCAAGAACAGCAGCCGGGCGAGGTGCCTACGCCCCCGCTCCCGCCACCCCAGCTGCCGTATAGAGACACACCGCCCCACCAGCAGCCCTCATCCGGATCTCAGCCTCTCCCCAGCGATCAGTCGCCGCCCCCTCCCCCGACTGACCAATGAGTACCGCGATCGATCGGCGAATGCAGTGTTTTTCGTGTGTGTGTTGTAGTGGCAACTGATCGGAGGACGCGTTTCGTTATGAATCGTCTGCTCGTACGATGGATTTTGCTAGGTTCTTGTTTCTTTTCCCTGACCGTTCTGCTTGGATGCCAGGGCCTTGTAAAGAGCACTACACCGACACCAACACCCACTCCCACACCTACGGGAACCCTGCAAACGTCGGTGAACCACATCATTTTCCTGGCGCAGGAGAATCGTTCTTTTGATCACTATTTCGGCGCGATGCGGCAGTATTGGGCTGACTACGGATATTCCGATCAACAATTCGACGGCTTGCCTCAGTTTCCGACCAGTGCCGGCGGAACGCCGCCGTCGAATCCCGGATGTGACCCCGCATTCACGTTTCCTCCGAGCGACTGCACCGAAGATGCTCAGAGTCCGCCTGTGACTTCGTATCACCTGACGACGCAATGTGTCGAAAATCCAAGCCCTTCATGGAACGAGTCGCACGTAGATTTCAATCTCACCAATCCTGTTTCCGGAACCGCGACGCTGGACGGATTCGTATTCACCGCTGCACACGACTCACGGAACATTCAGCCACCGTTTCACGACGTTACTGGTCAGCGGGTGATGGGCTATTACGACGGCAGCGATCTGAACTATTACTACTTCATGGCATCAAATTTCGCCACTTCGGATCGATGGTTTTCGCCGGTCATGACACGCACGCCCCCCAACCGGATGTATCTCATAGCGGGTACATCCCAGGGACATGCGTATGAACTTGGTCCGACAAGCACTCTGCTGACGGCCCCTCTCATTTTCCAGGAGTTGCAGCAGGCAGGGGTTACGTGGAAGATCTATGTTCATCCGGGCCCGAATGGGTGCAGTACGCCAGCCTGCTTGTATCAGCTGAGCTACATTCAGAACTTCACGTATGGTCAGACGATTCTCAGCCAATTCCCGCAGAACATCGTCCCTGACACTCAATTCATCACCGACGCGCAGGGTGGATCTCTCCCGCAGGTCAGTTACATCGAGCCTGCATCGGATGTGGGCTTGGACGAGCATCCAGCCGATTACGACGCCACTCCTCCCTGCTGCAGTGTTCAAGCTGGGGCGAATTACGCATCTTCCTTAATCGGCGCGATGATGAATGGGCCATCATGGAAGGACTCCGTGTTCATCCTCACTTTCGACGAATTTGGCGGATTTTACGACCACGTCCCGCCCCAACCCGCTGTCAGTCCAGACGGAATTCCACCCTCAGATCTTCTCCCCGGAGATGTGTGCACCAAATCGTCAGGTCCTACTTGTGACTTCGTTTACACAGGCTATCGTCTTCCGCTGATCGTGGTGTCACCTTTTACGAAAAAGCACTACGTATCCCACACGGTTGCGGATAATACGGCGATTCTCAAGCTTATTGAGACCCGTTTCAATGTGCCGGCGCTCACCAAGCGAGATGCCGCGCAGATGGATATGACCGAATTCTTCGATTTCACGAATCCACCGTGGACAACTCCGCCGCAGGCACCGACCCAGAACACGTCTGGACCGTGCTACCTGGATCATCTACCGTGACGAGAGCATTTCCGAGAAGTACACGCCAGACCTCTGCCCCTCTTGGGGCGAGGACAGGCTTTCGGTTAGGACGCTAGCGTCGCAAAGCCTCGAAGCGGCCATGAAAAGTTCTGTCGGGAAAAAACGGCTGCCAGTTCAGCTATTTCGATTGTCGCCGTTAATCGGCCGCCAGGAGTTAAGCTTTTTCCCAAGCTGGCGGGCCGTCCAGCTTCGGCTTGGAGCCCAGCGACGAGAACGGCGTAACTTGGAGAACGCCTTGAGCATTGTGAGGCGTTGTTGCATATCGAAGGTCCTGATGTACTCACGAATAATCTGAGGCATGCTCATCTGCAGGGCAGCGCTGAAATTCTGGTGTGCCATCTCTTCGAGACGCTCAGGTGTGTGTAGCAAGAACAGTAGTTGCCGAGACAGTGAGTCCACATCATTCGGAGTGAAGAACTCCATCGAGACTTGCTCTTGCTCGGCAAGCTCAACAAAGTCAGTGATCTTTGGAGCGAGGATCGGTAAGCCATACTGGCATGCGAGGTGTGCGACTCCGCTTGACCCTGCAGAAGAAGTGTAGGGCAAGACTGTAAGGCTGGACGTGCGGAACAATTCCGGCAGTGTCTCCTCCGGAACGTAACCCATAAAACGTATCGCAGGATTCTCCTTTACCTGTTCCGCAATACTTTGAACGTACCCGTGCACCTTGGGATGGTCACCGCCGGCGATGATCAATTCTGCCATCGGGAAATCGCGCATAATTCTTGTGAACGCCGCCACTAGCAATTCCAGGCGCTTGTAGGTACCCCACTTGCCGAACGCAAGCACACGGTGGATAGGATCTCCGCGACGAGCGAAGTCCGGCGGTTCCGGGCGGCTTGCGAAGATGCCGTGATGCCGAACACTCACGGCGCCCCGCTTATACTTATCTCTCAATGTTTTATGGTATGCAGGAAGAAGGACCGATACAGAATTAGCCGATAGCAGAAGGTGCGTTGCCACGTGTCCGGCGACACTGTACAAGCCAGGCGACTTCACCCTTGCATCGGAGAGATCCACCGTCTCGAACAATTGGTGCAACGTCACGTGCGTGTAGCAGGAAAAGAGCCGCGTTAAGACCGGACTCGTCAGTCCAAAGAAGGCGGGTAGGGGCTTGCCACCGAAGCTGGCGAAGCCGAGGTTATACCACACGACATCAGGCTTCAGGCGTTGGATCGCGCGGACCAGCGAAACAGGATTTCCAAGCTGATTGAATCCCCAGCAGCGCACAACCGAAAACTGGTGCAACTCCGGGAGAGGCTCTGTTAGAGTGTCGCCCAGCACGGTGAGATCGATGCCCGGCTGTTGCCGCAGTTCCTCGGCGATGTGGAATCCGTATTCATTTAGGGCCTGACGACTCGGTGGAAATGCAGTGACCAGCGCAATCTTCATTATTGTGGGCTCGGTCTGAGAAAGAGATCCCTCGACAGTTTTCCAAGCAGGTGCAGATAGTGAAATGCGACTCCTAGATTGGCTTTGCTCTTTCCTGCGTAACGGCGTCCGAAATGAATTGGAATCTCCCGAGCCGATCGAATGCGGCCCCGGACCAAGATCTCCAGAAGCAGCTTGAAACCTTTCGATTCGAACTCGATTCCATCGACCGACTCCCGCCGCACGACGAAGAATCCTGACATTGGGTCCTTAATGCGTACGCCTTTGCGCTGCAAAGGAAGGGTAGCCCAGGTGCTGGCGCGAGAGATGGCGACGCGTAGGGGATTCCAATCGGCGACACCGTCCTTGGTGACATATCTGCTGCCGATTGCGATGTCATTGCCCTCATCGATCGATTCGAGGAGCAGTGGCAGGATGTCAGGTGGGTGCTGCAGATCGGCGTCGATCACGCCCAGCACTTCCCCGGATGAATGATTCCAGCCGTGCAAAACTGCCCCCGCCAACCCGCGTTCTTCCCGGCGGCAAAGCAGACTCACACGGGGATCGAGTTCTGCATATCGCTGAACAATGTCCGGTGTTCCATCCTCGCTGCCATCGTCGACCACGACGATTTCGTAGGGGCGGTTTAGTGGGTCGAGCACTCGCTGTACTTCTTTTAAGAGTCTCTCGATATTTCCTGCTTCATTGAGGGTCGGTACGGCCAGCACAAACTTCTCACCACAACTTGTCGACATCCAGGCATCTCCAACATCCAAAGTGACGCTGTGATGAATCGCCATCTGTTGGAAGTTGCCTGCATTTAATTACTAAGTATTTTGTTCTCCTCCATCTACGGGAAAGTACGGAGTCGGATTGCACTCCGCATCATCCTGATTTTTTGACTGTCGTTGAGATGCAAGCAAGCTCTCGAGAATTCTGTGCTGAACGTCTTCCACAGTTCCATTGGGGATAACCATCAATTGAGGAACGAAGTCGCGCAATCTAAGAAACGCACGTCGATATTCGTGCATGAATTCGAGTGGGTACTCAGGCTTGCGACGGAATGCTTCGTCCGGTGAGGCATCAAGAATGAATGCGAGATACGGCGTGGGCGCAAGGGCAATCAAGGCACGGTTATAGAGGCGTGTGTACCAATGACGCGGTGCGATCTGCACGAGAAGGTCGTACACGTATCGGTCGAAGATAATGAAGTCCACGCTGGTCGCGCGTAGTTTTCTGACCACGAGTCGCAACCGAAGAGTATCGAGCAAATAAAACATCGCGCGAATCAGCGTCAGATACCAAGCGCGAACATTCTTGTCGTTTCTTAACGAGATGGGTTGAGATGGATCAGGAGCCGTCGAGATGACGCGGGCACTGACGTCAGTTCTTAATTGAGGAAAAACAGCAACGTCCTCCCAGAACGCGGCGCGGGCGATTCGATACCCTTTCTTCTGCAGATGCCATGCCGCAAATTCGATTTGCGTGGTTTTCCCCGCGCCGTCGATTCCTGAAAAAGTAACTACCTGAGCAGCTTCTGTCATTCCCCAGACTCTGTTGTCCGTTCGGGTCCCACTTGTTTAGGGCGCGCCAGGTGGCCGCGCTGGACTACTCTTCGACAAAGCAATGACTGAACCGACAGCTACGGCGGCCCCGGCTATTAATCCCGCCTTAATCAGGAGAGATCGCCTTTGCTTTTGTTTGGTCGGGGCAATCGCCGCTCCTATCGGGCGAGAAGCAGGGGCGCCTCTCACTGTGGGTGCCTTTGCGCCAGCTGCGCCCGAGGGCACCGGGTTCGGATTTTGTTGTTGTGCGGACTGCTGTTGGCTTTGCTGAGCTGACGCAGCAGGCGCTGGAGCATCCGGTAATTCACCGCTGACCGAAGTAATCGCAGAATTGTTGTTGGTCGAATTCGAAGTAGCCGGTTGCGTGTTGTGTTCATCCACAACTCTCGATGGACCATTCGGATCCTTATCGCCCTGCTGGAACGGCTCTGCAAAGACCAAAGTCGTCGCCGATAAGACGAAAACCAGCGATCGGCGCCAAACACGACGAATCGCAGTGTTCATCGACGTTACACCTCCATGGACGGAACTCGAACAAGTTATGCGGCCAAATGTCGGCCATCGTTTAGATCCTCGGAGCCGAAACGCGAAGCGTCGATGCCCACAGCTTCCGAGATCGAAGGAAAGACATTTACAACCGACGTCAATTGCGTCAATTCAAGGATTACGGCAGCTTCCGGAGATGCCCCGGCCACCGATACGCGACCTTCCGACTTTTCCATCTGTTCTGCGCAACTGAGCAAAAGGTCGAGCACTTCCGAAGTGAGTTTGCGCGATGGAAGATCCACAATCAGTTGGGGCCGATAAGACTCGCGGGCCAGTTGCTTGACTTCAGCGAGGAATTCTCGGCGTTCCCGCTTGGCGCGACCATCTGGAAGTTGTTTCACGACAATCATTCCGTTCGAGATCATTGGCCGTTTGCCTCGACTTGGGTCGATGCGCGCTCGACGGCATCGGGAACAATCGGCACCTGCACACAAAACGAAGTCTCGCCCAACGATCGATTCCGGATGACCGATGGCGTCGACGAAGGTATGGAGATGGGTTTCTTTCGTCCAGACAGGCCAAGAGGACCGAGGTCAACCGAAATGCCCCGATCGAGATTCTCAAGACGTGTCCCGTCGATGATCGAATTCCGGACGCAGAGGCCCGGCGCCAAATATGTATTCGGCAAAACGCTGGCATGGTCCAGAGTGGTTCCGATATCGATATCGCAATTGTGCTCGACTGAGGAGCCGCCTCGAAGAACGACCCCTGGGTTGAGTCTGGTGTACGCCCCCACATAGCACGAGCCTTCCAGGCGGACAGAAGGGTCAACATGCGCAGCTGGGTGTATCCAGACGTTCCTCTCGGCTTCGAGGCCATTCGGCTTAACGTCGCACCTGCCTTCAAGAGCATCCTCGACCAACTTCCTGTAGGCGCTGGGAGAAGAGAGACGCACCGAGTAACCCAGAAAGTCATAACGAGTCGACGGGCCGGCTGGTCCCAGCTTGTGGGTCTCGAAATTGCTGTTCAGGATGATCTGCCTATCAAGCAAGCTGATTCCAAGAGGGCCCAGCGGATCGAAAACTCTAGTAATTCGGTGTTGTCCCTCGTGATGGAAGCGAACAACGTCCAAAAGGTCGACGTCTGAATATGACCCGACCAGGATCAAGAGAATCTGGTCGACTCCCTTTTTAGCCCAATCGATCATCGTATGAAGGCGATCTGAACCGAGTAGATCGCTATCGACCACAGACAGAAGATTGATGCCTAAACCCTGAACTCGCTCCACCCAACGATCCAGCACAGTCTTCCCCAGGACTGGCAATGTGGAGTTGTCGATCTGTTGAGTGCCATCACTGCCTTGCGTTACAACGAGAGCTCCCAGTTCCACGAGATTCCCCTTTTAGACCGTTGTTGCCGCTAAACCCTGAATAGACCCGAGACCCAGACTCGCGTTTTCTGTGAGCACATCCGCATCCGGTGAAAGTGAGGCCTCTTTCTTCGCAAAAGCACGGCTCGTCGTTATCTGGCACCACCGCTTCTGATGGTTCATGCTCTCCCGCATATGCATGGTTTCGCGCATCCTTCGTGCAAGATGACGTCGAGACACCAGGCATTCTCGAATTCGCTGCTTTGCTTTGTGAAGCTGCGATTTGGAGTTACCGACGGTGCAATGCAGAATCTTTGCAATCTCGCGATGGCCGTAGCCGTCGAATTCGTGCAGCTCAAAGATTGTCCTGTATCCGAATGGCAGAGCTTCGAGCGCCCGTTTCAGAGCGATCCGATCGAGAGAGTAGTTCAGACGTTGATCCTGGCGGCCTAGCTCGCGTTTCCCTGTTTCAACATCTCCGGATCCGTCGAGAGACGACTGGACAGTTACCCTCTTCCGAAAATGCATGAGTGCCGTATTCACGGCCACGCGGTGTAGCCATGTCGAAAGAGCAGACTCACCGCGAAATGTGTTGAGCTTGCGAAAGGCCTGAATGAAGGCTTCTTGCGTGAGATCGTCAGCATCGGCGGGGTTGTTCGTCATGCGAAGACACACGGCGTAGACCCGGCCCCGATGAAGTTGGAATAACGCTGCAAACGCATCGGCATCGCCGGCGATTGCCCGCTTGACTAGTGCAGTTTCAGATTCCGTAATAACGAGATGGAGCGGTGTACGTGGTTCGGAGGGTGCGGGCCTTGCGTCGCCGTTTTCCATGCCCTGACAGTACGTCCTCAAGGCAGTGTGGAGTATCAGGATCGGGCCGTATTCGGATTGGTGCTTTCCTGTAACAATTTCGTTGCCACAAGGGTGAAAAACTGTACACACGCGCAGACGAATTGCACTACGAATGAGGGAGGCGGAATCTACATGCTTCGCTGGATTGCGAGAAAACGGTGAAGCGCTACGATTTGGGCGGTGAACCTTTAGGACTCCACAGATACTCCACTCAGTTCTCCAGCCAGACCGGGCACGGGCCGTCGAAAAATTGTTCGTCGGCTCGCGCCTCCCGCCTCTTGAAAGAGCCTCTTTTCAAATTGCCAACAGGTAGAGCCTGCGCACTTTAGGTCGTGAAAGCGAAGAATCGAGAATCAAGATCACGCCTCCCTCGCGGCCTGTGGTCCGCGACTCGTTCAAATTTTTGTTCGCTGTTGGCCTGGGTAGAATCGCGCCACACTTCGCGGCCAAATTTCGCACGCCCAAATCTAGTAAAGTTGAGCGCCGTCGTGGCCAACGGGTGGTTTCGAAGCGGCGCGACGAGCGCTTTATTCTCGCGCGCACCGATGGTATTAAAACCTTCGAGTTTTCAATTGTGACATCCTTGCTTGTGAATCGATTTCTCCGTCACTAGAATCGCGGAAAACCTGCACAATCTGCGCCTTCCACTTCGTTTCAATCGAGTGGCAGGAGAGGTCTGTTCCCATGAAGTTGTATGCAATTTTCCTGACGCTGGGTGTGGCGATACCGGCGTCCTCCCAAGTGTCCGTTACGGCGCCGGCCAATAACAGCAACGTCGCCACCACAGTTCAATTCGTGGCCACCGCAAATACCAGCTGCAGCAAGGGAGTTTCAGCGCTGGGCATTTACACTGCGCCCAATGTCCTTGCGTACACGATAAACGGCGATAAACTCAATGCCGAACTCACGCTCAGTCCGGGCACGTATAACACTGTTGTTCAGGGATGGGACAACTGCGGGGGCGTCGAGAAAACGGCAGTCACGATTTTCGTCAAGGGCAACGCACCTGAAGTCCAGGTCATGGCCCCCGCCAATAATGCCACAGTGAGCACTCAAGTACAGTACGTAGCCACTGCCACAACCAGCTGTTCCAAGGGCGTTGCATCGATGGGAATCTACACCTCACCCGGCGTCCTTGCTTACACGGTGGCAGGAGCCAGCCTCAATACGACGCTGACTCTGAATCCGGGTGCCTACAATACGGTCGTACAAGAGTGGGATCAGTGTGGAGGTGCCGCCAAGACTCCCGTCACTATCAATGTCGGTGGTTCTCAATCTGGAAGCGGTGGCGTGCATGTTTTGGCCCCGGTGAATAACGCGACCGTCAGCCCCACGGTCCAGTTTGTCGCGACAGCAACGACCAGCTGTTCCAAGGGTATTGCGGCGATGGGGATCTATCCGTCGCCGGGTGTGCTGGCCTATAAAAGTAATGGCGCCAGTCTGAATGCGAACATAACGCTCGCCAAGGGGACATATCACACTGTAGTTCAGGAGTGGGACAATTGCGGTGGCACCGCGACAGCGCCGGTGGCGATCACCGTCGGTTCCAGCGCAGCTGCTCCGACCGGACAATTTGTGAATCTCCATCAAAAATCCGGCTGGACCGGCTACGCGCTTTTGCCACCCCTCTACAACATCTGCTCGTCATGCAGTCCAGGCGGTCCGCAGACAACATGGTCTATGACGCAAGGCGTCGGCTCACCTGCGCTCAGCGGGAACTCTTCCCGTATGAATATTGGAGGTCAAACTCTATATTCGGATGTTTTGTGGAACAACCACCTCATCGGAGACTTCTCTTCGCAGGGGCTGCCCGATACAAATCGTTCCATCGTCCCGAGTGTGCACAACTTCACGTACGACGTCTATTTCTACGTCGGCGACATCAGTGTATCGCAAGCGTTAGAATTTGATATTAACCAGTTTGTAAATGGCCAGTCCTACATTTGGGGACATGAGTGTCGTGTTGCCGGGGGGCATGAATGGGACATCTGGGACAATCCTGGCCAGAAATGGCATCCGACTGGAGTGGCATGCAATCCCGTGAGCAATGCATGGAATCACCTCGTAATTCAGGCCCAGCGGACTTCGGATAACCATCTCCTGTTCCAGTCTGTTACGCTAAACGGACAAACGGCGACCCTGAACTACTACGAGAGCCCGACGCCAACCACCTGGTATGGGATTACGATCAATTATCAACAGGATGGGGACTACAAGCAGGAGCCGTATTCCATCTGGCTCGACAAGTTGACGTTTACATACTGGTAAATGAGATTCTGATTACTCTTCCCGGAGCGGCTCAGTCCTGGGCCGCTCTCTTACTTTTCCCCGGCCCGCGCACGATTCACTCCCTCCGTAATTTACCTTAGAGATTGGAGTTCCAGGTAAGGGATTTCTCCAATGAACCTCCGTGATCTAGTGTATTGACAAACGGTTTATTAAGGTATAGGGCAGCACGACCCAACCCACCGCAAGGAAGTCCATTTCATGAAGTACTGCTCGGTTCTTCTGGCAGTCTCCGTGTGTTCGCTGGCACTCGTTGGTTGCGGCGTTAACACTTCAAATCCGGCAGACCCTAAACTCACACCATCCGCGCATGTAACAGTGCAGGTGTACGACATGATGAACTGGTTGATGATGCAGCCCACATTGAGCGCGGATCATCATATGGCGGGAACCGCGAATCCGCTCTTCACGAGCATGAACAAAACGCGATTCTATTGGACGAAAACGGCTGCAGGATATCCGTGGGACATTCAGCTTTACGACAACAACTACGTTTACCTGTGGGTGACCGAACTGAACTGGCTGAATCCTCGGACCTTCAAGGTGTTTCGTAGTCCGAAACTCGGGAACTACAATCTCCCTCTCGTGCCTCGCTGGGCCAAAGGCGGATATCCCGGCTCCAGTGTGAAAATCAGCGATTCAACGTACGAGATACATTCGGACTGCAACACGTTCGTCACCAAAAATCTCGGCCACGTTATCAACGAAGTTTGGGGGCCGTATAAAGAAACTCTGGGCGGACAGTTGCCGGCAAGTCTGGAAACTCTTGTCATCAGCTACCGCTACAGCTGCGACTCGACCTATTCCAATTGTGCAAACAAGGAAGAATTCCATTTGGCCAAGCCTTACGGCCTGGTGAAGTGGCAACACCAGAACCTTGGATCTGGCGGAATCTACGATCCTCCGGACAACGTGACGTACTTCAACAAGATCGAATCGGGTCAGACGACGCCAATAACGGCCTGCTTCTGAACACCCGCCGCCCTTCAAGACCCGGCTCCGCTTATCCGCGGTAGCCCTCCTTCCGGCGCGTTTGGTTGCATTATCGGCGCGACGGGAGCGGAGCCGGCACAACCCTTTCTGCCACAAATCTCATCCATCCGACATCGCGAACTGTCGGAGGCGTGAGACTGGTGCGTTCCTGCATTTTCCGAGGTACCAGCTGTACAGCTCTCATTAGGCGAGTTCCTGAGACCCTACCAGGCCACTTCGTCACAGTGATCTGCTTTGTCCTCCTTGTGACTATCGTTGCGGTCGGTCAAGATCAGCCTGCGGCACCGAGTTCAGCGCCTCCGTCTTCTTCGGTCGGAGCCCAGCAGGATAAGAACTCGGCTGCTCCGCCACCAACTGCGGGCCGTCGGTCGCAAGAGGATTCATCCTCTCAGGACAGCCAGGCGGGTGACAATGGACAGTTCGTCTTTCGAAAGAAAGTGGAGGAAGTGATCCTTCACGCGATCGTAGTAGATGACCGGAATGATCTCATCGCGAATCTCGACAAAAGTGCTTTTCGGATCTTCGAAGACTCCAAGCCGCAAGAAGTCACCTCCTTCTACCAGGAACATGTTCCCGTTGCCTTGGGAATCCTGATTGATAATTCGGGATCCATGCGGCCCAAGCGTCCCGCAGTGAATGAAGCTGCGCTGAATCTTGTTCGTTCGAGCAATCCTCAGGATGAGGTCTTCGTTGTTAATTTTGGAGAGCAATACTATCTCGATCAGGATTTTACGAACGATGTTGCAAAGCTTCAGACAGCGTTGGACAGGATTGAGACTCGGGGAAGCACTGCCCTTTACGATGCAATCGTCGCATCCGCGGCGCATATAAAGCAGGGCGCAGAATTACAGAAAAGAGTGCTGCTCGTGGTTACCGATGGAGCGGACAATGCAAGTCAGGAATCCCTCGAGGAAGCTGTTCAACAGTTGCAGCAAAAGGACGGACCTGTTGTTTACGTAATTGCATTGCTTGCGGCAAATCGAAACTCAGGTGCAGCCGCGCAGGCACTGCAGTCGCTGAGCCAGAGCACCGGAGGAGCAGCCTTCTTTCCCACGGATGCAAGCCAGGTGGATTCGATCACGCGCTCGATTGCATCCTCGATCCGAAGTCAGTACGTAATTGGCTACAAATCGTCGAGCAGGGCAACAGGCCACGTTTATCACGCCGTTCGGGTTGAGGCGTACGATCCAAATCACCGGGGGCTTCGGGTTCGCACCAGAACCGGCTACTACAGTGACTCGGGCACGGATGCGGTGGTGCCTCGTTAGTAGTGCACGAAGGTAGGCGCTGATCTGCAAGCGTCCCCTTACGAAGGGCTCGTAAACTTGCGGTGACTCGAACGCGCTTCTTTTATCTTTTCTTGGCTGGTACTTTCGCGCCTTTTTTTCGAGCCTCAGACAGACCGATAGCGATTGCTTGCTTACGGCTCTTCACGGTCCCACCTTTTCCGCCCTTGCCCGATTTCAAGGTACCCCGCTTTTTGCGACGCATCGCGCTGCGAACCGCTTTGCCGGCACCTTTGCCGTAGTGACGACGTGAGCTTCGGTGCGAACTGGATTTGCTAGGCATTTGTCAGTCCCTTCTTG
>Ga0210401_10000294_pt1 | contig 62366 bp, 92 predicted proteins | sample IncBWH32MmetaG_FD_150866 | JGI IMG/M metagenome (GOLD analysis project Ga0210401, IMG submission 150866) | Forest soil microbial communities from Barre Woods Harvard Forest LTER site, Petersham, Massachusetts, United States - Inc-BW-H-32-M | ecosystem: Environmental > Terrestrial > Soil >...
CGCCGGGTTCCTATGGGACGGGTAAAGAACCCGGCCTAAAGATTGTTTCCTACTCCGAAAAGGGCTCTAAACTCGATAAGTCGGGAGCCATGCGCCACTCGTTTATGGTGGCAGCTACAAGGCCCAGCCGGGAGGCACTGGCGGCCCACAGTGCGACCGGGAAGAATGGCGATGGGTTGAACACCTTTGGCCCGGATTTTGAGGGCACCGCTTGGCTATCGCTTACCCTGCATGAGATGTGGCTGAACCCGGAAGCCTGCGCTCTGGCCTTTACCGAGTCCAGCCGGAACAAGGAAGGGGTGATTCAGGCGGATTATATCGCTGCTGCCATTCAGGAGGGGGAAGCCACCCAGGAGTCGATCTCCAAAGCTCAAGACTATTTCAAATCCATTGCCAGTCAAAAGGTAATCGCTGCCAACACTCCCGACGACAAGATGCAAGAGGCTTACGAGTCCCAGTACGGAAAGGAGTTGATCCAGATCTCGATTAAGGTGGGCCAGTTTGTTACCCTTCAGGATTGGAAGGGTGTACCCCGCGATCTCCACCTTGATCCCCTGCAACTGGTGGGGACGGAGTTTTCGGGAAAAATCGAGACAAAGGAATTTAATGGGAAATCGGGAAGCTTATGCACGGCTGTATACTCGAAGAAAAAATAACAATCATTCACGGGAGGTCAAAATGACTTGGTGGCAGGAGTTCAAAAAACGCTTTGGTAAAAAGCCTCCCGTGATAAACACACAGTGGGGGACAGTGACAGAGGGAGCGCGTAAGCAGGCGGCGCTTAACCTGCGAGACGATCCCTACAAACTTAAAACAGTGATCGAAATGGTGGGAGAAAAAGAAGCGAGAAGAAGATACCCGGAGTCGTTTGAATGAGCACCTTGATTGAGCGGCCACCACTTCGATACGACTGGGAAACTCCCCCTAAGTTGTTTAATGCGCTTGATGCAGAGTTCCACTTCACGCTTGACGTTTGTGCTGACATGCACAATGCAAAGCTCGCCAACTATTACTCTCCTACAGAGAACGGACTGCTTCAGGCTTGGGCTGGAACGTGTTGGATGAATCCTCCCTATGGGCGTGGCATGATCGGGCCGTGGATAAAGAAGGCTTATGATTCCGCGTGTAGTGGAGACGCTACGGTGGTGTGTCTGATTCCTGCACGACCCGGAAATGATTGGTGGAAATGGGTGATCAAAGCTGAGGTAAGGTTTCTGCGCAATCGAGTCAAGTTTGTTGGCGCGAAAACTGGAGCTAAGTTCGATTGTGTTGTAGCAATATTTCATGCTCATCTAGACCCCAGCGGAATTATGAAGGTGTGGAAGCCTTGAGAATAAAGCCTGACTAGTATTGGAGCGAGATGAAGGAGGTGCCTTGTGCGGCTTATGCAATGGCGGGGTGAAGTGATGATTGCTGGCGTGAACGCTCGGATGCGTCGGCTGCTCGGATTTGATATAGGCCACTCGCGCCAATGTCATGCGACCGAGATGGATCGACAAAACACGCTTCCTGCCAAGGACACGGCACCCATCCATCACACTGCCCCCTTGCCATCGGTTCCTCCATTGGCTCCCTTCGTTCCTCCATCATGCGTTGCATACGAGTCGCAAGCCTCTCTAGTTGGCCTAGCGTATCCCGGCGTACTGCCTCGCTGGGTTGAGCGATGGGTATGTGATGAAGAAGGGTCGGCGTGACCCCATCGGAATCCATCAGGTCCACCCATGTCTCAGGATCGGGATTGGGCTGGTCGGCATAGTAGATCGGTATCCACTGTTCAGACAAGGAGGTCGCATGGCCTTTACTGTTTTTCCTGACAAACTTATATCTATGGGCAATTGCCGGGTGTTTATACGCCCGGACCCAGGCCGACGTTCGGCGACCATTACGCTGCTGTCCGATGTTTATGACGTGGAGAGTGAGCGGCGCATCGCAGACGGCGATATCCCCGAACACGTACCAGCCGTGCGCCTCGCGTGCGAGGGTATCGTTATCAAATCGGTCAACTGTGATCCAGCGATGGAGAAGGCCGGAGTCGTCGGCCCAAGCGAGGGGGGACCATTCTAATGGACTGGAATCTTCTATGTTGGATATTGGGATTGATGGCTGTCGCGTCATTGTCAGCAGTGTTAGCCGAGATATGGCTGTCAAGATGGTGCTCAACATGCCAGCGTAATCATTCGCCACGACCCACGAATCCTGACCCTCCGACAGATCCAAGCCGGGATTCGCCGCCGCCGACAGAAACCGAGTCCGCGCTGCCTGAATCTCCGTCTCAGGAGACGCGCCGTTGGAGATAGCAAAGATGGCTTGCCGCAAGCACTGGTCGAAAAGACGCTTCGGGCGATAGCGAATGACCCTCCAAGATTGCTCCAGCAGCCATCGCCTGGGGCAACCCTGAAAGGTAGAGAGGGAGTAAGCATCAATGATCGAAGCTGAATTTATCTTCTGTGTGATTGGTGGGCTCGTCATGTTCGTCCTAGCCTACCACGAAGTCACTGGCTTGGAGGCGGAGGGAAAGAACTCCCGGCAGGCAACTCCTGCCTTGGCTGCGAGGCGATCCATTCCCGCACCTTCTTATTGGAGAGCAACAAATGCTCGGCCAAGCGCGGCGGGAACAAATCCCACCACCCGTAAGGACGACCAGCGACGGACTCCAGCTTCCGTAGCCTGACCTCTCGCGGATCTACTGGAGGGATATCCTTGGGAGCATTCAACGTCGGCAGTGTTGGCTTATCCGGCAGCTTTGGTGGCTTAACCTCTCCCAACTCCGGCGGCTCAGGGAACTTAGGCGGAGCTGGCATTTCAAACTTCCCTGGCTTGGCCGACACTTTGATCTTAGGTAACGCTTCCGCTTGCGCGTTCATTCGTCGTAGCGCCAGCGCGGTATGAGGTGACACTCCAGCGTCACGATACTTGGCCATCGTCTGGAGAAGTCGGTCGCCCGCCTTGCCTAGCACCTGCGAGGATATATCTGCTGCATCCTTGGCATTGCGAATCTTAGCTAGCGGGCTATCCTTGCCCTCCCAGTCATCGTAATAACGGCTCTGATCCGCCTTGAGCGATGAGTATTCATCTCCGATCCCATGCCGCTTTGCTGTGGCTTGCAACGCTGCGTCCTGCGCTTCGTGAACGTGCTTTAGCGCTTGATAAATATTCCCCGGCAAGTCTCCCTGTGCGAGTCGATCACCTACAGCCGAATAATGCACTCGCGCTGTCTGCCACGGAATCGAGGCTCCTGGCGCGGCCTGTAATCCTTCAGCGTCATCTACTGAATCCTTAATCCCGATCTCAGTGAGAAGATCGTTGAACACTTTAACGCTGCCAGGAGCGCCGCGTAGGTCATTCTTGATCGCCTTCTGTACTGCGTTGTGGACCGTGGTGGCGTCAGTCGGAGTCTCCTCGCCGATCTTGTCACGGATCGCGTCCCACCGGGCATCCAGCTTTCCCTTGACCACACGCTGGCCCTTATCCACGTTATCCTTGACCATCTTGGTATAGGCTTCCTGCCCACGGCCCAGCGCCTCACGCTTATTCTTGATGGCCTCAGCATCTTGCGCGGATTTCTCAGCCGCGTAAGCTTTGTCCACCCAGTCCTTTTGCGCGTCTGCAACCTTCTTGGCATGAGCCGACTTCTGTCCAGCGGTCGCCTGCTCATGTGCGGCGACTTCCTGATCGTACTTGGCCTTGGCGTCCTTTAACTTCTCTTGATGTGTATCTAACAATTCCTGCGTCTTGCGCTCATTCTCGACCAAGTCCTGCGCGTGACGCTGGTTGATAGTGTCGGCCTTGGCGGTAAATCCCGCCTGTTGCGTCTCTACCTTATGCGCCCGTGCTCGTTCTGCCTCAGCAACCGGGATCTTTCCTGCCCCAGCGACATCCTGTGCCAGTGCGCGAGTAGCTCCGCCTACGCGATCCATAGTCTTGCCTACTGTTCCCTCAGCAATCTTCCCTGGCGTTTCTCCCCCGGCTTCATCTCCGGCTAGGAATGTAGCAGCATCGGCGGATATCTTAGCCGGATCTTCTCCTTGGCTCATGCGATAGGCAATCCCCGGCGTAGTCATGCTGAGGATTCCCTTGCCCGCGTTGGCGATGCCCTCTTCCTCAGCCTCAAACGGAGCCAGCAGCATCTTGCCATAGCGGCCTTGGGCCTTAGCTTCCTTAACTTTCTTGGAAGCACTGTCGAGTATCTGCGCAGGGAAGTTAGCCATCGCTCCGAGATCGGTGCCAAGGTTCTCGCTGAAGCGCGACATGAACGACTTCTGGGGGGCGGGAGTTGTGGCGGCTGGGGATTGGCTTATCGTAGATAGTAGCTTCCCTTGCATATCGTCCGACACGCCATAATGTTTTAGCACCAACTTCTGTGCATCCGGCGACATCTTCCTGAACTCTTGATCGTCCAGCGTCTCTGTCAGGGATTGTGGCATGGGATTTAGTGTGCGGCAGCGTGTTTGGCCAAGTAGGCGGCGGCTTCCTCGTCTGCGGTCTGCGGAGGCTTGGGCATGTGCGAATCGCCGTAGCCGACCGCCGCGCCTTTCTTGCCATACTTATAAGCATCGTCCATGACATCCTTGAGCCGTGCCTTGATCGTTTCCAGTTTTTCCTTCATCAGCTTCGGCGAATCTACCCACGGATTAGGTGTGTGCTCTAGCGCCTTCTTTAACGCCAGCACGGATCGACTGGTCCCTTTGAGCACTGACGCGGCCTCGACTACCGAGCCAAGCGACAGTCCAGCGATATCCTTGCCCAGTGATCCTTCTGGGGATGCGATGCCAATGGCGTACTTAGCCCGTGGCCCCAGCAGGTATCCAGAGGAGTTATTATTCCCCAGCTTGAGATCGTTGATATCCTTCAGCAGCCCGTCGATCTGATCCATGACCGGGCTTGCGGCGATGATCGTCTTCTGTGCTTCGGGGATCAGCGTCACCGGAGCATTGCGCCCTTGGTCTTTGAGATATTTTTCAACCGCTGGCTTGTCCTTGGACGATGGCACCACGCCATTCTGCTCCCAGTCATCGGCCATCGCAGCTACGCGGCCCCCGCCACCTCCCTTGGCTGTCGATGGCCCTCTGCCAGACTTCGCGGTGGGCGGAGCAGGCATCCCACTCTTACCTCTCGGTGGAACCTTCTGTGTCGTCCGCGAGGATGTAGTCGTTCCTGTATCAGGATTGTAGGTGCTGGAGCTACTGCTGACCGTCGGCAGCGTCCCTGGAAGTATCTGCCCTGCATTCTCAACCGGCTCGCCATTCTGATCGAATACCTGTCCAGTCGTCAAATCCTGCGTGCCAAATAGCCGCTTGGTGGGATCATTCGGATCGCTATAGGTGACCGGATGTGGCTTGACCCGTGCCTGCGCGGCCTTAACCGAATATTCTCCTCGGACCTTCTCCTCTTCCTGCTTCCGCTGGGATGCGTCATCGAGATCGGATTGCGCGACCTGATGCGCCGACTCAGCCTGTGACCGCGCCAGCGACGTCCCTGGATCTTGCCCTGCTGGAGTGTATCCCGGTGGTGGAGGCATTTGCGTCCCAGATGCGTCAGGCGAGGCGTTCGGCGGTACGGGCATCCCTGAGCCTCCCTTAGCCCCTTCTCCTCCAGCAGGAGCAGCGTTCTGCGGCGGCTGAGGCATCCCTGTCGCTGGTTGCTGACCCTGCCCACCTTGTCCCGGCTGTGGTGGGTTTCCGCCCGCTCGATGGTGTACGAGCTTATCGGTGAACTGTCCTAGCTTGCCGATGATCGACTTGTTCTCTTTGCTTACTCCCGCCGCCTTCTGCCATGCGTCGAATGCTGCTTTGCGCTGGAGTTCTAACTTCTGCCCTTCCGGCGTCAGCGTGCCATCCTTGCCCATATACTTGCCGGTAGTATCCCCGGCGAGCACCTGTGACAACTCTCCATAGCTGCGGTGATTACGATCCGCTTCGGCGACTCGCTTGGCGTGGGCGTCTTCCAACTGCTGCCGGACCATCGGCATTCCGCCGCCAGTAAGATTGACGAGGAATCCCTTGAGCTTGTCGCCTTCAGAGCCGGAGCCCACGCCAGCAACAGGCGTATCTGTCGGAGGTGGTGGCATGGAAGTTCCCATTACATTGACGCTCCCAGGTCGAGTAATGTACTGACAGTTGTGGCGGCGTTATTGGCGTTCTGATTATGCAGATCATTCGACTCCGCCCGCGAATCTCCCGCCAACGATGTCAGCGACTTGGCCGCTCCAGTCCCAATCCCAAGCAGGTTCAAGGCCGCGCTCAGTTGCGAATCCCCCACCTTACTCGTTGTTCCGGCAACCTGTGTGGCCCCTTGCGCCGCTGTGGACTTCGCCTGATTTACCGCCGTATCGACCGCTGCGTTCTTATTCGTATCAATCTGCTGGCCGACCGCGTTTACTCCCCCGCCGCGAGCCGTCCCTGAATTAGCAATCTGTTTCTTCTGCGCATCGGCCCCGGCGTTCGCTGCGTTGACCGTTGGCGCTACTGCGCTGAGAGTCTGCTGCCGATTACCGCTCAAGAGGTCGGAGTAATACTTCGCTGGCGACGACAACTGCGAGAGGGCATCCTTTTGTGTTGCCTGTCCCGCCGTGTATCCAGCTTCAGCATTGGGCAGCGCGAAGTTGAACACATTGTTGAGATCGCCGAATCCCTGGAGTTGATTCTTGCGATCAGTCTTCGCCCCACTTCCCGAGAACAGGCTGAATATCGCGCTCAGTGGTGATCCCATTTGTCTCCTATCTTAGCACTGGGGTAAAGGATCGTAGCCATAAACGCTGCGGAAGTGGGAACGCCGAAGGGTGGCGGTATTGGATCGTTCGCATAACAACTGGTTTCATTGAAACTCAATACACCGCCAGTTCCATCCGGCACCCCGCCCATTACATGCAGAAAGCATTCCATTGCCGGGATTGCATTGGCGTGTCCTCCGAAAGTTGCCACCAGACTTCCGCCGCCCGGAGTGCAGTCCGAGTTAGAACTTGCTTGGGCATAGGAATAAGTCCCACCATTGCAGCGCCCGAGATTTCCGCTCGCCACGTCTGGTCCGGTAATCGGCCATCCCGCACAATATCCGGTTGTGGGATTTTTACCGAACGGCAGATTGCTATGACCGCATCCCGTACCAACGCTTCCGCCAGTGAAATAAAAAGAAGATGGCATGGCGGACTGTCCTGCGCCCGTATCCCCAAGCGTCGGCACGGCGGTCGCAAAACTTACCGAACCATTGCAAATCGAACAGGACCACAAGGAAGATGGAATTTCTGTCGTGCTGCCGCAAGTCGTTCCCCATCCCGTATCCGACGAGCTGCCGCACCACCGTACCGTAGCCGTCGTACAGACTGGAGAACCGGAAGTGGGACACCCCGCCGTGATCGCGTCCCAATTCCCCCAGCGCATCAGTGTAGCCGGAGTTACGGCGTCCCAAGAGTTAAGCGTTCCGCATGAATTGTTGGTAGAGCACCAAGTCGTGTTGTAATTCGTGTTGCAGGAAAAGCCATTGTTGGAACTGAAGCCGCTGTTGTAGATCGATTGCGTTCCTGCCCCAGAAGTGCAGGCCGAAGCATTTGTCTGATAGACTCCGATCTGATTTCTGCCAGGGTCGCCCATAACGTTTCCTATTACATTCTCGTAGCGCGAACTGGCGTAAAGAGCAATCGCGATGGTAGAGACCGTGCAGGTTGAACCGCCGCAGGAGTTTTGATTGCCGGGAAAAAGATTGCGAAACAACGTCTCCAAGTGATGCGTGCCGTGAACCGCGTCGGAGACGTAACCCAGCGAACTATTGCCTTCGTGCAGGTTGAAGTAATTACCGCCTGCGTGTGAGTAGTCCCCAGCGGCAAAGGCCGTGGCAAAGAACACGCTGCCAATTGTGTAGTTGTAGGCGATGACATTGCCGCCTGCGGAGCCATTGTTATTCGGGCAAGAGTCGGTGACTTGCTGGCAGATGTTGTTCACGAACACGCTGTCGGCCACACTGTTGAATTCTGTGGCGTAGCTCACGGCAGCGTGCGACTGGCCTTGATAAAAATAGTTGTTCTCGTCCACGTTGTGCGAGACGATGATGTTGCTGATGTGCGCCCGCGACGGATAGACTCCCTTGATTCCCTTGACCCAGCATTTGTAGCAGTTGCTTACTTCGAGGATATTTGCTCCGGTTGCGCTCGTAGCATCAATCGACATATCCTCAATGCCGCGCTGGGTGGCAAACGAGGTTGCATACCAGACTTGCGGACTTTGCCCGCTGCGCCAGTTTGGCATGTATAGGCCGGGAGAGATAGTGATACATGGAGCCGTGAATGTGCAGGAACCGCCGCTAGTAGCTATATTTGTGACGGTGACGATCTGCTCTTGCCCTCGCGTGCAGGTTGATGTCGTGGGATTCCCCGAGTTGAGGCAAGGCCCATCGGTCCTCTGAAATCCTCCCTGGTAAGCGGTCGCGGTTGATGTGCCCCCGATGCAGGACGAGTAATAAGTAATCGAAGTGGCGCTCGCCGGAGGGCCGTTGCAGTTGAAGACAGAGCCTGGATCGGTGCCTTCATCCAGTTGATCGAGCACAAGCATTGAACCAACTGTTAGATTCGAGAGACTGCCGACTGCCGGAGTGGTTGAGCCGCAGTTGGCGATTGTGATGACCGTCGTGCCTGCCGTATATCCAGCGATCCAGTCGCACACATTGTCGGGATTGGAACTGGCGTTAGTCGTCGAACCTTGAATGCAGACCGCTGCGTAGTTATAGAGGCAGGCATTGTGCCCGGTCATCACGAGGAACGTCTGATTCGCTCCCCCGCCCCGCACCACTACATTGTCATGGCTGATGTTGAAGCCGCTCGTCAGGTTAAATGTTCCGTTTCCCAGGAGAACATATTGATTGTTGGAGCAGCCAGCCGTCGCGCTCGTTATCGTTGCTCCGCTGCCCGAGTATGGCGCGATGGTCGAGCCGCACTGCGTCCATGAAGCATCGGGCGGTGTGATGCCAGGGAATCCAGCCTGTGTCCAGTCGATAGCACGCGACGGGTCGATGATGCCGGACCATGCTTGGCCGAAGCAGGATGCAACCAACAATAGAAATGTGAAGCAGTGCTTCATGGAGTTATGGTCGGAGGGCAGATTCCGCCGTTAATCATGTCGTAGCAGAATGCCCACTTGTCGTAATAAAATTTTCTTCCGCTAACTGTGGTCGGTGACGGAATTCCAATACGAGCCGCTTCCGGCAAGTCAGCGCTGGCCGATCCGTAGAAAGTTGCCAGTACGGTTCCTGTGTCGCTCAAGATTGTCATCGGGCTTGCAGGCTGGACGGTGTAACCGCTGGAATGAGGGTTAACCGTCGTAACCGTTATCGTCCCTGACGCCGCCCCGCTGGTACAAGTTGTCGAGGTTGGCTGCACGAATTCAGCCGTCCCCGTACCGGCAATGTAGTAAGGCGCATTGGGATTAAACGGACAGCCAGACGCAAGCGTAATCGTGTTGGAACCAGCCGATAAAGAGGTTGGAGATGATGGAGATTGCGCTGCAAGCCCTCCGTTGACCTGCATGTTGAACTTTACCCATGTGCCTGAAGTGTAGGTCAAAGGCGCGGCCACGCCGGGATTCAGACCGTTCAAACAGCTTCCGGCTCCAGCGGTTGCGCACTCCAGCAATAAAGTAGAGCCATTGGCGATAAGTTGGATGTTGGGCGAGTCTCCCGTACCGTTGGTAACTGTAACTAGTGCGTGCTCAGTCACCGTATCGGTCGCCAGCACGGTCGAACAGAAATCCATCGAGGTTGTTGTGGTAGATTGGATCATGTAAGGAAATGTGAGGCTCGCTCCGGGTAAATTCCACTGCACGGTAGAGTTCTGCGAGCCGCTATTAGCCAGAGAGAATGCCAATCCAAGCGTGCTACTGTTCGGATAAGTTTGTCCACTGTAAAGAAATCGTGGAGGAGAGTTTAAGAGTGGATGACTGGCGCTGGTGCAGGAGTCTCCCGTGCTGCCTATATATTCAATGGAACTTCCGGTTGCATCCGTCACTGCGAAATTCCCGCTATTTGAGGCCGTTCCGTCGATGGCTGCGCCGAATAGCGAACTGTGTAGCGTGGTTGCGGTCGGTTCTACGGTGCTGGTTCCACCACTATTGTCCATCAGCGCCCACTGCGCAGAAGGAAGGACATTGTAGCCCAGCGCGAACTCAAAGACTCCAGGCTGTCCGTTGCCATTGGCATTTGACCATGTAGGCGTGGCTGGGGATGACGTGATATTGCTCAACCACGACGTTCCCGTGTAGTTATCGGTGGAATTGGTTGTCGAAAAATTCGTGTTCCACGGCGACGATACCGAACTAGTGTTACCCGATAGACCAATGATGCAGTCATCGGAACCGCTGATATAAATCGGCACTTGAACCAATGATGTGCTGGTATTATCGGCCAGTGAGTATGCGGAGATGGCGTCGATGGCTGCCGTCCCAGAAACATCAGGGACGCGAAAGGCAAACAGGTAAGGGGTTGTTGCGCTGGCGCTAAAGTTTACGGTCAGAGTAGCACCAGTGATCGCGCTGGCCGAAGTGATGTAATATGCAGATCGAGTTCCGCCCGCGAAACTGCCGCCGATATACTGGTTTTGCCAAAATGGGATTCGGTAGCCCGTCTGCCCCGTGACGCTCGTGATGTAGACTCCGCCGCCACTGGAGTTCTCTGACATCAGTACAAGAACATGATCGCCAGAAGCAAGGGTGACACTTGTTATCCCAGCCGAACTCCCTGTGGAAGCGCTGTTTGAATAACGGACGATGGTCCCACAGGAGCCGATTATTACAACCGAGCCTCCACCTAATCCAGCTTTGCCGCCAATGCCTGCGTTGCCACCGATGCCTTGGGACCAAGCAAGCGAACAGAGAAACGGAACGAGCCAAAGTGTTTTCATTATGGTATGGAGTACTGTGCTGAAACTATAAATTGATCGAGCGTGCAAGTAGCTCCAGCGGTAGAGATATAAATTCCGATGATGTCTCCTGCCGCGAAGGTCAAAGTTTGCGCCGTGCTTGTTCCCGTCCCCTTGGTCTGCGTCGTGGAACCAGCCGTTACGGTTGATCCCACGTTGCTAGTTCCGTCGAACACGTTGAAGATTGGGACGGTGGTGCATGTCCCGCCTAACGATGTAACAACTTGCAGGTTTGTAAAGTGTCCAGCCGCGTTTGCGACCGTCGAAGCGAGGACCGCGTTAACGGCTAGCGTACCTAACACGCCGACTCCAGAACTCAAGGTGCCACTCGTGGCGCTGATCGTCTCCGTCATCGTGCCGGAGGAGTTAGTATACAGTGGGAATCCCGTTGCTGGCGCACCAGCAAACACGCGCAACTGCGAGGTCACCGAAGTCGGTGCCATCAAGCAAATCGAGGTCGCGGTATTGCATGGTGCAACGGCTGCGGAGGTTGTCCCTTGAGGAAAGTCAGCAAAGCCTGCCGTGGTCCCGGTGGCGGTAAAAACCGGGGCTGCTAATCCACCTGTGCCTGTATAGGTAGCCGTCGTGCCAGTGTCGGTCAGCAGCGAATTTGCCAGTAGGGTATTGCCCGAAGCGATAACAGCTTTAGGAATTACATTCGTTGTAGGCGCTGAAGCGAAGTTGGCAAAGATGGAATCTGCTCCATTTACATATCCGTGAAAATTCTTATTTGTCGTGTCGAAGTCAATTACTCCAGCCGCGCTAGCCGTGTTGGTCGTAGTCTGCGGAACCTTAAAAGCCGCTGTTCCGGTAGCCGCGCTCAGATCAAAGATCGTGTTAGCGGTTCCACTGAACGTGTGGGTAGCATAAGTAAGGTCTGCCGCACCAGTCAAGGCCGCGCCCGATCCGCCACTTACTGCCATTTGTCCAGATGTTGCCGATTCAACCGCGCAGGTAGAACCAAGAGTACAGGTCTGACCGTTCACGGTTGTAGCCGAGTTGGTTAGTGCGCCGTTCGGTATCCCCGTGAAGTTTGTTCCCGTCAGCGTTGGAGCCGTATTGCAGGAAAATCCAGTCGTGGTCGAGAATTGCATGACCCCGGTGCAGCCAGGGAATGCCGCAAAGGTCGGAAAGTAAATCCGGTCCCAGTTGGTCGCCGCATCGGAGTACACGAAGCTGGCGAAGTTGTTCAGGATCGTGCAAGTGGAAGCGCCATCGCACAGATCGGAATGGCCCGCGTTTGGCGTGAGTGTGATGGTCGCGCCTTCGGTATTTCTCAGAGCGAAACCGTCGTTATTGGTGAATCCCGATGAGGCTAACGATGGCAGCGCCAAGGCGGTTCCTGAAGTCCAAGACAGAAAGTTAAATCGGTCGGTGGCGAGCAATGTAGCTGGATTTGTGGCATCAATCGGAACGCCCGCCAACTGCAACACCGGAGCCGTGGCGGCTCCTCCTGACGGAGTGCTCACCATGAATTGAGGCACACCATTCGGAGTAGTCGGCGGAGTTGTGCTTCCAAGGGTGGAAGTGGTTGCCCAGTAAGCGGGAGCGTATTGAGTTCCCGTTCCCGGCCCGCCAGAACCACAGCCTGAACAGCTCACTACCGTCAGCGCTCCCGCAGAGGTCAGCGATGCGTTCGATCCCAAGCTAAGAGTGCTGGCAGTGCTATTGATCGTTACCGCGAACGTGCCCGAGGTCGATCCATTCAGATTGAGAGAGTTCGCATTCCACGCTCCGATGGTCCCGTCGAACGCCGTTGGCTGATCATACTCTCCGACCGTGCAGCCCGATGCAGGGCATCCCGACGCGGACGAGGTGATTGTCTGTCCGGCTGTGCCGTCGTCCTGCACGATCTTGGTGCTGTTGGCGATGACGCTGGCATTGTAGACGTGGCTGCCAGTCTGTCCTGAGTAGAAGTGGACCGCTGCTGTATTCGCTGCGCCAGCCATGTTGGCTGTCGATACGTTCTGGATGATAACGCCGTTGCCGCCGTTGAGCGAGCCGACTTCAATCCCGTTGTTGTCGAACTCGCAGTGCGGATTCATCACATGCAGGCGAAGGAACCCGTCATAGAAGCCGCAATCGTGGAATGCCTGAAAGGTGCCGATGGCCTTGCCGGTGACCGTGCCTTGATCGAAAGGATTGTTTCCAGAGTCGCCCAGGTTGCCTCGGATAATATCGTAAGCCTCTAGTACCCAAGGATAACCCTCGGTGTTGGCCGCACTGGCGATATAGCTTGGCCCGGTCGTGCAATCTCCGGTATAAAACTGGTAATGCGCTGGTCCCGCTTCACCCGTGAAATTGAATGTCCGATCCCACATTCCACACGCGCTGATCGCAGCCGTAGCCGTTTCTCCGGTGCAGCCTGCCGAGCCGGGATTGCAGCCCGCCGATCCGCCGTTGTTCCAGTTGCCGGAGTTCAGCACCACATGATTGGCAAAATAGCGGTCACGTTCCTGCGTGCCGTTATAAAGAATGCCGATACCAAGCGGCAAGCCTTCGAGATCGACGCCAAAGTCCTGCAAGACGCTGCCGAAAGAATTGGTCTGATAGGAATCGTTAGTGATCTGTCCCGCCCATGACAGCACCGGGATCGCGGTTGGATGGTAAATTTTATAAACCAGTCCGGCGGTCGCAGTTGGGCATACCACGCCGGGATTGTTTCCCTCCGTTCCCCAGTTGCCAGAGATAGTAATCGAAGTGGTCGAGGTGAACCCGGTAATGAGCGCGGAGCAGGCATTGGTTGCGTTGGGGCAAGTGGCGGTAAGGCTGCTGGAAGTCGCACAACTCGTCAGGTAGCCGCCGACCATTCCACTGGTGAAGGTTGTGCCGGAGCCAGTGACGATAGGATTGTTTCCCGCTGCAACACTGATGGTTCCGGTTGAATAAGGAGATGCGTCAAGGAACGGCCCGCCAACAGCTCGTGTGGTTGTGGTGGGATATTGCGTGTAAGCGCTGGGGCCACAAGTAGCCGCCGGAGTCTGCGGTGAGTAGCAGACGATCAGCCACGTTCCCACCGGCCCCTTGGATGCGCCGCTAGTCACGCCGATCCATTGCCGCGCACCGGCAGGCGTGGTCCACGGGGCGCTGGTCACGATCCAGTAGTTACCCCAATAGATTGTTTCCTCAAATCCCGAGCCTAGCCCCGCACTGATGTCGGAATCGGAGAATACGCATTGTTGCTGCGAGCCTCCGCCCAGACAATAAGTGCTGCCAGTGGATGCGAACGCGCCGGGGTTGCGGGTATCAATGATATATCCAGGACCAAGGTTACCCATCAAGGTGCTTAGAGCAAGCGCGAAATCGGCGGTCGCAACCGGGACGGTTCCGCACAATGCCACCGTGCAATCACGGATATCGAAGATCGGCTTGGTCTGCGCGATGGGAGCCGCGCCTACCGTAGGACTGGGAACGAAGAGGCTGCCAGCAGGGACGGTTAGTGCTGCGAGATTGGTTCCAGTTGTGAAATAGGGAAATTGATTCGCGGTCGGGGGGCCGCTGCTGGTTACCGTGCCGCTGCCGCTCGGCGCGTTCCATGTTCCGTCTCCACGCAGAAACGTTGTGCTAGATGGTGTTCCACTGGCATTGATATCGGCTACGGTCACTAAAGCTGTGCAAACACTGGATAGATTTTTGCTGGCATCGGTGCAGATGGGAAGTGAGGCTGTCAGGCCGCTGTCATTGAAAAGCGGCGCTGCTACTGAAGTCCCGGCAGTGGCCGCACCCCCGATGCTGAAGGCGTGCGTGACTAAATTGTCTACAAAGAAATTGGCGGCACCATTGGCGGTATAGGTTGCCGCTGATCCGTTGTACGACCATGCGGCGGTTCCATATAAGCGGTTGCCCACATCGTAAACGTCATCTACGATGGCGAACGTTCCAGCATCATGTTCCGATGCCATCATGTTAACCGTAAGCGCAGTCAGAACATTGCTGCTTCCGCCGATAACGTCGATTCCATACTGGGTCTGCTCATAATTTAACTGCCCAATGTTCATCCCCGGCGAAATCCCGCTTCCTGTGGGATTATTGATCACGACGCAAACTTCATCGTAACCACAAATAAGGTGTTGCACGGCAGCGTGTTCAACTAACGTCAAAGCGGTAGTAAAGCCATCAGCCCGCAATGTTCCGATGTCGATCAGGTCGGGATTCCCGGCACCGGGAGCGATCACGCATACACCGCCTGCGGTCGGAACTGCCACAGGGACGCTGCCCACATCGCAACTATTGAACCCCGGCATCGAGAGTTGGCCGATGGCTACTGCGTTGATCGCGCTGTAAATTGGATTAACCGTCCTACGAAATGCGATTCCATTGACGATCAACTTTACGGCAGTGTAACCACTGTTTCCGCCCGTGGATGATCCAGCGCCCGCGATTAGATCGCAACCCGTGCTAGCGGTTTGAATCACCGTGCCGCCTTGGGCTGCCCCGTTATCTAAATTTAGCGCGGGCGTGAGGCCTTCGATGTCTACAACTGCGAATGGAGTATCGACGAAAGTTGCGGTGTTGATTGTTGGAACCAGAATCATCGAGGTTGCGGCATTGGAGGTCTGACAAGCGGTGTTTACATTGAATACCCCGGAGGGTAGAAGAATCTTTGCTTCGGTCGATATCGTAGCCGTGCTAACTGCCGCTTGCAGTGCAGCGCCATCATCGTGATAAACACCTTTACCTGCAGTGGTTGGCGCAGAACTGCAAGCCGGGGAGATAGTCAGATTCCCCGTCGCGACCGCTGTGATCTTGCTCACGCAATCACTCGTACTCGACCCCGGACAGTGTTGTGTTCCGGTTGCGCCTGCACCGACGATACACACTCCCTGATTTACTGCAAAGTCAGTGATCGAGGCGACATTAATCGAAGTTGTGGTACTGGCTGTACCAGAAATAGTAGTGCTAAGATTCGCGCCGGAAGAAGCGACGAGCGCTGACGATGGAATGGAAACAGTTGGATTGATCGGACCTGAAACTAGGTTCTGCGCCGAAATTGCCGAGATACTAGAAATGGTTCCCGTTCCGCTAGTTGCGAGGGATGACCCGCTGCCCACCGTCATTGCCGCTCCGGTATTCGTCCCTGAGCCAATCGCACTGAAGGCTGGGGCGGATGCCGATGATCCGGCAAAGGCCCAAGCGCTGCCGGTGTAGATGCAGGCGACTGCCGTGGTTCCGCCACCTACAGTGCAATCGCTGGCGGTTGAACCATCGGATACCGTGGCGAAGGTTCCGCGAGACTTCCCGGTGGGTAGGGTGGCAACCGTGTAAGGAGTGAGTCCGGCGTTGCCGCCGCTGCTGCTCGACTGTGCGACGGCTATACCTGATAATAGAAGCGCGGCGAGGAATAGCTTTAAGTGTTTCATGCGATTATCAGTGTGACCAGAGCGCTGTCTCCAGCCGTATCTGCGTCAACAAAATATCTGTAAGGAGAGAACACGTTCCGCTCCAGCGGTGCAGACGACAGAAACAGATTCGCGCCAGGGGCGAGAGAGAACACCATCGCGCCATAGTCATCGCGGTTACCTGCGCCTTGCACGCCTTTACGGACGATGTAGATATTACCGGTGTTATTCTGCACGCCATGCGATGCCCCAGCCTTGACCGCCTGGAAGATGATCTGCTGCACTGAGGGGGAATATTCATACTCGCCAGCGGTCCCGGTAGTGGTAGCAGTGTTCGGCGCGTTGACGCTCGCGGAATCGACCAGCGACATGATCGACACTGGAGTGCCGGGGGTGGCCACGACGATCATACCCAACGGCCAATCAGGTCCAAATTGATCGAGCATTACGGATTGAGTTGGCAATTTATCCTCCTCAAATAACAAAGGCTCATGGACGAATCCATGAGCCTTCTGGTGGGCCTCGCAGCCCCAGCAAGAATCTCTGTCCGTGCCAGCCTACCACATTACACAGGTATCACCCAAGTGATATCGCCACTTTTACTATCGTAAGTGAGGACAGGTATCTTAGATAGCGTTGCCACACTTGCGCCGGATGTTGGTGGGATTCCACGGACGTTTAGGCCCGCTATCTTGGTAGTTGATGGCCCCCCAGCAGCGGGCGTAGCAGGCTTATCCTCCGCTGGTTTAGCCGCTCGTGTCTGGTCCTCCATCTTGTAAATCTTGTCGTACAGCAATCGCAGGTCTTCGTCCAAACGCTTGCCGTGGCCTTGGGGATAGTAACGCTCGGTCATCGCGGCACCATCGGATAGGAGTCATCCGGCAGGAAATAAACATTCCCGTGCTCATCCCAGTGTCCCGGCAGCACTCCGCCGTGCGCCAGGATTCGCATCCCGGCTTCTCGCACCTTGCGGCAGAAGTAGATATCGTCGGTCATCTGGTAGTAAGGAGGATTCGACACTGGCGACAACAGATTGTGCTCCCGCGCCTGCTCTGTCGATTCGATATCCACGAACCACGGCTTGGGAATACGGGCGAACGCCGAGGCGCGGATCATCATGCAGCCGGTGGCAATGCGCTCGCACTCGAACACATCGCCTTTCTTCCATTTCCAGAATGATCCCACCGATTCCCCTTGGAATACGAGCGGCGCGGAGGGATTGGTCTTGGTACCGTAAATTCCAGCACAGACTGCTACATCGTCATCGGATGAATCCATCACCTGCAACAATTTATAGAGAGTGTCCGGTGGCGGCGGGTTGTCGTCATCGAGGAATAGCACGTAGCGAGTATTATAGCTTAGAGCTTGTTCGACCAGCTCGTTCCGCGCCCGGTCGCGCTTGGCTCCTTTGATCGTCAGGTATATCTGATTGGTATTGGGTGGGCATTGCAGGAGTGCGAGCGCAATCCCCCATTCCGGCGGGCAGTAGCGCCCTGACGATGGGATGCAGATGGCAACCGTGACCGTTCGCGGAACCGCTCCAGTCAGCGTCCACAGCACCGTTGCAAGCGGCTTATCCGCACTGCCATCCCTCGCACAGCCTTGCAGCATTACCTCTCCAATATCCATCAACTTGATCGTCATTCCTCCCCCACAATCACAATCGGATTGAACACCGGCGATGGTATGGTCGGCTGGTTATCCACGTTGGTCACTTGTCCTGTCCCCTCGCCATTCACTATCAGAAAATCGCTGAAGCTGGAGCTGTCATAAATATACGCTGAATTATTATTGTTCCCTTGTGTGCTCAGATTCTCGCCGAACACCACCGAATCGGTGATTGACGTTGACTGCCCGGTAGCAGGCGCGGCGGTAAAGCTGGCTTGGTCAATGTAGTAGGTAATATTCCCGCCGGGACCGCTCGACCACAGATCCACCTGAAACTGAATCCCACACTCTCCGGTTGTGTATCCCGGCCCTGATGGCTGCTGCACTGGCACTCCCGGCGTTCCGCTGTACCAGTAGGTCGTCCCGTTAATAATCACGTAATCAAAATACATATGCTTGGTATCCCCGGCGATGCGGTGCGCCGACTGTTGCACATGCGTCCAGTTGCCAAGCGTGAATCCCACCGTCGCCTTGGTATCGATCCAGTGACCGTGCTGCTGATCCCATATCTGCCACTTGCCGCTGGCCTCGTTCCATTGCGTACCGAACATGTACTCTACGTTATCGGCGGAGGAGAACAGGAACATGTCGATCTCATAAGAGCCGACTAGTCCTTTGCTGTCCGTGGGAATCCAGACATGGAAGTCGTTGGTGAAATTGGTGGCGGCGTTGTTGTATCCAGCGATCAGCACCCACAGGATATTCGTATTCGGCGGTCCCGTCATCGAGAACTGCATGGACGCGCCATCGAGCGACGGGGTGGAATGGCCTGTAGTCTGGGAGTTATATGTCGGACGCCCCGAGCCGCCGGGATTGCACGAAGGGAGATAGCAGGGAGCCTTCCAGCGCGGATTGGTCTTCCCTCCCGGCACGATGTCATCCAGGTTATTAACCGTGGTGGTGGCGGTCAGGCTATTGTAGAAATTGCTGTAAGCCTTCCCGGCGGTCGTTAGCGTTCCCGAGGAAAGTTGCAGGCCGTCTACTGAATCAACCGTAGCGTACCAATAGATTCTCGCAACCAGTGGATAAAGTGCAGTGTACCAGCTGGTAACAACACTGTTGGGATCGCCGGGAAGGGTGTTCCAGCCCAGTTCCGTCAGCCACAGAGTTTTCCCTATGTTGGCTCCGGTGAGAATCCCCGTGAACAGGTTGTATTGCAGCAAGGCGTCTCCGTTGGCCTCGCCATAAATATGAAAAGCCAGCACCTCCGCTGCCGCAATCGCTCCCGGTGCCTGCGCCATGTACGCCTGATACACCGACAGGTGCGTTCCCGAGTTGCCTACGCCCGTACTCGGACCCTGCATCACGCTACTGGACGCTGAATTATAAGCAGCAGAAGTCAGTCCCACGGTGGAGAGGGCATGGGCTACGGTTTCTCCGGTAGCGGTGATGCTGCCTCGGCCCAGAATAATCGCCCGTGCGTCTTCGGACAGCCGCAGCATTTGTGCGTTCGTGCCCACCCATGCGTACTGTCCCGCGCCGCTATTCCGGGTGAACTCATTCCACGGGCACCACCCCGACACAAGAATATCCGACTGGGTGTTGAAGTATTGCGCGACCGCCTTGCACCATTCTCGCCAGATCAGGTTCGCGCCGGTGCCATCGGAGTTGAGGTCGGTGGGTGGCGCACAGTATCCATCCCCTCCGGCTTGATTATCGCAGCCGGTGTTGGATGGCTGGCTGCTGGCCCATTGCGGCGTTCCGCCTAGTTCGTAGATAACGTCGTGAACTCCAGCGGTGCGTATTTTATTCAACCAGAACGCGAAGTTGGTGAATGAATAGACGCCTGAAGAGGGATTGCACAATTGCCAGCGGCAGGTGTTGTCCCAGAATCTATACGTCGAGAAAGGGACGTTGACTGGATAGGTACTGCCGCTGTCGCCGACGATGTTCAGGCCGAAGAAGCTGGATTTGATGGCCATTGGATTCAGTAGTTGATCGTCCACACAAGCTGGAGAGTTTGGCCGTTGGAGTTGAGTGTCACGGTCGGTGCCAGTCCTGTTTCGAGCGCCAAGGTGCCGCCGCTGGCATAAGTATTATTGAACAGTCCCGCCATGCCGATTATCACCGGAGGAGCAGGCGTAGTGCCATCGTAAGTCCAGGTGTAGGAGAATTGCGACTGGCTGCTTCCGGTGACGTGCGATGGAGAAAGCGCGGCGGTGCGGATGAGCGTGGTTCCAGTGGCGATCTCTCCCGGCATCACCGTGTCGGTCGCGCTCGGGGTAGTGTTGGTGCTGAGTCCGATGTAGCCTGCGCCCTTGACCGATGGTGATGTGCTGAATAACTGCGCGTTCCAGAAATCCGCACCTGCGTTGGTCCGCAGGTTGTGTTGTTCGGAACGGAATCGCAATCGCCCGTCAGCGTCACGAACCTCGATCACCACATCGGAATGGATTCCCACGCGGTCGCTAAATCGTCGCCTTATCTCCACGATTGCCTCCCAAGGAGCGGTAGTTTGTATAAGCGCCGTCGCGTCCCCAGTTGCCAACGAGGACTTCAAAATCCTGTAAGAATAATTGAAATGGAGCAGTTGATGTCGCCAAAAAGAAGTATAACTGACCTTTGTTAGCCGTCAGCACTTGCAGCAACTTCTGATATTGCCCGCCGGTCGCTGGCAACACAACTGGCGCGGGTGACTGCCCATCAAAGCTGGTGATGACGAGGGTGATCGGCGTCGTGGCGGCGTAGGCTCCGACTATCCGCTGGATGTGCGAGTAGCCCTTGAAGCCGAAGCTGGTTCCCTGCGTCTGCCATACCTCGCCCAGTTCAGGCGTGGCCTCGGCGATCCATTGCACGTCAAATAATCGCCAGGGAACGGTGTCCTGCGGCTCGATGCGAACCAGATGTGCAATGAACGGCGTGTTGAAGCTGTAGGAGAGAGTGCTCTCGCCGTCTTGCTCGACCACCGGCGTGAACGCATGAAGGGTAAGGGTATCCGCGTCACGGACTAGCAAGGACTTGTTGTTTCCGAAGGTATCCGCGTGCAACAGAAATCCCTGTACGAATCCGGCCCCTCCTCCAGGCTGCACCGGCATCCAGTCACTATAGCGATCCGCGATGGCTTCGGGCTTGGGAATGAAGCTCGGTTGCCAGCCATGAATGAGCGAGGCGGCGGACTGAACAGTAAAGTCGTCCGTCCACTGCACCATCAGGCCCATGAAATTAGCGAGTAAGCCGCCGCCGAGTGAGGCCAGCGCATATTGCCGCGTAGTGGATTGCGGGACTGCGCTCGGAGATGCCACCGCCGACCCATTAGACATCGGCGTGATGAACATGGTAGGGCTATTCGGCGTGGTATCAAGATAGATATCCCCCCATTGCTCGTTGGCGCGGAGATCGCCGCCGTCGTACTCGAAGCTGGCCACGGTCACCGGGATCGGCGCGGACAGGTCGTTAGTGGAATCCTGCTGCGCGGTTACAATGCCGTTGATGAGCCCATAGGTCAGCATGGGATAGAGTGCCGAACTCGACAGTACTGTGCCTTCCTGTTGCTCGGGATGGTAGACGACGGACGCAGGTGTGGCATAGATGTCGAGTTGCCACGCCTTGCGGCGGCGGTCATAGACGAGGGTGTGATAAGTGGCGCTCGAATCCTGATAGGTGGCATAGAGGAAGCCATTGCCGGTTTCGAGACGAAAGGTTCCAGCGCGGGTGTAATCAGGCGGGAGGAACGTCACCGGTCCATAGGTGACAGGTTGCCCCGGCACGCCTTCGTGGGGGAACAGGTTGTAGAGATCGCCGTCGGTCAGTGAGCCTTCGGCGGTATCGTAGATCCCGTCCTTGGCCCACCATGAGATGGATGCGCCATCGTTGCACTTGCCGTAGGGAGCTGCCAGCCCACGGGAGACAGATTGCTGCACGACGGAGTAGCGTTCAAGCCCGTCGGATTGAAAATACATCCGCCACCAGCGCTCGGTAGACGCCACGTAAGACACTCCGTCCATGATCTCTCCGCCCATCAGCGGCTCAGTCGGAGGAGTTATTTCCTGGTTATAGGTGTCGGGGGCGGAGTCGGGGGCGTTGGATTTGCATTCGTAGACTTGGCCGGGACGGAGAGAGTCACCGCAGGCGAAGACAGTTCCGTTAGCGTCTGGTCCCCACATGTAAGGGAGGCGTTGCTGGGCGATGGCGGGTTCATAGATGGAGAGTGGAAGATTAGTCCCGGCCCCAGCATTCTCAACAAAGCGGAACATATAAGTGGTTCCCGAGACGAGAACTGGACGGGTATAGAGAGTATAGACATTCGTTCCCCCAATCTTAACAAGGTTGCCAGGGAGATATCTGAGCGCATTTGTCGGAGATGGAATTGTAACCAGCGCCAGCGTCCCAGTCACAGTCGTAGCGGTGACATTGAGCGGGATGTCAATCGACGGCCACGGCTGGTAATTGTCAAACTCCAGCGGCTCCCCAGCGGCGGCGGTGAAGTCGGAATAATTATCAAAGAACGTCGCTGGACTTCCATTGGTAAGGCTGATCTGCCCGATCTTACGCCATGAGGTTATGGTCCCACCGTAGCGGAAGATATCCAGGGTGTCGATCTGCGAGTCGTAGACGGTGGACGGAGTAAACACCAGCACCAGTTGCCGCCGGGGATTGACGCCGTAGCGAGTCGCCGGGGATGGATTCCCTTTCGCTCCGGTAACGCTGGACCGTGGCCGCACCCGATAGAGATAAGGCGCACCGCTTGCTCCCACATCCGGCGAGAATCCACCTTTATACGTCACCGAGTTGAAGGCTACGTTCACGACTCCCGAAGCGTTGATGAGTATCTGCACCTTGCTGAGTGTCGCCAGCGTCTTCGTCTGATCGTTGCCTACGCGGGTCAGCTCGTTGATGGCGAATTTAATCTCGCTCCATTGTGTGGTTCCAGTGGCGGACTGGGCGCTCGATGCCGTCGGCCCCTGATTGGCGCTCTCTGCTGTAACTTCTTCGTCAATAGCAGCGCGTTGCGCGACCAGTTGCGCCACTCCTAATTGAGTGAGGCCGTTCTGGACGCCGAGTGCAATATCGTTGGGACGGATGGTGTAGTAGTAGAAATTCTCAGTGAAACTGCCGTCGCCGACATCGAGCAGAATCTTGGCTTCGATCAGGTTGGCGAGGTTATCAATGTTAAGCGACAGGTGGATGTAGTCTTCCGGTTGCGCTGACGCGAAGGGATTGAGCGTATCTGGATAGGATGCCGTGCCAATTCCCGTAGCCACCGCAAACAGGTTGTCCGACGAGGTGATGCTGTTGCCAACGGCGACCGTGGGATGGAAAATCTGGATCGCCGGAACGCCGCGCAGGAACTCAGATGAGGTATGAGTGTTAACCGTAGAAGTCGTGAAACATACCGTCCCGTTCGGCCCGGTTTCCACGTCAAGCACGTAGCACACTTCCGAACCGATCTGCACCAAGGCACCACGGCGCAACGAGTTGACATAGGCCAGCTCGTTTACCGAGGCATCGTCGATCCCCGGCCCTGACCCCAATGACGATGGCACCACAACGCATTGCCCGGTTGTTCCGCTTAGATAAGTAATCCCTGAAATCGCCAGCGCTTGCGAGAGTGGAGGGAATACGTCCTCAACCGTATAAGGACCGTTCCCTCCAATCACCAGAGCCATGTCCCGCTGATAGGCTCCGATCCCGGTAGCCTGCTGGAATATCTGGCCGTTGTTGAGCGCGACCAGGGTTTGCTCGTTCTGCCACTGCATGAAGTCGATCTCGATGGGATAGGCTCCAGAAGCAGGGAAGTTGACGACGAAGGTTTCGGCGTACTGCGATCCCGGCGCGGATAGATTGGTGCCACCGAGGACTGAAGATGATCCCGGCGCGAACGCATATCCACTGACTGCGGTCTGGGTGTGATTAAAGAAGTGATCGTTGAACGGCCCGCTGACCAAGGTCGCGCCTTGGATAGCGAATATGATTCCGTCGTCGTGATTGATATTTATCGTGTAGTTGCCGGGAGCAGGCACGAACAAAGTAGCGAGCACCACCATGTCGTAATCCTGGGTCGCGCCACTCCACGGCTGAGTATAGCCTGTGATCGCTCCAACGGGACTAACTGTCGCCCACTCTATCGGCTGCACATTGGGATCAGTGGTCCCATTGTACTGTGGAGGATTGAACATGATGGAGGAGCCGGATGCGGAGGCGGTTGCGGAGGAGGTGGACAGAGGATAGTAACGCCCAAACGCACCTTGCTCATAGGACAACCGGGGCCAGAAGTAAGCGTTTACCGCGCCGGATAGGTAGACTCCAGCCGCCAGTCCCGCACCACCCGCTACCTGAATCGTCGTCATGCCTGTAGTGCTGGGATCGTGAAACACTCCCTGCACAGTGTCGGTGATACGAGCGCCATTCGAGAGGCCGGATGCAGTGCCACCAAGGGCGACCGTGCCAATCCCCGCTGGGAGGCTCATAAATGCGATGTTGAATTCGTTGATCCCGGTGATTGGCGCGATCTGGGGCTCGGCGATCCCTGCGTTCTGTTGGATCACCGTCGGGCTGGGCGAGGAGAATTTCTGATAGTCCGTCGAGGTTGCCACGTACATGTACGGCGTTGGGGATTCATCGGGGCGGAACGGGATCATGGCCGCGCCGGGAGAGATGCCACCGCCCTGCATCGCTCCGACTTGAGCTCCGGTGTCGAGGAAGAGAGTGTCGTTGGCGTTGCGCGTCAGGAACCTTGGCTTGTTGTCAGTGTTGAGAGTCGAGTAGGCGCGGAGGTCGGTGATGTTCGATCCGTTGGTCGAGAAGAGTTGGACCATGCCGGGACGGGTACGCATGGACGAATCTGAGACGGAACGGACGTTGACTAGAGCGGCGTATTTGTTCGGCGGGATGTTATCGGGAACGGAGTTGGTCTTGAGCCCGCCGTTGACATAGCGGAAGCCTTCCGATGGCCGCTTGTAGTCGCTCACTGACTTCCTCCCGCCGCTGGATCGCTGTCAGGAGTATAACGTGGATTCATGTTAGCTTCGTTCTGCGACATCCCGTAGAGAATCTTTGTGAACTCACCTTGCTCGGCCAGTTTGGAGGAATATAACGCTGCCATCTGCATAAAGCGTTGCAATAGCGATTCCGTCATCGTAAATTCCTCGCCGCCCATCTTAAAGGCCGCGAGGTGCTGAGCGTAGTCAATTATAACGTCGTACACGTCCTGCGTCAGTTGCAGGCAGTCCGTCAGGTTCACTGGGATGGGAGCGTTCTCCACCACGGTCGTCGTGATCGAATATGGACCCGCATCGGGTGGCGGCGACAACGCAACCAGATTCAATCCTGCCGTCAGTCCCTCCTGCGGCGACCCCTGCGCCGATCCCTGCCAGAGAGGGTTATAGAGGTCGGCGGATTTGACGGCATCCACTTGAAGAGGGATGTTATTGCTGCGAAGGGCGAGGACTGCTGAAGCCGCCGCCAGAAGTTGCAGACCTTGCTTATAACGGCCTTCGCAATACTTGGCGCGAAGCAGATCCTTGGCATTCGATTCCCTCCCCAAGAGATCCGCCAGCGCTCCCCATTTCACTATCCACGCCCAGTCGTCAGGGATGCTCAAGGTGGATGGGCAGGCGACTCCTTCATTAACCGAATAGCCGCTCTCGATAGTCAGCAGATCGTACTGACCGGGGACTGGCGGCGTATCCACGTCGAACGACAGCAATGGCTGTGTGCTTACGAGATAAAGTTGCGGTGTCCCTTGCGGCTGGGTGGTCGAGTAAGGCTCGTAAGCATTCATCCCCCAAGTGTCGTCTTGGAACATCAGTGACATCGCGCCTTGTTCGGGAAAAAAGGCTACGCGGCGGAGGTCCAGCACCGATGCGGATAAGAGGGTGCGACCGGGATCGGCGGGGGCTTGGCGGTGGGTGTAAGTGCAGCCGGTGACGCCCAGAGTTTCATCGCGGCGGCGGGTGATCGCTGATTCGATGTCGGAGACGTTGAACTGGAGTGAGCCAGTCCACAAGCCAAGGCCGGTCACAGGCTCCAGCAGATGATATTCCATGACGGTTGCCAGCGTAGCGATGGTTTGGTTCAGTGAGCGCAGAGTATTCGGCGCGATGGTCGAGTCGGTGATGTCGTAGAAGGTGACACCCTGCTGCGACTGAAAGGTGAAGTCGCCACGCCAGTACGAGGTCAGTGCATTCCACGTTTGCATCGCCTCTTGGATATAGATGATAAGTTCCGGTTGCGACCAGAACTGCATCGTTGGGTCATAAAGCCGGTCGGCAAGCGCAGCCAGAGCGTCAGAGAGGGCGAAGGCGCATAGCGTGGCCGCGACGATATCCACCACGCCAAGATTGACCTGAATCCCATAGAGATTGCCGTTGGGAGAATAAACCAGCAACTCCGATTGAGCGCAGATAGTATTGACCGAGGTCTGCTGAAGCACCCCGGTCGTAGTGATTGTTAACCGCCATGTCACCGCCTGCGAGACATCGTTGAGAAATATCCCGGTTACCGCTGCAACATTGGATACCTTGGAGTATTGAATTACCGGATCATTCGTGACTGTAACCTGCCACGCTTGTCCGCTAGGATCGAGGAGATAGATAAGGGGAACAGTTTCCACAAGTTGCTAAGTCCTCCCTCGGCATTCATAGTCCACAGTGATGGACACTGAGGATGAATCGGTCAGGGTCAGCGTGGTAGTGTTCAGGGTGCTAATCCAGATGCGTCCGACTGGATCAGCCAGCGGGGTGATAGTGCAGATTGGAGCGGTAGCATAAGTCCCGGTGAAAGTGTAAGAGTTAGAAGTGGTGGAAGCTGAGAACGTAAGTTGCCCCGCTGCGTCTGTATTAGACGAGGTGCCTGTTCGCGTGCCGCTATTGGTCACGTTATTGCCTAAAAACACAGGAGCGTTGTTGACATAGAGGCCATAATTAGTGGCATGGCCGGAGTATGAAGTCTGGGCGTCAATATAGACCCCATAGAATGATGCGCTGGTGTTATTGCCGAGTCCCTGATCTCCCACATACATTCCCATCAGCGTGCCAACGCACAACGGACCACCGCAGATAGACTCTCCGGTCTGCGGCTCTATATAGACTCCGTATTCGTTGGTCACGGGATCGGACACCGCTGATCCTGAAGGCACTACGTCCAGCACCATCGCTTGGGTTACCGTCCCTCCGAGACTGGTCATCTCATTGGTAGCTTGCCCTGAGAACGCCGCTACTTTAGAGACTGTGGCAGTTCCAGAAATAGCGCCTCCCGGCCACGCCTCGGACTGAACTCCGATGATCGCGTTGGCGGTTCCACCGTTGGCCATAGTTTGCAGGGTGAAGTTGGATATCCCAGCTATAGTTCCAGCGGCACCGGCGTTGCTGGTAGTGTGATTCTCGACGAACACAGCAGCGTTCGCTCCATATCCTCCGGTAGGAGTGCCAGTACGAGAAAAGCTAATATTGAGATTATTGATGCCGCTGGCTACGGCGGGATATGAGAGATAGAAGGGCTCAGTGGTATCCGCTACCTGCGTTCCATTATCGGAAACCGACGAATCTTGTACGGTGGTGGGAGTTACGAACACCGGAAGGTAGGGGCTGGCGCAGGTGTCCCCACTGGCGCAAGTGATACCACTGCCACTACTGGTTGGGCAAGGAGCGCTGGTAGTGGTTACGAAGCCGAATATGGAATCGGCCTGGACACAGTTGCCGGAGGTCCAGTTGGAATTGTAAGCGCCGCCGTGGATAGTGGCGTTAGTATTGATGACTTGGGCGGAGCAGCCAACGGTCAGGAGGACGAGTGCCAGCCATAGCCATCTCATTTGCTGCCTCCCTTGCGCTTGGACTTCTTCTTCGACTTCTGTTTATTTTCAGTTGCGTAAAATACTCTCTTGGCCGTCTCGGGATCGTAGGTCTTTTTCATTGACGACATCACTTCGTCGCCGTGACCTTTGTAATGTTCCGAGACTGGCATCCTACTTCTCCTCTGGCTCCGACTCCCTCCCCGTCTCGGAATCGTGCCGCTCGGTGTGAGTCTTGGTAAGACCGAGAGTGGGACGCTCGGCGATGTCCTTGACGTTCATACCGTCGCGCTCGCAGGACCAGGGGTAGCCTTCTTTGTTCGCCATTGCCGACCTCCTATGTTATGGGTGTGATGGGTTGAAGTTTCGTCGGATCAACGCTCACAATGGTCGCCTGCTGCGATAGTGCTGCCGTCAGCGCGTCATCGAGCAAGGTGATATCCGCAAGCGCTTCCGCTGGCAGCCCTGCTGTGTTCTTCAACTGAGCGATCACTGCTTGCAGGGATGCGATTACGAGCGTTGAGGTGCTGGCTTGGGACGAAGTACCCACACCGTTCTTTAGGAGCACGCCGAGCACCGAGGAGATGCTGCCGACAGCGGTGCCAATCGTGCCGGGGATTCCCTTAATGCTCCCGATAGCGGTAGCAACTAAACTAGCTATTAAAAGCGCGAGGGACATATCACTTTCCTCCTTGGATTTGCGTGGCCAGCGCTGCGATGTCTGCCACAATCTGGTTAATAGCCGCAGTAAGAGCAGCGGTGTTTGATGTGGCTCCCGAATGATAGACTTGCCATGCGGCTTGGGCGAGGTCATAGTCCTGGATGGATTGGTTGAGAACGGTTTTCTGAGTGGCGGTCAGCGTCACCTTGCCAGACGCTATATCCGCCTTGATCGCATTAATCCCCGCCTGCGCATCCATGAGCGTCTGGTAGCTCATTTGGTCAAACGAGTTAATAGCGCCGGGAATTGGTGCGGTAGCAGCTTTGTTGGCGCATCCCAGTCCAGCTAACGACAAGGCAAGCGCGAGCGCAACTACGAGCGATCTCTTCATGTGGTGCCTCCAGTTAAGAAGTGCTTACAGCATCCAGCCAGAATGTCGTTCCGGTTTCGGCAGTCGTCGGCGTTCCCGAGAGAGTAACGTTGCCAGAAGCGTCCACCGCTGCGGTCAGTCCTGCTGGGATCTGCGCCGGGGACGCTGGATCGGTCGAAACGGTGAACGGCCCGGTGCCTTGAGCCGTGCCCACTGGAACCGCGTTGACGGGCACGCCGACTGTTTCAGCTGGCAGGGTTACAGGCACGACAGTCACTCCGGGGTTGATGGTTAAGGTAACTTGAAACTGTGTGGTTGGCATACAATCCTCCCCTAGAAAGATGTTGATGATGATAGGTTGACAGCGTTTACGCATTGAGAAAACTTCCAAAACTGAATTGCGGATCGACTCCCAACTCTCTCGTAACGTTATTCACCCAGTTCACCGAGTCTCCCGCCCACTTCTGCCCCAACTCCTGCCACGTCATCTCAGGCGAATATACACTGGATTTTCCCAGAGCGATACGATTAAGTTTGTCGTATAGCCATTGCCAGCCCACCTCGGCAGAGGGAAAGTGGGTGACGTTTGAGCCCGAGTGCTGCTCGCCACCAAAGGTAATGTAGCCATCGCTAATATCGCCGGGGTTATTGAGACGAAAAGGATTGGAATCGGGCTGATCGTAACCCTCGGCGACGGCTACCGCATGAGCAATCTCCCACAGCTTGGCGTTCGGATTATCAGGCGTAGCGGTCGGCCACGTAGATCGGTCAGCGGTAATCATCCCTTCGTATCCCTCTCCGATGGATCAAGGAAATGTAGCGCTAAGAATCCAATCACCGCTGCTAGCAACCCACGCGGGAAGTGATTCTCGATGAAGAAGGTGAGGGTCATACCTCCGGTCGGACGCTTCCACAGACCGATAGTCTCCAGTATGAAGAACGCAGCCAGCCAAACGATCCAAGCGTATCCTTCCCAGTTCATGCGAGACTCAGATTGTTGACCGCTACCGAAAGCGGAAGTCCGTTCCCGGTGTCAGCGGAGCAATAAATTTGCACCTGGATCAACATTTGATTCCTTGTCCAGTTAGTCGGCAAAGCCTTGAAGTTCTGACCGATGGGATAAGTGTTCGTCCCGGCCTGCACGCTCACGATGCCGAAGGTTTCATTGCTGAAATCGAACTCCATAACCGTGGCACGATGAACCCAGACTCCAGCGGGAAACGCTGTTGGGTTGAACTTCGTAGCTTCCCATTCCCCCTTGGGACCGGACACCACCAGTGTGTTAGGTGGGGCCACGTCAGGATACTTCCAGACGCAAGCCGTGCTGCAATTCTCCCCAAATCCATTAGCGTCTGTTAGCCGCCCGTCGAACTCGTCCATCCCGTCTGGCCCGGAGATATACATATAGTCGCAGGAAAGCGTATGCTGTCCACTCTGCCAGCCAGTGGTTGGAACGCTTAGATACCACAACCCGGTCGCCTTATAAGGTCCGGTGATCGAGAATAACTGGGAGCCGTCCTTCTGCTGCGAGGTGACATGAGAACGAGTAGCGACTCCACCGATTCCGTTGGTGCCGCCGTCATGGTAGCCCCAGCTCCCCTGCTGAAGCTGCTGGCCCGCATTCCAGTTGAACTGGATGGGTGGAGTGGATGCCAGCGTCACTTGCTTGCCAGCGTTTACTGCCGCTATGGCTGTAGCGAGATCATTTGTATCTGTCATTTTCCAACTCCTTTAACTTTTGTTCCAAATCCGCAATCCGCTGCTTGATCGCCCAACTGATGACGGTATCGTACTGGCCGGGGCTGATCCGGCGTAGGCGTTCGAGTTCCTCTTTAATCTCATCAACACTCACGGCAGCGGTGTTTGCGGAACTCCGGGTACAGTTACTGAATGCGAATCACGTTCCTGCTGCCGTCCTTCCGCGTGCGCGGCTTTGACCAGCTGATCCAATCGGCTGTTAATGCTAAGGTGAACCTCGTTGATCTTCCCCCGGTTGATCCACCCCAGCACAACACCGCCCATTGCCACCACGCTGGGTGGGGTAGCGGCAATAATAGCGATCTTGACGGCTTCAGAGATCATCGCGGTGGTAAGTCGCCGTTATAGGGAGCCAGTATCCAGTTAGTCGCCTGCTCTTGCTCTGGCGTTGGCGTAAACGGGCCCAGATCGGTTTCCGCTACCAGATGCAGAGTCCCGTCGGTCCACTTCACGACCGCTTCCGGTGACGGCATGTTGCCTTGATAGGTACATTGATTGCCCATCATTATTCCAGCTTTAGCTTGTTTCCAAGTCATTGGACCTCCTTATAGTCCGCGTGTGGCCCGGTGAAAGTGTTGCACTCCCCATCCGGCCCCTCACTAATTTCAAATGCTACCTTGTAAGTATGCCCAGCATCGAAATCAGGGTCGATCTCGGGTGGTGGACAAACGGCAAACTTACGAAGTTCATTATCCAAAGGCTTGTCATCCATCGTGAAGAACTTGGCTCGCACGAGACGCGGTTTAACCTTCTCGAATACTCTCATCTTGTACGGCCCGCGCTCGTTGTCGTAGCGGTGCGCCTCTCGCATATCCGTCTGCCAGATTCCCACCGAGAACAAGGTCATTGCTGTGATGAGAAATCCAAAGGTAACGCTAGTCGAGATCGCCTGGATCGCGGGGACGCGGGAGCATTCCATAGAGGTAGAATATCCCCCTGACCCACTCTCTAAATCGGTTCTGATCTTCTTCAAACTGCTCCCGGTCTGCGAGGAATTTATCCATCCGAGCAACTTCCCGATGGATTGCAAATTTAACCATCCAACAAAAAGCAGCAAACACGCCAGCGCCGACAGCCCCCATAACAGCGATGAGAAGACTGATTTGCTCACGATCAGAGAGTTCATAAAGTGCAAGCGTGAAAGCAGCCACATCTTCAACTCCTAAGTCGTTTTAGTCGCTTCCGTCTCCGCTGCTGCCACCTTATGCGCTTCAACCTGTGCTATCGCTGCCGGATCGGGTGGCTTACCAAAGTAAGTTTGCGTGCCCGAGGTTGGATCGTTTAACCGCAGACTGGGGAATAGCCTTGGTAATGCGGCCCCGATGCTGGTCGAGAATGCAAATGCCCACTTGTAGAATCCGTTACTGTTGTTGTTCGGGCTGGGGAGCGCCGATACAAAGTTGGAAAATAGAAAGTAAGCTCCCAGCGCGACGATGGTCTGGTGAGCCACGATGAAAGCCCAGAGGGCGGTCATCGCAGTGGATGGCCCCCGTAGCCAAGACCGCCAAGCAACACGCTTAGGTAATAGCAAGCCAGAGATGCCCAGCCCAGATGCCAGCGAAAGTTAGGTGCAGGAGCGTATGGCCCTACGAACACCGCGATCACAGCAAGTACGAACGCAAATACCAGCAGAATCGTGCTAATCATGGTTCCTCCTTATTGCAGTGTTAACAACAAGTAATACAAATATACGACCAATGTCCCGTTACCCAAAGTCATATTCGACCCGCCCGACGCGCCGATGGTATAAGGCTGATTATTAAGCAGAGTCAGGGCTCCATGCGCGGCAGCGATGGCCAGCGATGCGATCTGCGATACCGTCTGATCGAGGAATCCGGTTTCAGCAAAGGTGATCTTGAACGCGGTGCCAGCGTTGTTCCAGTCGAGGATCAAAGAATCGCCGTTGATCGTGTACGCGGTCGTGTTGTAATCGTAGCCAAGCGAGATGGCAACCGGGTAGATGGCAAAGCCTGCGCCAGGAGCGGCGACCAGTGTAATCGGCGTGCCATGTAATGCCAGGAGTTGCGCCGAGGTTAGCGTCGTGTAAACGGTGATGATCGGCGACAGGCCAGCTTGGTTGACGAACTGCGTGGTAGCGATCTTGGTGGATACGTCACCGATGGACGGCGTGGGAGCGGTTGGCGTGCCGGTAAGCGCAGGGGAAGCTAAAGGAGCAGCGCCGGTAACTTGGGCTACAGTGTAATCGCCGCTCACCGGGACTACCGCCCCCGAGCGAGTGTTCCATGTGGTAACGCCGGTCGATGGCAGCGCGGCCTGCACGAACGCCGTGGTGGCAAGCTGGGTCGTGTTGGTGCCAAACGATGCCGTGGGACCAGCCGGGACTCCAGTGAAGGTCGGAGTAGCGAGCGGTGCCGCTCCGGTGACTTGGGAGACGGTATAGTCGCCGGTAGTCGGTACGACGGCACCAGTGCGGGAGTTGAAGCTGGTCACGCCGGTGGAGGGGATAGCCGCTTGTACGAACGCGGTCGTGGCGATCTGCGTGGAGGTAGTGCCAAAGGTAGCAGTCGGCGCGGTGGGAACGCCGGTCAGTGCCGGAGATGCGAGAGGAGCCGCGCCGGTTATCTGAGCGACTGCGTAGTCTCCGGTCTGGGCGATGACCGTGCCCGTGCGACCGAAGACCGAGTTGACCGTGCCTGCGCCACCTGCGGGATCGTTCAGCAGGATATCGGAGATGGTAATCGGAGAGGCAGGACCGGAGCCAGCGTTGTTTGAAAGGATCACGTCGTAGCGATTGTTAGCGGCGTAGAAGGTGAATTGACCGTTCGAGTTCGCGGTGAAGGGATTGGCGAGAGGGGTGATGCCGTTGTCGGAGTAGATGGTAGCAAGGCCAGCGCCGTGCAAATTTACAGTGACAAGACACAACGGGTAGGAGCCCTCGACGACCGTCGTCGAAGATAGTCCCGAGGTGACTACCTGCACATCTCCTTGTTGGGCAAATCCCGTGTACGATTGCATCAGGATTGCACTCCAGCGAATCCGGGGGAGGCCACGCCGCCCTGCGTATTGTAAAATGCCAGCCACTTCGCGTAGTTCGAGCGAGTGCGCGTCGAGAACCAGTTGTCTACGCGATCACGATCCATCTGTCGATACTTCCTAAACAGCGTGTCGTACTCCTTGTTCGCCGCTCCCATCAGGAACTTGAAGTCCGGCCCTTGGTTACGCGGCGTCGTGTCCTTGTTCGCCTCGGCCCATTCATAGGCATAGTATTTAGCACGAGCGATCACCACGTCTTGGCCAATCACATAGGGCAAAGTATCCGTCGGCTTGGCAAGGTCTGGTCCGAAGCGAATCCCGTAAAGTTGATAGTTCACATTGAACGTCGGAATCCCCCACAGGAAATACATCAGCGAGCCGTAGGTTGGCGAGGCTGGGTTCTGGTCGTCCTGATAAGGGATCACATCCGAGGGTATGCCGTACCACGTCCGCTGCGGGTCTTGCACGTCAATGTCGCGCATCTGATAGCGCTCGGTGTAGAGGTCTATGAAGTTTTGCATGTCGCGGACGCTGATCCATGTGCGAAAGTCCTTGATCGGAGAATTCTGGACTATGGGAACGTAATAGCACTGAAAGATGGAGAACTGGGCTCCAGTGAGCGAAGGCTCTCCATACCAGCGGTCGAGGGTCGCTACGCCAGTGCCAGAGTTCCATCCCCAGATGTTGTAGATGCCACCGCTGGCAATGCGGAACTGGCGCTGAGTGATGAGGGAATAGGGCTGAGAGGCTGCGAGGGCGTTAATGGCGGCGGTAGCGGTGGCATCAAACGTGACAGTCGAGGAGCCTTGGACGGTGGTAACAGTGCCGGTTGAGGCGACCTGTGGAGGAGCGATCCATTGGCCCTCGAATAGTTGGAAGGACCAGAGGTTCTGGCGGCGGAGGTCGGCATAGGCGCGGTTGATCAGGGTCTTTGTGTAGGACATCGCCATCTTTGGCACTACACCGCGCAACTCGGTTTGAAGGTCAAGCAAGGCCATAGCTGATCCCTGTTAAAAAGGCGCGACCGAAGCCGCGCCATCAAGTTTACTCCTCCCCGAACATCACACGCAGTCAAGTGTCAGGCGAACGTACTCCGCTGACAGGTTGGTCGCCGCGCTAGCTTCAGTTGAGATCGCGCCGAACGCAGCGGAGGTCGTGTACCATTGCACGGTGAATTTGGCGACGGCTGATCCTGGCTGGGTCTGCGTAGCCGTGTTGAGCTTAATGTTGACGATGTAGTTGCCGGAGTTGGAGTAACCGGACCACGACGCGCCTGCGGATTCGAATCCCCCCACACCTACGTCGGAGGCGTTGACCACATCACCTACGCCTGTTGCGGCAACGTATTGAACGTAGGAGGTAGGACCGTAGTGGTCCACCTTCATCTGGATCTTCGCGCCGACCGCTTGCGGGTATCCGTAGACTATCGTGTTCGCCATTGCGTCTCCTTAAATCCGGCTTAGGCCACGGGTAATTGCCACCTTGACAACGGTTGAAGTGGTAACAGTAGCGAGCGAGATGCCAATGACCGATCCGGTTATCAGCGCGGTCATCGCGGTGCCGGAGGTAAGGTTGTCAGCCGTCGAGGCTACCACCGCCGATGCCTTGGCGATAACCGTGCCGCCGGAGGTAACCGCCGAGACGGTTGAGTCAAAGAGAACTCCCGCCACGCCCATGACCTGAATCCAGCCGAGGTTGCCAGCAGTGATGACGTTGATGAACACTCCGAGGACTTGCGTCGGGACTAGGGTGGTCGGAGTTGCAGTCGAGGTTACTTGATATTGAGTCGAGGGACCGCCGGATGCCGCTGTCGAACCCACGGACGCGCCAGTGAAATAGGCCAGAGTGCCGACCGCCGGCGTGCCTCCCGTCGAGAGCGTGTTGACGTACATGTAGACGCCGCCGTAGAGAGTGCCAATGGCGGTGTCAGAGAGCGCGTAGGCAGTCGTGTCATCGAGGATGATGCGGTCGCCGGGTATGTTCTGCTGGTACTGCGAGAACCCCGTAGGCATGGATGTCAACTGCCCGCCCTGCAACGAATCGTTGACATCGTTGAGGTACTTGGCCGAGAGGTAAAACGGCGGCTTTACGAAAGTGTCTGCCATAGCGTCTCCTTAGAATCCAGCTCCGTAAAAGTGCATGTTGTCTCTCGGTGAGAGGCAATAAACGTTCAGCGCGATCTTGAAGAATCCGACGACCAGATCAGCGTTGGTTTGCGACCGCACCCACGGCGTAAAGTTGAAGTTGTATTCTGGGTCGGTAGTCGGGCGTACCTTCCAGCCTTGGGAGCGAAGCACAAAGATCGGCTCGCCGGGATTGATGGTCTTGTTAGCTGGGAGATTCGAGATCGACGAGATGCCCGAGGTTGCCGAAGTGAAGGTAGCAGGCTTTACGGCGGTGGTCTGTGACAGCCCGGTCGGGAGTAGCTGGCCGTACTTCGTCGAGGGGCAGAGCTTATCCACGAAGAACATGGTGGACATAACACGGAATCCACTCATGCCCATCTTCACGTCCTGCTCCTCGCCGTAGCGCTGCTTGGGATCGAGGCGTTCGAGAGCGTAGGCGTAGGCAGCTTTGTTCATCACGCCGAAGTCAGGCGGCTGCACGCAATTGAGGATACCTTCGACCAAGGGCTTGTAGGCGAGCTGGCCCGTGTTGCCGTTCTGGTCGCCCAACCAGATGGGAATCGAGTTGAGGGTATTGCCGACTGCTCCGTTGCGGGTCTGACCGCCATAGGTGGTGAAGATGTTACCGTCCCAGGAATTGGTCACGCCGTCGTTCATGGCTTCAGCGAAGCCGTTGATGTAGACGATACGGTTCGAGCCGGAGATGTTCTGGCCGTGATGAAAGATGTCGATACCGAGATCGGTATTCGCCGCTTGTACCGCGTTGGTCATGTAGGCGTCGATGATCTTCACTTTGCCAGCGGGGCCAGCGTTGATGACGCCGACTTGAAAGAGGTTGACGCCGATCTGCTCCAGGTATTCCTTGGGCTGGAAGGCGGTCGCGGCAAGGATCTGCACTTGGGACACGTTCACGTCGGTGCCAGGAGCGATAGCGCCGCCGTTCACGCGGTTGTACTGGAACGGATTCTGCATGGCAGTGCCGCCCGCGTAGTCGTCGAGAGCACCGGCGAGGCGGAGCTTGCGCAAAGTTGTTGAGTCAACAAAGAAGTTATCTATCACGACGTCGTCGCGAAGATCGGCTAGTGTAGTTGCACTTATTTGATCAAAACTCGGATCAGCCACGGTTTTTCTCCTTAGTCAACTCTCGGCCCTTTGGCGTTGAGCTTCTTTACTTGAGAATGTATCGCATCACGATATTCGTGATCTGCTTCTGAAAGTCTAGTGCCTCTACCATGCGGCGTAGTGTCGATGTGTTCTTGGAGTTCCATTAACAATTTTGCTTGCGCTGACTTCAGCAGGAACCACGGCAAGCAATTGTGTAGAATCCAGCAAGCTCGTTGCGCCGTACAACTCCAAGCGTAAGAGGTCTTCCAGTTGGGATTGTCAAAGGTACGCGGAACAATGTGTCCACCGAATGTCTCTTGCAACCACAATGGAAGAATTTCGTTCGTGTTAATTACCACGATCCGCACTTGAACCTTACGAGTCTTCTTGTAAGGGTTGATCTGAATGCAACCTTCACCGTCGATGAAAGCTGCCATCCGCACCCAGTCATAGACCGTAGGTTTTAGGCCATGGAACTCCTCGGCCTTCCACTGACCACGCTTACCTGCCGACTTGTAAATGTCACTCATGCGTTGCCCGTCATATCGGGATGTGCTGCCAGAACTTTGTTGATGCGCGAATTAACCTTTTCCGAGTCCGAACGGTTCCACGGAATCTGAGCGTCGGACGCGGATGGAACTTTGCCGGTGAACGGATTCGAGGATAGAGCGCCGAAGCCGAGGGCTGGATTGACTGCCGAGGCCGGATGTTCCTGCTTCCACTTGGCTACGGCAGCATCAGCGATCTGCTTCTCGTAGGCCGCTTTTTCAGTAGCGGCACGTTCCGAGCGCTTCTGATCCACGTTGAACTTGGTCTTCCAGTAGGATTCCACGTCTTGGTTCGCCGCTGCCGCTTCGGCCTTCAGCGTGCGCCATGAAACAGGGGGAAGGCCGAGAGCGGTGTGTTCCTGTGCGAGGTCGGCGACCAGGGTGATGGAGTCGGCGGCTTTGATAGCGAGTTCGTTGAACTGCTCGCGGGGGACAAACTTCGTAGGATCGAAATTCACTTCGCCTCTCTTTGCTGCCTCCTCAGCTGCTTTCTTGGCAGCATCATCCTGCGCGGCCACTTCGATGAGGCCCGCTTCCTGCAACGCCTTCAGGCGAGCGCGTTCTCCGGTCAGGGTAGCTTCACTGACTTTGAGCTTGGATTCTACTTCGGAGACGTAGGGGAGGGCTTGCTCGTTGTACCATTTCTGGTAGGACTCGGCCTGTTGCTTTGCCTTAATCTCAGACTCCTTGGCGGCAGCGAGATCGGCTTGCTGCTTGGCAAACACTTTCTCGGCGAGTGGAGTCGCCAGAACTTTAATGTCATCTTCAGTCGCGCCGTTAGATTTCAGGTACTCAGCGTAAGTCATGGTGTCTCCTTGTTACGGTTTCGGTGCCACGGGCGGCGTCGGTGGAACTGGAGCCGGTGATGGCGCAGGCGTCGGCACGGGATTGGTTTTCGGTACATTCCCCTTGACCACGCCCATCGCCAACTGCACCTGCTTGACGGCTTCGGCGATATAGGTGGAAGTTTCAGGGAAGCGCTTGGCAATCGCCCGCAAGCTGCCCATTGCGCCAGCGAAGGTATGGATCGCAGAGGTAAGATTCTCCGACTTCTCGCTGAGCGCGGCGTTTGCGGCAACAGCGTTATCGAGCGCCTTGAGCTCGGCGTTGGCAGCGGAGCAGAAAGCGTCGTTGGCCAGCAAAGGTTGAAGATCAGCGGCACTGGTGCCTGCGTTCGCGGATACTAAAGATTGCACAGTGGTTGGCATATAAATTCTCCTTAACCGTTCGTCGGTGGCGCGGCGGGCTCGCTTGGTTGCGCCCCTTTCATCATCGCCATTTGAACTTCGCGCATTAAATTATTGATTTCTGAGATAGGTTTCGACGCTGCCGGGAATGCCTGCGCGATGTTGCGTAATCCCTGCACCACTTGAATCACCATCTTCGATCCCTGCTCCAGCTTGGGATTCGGAGCGGGAGATGACGGGGATGCCGAGGGAGTGGTGGGTGCCTGCGCTCCGCCGGGAGGTGGTGGCATCGTGGGTGAGGCTGCGGCCATATTAAACTTTGGCCCTCGCCATCTTGCGTGCCTTGCCCTTGCCCAGCATCGAACCGCGCAGTCCCTTGCCGCCGGACTTGCCGAACGGTTTCTTCTGGCTCGACTTGGTGCTGCTCATGCCGTGATCCTGCATGTCGGTCTTGAGGGAGAAGCCATGTCCACCCTTGCCGCCCATGCGAGCTCCGGTTGATCGTCCGTATGCCATCTGGAATCCTCCGCGTAAAAGAGGGGACGGTTCTTCCTGTCAGGAGCCGTCCCTTACCTCGGTTGATCCGATCTCGGAGACGCGGCATTATCCGCATCGTTTCCGGGTCGGGGACGCTTACTTTTTCTTGCCTCCCTTGTGCCGACGTTTGTTGGCGACAGGGCCGAAGCCAGTCTCGATGCTCATAGTGTTGTCCTCCTTTCTAAGAATGCGATGCAAAATGAAAAAGCTCCAGGGAGTGAACCCGGAGCCCTTTGGTTACGTCTTAACGACGACCTTGGAATCTCTTCGCTAGTGCGAGTGGAGCATAATCACGATTCTACTGTCAAGCAATTTCGTAAATTACGTCAGCGATATCCGCGTGGATTCCTTTACCTGCACATTCGCAATCGTTCCCTGCGACATGTTGATTAAGACTTGCCCGGTCATGTGCTCGCCGCAGAGATTGTCAATGATGCCTGCTATCGTCTCTACCGATGGACGGGAGACAGTGAAGGTGCGCTCGCGGATCAGGTGGTGATGCTCGGTGCGTTGGATGGATGTATTCACTGAATATTCTGACCCCCGCCTTCTGATTGAGTAATAGTCGAGGAGCCATCGGAACGCTGCTTTAGCGCCGGAGCCTGATTGCCGGATGGCGGCCTGCCTTCAGGCCCACTCTTGCCGGGAGCAGGCGCACCGGGCTGCGATGGCATGGCATCGATACCGATAGCCTTCATCCGCGCCGCGAACTCTAAGTCTTCTTCCTGCTCCTCGCGCCACTTCTCCATCACGGTGCTACCTTTTATTTGACCGTAATTTGGAATATTCCAACTCTCGGCCAGTGTCTGCGAATCTATCTTCACGCCCGCTTTTTTGAGTTGCACAAGTCCCAGCTGCATTTTTAGCTGAGTGATTTCATGCGCCGAATGCGGTGTCACCATATATTTCAGGTTGCCCGCGAACATCCGCGCCCGCTTGATCTGGTCGAAGGCGGATTTCACAGGCGCGTCGGCGGTGCCCGGATTCTCTCCCGGCATGTGCGATGGCACAAGTCGAGAAGGATCGTAGTCGAAAGTTTCACGGGTGATATTGTCTTCGCCGATATATTGCATGACGCGGGCGGTAGGGAGATATTGCAGAATCAGATATTTCGTCTGATCCGCCATCTCACGAATGGGAGGCTCCATCGAACGGGACATGTCCTCGATGATAGGGCCTAGAGCTTCCAGTAATTTCTCCAAGTCGTCGCCTGCCATGCGGGCTTTGGCGAGTGCGAGTGCATCTTTGATCGCGTGCTGCGAGTCCATCGAAGTCTGGAGGTATTCGAGCCACTGGAAGTCGGTGGCATCGAGTTTGATGACCTCGGGAGGGATTGGCATCTGAAATGGCTTGTCAACTTGGGAGCCGTCGTAGCCGCAGCGAGCGCGGGGCTGCATCGGGTCGAATGCTTTGGCCTCGCGGCTGGAAACGGAATTGATGTCGTAGGCCAGCGGCATGTCAAGCTGCACTCGCTTTTTGTCTGCCATGCCACGCTCTTGTTCCGTAATCGTCTGTTGGAGGTCGTAGCCATCGCGCACCATCGAGAATCCCAGAGGCTCCCACGGCCAGTGATCGGTAGAGAACGGGATGAGGTCCGAGCGTCCATGCCAGTTGAAAGAGGGGCCGTCGTAGATGATGACGCCCTCGCTACTGATGATGAGACGGCGATAAGGATATAGCCGAGCGTCATTATCGTCGGCCTTGCGCATTCCACCATTGCCGTCGGGGATCTCCATGCCGATGAATGGAACTTCGTAGTACCACGTCGAGCCAAACTCGCCCATTGGGATCATCTGCTGGGTGGTGTTACGGGTGAGGTCGATGATCGTGGTGTAGCGGATCGGGATCATCAGGTCGGGCATGTTACTGGGACCACTGGAGGTGGATTTGCCAAAGACGCGCTTCCAGATGTTGCCCTGCGCGGATTTGCGGATTTCGTTCGAGTACCAGTAGAGAGATGAGGTCGGCTTCAGAAGATGCTGCTTCGTGGGGAACAGCGCGTGCGCCATGAAGATCGGCATCTCGTCCAGCAGGGTCATGGCATAGGCTTTTTGAAAATTACCTGACGGAGGCAACTGAGTCGGTAACACACAGGGAGCGCCATAGCTAAGAAGCTGGATAGAACCTTCCCCGCTAACCAGATCGCGGGAGTAAATCGGACGTATCCATCCAGTGCATGTGGCTGCGGCATATTGCAATGCCTCCTTGATCGAGCGGTCAAAGTCGTTCTCCAGAAAGATGGCGCGGGTCAGGAGGTTCATTTGATTGGCCTGCGCCGCGAAGGCGGGATTGTTTGAAGAGTAGCCCCACAGTGGGCGGAGTTTAGAAAGGACGCCGACAATCTCTCTAATATTCCGCTTCAGGTGATTAGTGTTGAGTTGCGAGCGGTATTGGGGAATATCCGCCGACATGATCTTGCCGGAGATCACGTCAAGGGATTTGCGCCAGTCGGAGGTACCGCGCTGCGTCTTGAGCCATGCGGTCCCAGTCTCCTGACATTCTTGAATCCAACCGAGCTTGATGTCGTCCTTGGAGGCAGCAGGAGGGGCTTGCCACTGGCGATAGGGTACGTCGTAGCCGTCGTCACCGGGCATTGACAGTGCGCCTCCCGCAGATTTCCTCGTACATGATGATTCCGTTTACCGGATCGACGTGGCCAATGAGAGTGAGACGTTCGAGCACTCTCCGTCCTTCGGTAGCATACACATTACCATGTTCGTCTTCTACTTCCTCACTCAGTTCAATGATCGGCGGTGCTTCTTCGTAGTCGCAGAGGGAGATTCCGCCGGAGGAGAAGACGAAGCAGAGTCTCACAAAGATTCACCGAGAGTTTCTTCCACGTTGCGGGCACGATCATTCTCTCTTAATTCGAGGTAAGCCCGGTCACAGATGAACCGCGAGCGATATTTGGCACGCTTCTCCTCTTTCAACTGGATATAGGCGCGGATGAACTCGCGCTCGTACTCGGAGGTGCAGGATGATCGCAGGGTGGCGTGGAGAGAGTCGATCACCCACTTGCGTGATGCCGCCCAGGTTTGTTCGTCGTGCTCCCACTCCGCGTGCTGGCGCTCGTAGGTCTGCTGCTGCAATCGCTTCTGTAAGGCGTCCACTTCGGCGAGAGTATTCGCTTCGCGGCGGTCATAGCCAGCGGGACAGAAGGTGAAGTAGCATTCGTCGTTCGGAGGGATTTGGATGTCACCTTGCGCGTTCTCGAAGAAGTAGAGCTTTATCGCCATCGGTCCAGCTCGGCTGTGGATGAGTAAATGATATCGCTCATAGATATAGCACGATTCCCGTCACGCTTGGTAGAGAAAACATTCCCGGCGTACTTTTCAACGTTGATCGGCGGCAGGGCTTGCTGGTCGGCGGCACCGAATCGCTTCTTCGAGCGTTCGGTCATCGACTTGAGATCGTTGACAATGATTTCTGAGATCGCCGCCGCGAATAAGCCGTCGTCGTGCTCGCCTTCCTCGTGCTCCTTCTTTTCCTTGCCGGAAGCAGTGTAGTGAACCTCGAAGTGTTTGCACTCGTCGATCAGCCACGGGGAGTTGATAACGTACCATCCGTTCTGGACGGAGTGAACAAAGGAATCGACGAGTATGGGACGCGACCAGACGTTGGTATACCAGCCGATCTTCTTCGACTTCTGCTTCTTAAGATCTTTTCCGTCGTAGCGGATGAAGGAGGGGAAGCGGGTGTATCCCATCTTGCGCATCTGCACCTGGGCCACGTCTCCCACCGAGGCGATTTGCTCGACGCCGACGATGGGATTGCGGTGCGGAGTCGAGTCTTCCATGTAGCGGGAGTAGTAGGCGGCAATGCACATGATGAAGGCGTAAGCTTCTACGTGGGATACATAAGCTGATCGAAACTCGGCAACCTGGATATCCGGTTGACCACGGCGGGATGCCGGTGCGGTGACACAGATAACGGTGGAATCTTCTCCCATACCGTTAGAAGTATCGACCCCAATACTGTAGTCGATCCCCGGAGCCGGAGGGCAGAACACCATGAGCTTGCCATTCGCATACTCGCGGAATGCATCAGGTTTAGTCTTGAGCGAATTAACATACTGCATGTCGTGATGCAGAGGGATGAGTTCCCATCGGTAACTGTCACCTCGATTGGAATTGAAGGTGACGATTTCGCGTTGCCGTGGCTTATCAGAAGTTCCATAGTCGATGTCCTCCGTTGGCGGCTCATGGTGGTCCTCGATGGACTGGCCGGAGATGCCGAACGCCTGGAATGTCTGCTGGGCTGCGTTCTCGACCTCAACCATCACGTCATGGCCGAACACCGATTCCTGCGACCGCTGCAAGGCTTCGATGTCATCCCCGGCCATCTCCTGAAACCAGATCCCTTCCATGCCCTTGGCTTTGTGTTCTTCGTGGCCGACCTCCCAGAACCATTGCTGTTCAAGAGGCATCGTCCATCGCGGGCCTAACTGTTTCGACAGGAGTGGAGTGTTGGCGATGTAGGCTTCGACGCGGGCGACGTGCTCTTGCGTATCGGGGAGGCGGTGCTCGTAGAACGCTTCCGGGACGGGCCGCATTTTTAGCCACGCGGGCTTCGGGTAGAGGTCGCGCCCGATGACCCAGGGGAAGAAGATCGGGCAGAGGCGGCAGGTGCGCGAGGCCCAGTTGGCTTTCGAGTAGTGCCAGGTTTCTGCCCACCAGCCTTCATCTCCCTCGCCAGTTGATTCCAGGATTCCAAAGATGCTTGGAGATGCGTGTACAGCCTTAAACAGTGAAGCCTCGATTTGTTCCTTTGCGTTTGTAAACGAGGCGCATTCAGAAAGGTGATAGAGGGTGGGCGTAGAGCCTCGTGCAATTCCAGACATCTGGTTGCCATGCTGCACATACACTCCACTGTTAAGTTGTCCAAACGTGAGTTCTCCATTTTCCGTCTCCACACGCGAGGTGTACTGAGGCCGCAACCATATCGGAAGCATGTCGTAGCCCATCAGTAATTTCTTACCCATCATCTTCGACTTCTGCCGATCCGCCGAGGCGATGATGGCGTTGACGCCGTTTGAGAAAATGATGCGGAACATTATCAGGAGTTCGACCAACGTGGTCATTCCCAATTGTCTTGCTTTCAAAATTTGGATTTCGATTGCAGCGTCTAAATTCTCTAGATCAGAGATCACGTTAAAGAGAATTAGTTGCGCGAGGCGAAAGGTAAACCTACGAATCACGCCCTCTTCATCAGTAACGTATCCGTATCGTGTAACGGCATAAGCGTGGTCCGACATCACGAGGAGTTGTTCGTTGAGCATCCACTGCGCTTCTTCGGCAGTAAGATTCTGTGTGGCAATAGGAAGGCCAGTTTGGCCATAGATATACTTTCCGCCTTTACGCAGACGTTCCTCGAAATCATCAACCTCCCAGACTTCGTGGTGAGTCAGGCGAATGGGATTACCGAGATCGCGCTGGTAAGATTCAGCGAGTGCTATTCGTCGCTCCACGTGTCTTGTGCAGTAAATGAGTCCTCCTCGGATTCCACGTACTCAGATTCGGCAACTCGGCCCATGTCAAGTGGTACTACTTCTTTAGCGTCGGGTAATAACTGCTGCGTCTTTGGCGTAAGGTTGAAGCGGTTAACAAGGCCACGAATAGTATTCTCTGGCGACGGCGCTACCACGGTCGCAGATTGCGCAGCGGCGTTAGCGTTCGCATTCGCGTTCACGTTGACGCTGACCTGTGATCCTTTCGGCAGCGGCAGGAATCCCATGTGCTTCATGTTCAGCGTCACATGGTCGATGTCGCCTTCGAGCGCCAACTCCGAAGACTTGGCAACGATTGCTGGATGGACCGTGGCTGCCTTGATCGACCCCTCGAATTGACTTTTCTCCAGAGCCGCTTGGGAGAGAGCGAAACGGAATTGTTCCGAGGTCACCTTAGCCGCCACGCAGAACGCTTCGAGCGAAAGGGTGCGCCGAACAATCGCTGGGAGCATGATGTCGTCGTAGACTTCGATAAAGCGGCGGGCGGTAATTGAAGAGGAGGAGCGGAGATGTTCGAGGACGGAGGACTTGCCGCCGAAAGCTTTGACGGTGTAAGAGAGGCGAGGGAATTGAGCGACTTCGTTCGGATCAACGCCGATGGTTTTGTAGCAGAGGGCGCGAGTTTCGGCGGCGGTTCTCAAGGGCATACTTACCTGATTACCAGTACAGTTTCTCTAAAAGATATCGACCTCGGTGACTTCCATTGTGACCAGTGCGACGATCGCAGGTCAGATTAACATCTATTGTCTGCCCACTCTCATCCGTATTAGTCTTGTAGAACTTTGTGCGACCGCAACGGTTGGCTAATGTGGCCCGCAAGGAAGGTTTAAGAGGCTGAGGCTGATACATCCCTTTGCATAAATCGCACGGATCTTCTGGTCCACAATAACTCACAACTCACCTTCCTCGGCGTCGTCCAACTGAGGATGCGCTTCATCATACGCCCGGTTCCAGTCCGCGACCGATGCAACTTCGACCACGGCTTTCTTGATGTCGCGGCGGGCAGGGGTGCGCTGGCGTTCGATGGCGACGAGTTGCTGCAAAGAGCCTGCGATAGACTCGGAAGCGCTGACCAGTTTCTTCAGCCATACAACGCCACGAGCGACTTGCCATGCGAGGATCATAAGGGGTGAGTCCCCTTAGTCAATGAGGGAAAAAGAGACACAATTTTGTTATGGCATTGAGCACACATTTCTGCTGACCTGGCTGGCATTACTAATATATCGGTTACTTTGTTAATCGGCTGTCGCAGATTAATATCTCGTTGCTCTAGATTGAGACTAATTTCAACTATCTTCATCAAGAATATTTTTTCTTCATTGGAGATACAACGTCCGCAAGAGTCGCATGTAGTATTTCTCACAGCAGATTATCTCCCGAGTCGAACGCTTTCTTCACCATCCGCGTCAGGTCGTGATCCTCGGGTGGTACCACCACATCCTGCACTGTTTCCTTGGGATATAAAACGCCTTCCTCGACCGAGATCGCATTCCCGCCCGTGTCCCGACCCTGGCGCACGACGGAGATGGGAAGGCCGTGCTCGATGCGGGCGACGTTCGGCGAGTCGATGGTGCGGTCACGCTGGGTGGCGGAGACGTAGGCGTCCTCGGAGATCGGCTTCGAGAGCGGAGGATGGGATTCGAGTGCCGACAGTTCCGGTTGCGCCTCCACCTGATTGTCCGACGCCGGATGCGAGCGAATGACCGAGGTGGATTCCTTGAACGCCGGATTGTCAAGGTGGAGGATGACGCGGAGTTCGTAGCTCACGCGACCATAGGCGACACGGGAGGTCATCATGCAGTCGCGGGAGAGGACATCGTGGACATCGGCTTCGATGATCTTCTGGAGTTCATCCCCGCGTAGGGGACGGTTTGAGACTAGCTCTTGCCTAGCGGGTGACATTATTTTGTTCTCCTATCCGTGTTGGATCAAGGTTCTCCAAATCCCAAATAAATTGGGTATATGCTTCCGACTTCATATAATCCTTCAAAGTTTGGTCAGGAGATTTTAGTGGAGCATCCAGCCAACGATCCAGCGCCACTTGTGCGCTTACAGAGTCAGCTTGCATCTCAGCAAAATCTACTCCATCGGGAATCCTGCATCCACGAGCCAGCCACATCCCGTTTGGTAATTTAGTAATGGATTTAGTTTCTTCTTGCCACGATACGTCAGGCATTTCTGATCCTCCTTGTTCGTTTCTCAAGATACATTCTAACCCTGCGATGCAACTCGCTCAGAGGTTGCCGGGGATCGTCGAGGGACGACCGGCGCACCTGGCGCATGTCCACTCCCTGTTGCAGGAGCGAGAGTAGCCATCCCTGATGCCATGCCGCGTCCCAGCACGGGTGATCGGGACGGACTTGGGCTTCCAACTTCAATTGAGGTTGCCACTCCTGCCAGCGCTGACGGATCTTCATCAGGGTGCGCTCGGGGACGACGATGCGGGAGCGGGGGGAGTTAGCGTCCATCATTCATCCTCATCGAACTTCGGCGGCGGGGGCATACCACTCGGCTTGGTCATCACGTTATCGAACTTAATAGACGACTTCAATATTTCAAGATCCTTGGCGGTGAACTTGGGGCTGAATAGTTCATGTATGAGATTGACCGACTCCGGCCCCAGCTTCCTTGCCGACCTCTCCAGCCGATTCCGCAACGCCTTCCTCGCCCGCTCCTGCTGCCGCTGCGTCACCCGCGCTCGAATCTTCGCCTGCGCCGCCTTGATATCCTTCTGCGAGGTGAATCGCTTGAAGGGAACGTTCCAGTAGGCGGAGAGGCAGAAGGGGCAGCATTTTGGCGTGCGGCCCTTGCGTGGGAACCATTCGTGAGCGCAGCGCAGGCATCGCAATTCGCCAACTCGTTCACCGCTCGGTTGGCCCCCGGTTACAGCAGGTTGGGCGTCGGGCCGTATGTCCCGTCCATTGGGCATCACCTCCTCGGACTTGTCGGAGAGGATCAGCTCCGACTGATCGACGGCGTTGGCACTTGGTCGCACTAATTGGCTCGCTCCACATCCGGTTTCTTCAGCACCAGGATATTCGCCATCGCCGTCCCCGGCGCGAACTGGACCGGGATAGTCGCGGTGATCGTGATTGTCCCATTCAGCGACAGGGGATGGTCATCCGGTCCCATCAGCGTCCCGGCGGGATGCACGTCGGCGACCGTGAAGATGAGCGCAGCCTCGGAGAGGGCCACCCGAACGAGGTCATCCTTACGGATGGTGTTCCCAATGGCATCAATAGGATAGGATTTGTCGCCGGTCATTGGACCTCTAACTGATTCTCAGGAACATTGGCGATTGACTTCTTGGCGAAGAAGCTGGCTTCCTCTAATTTGGTCTTAACAATGGAGAACTCACGCCCATCGGGACATACCTGACTGAGTTCCTTGAGCAGTTGGTCGAAGTCTCTGGCTATCTTTACAGCCAACTCAATCCCCTGAGCGTTGAGCTTGTGGAATGGAAACAAAGGACTTACTGGCATGTTCCATACCCTCCCTAATCCACCTACTATAACCCATACTCGTGAGGATGTCAACTATTATTTTGCGATGGTGGTTATTTTTTATTTTTGTAAATTATTGAGCGGGAAGGAGATGGAGCACGTCTCCGTCGCCCCTCCCCCTCTAGTCTGGACAACTCGCACTGGACCGCCACGGTCGGCAATCGTACCGGCATGACGGTAACCGGTTCGATGGTCCCAGGGGGTGCGACCAAGGTATCGTCATCGTCCGTCGCTATCGACCGACCGTGAGCTGGCGTCTCATAATGGGACAAGGGGCCGGGGTAATCTGATGGGACTGAGACACACGTTTAGGGCCATCTTTCGTTATCCGGTTACTATAGTTGGCATGATACGTGCTAAGAGAAGTCACATCCCCACGCCATCACCAGCTAATCCATCGGCTATCCATTAGCTGGACGGTAACTAATAGCCGTATACGCATTAGCTGGCGCGTCAGGATTGGGATGCCAAACTAGGTGAGATCATCATAATAATCATCATAATATTTCCACAGGTCGGTAATTGTTTCCCATTGACAAAGAACTGCAATCTGCTAATCTATGCATATGGATGTACAAACAAAGAAACGCAAGATGACGATAGCACATGTGGCAATGTCGAATGGGGAGCTGGACGCGATTGACCAGATAGCTAGGGAAGAGAATCGCAGCCGCGCCAATACGATCCATACGTTGCTTCGTGAGGCTATCGAGTCGCGTCAGGGGCAGCGGGAAGAAAAGGAGCAATCACGGTGACAACGAAACGATTCACCAAGAAGTACGCGGCTGAGGATTACGAACGGCTGTACGATCACGCGGCATTGTTGGACCTGTACCTATTTGACACCCAGACCAAGGCACAGCCGGACGCGACCGAGTTCTATTCGACAATGAAGAATGGACGGCTGGAATCGGATGTCCGCGTGGAATTGTGGCGCGGTAAGTCCGCTCATGGTGGGTATGTCGTCATCATGGAGACGTTACCCAATATCTGGTATCTCGATGATGCAATAGCGAAGTACCGGGATAATCACAGTGAGCACACGCTGGGGATTCGGATTTGCTTGGAACGGCTGACAGTGAAACGGAACAAGTTGTATGAGGCGAACTTAGGACGGCCACTCATGGCGTCCGAGCAGGTATCGGCATAGTAGATGCCGAAGGATCATCACAAGTCGCTCTTTGAGCGAAGCGAAAAGGAGGATTGAGGTTATGACAACGAAGCAGGCAATCAGCAGTCCTTATGCGATGCGGCAATGCCGGATCGCTTATGTCGAAGTCTTAGGCAAGCTATGGATGCCGATGGCAACGGCTGGCACTCGATACGAGCTGTCCGATTACGACCTTGAGAACATCGGCGAGTTCACGCGAGAGAACGTAGACGATTGGCTGGGAACGCACGCGGGAGACTTTAGCAGCGTCAAGGATTTTGCTGCGGTCTGCGGTGAGACGGTGATTCCGTGGTCATCGGAAGATAATGAATTGGAGTTCTCGGATTGCATGTATCCCTCTGAGGACTTTGCGCCCGGAGAATGGAAGGCTCAATATGACTAAGAAGCATTTCATTGCATTAGCGGACAAGATTAGAGAGGCATCACACTATCGTATTGGTGCCTTCAGTGATCACCAAATAGATACTCTAGCCGACTTCTGCCAATCGCAGAATGCACACTTTAATCGCTCACGCTGGATTGGCTACATCAAAGGCGGGAAGGTGAAGCAGGCCACGTAGTCGTCCGAAGCAGCCCTCCCCCGGCGCTGCATTCGCTCAGATTGAGCGAAGCGAAACTTTGGAATGGAGGATTTGGGAATATGAAAGTACCAGCGTTATACGAACTGGAACCAATGGGAGTAGGTGGTGCACTTGAAGCCAATGGCCGCATCTACTTTTTCTGTCCTGCCACGGACTGTCGTGACAAGTTTGCCCCGTCTTTGGGAGATCCCAAGCTTGTAGGCTGGGGCTGGGATGAGGATCATATTGAAGGAACTGTCTGCGATTTCTGTGGCGCAGTATTAGAGCCAGACGAGGCAACCGCATGACAGCCGCCGCCACTTCGTTAAAACTGGCCATTGCTCCTCCTCGACTGCGGGGAGTATCCATCAACAAGGAACTGACCGACCGCGAGCAAGAGGTCGCTGCGCTGGCAGCGTCCGGCATGGTATCGAAGGAGATCGCTGAGGCGCTGGGGATTTCCCGGCCCACGGTCGATACTCATCGGGTGAATATCTACCGCAAGCTGGGGAATCATCGGAGGCCGGGGAATATCACGGACTTGGTTATGTATGCCTTGGCTAGGGGACTTGTGTCGAATCGCTATCAGTCGGAGGGTTTCTATGGAAGCTGATGAGATAACACTGAAACTGTTCTACAATCGGCGCGGATTCTATATCTACGCTTCTAACTTATTCGTCAAAGATAAATTGATCGGCTCTTATGCTCATGGGCCGCATGTTGACGGATTGATTGGCCACATTGACGAATTATTGAGCGAACGTGACGCTGCTGGAAACTTGGTAGCGTCGGAGCCGTCGCAGACTGAGCGAAGCGAAGCGGAATCCGAGCAGGAAATGGAGAGGAGGTTGCGGGGATGACCGACACGCGCAAGTTGGCTAGGCATATAGTAGACGATTTCACTTATGAACTACACCATTCGGTGACCGACCCAGTATTAGACTTTACCCGCGTGTCGTCGAAGGAGATCGTTAAGCTGATAGATCACATTCAGGAGGTGATTGAGCGGGCTGCGTGCTCTTGTGGCTCGCGTGTGCTGGCACCTAGGTATCATAAGGACGATTGTCCTATGAAGGGAGTAACGCGATGACCCATCCCAGGCTGATGCAGAACTTTGTTTCATATTGCGAACGCAGTGAGCACGATCAAGTCCGCGAGCAGGAGGACTATGCCTATGATGATCGCCAGGAATTCATCTGGACTGTGACCCATTCCTGGCTGTCGCTGGCTTACCGGATCGTGGGACTAACGATCATGGCCGGGTGCGCGGCGCTGGTGGGATGGGGATTATCGTGGATGGTGGGACGATGAAAGAAAAATGGCCTAGTGTTTCTGGGCGGTCCGATGTTCACATGGACGTTCATCCGCAAAAGTTTCGGAAGGTAAAGCCGTTTATCTGTCCAGGTTGTGCGCTGCGGAGAGAGACCCGATGCTCCACATGTCGGCATTGCGCTCGCTGCTGCTACTTGATGCAGGAGACGATATGATTCGCCGTTCGCGAGCATCTAGAGCTGTCAAGCAATTTATATTTCCTTTGCTGTCAATACGGATATTTGCGTAAGTCGTTTAAAGTTGATGGATCCTGCTAATCCGTGTTTCATGCGTGATACAATAGACGCAGGAGGAAACAAATGATCTATCGAGTCTATTTCCAATATGAAGCCGACGGAGCGAGTGGGCCGGAGTATTTCTGGAAGTTCTCCGCTAACAGCAAGCGAGTGGCGCGACAGAGGGCCATTCGAGAATACCGCGCCGAGGGCAGGCCAATAGTCGTCCTCGAAGTGATCCCGGAGGCCCGCTATGCGTGATATGAGCGAGAAACAATTCCAAGACGCATTGAGACGCCACGGCATGAAGAACGCCGGGTTCATGGGTTACGTGGAGATGGGCATCGAAGGCCATCGCTTATCGGTGTGTCGATACAACGCCGGGAACAATCGCCGTGCGCAGCTCGCCTATTTACTACGGAAACAGCAGGAAGAAGAGGAGCGCATAGAGGCGCTGACACAAGTCACGCCCAAATTAACATCAGGGCCAATAGTGGATGCTGCCGCGAAGGAACGCAATGCGGCCAAAATGCGAGAAGTAAGTTCAACACTCAACCAGTTTTTCTTTGGAACACGCCGATGAAACTCGGAACCGTACTCCGTAAATGGCGGCTGATGTCGGAGCTAGACCTCCGCTCAGCCGCCGCTGAGATGAACCTTGATGCCGCAACCCTGATGCGAATCGAACAGGGCCGGATGCCGAGCGGCGAGACATTGCGTTCAATCCTTCGCTGGCTGATGGAGGATTCCAAGTGACCCATTGCGACTCCGTAACGGAGACGACTTATGAGGGAGAAAACGGATTTTATGACTGAATCTACACGCAAACAGGAAGCCGCTGCACTGCAAGAAGAGTTGTGTGCCCGATGTAAACATGCACGCAAATACCATCATCCGTACTGTCACGCGAATTGCGGTGGATGCCAAGAATTCATTGAACAGATATCGCGGGATTGGATGCGGAAAGCTGCCAATGAATACTTTGGGCCTCGCCCTACTTCCACCGAACTGTCCCCCGATTTTTTCCGCCGATGGGATGGGTCTGTTGACCGCTTAACTACCATCATCGCCAAGCACGCTCCCGAGCGCGAAACGGTTGCGCCCCAACCAAGATGGGAGCGCCAACAAGCGTGTCCCGAGTGCGATGGAGACGGATGCAATATGTGTGCGCCGGAAGGACTGCGGGAGAGGTTTGAGAACTTGGCGTGCGAATATTTCAAGTGCACTTTGTTCAGCAGTTTCATGGCTAAAGATGTTGCGCTTGAGAATTACTTGCAGCCAGAGGTACAGGCCGCGTGGAAATTCTTTCAGGCAGGTTCCGCCAGCGCGTCTCCGCCCCAACAAGTTAACGATCATTTACTGAATCTATTGGCGGTAATTCATCGTGACGGAGGCCATTATGTTGCAGAACACGGCTTGAAGAAAGCCGTCAAAGATGCGCTAAAACTTTCATCCAAACGAATCTCTTTAACGGAGAGCGCGGCTCCGCCCGAGCAGGCCGCATGGATCAGCGTCAAGGATAGGTTGCCCAGCATTGAAGATGGACACGTAGCGGTTATGCTGCGTGGCGAGAAGAAGGCCCACGCCGCGAGAATAGTAAAAGACAGCGCGGATTCTCCGTATCAATGGCTTTGGGATAATGACGTTCTCTACGAGATAGACGATACAGAGTTGTGGCAACCGCTCCCCGCTCCCCCGGAGGCGAAGTAAACATGGCCGACCCAATGGAATTTACGGTGCAGGAATCAACCTTGCAAAAGATATGCAGCCTCATGTTCTGGTCGCACCGTGTAGCATCTGCGGCAACGGATGTAGCTATCGCCGAATCGGTGAACAGTAATCCAGTGCATGAATTAGTCGAGGCGTTGGAACGCACGCGGAAGGTAACAACGGACTGGCTCGATGAAATTCGGAGAGGTGCCTAATGGCCGATCCCAGAGAGATTGCAGAGTTAATTCATAAGCATACGTGTCGTTGCGTGACTTGCGCTGAGGCTATCGAAGAAGTTGAGCAGGCGATCCGCATGACCATCGAGGCCACGCAAGGCGATCTTATGTGCATGGAATGCTATCGTAGTTGGGGAACAGAAGAGTGTCACCATAATCCCATTAGTATCGGCAAGTTAGTGGTTAAGTATCGAGACGTTGCGGAGATTTGCAACCAGCTGCGGCAGAAGTTGGAGAAAAAAGCATGACCGGACCCACAAAACAGGAAATATTCGGCTGTATCGGATTGAAATGTGCAGACCCAAAATGTCCATTGCATAACGGCAGCGGTATTGAATATCTCCCGGCATTGCAGGACGAGCTAGAAAGAAAGCAGCGTGAAAGCATGAACGCAACCGAGAAGGCGCGACAGTGGCTTTGTAATGGTGGTGGTGGATTTGAGGGCGGCGAAGACGGGATTCGTGCTTGCACCATGCCAGCAGAAAGCGCGATTGAGTGGATGGACGAGTACGGAGATTACCGCGCCCGTGCCGCCGAACTCGCAGCCTATGAAGAGTGCTGCAAAGCAGTCGAAGGGGAAACACTTCCGAAGATCACCTACAAAAGTGACCGAGATTACAATATTGCAATTGCTGAAGCAGTGCGGGCAATTCGCAGTCTCCCCAGGTTTCAGGAGTTGCAGAAATCTAAATCTTGATCGTCTATGAATTTGCGCACGAAATAGTACACAATGGGCCCCTGCCTATCAAACAGGGAGAAGGTGGTGGTGAGAGATGAGGAGAGATTTTGGCGAGATGTTGGATGATTTACGTTGCGGAGCGCCCGACGAAGACGAGGAAGTGAGTGTTTGCACTCGGCCAGAACCGCACATCTGCCAGGTCAACGGTCCGTGCAACGGATGGCCAAAGCCAGGTTCTGGCTGTGGAGATTTCCAAGGTCCGTGTCCGAGATGTGGCCAGCCAATCTATGAACTTAGCGGCGATCCCTATGCGCATGTTGGGTGCAAACGAAATGAATGACATCCGTAAGTGTCCGTTACACGGCGACATGTACTTAACTGAAACCTTTGATGGCACGGGGAAAAAGGTAACAATCTTGGAGTGCCCACAGTGCGACCATCAGCAGCGCGTGCTTACCGCTGACGATATTGAGCGCATCGGGGAGAAGGCCGCCAAGGCTGGTGCCGTCATCCGTGGCGCGGGAACCAAAGATATTCCGCAAGTCTCGCCCACCGTACTACGGAGCTAATCACGCTCTGTAAGTCGCGGTTTCAATTTGTCGATGTGCATCAGAAGGAAGTTTGATGACTCTCTCCGCACTCCAATACGCTGCACCGCTCCCGATTCAGACGGTCGGGGAGCTGATCCTGGGATTTGCGGCAAAACGAACACTCCCTTTTAGCGGACATTAAAAATAGGCATGTCCGCACCTATTTTCGGACATCATGCGGACACGATTTTAACGTGTCCGCTTTTCTAGGTAAATAACTGAATACATGGGTATTTTGTAAGCGGACATGGGTTAGGACGTATTTCGGATGGATCAGCCAGCGGACGGACATCATGGGGTTTCTGGAAGAAACCCATGTCCGGCTGTCCTGTCCGCTGGTTCATCATCCATTGGTAAATCTGTAAAAATATCTCCGGCTCGACCTCATCGCACTTGATCCTGTTGGCACGTTGCGAGATAACCGCGATATTGTTTGGAAAGTAACCTCGTCTCGGGTCGATCCTGTCAATGGTTGGGGTATCTGGACTGGGGCCGCAGTTGCCAATATCTCTATCAAAATAAAACGGTTCTCCGGTAATCGGGCAACAGTTGTCTTTGGGCCATATCTGCTTAATGAACTCAGGAGTGATGGAACAAGCGATCCCTTCCTTATGAGCGCGGCTTTCGACATTGCGGCACATCAATTTCTCGATTGGCCAAGTTTTCCTTCGTTGCTCATAAATTTGCTTCCCGGTTCGCCTCATTGAAAAACATCCTTTCTGAGCCGTCGAGCATGACGGTCGGAAATATCAAAAGCTGCCGCCAGATCCGCCGTAGGTTCGTTTGGGTGAGCTTTGATGTGAGAGATGATTTCGTCGCGGGTATGGGCAATCTCGTAGCGGAACTTGATGGCATCCAGCTTCAAATCGGACACCAATCTGAGCTTAAAATTGCTCTCTTCTGCGTCTGCTCCGATCTTGGAGTCAACATCAATAGAGACTTTAGTTCCCTCCCGGCTGGTGTACTTTTGGTAGTGGCAAGAAGTTTGGAAATTAGCAGTTTGAGTGATCGTACCGGCGGCTCGCTTGCTTTTTTTGTCCCACGGAGAGTGGGTAATGACTGTCAAGGGCGACCAGTGAGCTGAGATATCGACCATCAGGGCGTTGACTGCCGCCATCTCGTCCTGCTCCTTCCAAGAGCGTCCCCCGAGAAGCCCCTGTAATGTACTTAAAACGGTAAAATCCGGCTGGTAGGTTTCTATAGCCTGTTTCAGCTTGTCCCCGGTCTTAACGATATCGAAGGGTCCGGTTACCCCAAGGGTAAAGCAGCCGATATCCTTCACGTCTGACGCCTTGATCGACATCCCCCGAGCCAGTTGCTGGATGCGCTGCCTGAGCAGCCATTCCGGGTCTTCCGTCTCGATATAGAGGGTCTTTTTGACCCCGGTAACCGGGAAGTGACCCCAAACCTGGTTGCCCATTGGCGCGTCTATGGCAGCCTGTAGCCATGTAAAAGACTTCATGCCGTGGGGATGGGCGGAAATCAGCGTACCGCAGCCTTGGGCCACCAGATTACGAATACGCCAGGGAGCTTCTTTTATGGTCGGAGTTTCAAGAACTTCTTTGAGGTTTAAGAACTTCCATGCGGCAGGCAACGATCCGTTGCCATCAATCTTCGATTGAGCGAAGCAAAACGGGCTATCTGACACAAGGGCTCCTCTGCGACAAGGAACAGGCCGGAGGCCGCAGGCTCCGGCCCATAGTTTAACCACTGACCATTCTCAGGCCAGCCCCACTATGGCACACAGACGGCTCCTTGTCTACGGTAACAAGATATATTTTATGATTAAAGATTTCCACAGAAGATTTAGCTTGACAAGATTTAGTAAACGGATTATCTTCGCAATCGTTATGAAACGTTATCTTAGCCAACGGGAAGTAGACAGATGCGAACAAGCGAAAGAGCCAGCTTGCAAATGTCGTTGCGGCGGCAAGAAACATGGCGCAAAGCGAGTCGCAGCAGGAGGAGATTATTCAACTCTGCCCATGGACGATCCGCACTATCGCCCGCCGATGACCAAGAAAGAAGCCATCAAGATTCTCCGCCACGCCGAGACTCACGTTATTTGCTCTGATCTTTACCAGTATGATCAGGCGTACCGCGAAACTCGCAACATCCTGTATAACGCCACATTGGAACTAGTAAACGGCGTTAAACCACTATGAACCCCAAGACCCGACGCTGCCGCCGCAAGCTATGTCCGACCGGATACTTTGTTCCCAAGGACAGACGGCAGCGTTATTGTGACCGTAAGTGCAAGAATGCAGCCGCTCAGGAGCGGTTGAGAGAGAGGGCTAAGAATCATGCCAAAGCCTAAGTTTATCGAACTCAAATTCGCCGACAATGGCAACTATCCCCGGCATTCCCTGACCGGGTACTTTGTGATCTCGGAAAGTCGCAACAACGGAATGGTAGAACTGTTTCTGCGGCTACCGGATGCTGATGCGGGACTGCCAGCGGCCAAGAAGAAAAAGACCAGCAAGCGGGTGTCTAAGCCGATTGGTCACATGCCATCAACTCCGATCGCAGTGGAAGGTGATTTATGACCCCTACCCAATTCCAATCCTTCGTCAATCAGAACGACCGCTCGCTGCTGGCTCTGCGCCGGGAGATCTCCCAGAGCCAGGATCTCGATGCCGCTACCCAACTGGCTCTTGAAGCCATTCTCATCAAGATGAGGGTAGCGTTTTTGGAATACGGTAAGCAAATCTTAGCCGTCTCCCTGTGGTCGAACTTGACCGAGGGAGCGGATCAAAGAACTAATTACCTGCGTAAGGTGGGCGGAGAGGTAACCATGACAGGAGACGACTTCGATCACTACTTTAATTATCAAGAGACAGCAGTCGATCTCTACTACCAGAACCAAGAATGGTTGGGGGAGGCGTTTCATGGGATGTGATATTCATGCCCACATGGAAGTGAAGATCAACGGCCAGTGGCATCATGCCCATATGCCTCCGATACGTCGCTCTTACGATCTGTTCGCAAGGATGGCAGGCGTTCGCAATGCAAACAAGGGACCGGGATACATCGAACCCATAGCGCAACCTCGCGGCTTGCCGGAAGACGCCACGTTTATCACCAATTTTCATTCTGACTACATGGGCAGCGATGGTCACTCTCACTCGTGGCTCAACTGCGAAGAACTATCCAGTCTGATCGAGTGGTACGATGCCAAGCGCAAAGAACGCGAACCCGGAAAGTACGTTTCTCCGTGGGAATATGAAACACTTGGCTACCTGTTTGGGAATGGCTGGGATGTGAAGAAGTATCCGTCTGACTTTCCGGCTGGAGTCGAAGACACGCGTATTGTTTTCTGGTTCGATAACTAAATGACCTCTCGCTCCCAAACCGCTGCCAAGGTTGCCTTGGACAAGGAGAAGCACCCAGAAAGATTCTGCCCAGTCAAGCGGTGCTTGTGGAGAACTGGCGGTGGGTTCTGTCCGAGGCATCAACCAACAGGTAAATGCTACGAATTGGCACTGGCTTTTCTTGGAGATCATCCAGCCATTAATACGGATCAAATGGCTGATGAACTGGCGATGGAGATTCAGGAGTGTATTGAGTGTTTCATCGCTGGCAAGGAAAAGGCTTCTCTACTTGAATGGTGCAGAAAGGCGCAGATATGACAGCCGAAGAAATCAGGAGAAGAGAAAAAAGTGGGCCGTGTAATACGTCGGAAGATTGGATCGGACATGCACTGTGGGAAGTGGCTGCACAACTGGCAGAAATGAATGAGCATCTCGGTTCACAGCAAGGACGCTTTGATAAGTTTCTTGAGCGATTAAATTATGCGCTCATGGTGGATGTTTGCAAATGATCTGCAAGATTTGCCATACCGAATGCTACCGCCAGTCGGAAACCGATCCGCAAGAATCTTGTCTCTGCGGAGAGATGGCTTGGGGATCGCTCTGGAATTGGGACAATAATCATCGTATATATGTCTACTGGATGTGGCTTAGATATCGGATATCAGAAGTGTTCTTTGCAGTCGGGAACTGGCTCATTAAAGACAACAGGTGGACTATCAAGCCATGACCGTCACCTTCGTAATCCCGCAGCAACCTCGGGGAAAGTCGAGGCACGCAACTGTCGTCACCTTACGCTGTGGAAAGTGTCAGCGGCAAACGGTCGGCCAGCGCTCGGAATGCCCAAACTGTGGGAACAAGGATCTCTACTTCATGTACTCGCATGAGTATACCGACAAGGACCAGCGGGAGTACGAAAGATTCGCCGCTATGTGTGCTCAGCAAGGAATGACCAATTGCACCTGCGGCAAGTTTGTGGGAGCGGTCAGCGTCCATTGCGACTTCTGGTTCGGGATTCCCAAGTCAAGGCTGAAGAAGCTGAAAGACGGCGACTGGCATCTGCAAAGACCGGACGTGGACAACTGCAAAAAGTCAGTGCTGGATGCTTGTAATTTATTAGTGTGGGCCGACGACTGCACCATTGCCCAGATATCGGCTACTAAGAGATGGACTACGGGAACGCCCCGTACCGAGGTAAGAGTGGAGAGCTTATGAAGCCATCACGTAGCTTAGAATTACTTCGTTTATTAGTCTCCAACTCGAATCTTCGTACAGGTGTTGAAAAAAGATTCTGGACCCACGTTGAAAAGACCTCTACTTGTTGGAATTGGACTGGCACATTGAATCAGAAAGGTGGATACGCCATGTACCCAATTCTAAGACACAACATCGTGGCCAGTAGAGTAGCTTGGGTATTAGACTCTGGTTGCGTCCCAAGCCACGATATTTGTCATACCTGCGATAATCCACGTTGCGTCAACCCTGAACATCTTTTTGATGGAACCGAACAAGATAACGCGAATGATATGGTAAAAAAAGGTCGTCAGGCAAGGTGGGAAGGGGCCGGAAATTCTGTTCTAACAATCGAACAAGTACGGCAAATCAGGGCCGAGTACCAAAAAGGTAAACCTGGATTTAGCACGGTTGCGCTTGGGAAAAAGTACGGAATAGCGCCTACCAATATCTGGCAAATTGTCGCTGGCAAGGCTTGGAGGGGAATTTGATCTACCTAGACTCGACAGCGTTAAAGGCTTGGTCCGACTGTAGAGAATTTTATCGCCAGAATCAACTGGTGAATATCGTCAGTATTGCCCCAAACATTCACTACGAACTGGGCAAGGCCGTGCATCTGGCGATAGAAAGATTTTGGGCCGGAGATTCGTTCGAGAAAGCACTGGCGGCTGCCGGTGATATTACCAATCTGTATCCCGTGAAACTGTTGAGTTCATCGGATGCCGATACCTGGAAGCGTCTGGTGGACACGTTGCCAGACATAGTAGCCAAGTATTTTGATTCAGTTGAATATGAGCCCGCTAAGCTCATCAAGTGCGAGTCGGAATGGTCATTGACGTATAACGACGAAGTTACTTTGTGTGGTCGTTTGGATCGCTTAATGGTTGGCCCTCGCCTCGTCGATGTTAAAACGGCCAGCGAGATAAACCGAGGAGGCGTACCTTGGAAACAGGCGTACCGGGAAGAAAAACTCCTCGATCTCCAATTTCAGCTATACGATTACTGGCTGTGCAAGTCCGGCACTCCACCCATCGAATGCTACCTGGAAGTGATTTTGAAGCCATATAAAACGAAGTCTGCCAGATATGAGCGCATTGATCTTCCTGAGGTTATCTCCGATTCATACCGTAAGCGCTTCGAGCAGCAACTCGCATGGAAGGTTTCCGAGATCACGCATTACATCAAAAATTATTCAGATCAGAAACCGTGGCCACTAGCTGGTGGATTAGCTTGCCAGAATCGCTACGGAGAGTGTCCCTACGCTGTCGGCTGCCGTTGGGGTTGGACGCCAAAGGTGCTGGAGAAGTTTACTACCCGAACTGAGCATCTTGAGCTAAGAAAATGACTCCTTGGCCCACAAAGCGCCACGTGTTGCTCAAGCTGGTTTTAGAGCTGGAGAAGCAGGTGAAGGAAATCAAGCGAGAGATTCGAGGGCATAAGCGGGGAGACGGGATGTGTACGGGATGTGGTATCAACCCGGCGGTGGCAAGCGATACCTCGAATTACTGCGCGGGTTGCCGGAAGCTGGCCAAAGATCGGGCGGAGGCGGCATGGATCAAAAGGAAAATACGCTGACGTGTGCTCTGACTGTGGTCAGGTCTAGAGGCGAGAAGAGACTGGATGGTTCGATCATCAGTTGGCACGAGCGCTGCGGCAGGCCAGCCAATCGGATAACCCTCAAGGGTGATCTAACGGAAGCGGAAGCGGTTCTGTGCTACCAGCATCAGGTAGCGGCGGAGGCGGAAACCAGGCGTCATCAGAAAGGGAAAAAGGCCAAGCCGGTCGATCCACGGCAGACTTCTTTTATTTGAGCTATGCGGTAGCGGCATTGCGGATCTTCTCCAAGTGGTCCGAGAAACTACATGGTTGTAAGTCACCCAATGTGCTGCTACTGGATAACTCAACTGAGTTATGCGGTAGCAAGAGAAGGAAGTTATGGATACCAGACAGCCACTAGCGTTCCCGATAAAACACGTTAAGCGATCCACTAGTGGTTCCACTCACTCGGGAAAAGGAGAAACCGGACATAAGTTGCTGGCCGGGATGGGGTATGGAGCGCCTCATTACAATCGGACTACAGCCCGACATGAAAGCAAGAGTGAGCCTTCTCCTGCTACTGGATAACTCAATTTAATGAAAGTGTGAATGAAAATGACAGATAAGAATCCCTTCAAAAGTAAGATAGGCGGTTCTGGCTCCCTCAGCGCTGACTCTGGACGAGGCAGCAATTTGGTAGCCACTCCCGAGGCAACGACGACGGAACAGGCACAACAAGATGTCCCACTCAAGGCTAGCGAGAAGGTTGCCATCATGCGCTCCTCGCAGGCCGACCAGAAGAAGAAAGAACAACTCGAACGGCTCTCCTCGATCTCGTCTCTCGACTGGAAAAGCATCCCTCCTCCGATGCTCGCCCAGTTACTGGTCAATATGCCATTCAAGGGGCAATCGGGAGAGCCGGACTTTTATCTCGAACCCTGGCAGGCAATGGTGTTTGCCATCCGCTGCTATGAGCTTGAACTCAGCCCATTCTCGAACGAGGTCTGGTTCAACCCCAAGAATAACAAAACCAACGTTTCGTTCGAGGGGAAGCTAAAACTTGCACGCAAGAATGGGCTTAATTTATCCCCTCCGATCTGCGAAAGAATTCCTGCCGATACCACGAAACCATTGGTAGCCTACAAAGCTACCATTACTACTCCCAGTGGAAAATGCGAGTACACTGCCACCCTGAAAGAGTGGAAGGTGGGAACCTCTCCGGTATGGAGGGATAAGCCAGAGCACATGCTTCAATTGCGGGCGTCGGAAAAGTGCCTCAGCTTCGCCACTGGGATCGGGACTTCAGAATTGATGGGAGAAGGCGATTTACAGGTCGGGAAAGAAGCCGAAAAGTTCATGGCAAGTGGTGCTCCGGTAATCGAGTCCACCGAGTTCAAGCCAGCCCCGATGGAGGAGAAATGATCCCAAACGTGGAAATAGACAATCTGACCGATGAAGTTGGATCGGAGGTTAAGAGAGCAATGGGATTATTTCCTCCCATTCACAATATGCACGAAGGTCTAGGCGTTATCGAAGAGGAGTGGGAAGAGTTCAGGAAAGAAGTATTCCTCTTTAACCTCGCCAAGGGAAGAGACACTAGGCTTGCGGCTAGAAAAGAGCTTGTTCAACTGGCAGCCATGTGTATTCGGACGATTGTAGATTGCGAAATAAATTACATAAAGGAGAATGAAAATGTCGTTCCTACAGCAAGTTGAGACTAATACCCGTGAGCGGATCGCCCTCTCGCCGGGTTCCTATGGGACGGGTAAAGAACCCGGCCTAAAGATTGTTTCCTACTCCGAAAAGGGCTCTAAACTCGATAAGTCGGGAGCCATGCGCCACTCGTTTATGGTGGCAGCTACAAGGCCCAG
>Ga0210401_10000295_pt1 | contig 62270 bp, 51 predicted proteins | sample IncBWH32MmetaG_FD_150866 | JGI IMG/M metagenome (GOLD analysis project Ga0210401, IMG submission 150866) | Forest soil microbial communities from Barre Woods Harvard Forest LTER site, Petersham, Massachusetts, United States - Inc-BW-H-32-M | ecosystem: Environmental > Terrestrial > Soil >...
CATCCAGGGTCAGGTTGCGGTTGCGGCGGTGCGGGTCGGCGTGCAGGCGGTAGGGAGCCGCGGGCAGGGCCAGTTTTGACACGAAGAGCCAGCTGAAGCGCTCGTCCTCGTAGCCCAGGTCGCCGCCCTTCACCAGCTTGTGCAGGCCGCGGCGCTCCAGGCGCACCGAGAAATGGCACCACCATTTTTGGCCCACGGCCGGGCAGGCGCCGTCCTGCGGGCAGGGCGCCAGCACGTGCCCGCCCAAGGCCACCAGCTGGGTGCGGGCCAGGGCCACGCGCCGGCTGGTCTCGGGCGTGCCCGGCTCCAGCAGGAAAAGCCCGCGCCCGGCCTTGGCCCAGGCTTCGGCCAGCAGCGCCTCCTGGCCGGCCTCATCCAGCTCGCTGAGGACGTAGGCCATCAGCACCAGGTCCTGGGACGGGCAGGCCTTCAGCTGCGCGGCCAGGTCGCCGGATTTCAGCGAGACTTTGAGGTCCGGATAGGCGGTGGCCAGCGCCTGGGCCTGCCGCAGCATTTCCGGGTCGCTTTCCAGCAACAGGGCCTGGCTCAGGCCGGGCCAGCGCCCGGACAGGGCCCAGGTGGCCGTGCCGGGCCCGGCGCCCAGGTCCAACGCGCCGGTCACGCCCTCAAAGGCCGCGTCCGGCACCTGTCCCAGGGCGAATTGGGCCGCGGCATAGGTCGCGGGCAGGCGGCCGGCCAGGTAGCCCAGCGAGCGCGCCACCCCGCGGCTGTAGCCTCCGGGGGCGCGGCCGTGGGGGTCGCTGGCGCCGCCTTCCAGGTCCTGGCGCTCGGCTTCGCTCACGGTCTGGTCCCGGTAACGCCGGCTCAGGTCGGCGTAACCCGAGCGCAGCGTGGAGATCCTGACCTTGTCCAGGCGGGCTTCCACGGCTTTGAATAGATGGTCGGGCAGGCGGGCTGACATAAGGAAGGATGCTAACCCGGAACACGGCGGCAAAGGAAGGGCCCCGTGGCGTAAGGTTCAGCCTAATTGCAGCTGGCTCAGGGCCCGGTAGAGCTCGGCCAAGCGGAATGGTTTCGGCAACAAAAGGGTACCGCTCTCCAGGCCCGCATCCGGCGTTTCCGGGGACCAGCCGCTGATGAACAGCACCGGCAGGCCGGGCTTCTTTTCGCGCAGCCGGCGGGCCAGTTCCCGGCCGTCCATGCCCGGCATGCGCAAGTCGGTGACCAGGATATCAGCGCCATTCTGGGCGTCCCAAAGGGCCAGGGCGCTCTCCGCGTCGTTGGCGGCGGTCACCCGGTAGCCCTGCTTCGCCAGGGCCGGCGCGAGCAGCTCCAGCAGGCTCGATTCGTCGTCCACCAGCATCAGGCTGCCCTTGCTTTCCGTGCCGGGCAGCCGAGGCGCAGCGGCCGCGGCGGCCGGCGCCACCGGAAACAGCACCCGGAAATGCGCCCCGCGCGCCGACGTCAGCAGCTCCAGCCGCCCGCCGTGCTGCCTGGCGATGCCGTAGGCCGACGCCAGGCCCAGGCCGGTCCCCTGGCCCGGGCTCTTGGTGGTGAAGAAGGGGTCGAAGATCCGCGCGGCGAGGTTGGCCGGGACCCCGGGCCCGTCGTCGATGGCGTGCAAGGCCAGGTAGGCGCCGGCCTTGACGCCCAGCGCGGCGGCCTGGTCCAGCGTCAGGGACTGCTCCTCCACCCGCAGAACCAGCGTGCCGATGCCCCCGCTGGCGTCCCGGGCGTTCATGGCCAGGTTCAGCAGGATCTCGTCCAGCTGGCTGGAGTCCACCAGGGCCTTGGGCAGTTCCGCGGCGCCCTCCAGCTTGAGGCTCATGTGCGGCCCCAGTATCCCGCGCAGGCGAGGGCCGCAGGTCTCCACCAGGGCCAGAAGGTCCCACGGCAGCGCCTTGACCGGCCGCCGCCGCGCGAAGGCCTGCATGCGCCGCACCAGGACCGCCCCGCGCTCCAAGGCGTCATCCATGGCCTTCCAACGGCCCTCCTGGTCGGCGGAGGGCCTGGCTTGGTCCAGGCCGGCGGTGATGATGGCCAGCAGGTTGTTGAAGTCGTGGGCCACGCCCCCGACCAGCTCGCTCACGGTTTCAAGCTTCTCCACCTGCAGCAGGCGGTCCTGCAGCTCTTGGCGGGGGCGCAGGTCCCGGCAGGCCAGGAAGAGCATCTCTTCGTCGCCCAAGACCAGGTGGTTGGCGCTCACCTCCAGCGGGACCGGGTTCCCGTCCGCGGCCTTCAACACGGTCTCGAAACTGGCGCTCCCGTTTTGCCGCATGGCCTGTTGGCGGCGGGCGTGGTCCAGGGCGTAGGCTTCGTCAAAGTAAGGCAGGGGCCGGCCGAGCAGGTCCTTGAGCCTGAGGCCGAGGAGGGCGCAGGCCGCCTTGTTGGCGGCCTGGACGCGGCCATCGAATCCCACCCGGAAGAAGGGATCCAAGGCCATTTCCAGGGACTGCTGGGCCACCGCCAGCTCGAGCTCCCGTTGGCGGTCGTAGGTGACGTCCTTGAGCACCAGCATGCCGGTGCTGGGCCGGCCGCCCGGCTCCCGCTCCTGGATGAAGACGGTGGCGGTGAAATGGATCCAAGCCCCGCTTTTGGCCCGCAGGCGCAGGTCCTGGCGGAAGGCCTGGCCGTCGGCCAGCATGGGCAGCTTGGTCCGCAGCTCGTCGAAGCGGCCTTCATCCTCGGGATGGACCATCGCCAGCAGGGGCTGGGCCAGGATCGCGGCGGCTTCGTCCATGCTGTAGCCGAGGCAAGCCGGCAGGCCCAGGCGGGGCTGCAGGACCTGGCCGCTTTCCGCCAGGAAAAGCAGGGCGGTGGCGTCCACAAAGCTCGCCGGCGGCCGGTCCATGGGCCCATTTTTGGGCGCATCTTGATCCACTTCAACCTCCCAACAGGGCGCGCAACTCGGACAACAAGGCGTCGAAATGGAACGGCTTCGACAGGAAGCGGCCCTGCGGCCCCAGCCAGCTGAGCGGCCCCTCGCCATTGGGCGGGTGCCCGCTGGTGGCCAGCACCTTCAGTCCGGGCCAGCGCTCGCGCAGGCGCAAGGTCAGTTCCTTGCCGTTGACCTTGGGCAGGCCCAGATCGGTCACCAGCACGTCGAAGGGTTTGGGGGCCGCCAAAGCCAGGCGAAGAGCCTCTTCACCATCCCGGGCGCTGACCACCTGGTAGCCCGAACCGATGAGCAGCCTCTCCATCAGTTCGCGCAAATCATCCAGATCCTCGGTCACCAGCACCCTGGGCGCGGGCGTCGGGGCGTCGGCCGGAGGCATGCTCTTGACCGCCGCGGCCTGGATCCCTGGCGCGCTGCGCGGGAGCAGCACGCGGATGCTGGTGCCGCGGCCCTCTTCGCTCTCAATTTCAAGGTTTCCGCGGTGCTGTTTGGCGATGCCAAAACAGCTGGAGAGGCCCAGGCCTGTGCCCTTGCCCAAGGGTTTGGTGGTGAAAAAGGGCTCCAAGGCCTTGGCCCGCACTTCTTCGGACATGCCGTGCCCGTCGTCCCGGACGCTGAGGACGGCGACCGGCCCGGCGTCCATCCCGCGTGCGTCGGCCTGGGCCTGGGTCAGCTGGGCCGCCTCCAGCTGCAGGCTCAGATGGCCCCCCTGGGGCAAGGCGTCCCGGGCGTTCAAGCCCAGGTTCAGCAGCACCTGTTCCAGCTGCACCGGGTCGGCCTTGACCCACAGCTCCTCGCCGCAGGGGGCCAGGTCCAGTTCAATTTGCTCGCCCAGGGCGCGCCGGACCAGGGGTGCGCTGTCCTTCAGCCAGGCGTTCAGCTCAATGCTCCGCTGGTCCAGCGGCCGGCGCCGGGCAAAGGCCAGCAGCTGGCCGGTCAGGCTGGCGCCGCGTGCCGCCGTCAATTCCAGGCGGCTCAGCACGCTTTCCAGCGCCCCATCGCCCTGGGCCAAGGCCCGGGCTTCCCGGGCGTAGCCTTGGATGACGGTCAGCAGGTTGTTGAAATCGTGCGCCACGCCGCCGGCCAGCTGGCCGACGCTTTCCATCTTTTGGGCCTGGAACAGCTGCTGCTCCAACGCCCGGCGTTCGGTCACATCCTCGGCCACGCCCACCAGCTGCACCGCCTGCCCGTTCAGGTCCCGCTCAAAGACCATATCCGCGTGGCGCAGGGTGCGCCAGTGCCCATCCTTGTGGCGGAGGCGGATCTCGGTGTAGATCACTTCCCCGTCGCCGGCGTCGCGCCAGCGCCCCAGCGATTCCGGCAGCCGGGCCAGGTCCTCAGGATGAAGCTCGTCGTAGATGGTGCGCCCCGATGCGTCGAGGGCGGCGCTTTCCTCGGCGTCGTAGCCGAGCTGGCTCCAAAAGCTGCGGCTGACGTAAAGGCTGCGCTGGCTGGCCAGGTCCAGCACGTAGAGCACGTGCGGGGACGCCAGGGCGATGCGCCCCCGGTAACGCTCGGCGTCCTTCAGGGCGTCCAGCGCGGCCTGTTGCTCGGTGTGGTCCTGAAAGAATCCCCGCAGCCGGATGGGGCGCCCCTGGGCGTCGGCGTAGATGATGCTGGCGGAACGCACGGTCCGCACCTTGTTGTCGAAACCCACCACGCGCCAGGTGACCCCCGGCCCCCAGGCGCCCTGGGGGCTCCGGGCCTCCGGCAGGGCCGCCGTGGTCCAGACGGCGGCGTTGATGCGGAGGCGGTCGTCCGGATGGATACGGTCGAAAAACATGGATCCACCGGACTGTGGGATGGGCGATCCGAAGATCCGGTCGGCCGCGCCCGCGAACACGGCGTTGTCCCGGACCATGTCCCAATCGTAGACCACCAGGCCGGCGCTGTCCAAAATCGGCGAGAAAAGATCCACGAACGTGTCGGCGTCCGCCGCCACGTTCTGCGGCGACAGCCGCTTCACCTGCCCGTGTTCCTCGCTGAAGGACACCAGCGGCCGGGGCTCTTCGCTCACGGCTGCACCTGGTCCTTGGGCGGGGCGGCCGCCGCTCCGGCGGCCTGGTCCAGGCGCCGTTTCAGGAGGGCCACTTCCCCCTCCAGCCTCTGCACCCGGGCCTCCAGGCTGTCCGCGCCAGGAGCCTCCGGGCTTGGGCCCGGGGCGCCGGCCTGGGCTTCCGCCATGGCCCCGCCGTCCAGGCGCTGAACCCAACGGGCCTCTTTTTCACCGGGGCGCCTGGGCAGGCGCTGAGTCCAGGCGCCGTCCAGACGCTGGGCCAAGGACTCCAACGCCTCCTCCACTTCGGCCGGGCTGCCGAAGCTGTGCAGCCGCTCGGAGCGGCCCCGGAGCTCGCCGCTGGTCTGGGCCCCGCGCAGGAGCAGCAGCGTCAACACGGCCCGCTCGGCCTGGGCCAGCGCCGCCACCTTGCCCAGGCTGTGCTGGTATTTGGTGGCCCGGCTGTCCATCCGCGCCGCCACCAAATCCTTGCCCTTAAGCAGGTTCAGGGCCGAGGCCACCTCGTTGTCATCCATGTCCAGCACTGGTTCGCGGCTGGTGCGCTGGTTGCAGGCCACGCGCAGGCCGTTCAAGGTCATGGGATAGACTTCGGGCGTCAGCACCTCTTTTTCCAGCAGGCAGCCGAGGACCCGTTGTTCATGTTGGGAAAGGTTGGGGGGCATGGGTTTTCGCTTCTGGGCAGGGCTCGATTCCACTCCGCGGGGCCGGAATCCTTGGGCTTCGCCTCTAAATTACTCTGCGGCCACCTGCCTTCCAAGTCCTTTTCAGAATAAGAAACAACGTCCCAGGCTCCCGGCCCATGGGCTGATCTGCTTTTTTGGCCTCGAGCCTTGCCACGGAAAACTCCCTTGCTATGATGGCGCTAACTTAAAAGGGGATACTGTTCCAATGGGACGCTACCAACAGGACTTTGACGTGATCGTGGTGGGCGCCGGCCACGCCGGCTGCGAGGCCGCGCATGCCTGCGCTCGGCTCGGCCTGAAGACCCTGATGCTCGGCCTCAACCTGGACACCATCGCCGCCATGAGCTGCAATCCCGCCATCGGCGGCCTGGCCAAGGGCCACCTGGTGAGGGAGATCGACGCCTTGGGCGGGCTCATGGCCCGCGCCGCCGACGCCACCGGCATCCAGTTCAAGATGCTCAACATGAGCAAGGGGCCGGCCGTGCAGGCGCCGCGGGCCCAGTGCGACAAGAACGCCTACCGCCTGTGGATGAAGCGGACCCTGGAGCTGCTGCCGAACCTGAGCATCAAGCAGGCCCAGGTGGACAGCCTGCTGAGCGACGGCGAAGGGAAGCAGGTCTTCGGCGTGCGCACCAAGACCGGCCTGGACTACCACGCCCGCGCCACCATCCTCACCACCGGCACCTTCCTCCAGGGCCTGATCCACATCGGCGAGCACCGCGTGGCCAGCGGCCGCGCCGGGGAGCCGGCGGCCGCGGGTTTGAGCGCGAGCCTGCGCGGTTTGGGCCTGGAATTGGGCCGCCTGAAGACGGGCACCAATCCGCGGGTGGACAAGAACACCCTGGATTTCAGCTGCTTTGAGCCCTTTCCCGGTGACGACGACATCAAGCCCTTCAGCCACGCCACGCCGCGGGGAAGCCTGCGCAACAAGGCCCTGTGCTGGATGGCCCGCACCGACGCCGGCGTGCACGAGACCATCCGGGCGGCCCTGGAACGCTCGCCCCTGTTCAACGGAAGCATCCAGGGCGTGGGCCCGCGCTACTGCCCTTCCATCGAGGACAAGGTCCACCGCTTCCCGGAAAAGACCTGGCACCAGGTCATCATCGAACCCGAGGGCCTGGACACCAACGAGCTCTACCTGAACGGGCTGAGCACCAGCCTGCCGGAAGAGGACCAGCTGGCCTTCCTCCGGCGTTTGCGGGGTTTTGAACGCGTCGAGATCATGCGTCCCGGCTACGCCGTGGAATATGATTTTGTCCCTCCCACCCAGTTGAGCCACAGCCTGGCCCTGCGCGGCTGGCAAGGACTCTACCTGGCCGGCCAGATCAACGGCACCAGCGGCTACGAAGAGGCCGCGGCCCAAGGGCTGATGGCCGGGCTGAACGCGGCCCGTTGGCTGCGCGGCCAAGCAGAGGTGGTGCTGGGCAGGGAGCAGGCCTACATCGGCGTGCTCATTGATGACCTGGTCAGCAAAGGCACGGCCGAGCCTTACCGGCTGTTCACGTCCTTGGCCGAGTTCCGCCTGCTGCTTAGGCAGGACAATGCCGACCTGCGCCTGATGGACCTTGGCCATGACTTGGGCATGGTTGGCGAGCCGGACTACCAGGCGTTCCAAGGCCGCCGCCAGGCCTTGGACCAGGAGTTGAAGCGCCTGGAAAAGACCACGCTCAAACCCACCGAGTCCCTGAACCGGGCGCTGCTGGCGCTGGAAAGCCAGCCCGTGGAGGATAGCACCAGCCTTGGTACTTTTTTGCGTCGCCCAGAAATAAGCTGGAAAAATTTAGATTTTCTGGCTTTTGAAGCCGGCTCTACCCAGGCTACTGAAGCGCCAGAGCCCGCGGTTTGGGAGCAGGCTGAAATTCAAACCAAGTACCAGGGCTATATCAAACGGCAGTGGTCCCAGGTCGAACAGTTCCGGCGTTTGGAGGACAAGCTGCTTCCCCGTGAGTTGAGCTACGATGATGTGCATGGATTGAGCAGGGAAGCCCGCCAGAAACTGGCGTTCCATCAACCCCGCACCGTCGGCCAAGCCAGCCGTCTCTCCGGGGTGAGTCCGGCTGACATTGGTGTCCTATTGGTCTACGTCGAATCCAAACGTAAATCCCTTGTCTAGGAATTCAGTGGATCCCAACCTAGTGACCTTGTTAAACGAAGATCTGACAGCCCTTGGCATCCAGCTCAAGCCTGGGGCTGCTGAATCCCTTATTCAGTATTTGGATGCGGTCCTCGAAACCAACCAAGTGATGAACCTAACCTCCATCACCGACCCGATCGAGGCGGTCCATAAGCACCTGACAGACTGCCTTTCCGCCCTGGCTCTTCCAAGCATTCGGCATCAGTCCCAGACCGTCGCGGTTTGGGCTGACGTCGGTTCCGGGGCTGGCTTTCCGGGCATGGCTTTGGCCGCTGGCACTGAGCTGCCGTTGATGCATCTGATCGAATCAACCGGAAAAAAGGCGCATTTTCTCAATACCACCAGCGCCGCCCTGGGCTTGCTAAAGCGGGTCCAAGTCCATGCGGCCCGGGCAGAAGTGGTGGCACAACTGAATCCGGGTCCTTCGGATGTTCCACGTGGAACACCGCTACGAAATCATTGCGATGCCGTCTTCTTTAGGGGGGTATCTAAACTGAGTTCATTGATTGAGCTGGGCGCCCCCTTGCTGAAGCTGGGCGGCCTATTGGTGGCCTACAAGGGACCGAAGGCGGATGAAGAGCTGGCCGAGGCTGCCAAAGCCCTCAAGGAACTCAAAATGGGATTCCATGAACGGCATGCCTTTGTGTTGCCCGGGGTGAATGAAGCCAGGGTACTGCTGTGCCTTAAGAAAAACGGTGAGACTCCCAAGCGCTTTCCCCGGCCGGTCGGGTTGGCGCAGAAAGAACCATTCTAGGGATGTTCCACGTGGAACATCCATCCCCAAGTCTTGAACAGATTGTCAATTCAGCGAAAAATCTGCTCCAACAGGTGAAACAAGATCTAAATCGCCTGTGGATAAGGGCCTAACGGTGATTCTCTCTCAACTCAGCCTATTTCAGGTCCGAAACCTCCAACGCATTGATTGGGAGCCCCACCCCAAGGCCAATCTATTGCTGGGGGCCAATGCCCAGGGCAAGACCAACTTGCTCGAATCCATTTTCTTTTTGGGCACGACCAAGACCCTGCACCAGGCCGCCTCCCCGGACGACCTGATCCAGCACGAAGCCTCGGAAGCCCTGCTGCGGGCCAAGGTCATCCACCAGGATGGTGCCATCACCCGCGACCTGGAGGCCCAGCTGAAGCGGGGCCAGCCCAAACGCTTTCTTCTCAACTTCAAACGGCTCAGCCCGCTTTCCAAGATCTTTGGACAGCTTCCAGTGGTCCTCTTCACCCCAGAGGATCTGGACCTGGTCAAGGCCGGCCCGGCAGCCCGGCGGCTGTACCTGGACTTGGAGATCAGCCAGGCCAGCCAGGCCTATCTTCAGGACCTGGCCAAGTACCACCGAGCCCTCAAGCAGCGCAACGCGGCCCTGAAGGCCATGGCCGACGGCCAGGGAAGCCTGGAAAGCGTCCATGCCTTTGACGAGTCCCTGGTGGAGACGGGATGCGCGATCCTGCGCTTCCGGCTGCAGGCCGTCGCCGAACTCAATGTCCTGGCCGCGGAAGTGCAACGAGGCCTCGCCGGCGATGGTGAACACCTGAGCCTGCGCTACCACGACAGCTTGGGCCTTGAAGCCGGAGCGGCGTCCGATGGCGCCGCCATGGCGCACCAGTTCCGCCTGCGCCTGCGTGAGCGCGCACGCGAGGAGCAGGCCCGCGGCGGGACCCTCAGCGGCCCGCACCGGGACGACCTCGAGCTGCTGCTCAACCACCGTCCGGCCAAGCTTTTCGCCAGCCAAGGCCAGCAGCGCTGCATCGCCCTCAGCCTGAAGCTGGCCGAGGTGCGCTTTCTGTCCGGCCAGCTGGGCGAAAATCCCATCCTGTTGCTGGACGATGTGCTCAGCGAGCTGGATTTGGACCGGCAGGCCCGCCTGCTTTCCTTGCTGGACAGCCACGTCCAAACCTTTGTGACCAGCACCCACGCTACGGACCTGGCTTACCAACCAGGCCAGGTGCTCACGCTGCGCGAGGGCCACCTGAACCAGCAACCTTCCTGACGGCCGGAGCCTTGGCACACACCCTTGAATCGTTGGGTTGGAACCCCGCCTGGGCCGCGCTGGTCCAGCCGCAGGAAAGCCCGCTGATGGTGGGCCGGGCGGCCTTTGAAAGCCGGGGCATCTACCATGTGCTCCTGGACGACGGCGCCCTGGTCAACGCCGAACTCAAGGGGATCCTGCGCAAGGGGGCCTACGGGCACGCCGACTATCCCGTGGTCGGCGACTGGGTGCTCCTGGAACGGGTCGACGCCAAGCGGGCGAGGATCGTGCGGTGCCTGCCCCGGCGCAACGCCATCGTGCGGCGCGAGCAAAGCCGGCGCGAATCCGACCGCCGCGCCAGCACGGTGCAGATCCTGGCGGCCAACGTGGACTGGGGCCTCATCACCACCAGCCTCAATGAGGAATTCAACCCGCGGCGCCTGGAGCGCTACCTGGTGCTGGTCCGGGAATCCGGGGCCCAGCCGGCCATCCTGCTGACCAAGTCCGACCTGCCCGAGGACGGGGGGAAGGAAGCCCTGGCCGCGGCGCGCGCCGTGGCCGGGCCCACCCCGGTGCTGCTGCTGAGCGTGCCCAACCAGCGCGGCATCAAGGACGTGCGGAAGCTGCTGGGGCCCCACAGCACGGCCGTGCTGCTGGGCAGCTCCGGCGTGGGCAAGAGCACCTTGGTCAACGCGCTGCTGGGCGAGGACACCATGGCCACGGCCGAGATCCGGGAAAAGGACAGCCGCGGCCGCCACACCACGGTCGGCCGCCACCTGCTGCCCCTGCCCTGGGGCGGCTGCCTGATCGACAGCCCGGGCCTGCGCGACTTGGGGCTCACCGACGAGGCCGGGGTCGAGTCCAGCTTCGAGGACATCGCCGCACTGGCCGCCGCCTGCCGCTTCAGCGACTGCGGGCACGGCAACGAACCCGGCTGCGCCGTGCTGGCCGCGCTGCAGGACGGCAGCCTGGATCCCGACCGCTACGACAACTACCTGAAGCTGCGCCAGGAGACCGCCCAAGCCCAGCTCAAGCGCGAGCTGGGGACCGAACGTTACCAGCGCCTCAAGGGCAAAAGAGGGAACCGATGAAGAGCCACACGGAGTACCTCAGCATCAACACCAAGGAACGCCGGGAGATCCTCAACCTCACCCCGACCCTGGAAAAGATCGTGGCCAAGGCCGGCATCCAGGAAGGCCTGATGCTGGTGAACCCCATGCACATCACCGCCAGTGTCTACGTCAACGACGCCGAACCTGGGCTGTACCAGGACCTGCTCGCCAAGCTGGAAGAGCTGGCGCCCTACGGCAAGCCTTACAAGCACCACCAGACCGGCGAGGACAACGGCGACGCCCACCTAAAGCGCCAGCTGCTGGGCCAGCAGGTGACCCTGGCCATCACCCAGGGCCGGCTGGACTTTGGGCCCTGGGAACAGGTGCATTACGCCGAGTTCGACGGCCAGCGCAAGAAGCGGGTGCTGGTAAAGATCATCGGGGAATAGATGGACGCCGGGGCGCGCATCAAAGAGGCGGCGAGGGACGCGGGCTTCGAGCTTTGCGGCGTCGCCAGCCTGGCCGCCCCCCCGGCCCACCTGGACGCGCTGGTGCCTTGGCTGGAAAAAGGCCTGCACGGCTCCATGGCCTGGATGGAGCGCCAGGCGGCCAAACGCCTGGATCCCACTAAAATAATGACGGGCGCCAAGAGCCTCATCTGCGTGGGATTGGTCTACAATACCGACCACCCTTACAGCACGGACGTCTTCCCCATGGAGGGGCGGGCCCAGACCCGGAACGCGGAGACCCGCGACCAAGCCTGGATCTCCCGCTACGCCTGGGGCGAGGACTACCACCGGGTGATGGAGCGCAAGCTGGAAGCGCTGCGGAAGGCGCTGCTGGCGCTGCACCCAGGGGCCGCGTTCCGCGCCTACGCCGACACCGGACCCATCAGCGAAAAGGCGTGGGCGGCGCGGGCCGGGCTGGGCTGGCAGGGCAAGCATACCAACGTGATCAGCCAGGACCTGGGCAGCTGGTTCTTCTTGGGCGAACTGCTCACGGACCTGGAGCTCCAGCCGGATGCGCCGGCCAAGGACCTATGCGGAACTTGCACCCGCTGCATCGACGCCTGCCCCACCCAGGCCCTCACGTCCTACCAACTGGACGCCACCCGCTGCCTGAGCTACCTGAGCATTGAAATGAAGGGCGACCTGCCGGAGCACCTGGCTTCGGTGCTGGGCGCCAATGTCTACGGGTGCGACATCTGCCAGGACGTCTGCCCCTGGAACCGGGGCCGGGTGCTGGCCCAGGAGGCGGCCTTTGAGCCGCGGCCCGGCCTGGTGGCCCCCCGCCTGGACGACCTGGCCGGGATGGACGACGACACCTTCAACCTGCGCTTCCAACACTCGGCCATGCGCCGGACCAAGGCCTCCGGGCTGCGCCGCAATGTGAAGCTGGCCAGGCCCAAAACGGTGCAACCTTGAAACTGCTGCTGCTGCTCTGCCTCGCCGTGAACGCCCAGGCCGCGCCCCTGTTCCAGGCGCAGGGGATCACCGTCACGGCCCGCTTGAACAAAGCCATGGACGGCGATTTTGGGGAATACCTGGTGCAGGTCGACCTCGCCGGCCAATCCTGGTGTTTCCAGAGCAGCCAGGTGGGGGACCCGCAGCAGCAGGAAAAGGCCCTGGCGGCCGTCCGGCTGCAGGACGGGTACGCCTTTGTGCCGGATTCCTGCGGCGGAGGAAACGCCGCCAAATGCGAAGGCTACCAGGTCTTCCGCCTGGGAAACCATCCCGCCTACCTGGGCAACCTGACCGGCGCCTGGAACGGCTCCGATGTCGCCGTGCTGGAGCACGGCCGCTTCTATGACACCGGCGACCAGCTCGAGATCAACGACCTGACCAACCACGCCGAGTCCCCCCGCTACCAAACCGTGTACACGGACCACCAGGGCCTGCGCTTTGAGCCCGCCCTCACCTGGGCCGCCAACCAGGCCTACAGCACCGGAATCCCCGGTCCGCCCGGGCTGCTCTACCGCGCCGGCTTGGCCAAGCTCTGCGCCCGGAGCGCGGAATGGCGGAAGGCCCTGGCCGAGGCCCGCAAAGCCCTGAGCCCGCTCCAATGGGGCCAATTCCAAAGCAGCCTCAAGGCCGTGTCGCTGGGCCAGGCCCAGCCGCGCGCCTTCCTCCCCGTCTGGCACTGCGAGAAGAAACAACCTTGATGGACATCGTCTACGACAACGGCATCTACCTTCCCGAGATAAAACTCTGGCTGGATCCGCACGAGGCCAAGCCCGACGAGGCCGGCTTTGTGAGCCACGCCCACGGCGACCACGCCAAGTGGCACGGCCTGACCCTGGCCAGCAGCCCCACCGCCCGCCTCATGCGCGCCCGGTCGACCGCGCCCAAGGACGTGGAGGTCAAGGCCCAGGCCTTCCTGCAGCGTTTCAAGCACGAGGGCGCCACCCTGACGCTGCTGCCGGCCGGCCACATCGCCGGCAGCGCCCAGCTGCTGGTCGAGACCAAGAAGGACCAGCTGCTGTACAGCGGCGACTTCAAGCTGCGCCCGGACCCCAGCTGCGAGCCCATCCAGGTGCACGAGGCCGACCAGCTGATCATGGAGACCACCTTTGGCCAGGCCCAGTACCTTTTCCCGCCCGCCAGCAAGACCGTCGAGAAGATCGCCACGTTCTGCCAAAAGGCCCACCGGGACAAGAAGGTGCCCGTGCTGCTGGCCTACAGCCTGGGCAAGGCCCAGGAGCTGATGCTGAGCCTCAAGCCCTGGGGCTGGGAATTTGTGCTGCACCCCTCCATGGCCGACCTCTGCGAAGCCTACAAGGGCCTGGGCTACGCCATGCCCCCCATGCACACCCCCGGCAACACCGGCTTGGACAACAAGGTCATCCTGTGGCCGCCCAACGGGCGCAACCACAGCTGGTACGCCGGCATCGCCAAGCGCTGCCGCACGGCCTTTTGCAGCGGCTGGGCCCTGGACCCTGGGACCAAGTTCAAGATGGGCGTGGATGAGGCGTTCCCGCTCAGCGACCACGCGGACTTCAGCGAGCTGCTGGCCTACGTGTGGCAGGTGCACCCCAAGCACATCTACACCCACCACGGCTTCGCGGCCGAATTCGCCAGCCATCTGCGCCTGACCGGCCACGACGCCCACGCGCTGGGCATGGAAGAACAGCTGGAGCTGCTGTGAAGCCGCTGCGCCTGGGCCTGATCGGGACCGGCATCGCCGCCGAACGCCTCTACCTTCCCCGGCTGGGCGGGCTGCGCGCCCAGCTGCGCTTGGTCGCCTGCGCCAACCGAACCCGGTCCAAGGCCGACGCCTTCGCCCGCCTGGCCCAGGTGCCCCTGGTGCTGGACACGGCCGAGGACCTGCTGGCCCAGCCCGACATCGAGGCCGTGCTCATCTCGCTGCCCATCGCCCTGCAGCCGGCCATGGTGCTCAGGGCCCTGAAGGCGGGCATGCATGTGCTCAGCGAAAAGCCCGTGGCGGGCAGCCTGGCCCAGGGCCGGGAATTGCTCAGGCGCGCCCGGCCCTATCTGCGCAAGGGGCTGCGCTGGATGGTCGGGGAAAACTTCCACTTTTGGCCGCAGGGCCTGCAGCTGAAGTCGTGGCTCGAGCAGGGGCGCCTGGGCGACGTGAGGCTGGTGGAGGTGCGCCAGCTGGGACTAACCGACGAACGGGTGCCTTACTTCCACACGGCCTGGCGCACCCAGCCCGATTTCGTGGGCGGCTTTGTCACCGACGCCGGCGTCCACCTGGCCCATGTGGTGCGCAGCTGCTTCGGGCTGCCCCTCCAGGTCCAGCGTCTGAAGGCCCAGTTCAACCCCTCGCTCCAGCCCCTGGACACGGTGGTGGCGGCCCTCCGCTTTCCCGGCGGAATCCTGGGCAGCTGGACCAGCTGTTACGCTGCGGCCGACCCCGGCCCGGTCCTCACCGTGCGCGGCTCGAAGGCCAACGCCGTGCTCAGCTGGACCGACAGCCAGCTGCATCCGCACGGCAAGCCGGCCCTGCGCAAGGCCGGCCGGGGCAACGGCATGACCGAACAGTTCCGCCATTTCGCGGATGCGGTGAGGACCGGAAAGCCCCTGGCGGTCCGCCCGGAAGACGCCCTGGCTGACCTGGCCTTCATGCAGGGATTGGTGCAGGGAAGGGCCCAACGGCCCTGAAGCCCGGTCCAAATACAAAAAGGGCCCCCCACCGGGGAGCCCTTTAAGGAAAATCTGAAATCGCTGATTCGGCGGCCGCGCTCAAATGGCGGAGAGGAAGGGATTCGAACCCTTGATACCTTTTGGGGTATACACACTTTCCAGGCGTGCGCCTTCGACCACTCGGCCACCTCTCCATGATCGCGTGGCCGCCGTTTCAGAGCGCCAAAGTATGCCAAGGCCGGCTGAAGCGGTCAATGCGGGCCTCGAAAAAGCGCATGAATTGACGCTTTCCACAATTGGTGATAATGTCGATTGAGCATCCCAAATAATGAACCGCGGTTTTGTCCTCCCTCTTGGGGCATTCCTTATCATGCGTCCTAGCCTGAAATGGCTGAACCTGAGCCTATTGTTGGCGCTGCCCCTGAGTGGGAGCGCAGCCCACTATGACCGCCCGATCCACATCATCACCAGCAACTATGATTTGGTCGACACCACGTACATCGACCGCGGACGCCTCGATGGCGTGCGGGTCGGGGACAAATTCCAGGTGAAATTCCCGGACGGCAAGGTGGCGACCCAGGTCATGGTGACCGGGGTTTTTGACCGCATGGCGGCGGTGAAGGTCGTGGATAGCTGGCTCCTCAAGAACGGCCAGCTCGCCAGCTTCAAGCAGCGGCCCATGATCGTGGCATTGGAAAGCAACGCGCGGCGCCCCTCGCCGGACATCCGGATCAAAGCGGCCTCCGCCGCAACCAAAGCCGCCGCCGCTCCAGCGCCGGCCGCGCCCACGGCTCCTGCGGCCCCCGGCGGAGCGGACATGCCCCCCGCCGCCCCCGGCGGCGTGCCGCCGGCCACCGCGAATCCGGCGGACCAAGGCCTGCCCGCCGGACCCGGCGCGGCCACTGACCAGGGCTTGCCCGCCGCCCCGGGCCCAGCCGCGGACCAGGGCTTGCCCGCCGCTCCCGGAGCCCCTGCGGCGCCGTCCGGCCCCAGCGCCGCACCCGGAGCCCCTGATGCCGGCTTGCCCAACGCCAGCAGCGCGGCGCCGGATGCGGGCCTGCCCCCTGCCAGCGGCCCCGCTCCTGACGCGGGATTGCCCGGGGCTGCGCTGCCGCCGGCCGCGGCGCCTGGTCCGGACGCAGGCCTGCCGCCCGCGCCCACCGGGCCGGATCTCAATCCGGCCGCTCCCGCCGCCCCGGCCGCTCCGGGCGGGGACACGGGCCTGCCCCCCGCTCCGGCGGATCCAAACCTGCCTCCGCCGCCCATGTAAGGGGATAATTTCAGGTCAAACGTGCAAAAGGCCCGCCGATCGGCGGGCCTTTTTTTCTTGGCCTTGCTTAGCATCCGCGGATAGGCTAAAACCAATCAGGCGCCTCCCCCTTGAACCGACACCCGCGCCCATGCCAACCACCCAAGAAGTGCTCGACCACCGCCTGGTGGTGTCCCACCTACAGCCCCTGGTTTCCGTCAAAAAAAGGGCTGTGATTGGTCTTGAAGCCTTGGCCCGCTGCAACCAACGCGGGCCCAACATTCCCGACGCCACAGCCATGTTTTCGCAGGCGCAGGACGCCCGCCTGAACGACCAGCTGGATGACCTGTGCCTGGAGCAGGCCTTGCAGGCGTTCATCAGCGTGCCGCAGCGGCCCCAGGACCTGGTGCTCTTCCTCAACCTGGACGCGACCCGGCTGGTGCGGGGCCTGCTGTCGGCCCAGTCCGTCAGCAAGGCCGTGGAACTGGCAGGATTGAACCCCCGCGATGTGGTGCTCGAATTCAGCGACCGGGTGGCCGAACAAGCGCCCGGGCTGCGGGCCCTGGTGGAGACCCTGCAAGGCTTTGGGTTCAGCGTGGCTTTGGACGACGTGGACGGCAGCCCCGCAAGCCTGCAGCGGCTGGTGCAACTGAAGCCGGACCTGGTGAAGGCGGACACCGCGCTGGTGCGGTCCCTGGGGCAGTCGCCGGTGCAACAGGAGATCCTCGGCGCCCTCTGCGCCCTTTCGCGCCGCCAGGGGGCGCTCATCGTGGCGGAGGGCGTTGAAAACGAGGACGACGCGTCCTACTGCCTGGAGATGGGGGCGGACCTCCTGCAAGGCTTCCACTACGGCCGGCCGGCCGATTCCGACCGGGTGAGCCTGAGCCTGGCCCAGTCCTCGGCCCAGCGCAGCGCGGAGCGGCTGAAAGCCAACCTCACGACACGGCACCGCACCCGCCAACGCGAGGACGAACGCCATCTCCAGCTGCTGGAGCGGATCCGCACGGCGCTGGAGGCGTCCGACGGCGCCGGGCTGGGCCGCGTGCTGGAGGGCTTCGTCAACGCCGTGGCCAGCCTGGAGTGCCTCTATGTCCTGGACGCCAAGGGCAAACAGGTCACACCCACGGTGGTCTGGCGCCACCAGCGCGAGAACCAGCGCAGCCGGCTCTTCGCCCCGGCCCGCGAAGGCGCCGACCATTCGCTCAAGGACTACTACCTGGGCCTCACACTGCAGGAAAAGGACCTGTATCTGAGCGAACCCTACGTCAGCCTGGCCACGGGCAACCTCTGCCGGACGCTGACCGCCCGCTTCAAGCCGCAGAACGGCGACGGCCATGTGCTTTGCATGGACATTCGGAGCGCCTGAAATTATCCTTGGCCATGGCCAAACCCCTGATCGACCGCCGTCTCTTCCAATTCCTGGTGGAACTGCGCTTCAACAATGAGCGGCCCTGGTTTCAGGCCCGCAAGGAGCGTTTTCAGGAGGAAGTGGAGGGCCCGTTCAAGCGCCTGGTGGCGGCGCTGACCCCCAAGATCCGGGCCCTCAATCCGGCCTACGGCGAGCCCAAGGCGTTCAGGATCTACCGGGACACCCGCTTCGCCAACGACAAGTCCCCCTACAAAACCCATGTGGCCGCGCAATGGCGGCACCGCGCGGCCCAGGATGATGTGCACGCGCCGGGCTTCTACCTCCATTTGGAGCCGGGGGAGTGCTTCGCCGGGGGAGGCCTCTGGTCGCCCGAGGCAGAGGCGCTGGCAAAGGTCCGGGCCAAGATCGCCCGTAAGGACAAGCAATGGATGGCCTTTAAAAAGCTTGGCTTGCCGCTGTGGGACCAGGACAACCTGAAGCGCCCCCCCAAGGGCTGGGATGAGAAGCACCCGATGATCGAAGACCTGAAGCGCCGCCACTACATCACCTGGGTGGACCTCAGCGACAAGACCCTCTGCGGCCCTTCTGCGGTCCGGTCCATCACGCGGGCCTTTGAGCAAAGCAACGCCTTGATCCGCTTTTTAAACCAATGCCTCCATTTGCGGTAATTCGTTCGAATGGGCCGAACCAAGGGCCATCTTAGTTGGAAACCACGTTTTACTTATCAAAATAACTGCAAAAACGTGACGAATTCAGGGTTTATCTGTAAACTATGATTCTTCAAATGGCCAATCGTCGACACGACCACCCACGCCGGCCTGTCTGGGAGCGAAGTATGCGCGTTATTAGCAACAGCATTTCAAAGTTCGGACTATTGGCCCTCCTGGGGCTCTTTCCGGCGCTGGCCGAAGCCAGCAGCGCCCAATACCTTGCCTACGGCAACCAACTGCTTCGGCAAAACCGTTACGACCAGGCCAACCAATACTTCAGCGCAGTCGCCAAAGCCGAACCCAGAAACCCGGAGGCCTTTAAAGGCATGGGCTATGTGGCCATGGCAAAAAACCAGCCGGCCGCCGCGGTCAAGGACCTGGAATATGCCCTGGCCCTGTCGCCCAGCGACCAAGGCCTGCGCCATTACCTGGGGACCATCTACCAGCGCTTCGGCAACGAATACTACGCCAAAGGGAACAAGGAGGCGGCCATGGCCTGGTGGCACAAGGCCGTGGCCGTGGATCCGAGCAACCGGAGCTTGGCCGGCTACCTGGCCAGCCTGCAAAGCGCGCCAGCGCCTGCCCAGGCGGCGGCCCAGGCGCCCCGGCCCATTGCCACCACCCCGGCCCCGGCCTCCCAGGCCACGCCCGGATTCAACCCTTGGATCATGGGCTGCACCGTGGCGGTGCTCGGCGCGGTGATGCTCTTCATTTTCTAAGCCCGGCGTCCGGGAAAAAAGGCGCGGCTTCGGCCGTGCCTTTTTATTTTGAAAGAACCGGGAAGCCGCCACGCCCGTCTTGTAGGATGGAAGCCGTCCCCCTATAGGAACCCCATGCGAGCCCTAATCCTGATCCTTTGCCTCAGCGGCGCGCCCCTCTGCGCCGACCCGGCCCCGGCCGGCGCTGAACCCTCCCCCGCCCTGCTGAGGGCCGCGGACGACTTCAGCCAGGTGGCGGAGCAAGCCGACGCCTGGGTGGTGAACATCAGCACGACCCAGTACATCCGCCAGCGCATCGGAAGCTTTTGGGAGGATTTTTACGGCTACGACCCCTTCGGCGGGGCCGGCACCCGGACCCTGAAGCGGCAAAGCCTGGGCAGCGGTTTCATCCTCACGGCGGACGGCGAGATACTCACCAACGCCCACGTGGTGGAGGGCGCGGACGAAGTCATGGTCCGGCTGAAGGATGGGACCGAAGCCAAGGCCCAGGTCCTGGGCCAGGACACCAACGTGGACCTGGCGCTGATCAAGATACACACCGACAAGCCGCTGGCCCCGGCCAAGCTGGGCGACAGCGACGCCGTGCGGGTGGGCCAGTGGGCCATCGCCATCGGAAACCCCTTCGGTTTCGACCACAGCCTGACGGTGGGGGTCATTTCCGCCAAGGAGCGGACCAACATCTTCCAGGGCGAAGGCGCCGCGAAATACCAGAACTACCTCCAGACCGACGCCAGCATCAACCACGGCAACAGCGGCGGGCCCCTCTGCGACATCCACGGCGCGGTCATCGGCATGAACACCGCCATCTCCACCCCCAACGACGGCAGCATCGGCATCGGATTCGCCATTCCCATCAACTTCATCAAGCGGTCCATCCCCGACCTGCGCCGGCTCGGCAAGGTGGTGGCTCCCAAGCTGGGCTTCTTCACCCAGGACCTGGACGCGCGCCTGGCCGCGGCCCTGAAGCTGGACAAACCCCAGGGGGTCCTGGTCACGGACGTGGCCGAGGGCGGCCCGGCCGCGCTGGCGGGCCTGAAACGCGGCGACGTGATCCTGTCCATGAACAACCGGGAAACCCCCAGCAGCGCCGATCTGCGCACCCGCATCTACGAGGCCCAACCCGGCGCCTCGCTCAGCCTGCAAATTTGGAGGGACGGCAAGGCGGAAAGCCTGACCATGACCCCGGCCCAGCTCACGGCCACCGCCGCCCCGCGGCTGTGGCACGGGCTGGCCGTGGTGGAGAACAACCCCGCCGAAGCCTCCCAACGGGGCCTGGCCGTGGTCCAAGGGGTCATCGTGGCCTCGGTCGCCTCCAACAGCACCGCCGACCGCATCGGCATGCGGCCGGGCGACGTGCTGGTGGAGCTGGACCAGAAGCGCATCGTGGGGCTGGACGGCTGGGCCACCCTGACCCACCAGGCCACCGAGGACCAGGACGCGGTCCTGCTCCTGGTCCGTAACCGCCAAAGCGCCTACGTGGTGGTGCCGGCCGAGCCCTAGCCGGCCTGGGGGCCCCAAATCAACCGAAAGGTGACCATGGCGAAAAAGACGAACCGAAAGAACGGCGCCGGGCCGCGGCTGCACATCCAACGGGCCCTGGTGGAGATGGGCTTCATCATCTTCCTGTTCTATTCAAACCTGTTGATGGGCGAATACACGCGCACGAACGCCGTGGCCGGGAAAAGCCTCATGACGGCCATCGCCAACGTCATCACCGCGGAGAATCTCGCGGTGGCGGTCGTCACCTCGCTGCTGGGACACCTTGTGTTTGAACATTTCAGAAAAAAACTATGACCTGAAGGCCGGACAATCAAAGACCTGGCGGTCCGTCACCAACACATCCACGGGGCGGTCGTGGGCTTCGGTCGGCACGGCGGGGGCCAGCTGCTCATGGAAAGCCAAGCCGACCGTGGCCGCGCCCCGGCCGGCCCCGGCCAGCCAGCGGTCATAGTAGCCGCCGCCGAACCCGATGCGGTTGCCGCGCGCGTCAAAAACCACCCCCGGAACCACCACCACCACCCCGGGGCCCGGCGGCGCCGCCGGGGTGCTGGGCTCCGGCTGCAGGATGCCGTAAGCGCCGGGGACCAAGGCGTCCTCGGTATCCAGCCAATGGAAGACCATGCTGTGGTCGCCGGGCTTGGAGCGGGGCGCCGCCACGCGCATGCCCAGCTCCCGGGCCATCCGGCGCATCAGGGTGGTGTCGACTTCGGATCCGTGGGTGATGTAAAAAAAGGCGGCTTCGGCCCGCTGGAAGACCGGAAGCTCCACCAGGCGCTTCCAAATGGCGTCGCTCTTGGCCAGGCGCGCGGCCGGCTCCAAAGCGTCGCGTTGCCTCAGAAAATTTTGGCGAAACTGGTCACGGCTGTCCGTCATGCAGTCACCCCCGCCCCGCCGGCGTCCGCGGGATCCAAGCCAGTATCCGAAAACAAAAGAGCCCCCGCCAGGAAAAGCGGAGGCTCTTTTTGCGTTGGGAAACCTTAGAGGTTGTAGAAGGCTCCCAAGCCCGGATAGACGGCATTGGCGCCCAAGGCCTCCTCGATGCGCAGCAGCTGGTTGTACTTGGCCATGCGGTCGGTGCGGCTGGCGCTGCCGGTCTTGATCTGGCCGCAGTTGGTGGCCACGGCGATGTCCGCGATGGTGGAATCCTCGGTCTCGCCGCTGCGGTGGGAAAGCACGGCGGTGTAGCCGGCCTTCTGGGCCATCTGCACGGCCTCAAAGGTCTCCGTCAGCGTGCCGATCTGGTTCACCTTGATCAGGATGCTGTTGCAGCAGCCCTTGGCGATGCCGTCCTTGAGGCGCTTGGGGTTGGTGACGAAGAAATCGTCGCCAACGATCTGGATCTTCTCGCCCAGGCGCGCGGTCATCTTCTGGTAGCCGTCCCAGTCGTCCTGGTCCAAGGGGTCTTCGATGCTGATGATGGGGTACTTCTCCACCCAGCCGGCGAAGATGTCCACCATCTGCTCGGCGGTGAAGAGCTTGTCGGGGTTGCTCTTCCAGAACTTGTAGCCCTTCTTGCCGCCCTCGTCGAACAGCTCGCTGCTGGCGCAATCCATGGCGATGGCGAAGTCCTTGTCCCGGCCGGGGGCGTAGCCGGCCTTGGTGATGGCCTCCATGATGTACTTGAGGCTCTCTTCGTTCTCAATGTTCGGGGCGAAGCCGCCCTCGTCGCCCACGTTGGTGTTGTGTCCGGCCTTCTTCAGCACGCCCTTCAGCGTGTGGAAGACCTCGGCGGTCATGCGGATGGCGTCGGCGAAGGTCTTGGCGCCGACCGGCATGACCATGAACTCCTGGAAATCCACCTTGTTGTCCGCGTGCTTGCCGCCGTTGATGATGTTGGCCATGGGCACGGGCAGCTGGCTGGCGTTGCTGCCGCCCAGGTAGCGGAACAGCGGCATGCCGGCGCTGGCCGCGCTGGCCTTGGCCGCCGCCATGCTCACGCCCAGGATGGCGTTGGCGCCGAGCTTGCCTTTGTTCTCGGTGCCGTCCAGGCCGATCATGAAGGCGTCCAGGGCCCGCTGGTCCGCGGCCTCGAAGCCGTCCAGCTTGGGCGCGATGAGCTTGTTCACGTTCTCCACGGCCTTCAGCACGCCGCGGCCGAGGTACTTGCCCTTGTCGCCGTCACGCAACTCCACGGCCTCGTAGATGCCGGTGCTGGCGCCGCTGGGCACGGCGGCGCGGCCAAAGGCCCCGTTCTCCAGCAGCACATCCACCTCCACGGTGGGGTTGCCGCGTGAATCCAGAATTTGCCGTCCATGAACACGCTTGATCGCAGGCATTGCTGTCCTCCAACTCGGCAGTCAGACGCGGGTCAAAGACACGCGTCCGGCGCCGGGCAAAAAAAAGACCGCCCCCCCAGGGAGCGGTGCTTAACAGGGAATGGTGGGGCTCAGGCCGCGGCTTTCTCCACGGTCTGCAGGTACTCGCCGTCCGTGACCACTTTCAAATCAGCCTTGCAATTTGGGCACGGTAACTCAGTGCCTTCGTCCTGCTCAGGCCCAAGCTTTATTTCAGTATTACACTTTGCGCAGGCGACTCGGGCCATAAAAGGCTGGTTTCCTCTTGAAAGACAAGCCCTTTCGGACTGGATATTAAACCCATCGTAGACCAGGGTCAAGCCATGCGTCACCAATTTTGGTCACAAAGCTTGGCCCTGCGGGCCAAGCCAGATTTCTTGTCAGACCTGACAAACTTGTCGCGGAGTCGGTCAGGCCCCTCCAAAAATGACCCTCGAATTCCTATAAATACCCGCATTTGCAACAAAAGCGGGCCTTGGCACGGTGCTTGCACTTGTTGAATGTACACTCCGGCGAAGAGGCCATCATGACAGAAACGACCCCAACTCCTGCAAGAACCCGCGAACTGAACCTGCTGCACCGCATCAGCCAGGTGCTAGGTTTTGACCTTAGCCTGAGTGACGTGCTTCAAGTGATCGTCAGCGTGACCGCAGATTTGATGGAGAGCAAGATCGTATCCATCCTGCTCTACGATGAGTCCGGACGAAGCTTGAGCATCGCAGCGACCCAAAGCCTCAGCCCGGTCTACCGGGACAAACCCGACGTGAGCGTAGACAAGAGCGTGAGCGGCCGGGCTCTATTAACCAAGGCTCCTCAGGTCATCGCCGACGTTCAAATCGATGAAACTTTCGGGTTTCGCGATGTGGCAAAACAAGAAGGCATTGTGAGCATGCTGAGCGTGCCCATGCTGATCCGCGGCCAGGCCATCGGGGTCATCAACAGCTACGCCCACCAGCCCCGGAATTACAGCGAAGACGACATCAAGATGCTGTCCTTGGTGGCCAGCCAAGCCGCCATTGCCATTGAAAATGCCCGTCTCCAGGCCGCCACAGCCGCGTTCCAGGAGGATCTGGAGAACCGGAAGCTGGTGGCCAAGGCCAAAGCCGTCCTGATGAAGAAAAAAGGCATGGACGAACCAGCTGCCCATCGCTTCATCCAAAAAGAGAGCATGAATCGCCGTAAGCCGATGCGTGAAATCGCGGAGGCCATCCTACTTTCGGAGGACATGCAAACTCCGGGACAGTGACAATAATCCTTATCTCACTGGCCTTTTTTGGCTCAAGAACCGTTTGAGCCGCCCGATCTCGCACCCGTTCCAAGGGCGAGAACCCCGCTTCGCGGCGCCCGGGACCAGGACCTGGGGAGGCGCTGGCCCTTGGCGCCGTGAAGTGCGGGACCTAACGCAACACATGACAGAAAGATCATTTTCCTGTAACATTCAAAACTCAAAACGGTAGGCGCCGTCTTGGCGCACCCGGCGGACGGAGAGCATGAAACTCCGGAAGCCGGTCAATCAAGCAAGCCTCAAGGAGGACCGACGATGGACATTCGTCGTCATCTCATCGGCGGCCTGTTGGCCGGCGCAGTATTGGCCCCGGCCATGGCCCAGGCCGACACCAAGTGGTACGACAAGGTGACCGTGGGCGGCTACGCCTCCGGAAACTACGAATTTTGGCTCAACCAGCCCTCCGCTCTCTCCTCGACCGCGGTTCCGCTCCGGGCCTTTGACCGCATGCCGAACGAGTTCGATTACGCCGGCGAGCTGACCCTGGCCTATGCGGACACGGCCAGCAGCACCAGCGCCAACATCGACCTGCTCTACGGCAGCCTGGGCGCCCTGATCAACGGCAAGGGCAATGTCCCTACCATTGGCCAGGCCTACCTGAGCCAGGGCTGGGGCCCTCTGACCCTGGACCTGGGCAAGTTCGCCACGCCCGTGGGCTACGAGACCTGGAACCTGACCGCCAACGCCAACTACAGCCGCAGCCTGACCTACCAGCTGGAGCCCTTCTTCAGCACCGGTGTCAAGCTGGACTACGCCGGCCCTGCCGGCTTTGGCGCCAACCTGTGGCTGGATGACGGCAACAGCGTGGACAGCTACAACACCGGCCTGACTGCCGACAACGGCAAGGGCTGGGGCGTGGCGTTGAGCTACTCGGGCATCAAGAACCTGGCCCTGAACGCCCAGTGGTACGAGAACAAGGCCGGCCTCTACACCGCGGGCGGCTACTTTGACACCAACGCCATGGGCGATTTCAACGCCGCCTACACCATGAGCGACTCGCTCAGCTTCGCGTTCGAGTACCTCTACGACACGATGCTGGACGGTTCCTCCACCGCTCCGTTCAGCCCCAAGATCCAGTCCTTGGCTGCCTACGCGACCTACAACACTCCGGTCAAAAACCTGAGCGTTTCGGGCCGCTATGAGCACGCCTTCAGCCCCGACGCCTTCAGCGCCGGCACCACGGCCGGCAACACCATCGGCTGGAATGTCCCGCCCTTCGGCACCGCGGTGTCTGACCTGTCGGAAGACAGCTACACCCTCACGGTCAAGTACGGCATGGGCCCTGTCACGGATATCCTGGAATACCGTGCGGACGCCACCAACGGCTACAACTTCCCCACCAACAGCACCGCTGGTTCCACCCAGTCGCAGGTGGATTCCTCGGTCACCGTGGCCGCCACCTACGGCTTCTAACGCGTCAGCGGCCACAGATCCAAGCTAGGCAAGCCCCGGACCGAAAGGTCCGGGGCTTTTTTTATGTCCGACACAGTTGGCACCCCCGCCTGTCAGCCCTTACAAAAGCGTTAGGGGCTCAAAAATAGATCCGCTTATCAAGCAAGGGCTTTTCTGGATTGTGGATTGGCACGAGCCTTGCAATTTACAGGCTGGTCAGGGCCCCTCCACCAGCCCCGGACACCTCGTAGACGAGGCCGCAGCGCAGATCCCAAGTGGGACCTGCGGAGCAAAGACGCTAACACTCCCCCACTTGGAGTAAGTCATGGCAGAAAAGAAAGCTCTACCTCCAGAATTACATCACGCGTCGGGCATCGTGCCGACGCTGGGCCTGCTGGGCTCGTCCATGAACGCGATGGCCCTGATCGCCCCGGGCGCCTTCCTGTGGATCACCTACCAGCTGCAGGCCGCCGCCACCACGCCGTCGGGCGCCTCCTGCGCCAACGACATGTGGTCCGGCATCCTGGTGGCCCTGGTCCTGGCCTTCCTGACCGCGTTTTCCTACGCCGAACTTGCCAAGCTCTACCCCGAAGCCGGCTTCGCCAGCTGCGCCTATTTCGCGGAGAAGGCCTTCCTGGACAGCGCCAAGGCCAAGCGCGCCGGCCCGCAGTCCATGGCCCGCTTCGCCAAACTGACCACGGGCTGGGCCGCCCACCTGTTCTACTGGGTCTATCCGGGCGTCATGGTGGCCATGTTCGCCATTTTGGTCGGCTACCTTTACACCGCCTTCAGCCCCTCCGGCGCGGTCCTGAACAACGCCACCCTGACGTTCATCGCCATCATCTTCGCGTTCGGCGTGGGCTTCATCGCCTACAAGGGCGTGCAGGGCTCCACCATCACCAACATCTGGGTCAACATCATCCAGTGGGTGGCCTTGGTGGTCTTCAGCGTGCTGGCCATCATCTACCGCTGGCACAACCCCGAAGGCGCCACGGCCTTCACCTTCAGCGGCGCCGTGGACATCGTCAAGTTCCACTCCATCCAGGGCGTGCTGGTGCAGTCCACCATCGCCATCCTCATCCTGGTGGGCTTTGAAAGCGCCACGGCCGGCGCGGCCGAGACCATCAACCCCGAAAAGGTCATCCCCAAGGCCATCATCATCGCCCTGGTGGTGCAGGGCCTCTGCGCGTACCTCTTCGAGTACTTCGCCGCGAACTACATGGTGAGCGAGAAGCTGACGGGCGTGACCAGCGTGGCGGCTCCCGTCGCAGCGGCAGCCCCCGCCGCTGCGGGTGCGGCTCCTGCCGCCGCCGCCGCGGCTCCCGCCGCCCCGGTCATGATCACCCAGACCGTGCACGGCATGGACGCCATGGCCGCCTCCTCGGCGCCCATCGGCGACATGTGCCGCGCGATCGGCGACCACGTGCTGCCTGGCGTGGGCTTCGGCCTGATGGTGGTCATCGCCATCACGGTCATCATCGCCGTGGTCGGAACGACGCTCAGCTGCATGAACACCGCCGTGCGCGTGACCAACGGCATGGCGGACGACCGGGAACTGCCTGAGTTCCTGGCCTTCCTGCACACGGAGAACAAGACCCCCCACACGGCCATCGGCGTGCTGGTGGTGCTTTCCTGCGTGATCGCCGGCATCGGCGTGCAGTCGGTGGACGGCCTCACCGGCATCACCCTGGCGTCGAACTTCGGCACCTTTGTGCTCTACGGCCAGGTCTGCATCTGGACCTGGATCGCGTACAAGGGCCGGCCGGACTTCAACCTGCTCAAGCACTTCCTGGTCCCGCTCGGCGGCCTGATCCTGAACGTGGTGATGTGCGCCGGCATCTTCTACCTGAACTTCACCGGCACGGCGGACAACAAGATCGAAGCCGCCATCTGCTTCTACATCGCCGGCGCGTGGGCCCTGATTTCGTTCCTCTACATTCTGCTGACCACGGTCCACAAGAACTACGGCATGAAGATGATCACCGCCATGATCCGTCCGGACGCCCTGGACGACCTGGTGGCGGCGCTCAACGCCGAAGGCCTGGTGCAGGGCATGACCGTGACCGAAGTGAAGGGCTTCGGGCGGCAGCGCGGAGGCAAGGAGCAAGTCGATGTCCCGGCCAAGATCAAGTTCCTGCCCAAGGCCAGGGTCGAATTGGCGGTCAATGACTGGGATGTGCCCCACGTGATCGCGGTCATGCAGTCGGTGCTCAACACCGGAAGCGTGGGCGACGGCAAGATCTTCGTGTTCGACACCGAGGAGACGGTCCGAGTCCGCACCGGTGAGAGCGGCATCGCCGCAGTCTAACGCAGCAAAACAGGCAAACAACAAGAGGGCCAGCCGCAAGGCTGGCCCTCTTGTTGTTTGCCTGGCTGGCCGACCTGTCCTAAATCAGGTCCTATCCCGCCTAGTATCATGGGTGCCGGCGTCCCAAGGGCTTAGGATGCTCCTGTCACCCGTTCATGAAAGGAGTCATCCATGCAAGAGATCCTGGCACCCGCTGTCACCATCGCCATCCTGTTCGGCATGTCGGCCGTTTACCTGTTCGGCTACTAAATCAGGATGTAAAAAACCCAAACGCCCTTGGGGCGCTTGGGTTTTTTGTTTTCTAAAGGCCCGCTTCCTTTTTCAGGCCTTCCACGTCCAGGATCCTAAGATGCTTCTTGTCCCGCAGGATCAAACGGGCCTTTTCCATGTCCCCAAGGCACCGCATCAAGGTCTCTGCCGCGGTGTCGGACAGCTCTGATATATCGCCGCGGGAGAGGTCCAACTTCAGCACGCCCGACTGATCCAACCCATAATTACGCATCAAAAAACAAAGCGCCCGGGCCACCCTTTGCTCCGCGGGCACCTGCACGGCCCCCACCAAACGGTCCTCCACGTCCCCCAGTTCCACGCTCAAAGTCCGAAGCAGCAACTGGGCCAGGAGAGGGTCCTTGTCCAGGGCCGCCATGAACAGGTCCTTGCGGATGAACGACACCTTGCTCTGGTGAAGGGACTGGGCGGTCACCTTGTACAGCTCGCCCGCCAGCAGGGCCCGGTAGCCGAACAGGTCCCCTTGCCCGCCCATGTAGGTGATGTGCTGCCGGCCCGCCTTACCGGACTTGAACAGCTTGACCACCCCGTGGTGGACAAAATAGACCCCGAAGGGCTCCGAACCGGTGTGGAAAATGGTCTCACCGGGGTGGTAGAGGCAGTCGGTGTGGGCGGGCGGGCCCATCTGGATGGCCGCGTTCAGCAGGCGCTTGTAGATGGCGGCCCGCCGTTCAAACAAGGCTTTGGTGGTCAGCATGGACGGCTCATGCGGCATTTTAACCCGGCGCGCCCGGCTGGTCAAAAGACATGAAATTTGCCATCCTTAAGGATATTCCACTGACGGGACACCCATGGATATTCAACGCATCGAAGCCATGATACGGCCAGAACGTCTGGAACCCCTCCGCAGCCTCCTGGAGCAATATGGCTATTCCGGGATGACCATCACGGAAATCCAGGGCCACGGCAAACAGCGCGGCATGGAGCAACAGTGGCGGGGCACCCGTTTCCAGACCCATTTCCTGCCAAAAATTAAGATCGAAATGGTGGTGCCGGCCAAGTCCTCCAAAAAAATCGTGGAGTGCATCCTCGACGCCTGCGGCAACGGCCAGGTGGGCGACGGAAAGATATTCATCAGCGAAGTCAAAGACGTGATCCGCATAAGGACCAGGGAACGTGGCCTGAAGGCGCTTTAGCTGAGGACCCAAAGCGACATAATTGTAGGTTCAATTTGAGCTGATATGACCCAAATCATTCGTCCATCAGGCCGCTAAGGGCCTAAAATCATTCCCACAACACCGCCTCAGGGTCGAGGCCGCAGGCAGTTTGTTTCCCAATCATTGCTTGCGGGGCAACGAAGCCGATTTCCACCAGGACGGGGACCACCCCGATTCCACCAAGACCCTGCCGTGCATCCAGACGCCACCTGACTCGAAGATGAGTCCGGACCAAGGAGGTCCTGTGCGTTACCCCGTCCGATTGGCCATCGCCCTTTGCGGCGCCGGCCTGCCCTGCCTATTGTCCGCGGAACCCACGGCCGCGGCCGCCGTGACGCCCGTCAACGCCTATGCCATCAACAGCGGCGACACCACCTTCGTCCTGATCGCCAGCGCCATGGTCCTACTCATGACCCCGGGCCTGGGGCTGTTCTACGGCGGCATGGTGCGCAAAAAGAACGTGCTCAGCACCCTCATGCACAGCTTCCTCATGCTGGCCGTGGTCAGCGTACTGTGGGTGGTCCTGGGCTACAGCCTGGCCTTCAGCCCCAACGGCGTCCTGGGCAACCTGCTGGGCGACCTCAGTTTCGGCATGCTCCACAACGTGACCGGGGCCGTGAACCCGGACTACGCCCCGGGCATCCCGCACCTTGTCTACATGGCCTTCCAAATGAAATTCGCCATCATCACGGTGGCCCTCATCTCCGGCGCGATCGCCGAACGCGTCAAATTCAGCAGCTTCCTGCTCTTCGCCGCGCTGTGGAGCCTGCTGGTCTACTCACCGGTCTGCCGCTGGGTCTGGGGGCCGCACGGCTTCCTGCATGACCGGGGCACCCTGGATTTCGCCGGCGGGACCGTGGTGCACATCCTGTCCGGCTTCTCCGCCCTCACCGCGGCCGTGCTGTTGGGCAAGCGCAACGGCCTGGGCGACGAGAACATGCTGCCCCACAACACCACCATGGTCATGCTGGGCGCGGGCCTGCTCTGGTTCGGCTGGTTTGGATTCAACGCCGGCAGCGCCCTCCAAGCCAACGGCCTGGCGGCCTACGCCTTCGTCAACACCAACACCGCCGCGGCGGCGGCCATGCTCTCGTGGCTGGCCATGGAATGGTGGATGCACGGCAAACCCACCGCCCTGGGCGCGGCCAGCGGCTGCGTGGCCGGCCTGGTGGCCATCACCCCGGCCGCGGGCTTCGTCACCCCGGCCTCGGCCCTGCTGCTCGGCGCGATGGTCTCGCCCATCTGCGTCCTGGCCGTGGGCCTGAAGGGCCGCCTCGGCTACGACGACAGTCTGGACGCCTTCGGCGTGCACGGCGTGGGCGGCACCTTCGGCGCCCTGGCCACCGGCCTCCTGGCCACCAAGGCCATCAACGCGGCCGGGGCGGACGGCGGCTGGGCCCAGTTCCTGATCCAAGCCGAGGCCGTGGCAGTCACCGCGGCCTTCGCCGTGGTGGGGACCACCCTGGTCTTCAAACTGGTGGACCTGGTCCTGGGCATGCGGGTGGGCAAGCGGGATGAGCTGCTCGGCCTGGACCTGAGCCAGCATTCCGAAGCCGGATACGAGATCTGAGGCTGCTGCGCAGCCGGAGACCCTGAGGCACCCGAAGGGTCCACACCACCTGGAGGACGGGACCATGCTGAAAGTGGAAGCCATTGTGCGCGTCGGCGCATTGAAGAAGATCATGATCAAGCTGCTGGCGATCGATTACCCCGGCCTCACCGTGTATGAGGTGCAGGGACACGGCCGCCAGCGGGGCATCTCAGAGCATTACCGCGACCAGACCACGCTGTCGCTGATCCCGAAATTGAAGCTGGAGTGCGTGGTCAGCGGGCCGGCCGAGGCCAAGAAGGCCATCGCGGCCATCATCGCGGCCACCCGCACCGGCGAGCAGGGCGACGGCAAGATCTTCGTCACCCCCATCCTGCAAGCCCTCCGCATCCGTACGGGCGAGGAAGGCACCTTTGCCATCAACGAGCTGGTTCCGGGCAAAGCCAAGGCCGCCAAGAAGAAATCCCCGACCCGGCGCAAACGGTAAGGGCGGGAACCCCCTTCAAGCCAGGACCCGGTTTCACGGGAAACCTGGCTTGAAAGGACCGCCAAAATTGTCAGTCATAGTCACCAAAAAATTGGGCAGCAATCCGAAAAATGTTTCATTCATAAGGACAAAACTTGGCACGGTGCTTGCAGAAATAGGGGGACTCCCCAAACTCGACGCCGACGATGCCCCTGAACGCCCCACTGCAAGAACTGCTGGCCCACCAGACCCTTTCGATCCATTTCCAACCCATCGTGTCGCTGCGCCAGAAGGCCGTGGCAGGCCTGGAAGCCTTGGTGCGCCCGCATTCCGCGGACAGCGCCCACAAGCTGAGCGTGGCCGAGCTCTTTCTCCTGGCCAACGCCAACGGGAGGCTGCTGGACCTGGACCGGACCCTGCGCTCCCTGGCCCTGGAAACCTACAGCGCCATGCCGCTGCCCCAGGACCCCCGGCCGCTGCTCTTCGTCAACTTCGAATCCTCGGTCATTGACCAGGGCGTGCAGGGATCCGGGGCCATCCTGCAGGCCGCCCGCGCCTGCGGCCTGGAGCCCGGGGACATCGTCATCGAGGTGAACGAAAGCCGGGTGCTCGACATCGCGGCCCTGCGGCGCTTTGTGGACTTCTACCGGGACCATGGCTTCCTGATCGCCCTGGACGACCTGGGCGCCGGCCACAGCAACCTGCCGCGGGTGGCGGAACTGAGGCCCCACATCCTGAAGGTGGACCGCTCGCTCATCCAAGGGATCGATGAGGACTTCTACAAGCAGGAGACCTTCAAGACCCTGGTGGGCCTGGGCGCCCGGACCGGCTGCCTGATCCTGGCGGAGGGGGTGGAGACCCAGGCCGAAGTGGACTGCTGCGCCCACCTCGGGGCCGCGTTGTTCCAAGGCTACTATTTCGGGAGGGCCCAGGCCCCGGCGGACCTGAAATTTGAAACGCTGAGGGAACCCATCGCAGCGGCGGCCCAACGCCAGCGCGAAGGGGCCGTGCGCACCATCTACCGCCGCCGCACCGAAGCCGCCCGGCTGCGCCGCCTGAGCGAGGCCGCCAAAAACGTGCTGATCCAGGCCGAACCCTCCGGCTTCGACGGCGTGCTGGCCCGCCTGGTGAAGAACGACCGCAGCGTGGAGTGCGCCTACCTGCTGGACAGCGACGGCGTGCAGGTCAGCCAGACCCACCTGAGCCCGGGCATGCGCAACACCAGCAGCCGCCTCTTCGCCCCGGCCCCCAAGGGCGCGGACCACAGCAACAAGGAGTACTTCTACAGCCTGCTGGATGCCGGCTTGGAACGTTTCACCACCGAGACCTACCTGTCCCTGGCCACCGGCCGGCTCTGCCGCACCGTGGCCTGCGTGGTCCCGCGCAACGACGCCACCAAATTTGTGCTGTGCCTGGACCTGCACGTGGAGGCCTGATGCGGTAGCATGGCTGGCCACCCACTTGGAGCCCCCATGCCCCCAGTCCGTTTCATCCTGCTGCTGACGGCCTCAAATTTGTTCATGACCTTCGCCTGGTACGGCCACCTGAAGACCCTGCGCGGCAAGCCCCTGTGGATCGCCATCCTGGTGAGCTGGGGCATCGCGTTCTTCGAATACTGCCTGCAAGTGCCGGGCAACCGCGCCGGGGCCGCCACCATGAGCCTGGGGCAGATGAAGGTGGCCCAGGAGCTGATCACCCTGGCCGTGTTCGTTCCGTTCGCCGTGTTTTACATGGGCCAGCCGCTCAAATGGGACTATGCCTGGGCCGGGCTCTGCCTGCTGGGCGCGGTCTACTTCATGTTCAGGGCCTGACTATTCTCCGCCGCCCGCCCGCATGCGGGCATCCAAAGATCCGCTGAAAAATGGGGCCAAGACCTTGGCCCAAAACCGCACGGGCCAGGCCGCGCTGAAATAACGCGAGCGGCCGCGCTCCAAGGCCCCCACCAGCTCCAGCGCCGTGCGCTCGGCGCTGCGAGGGTAGGGCAGGGCCGCCGGGTCCTCGTCCAGGTCCACGCCGTGCCGCAACGCGTGCAGCCGCAGCCCGGTGAGCACCACCCCTGGATCGAACTGCAGCACCCGCAGGCCGCGGAAGGCCTCTTCGTCGCGCAGGGCCTCGCCCAGACGGCTCAACGCAGCCTTGCTGGCGCTGTAGGCCCCGCCATTGGGGATGGCGCGCCAGGCGAGGCTGGAGCCCACGTTCACCACTGTGCCTTGCGCCTGGCGCAAGTGGGGCAGGGCCCCTTGGATCAGCCGCAGCGGGCCCAGCAGGTTCACCTGCAGGGTCTCCAGCAACAGCGCCTCGGGCAGGTCCGCCACCGGCGCGAACGCGTGCACGCCGGCGTTGTTGATGAGCACGTCCAGCCCGCCCAGGCGGCGGGCGGCCCGGTCGGCCAGGGCCCGCGCCGCGGGCTTGGACACGTCCCCCCTGAACGCCAGCGCCTGGGGCGCCCCGGCCTGCAGGGCCAAGGCCGCGGTCTCGGCCAGGCCGGCGCCGGAGCGCGCCAGCAGGGCCAGGCGCGCGCCCTTGGCGCCCAGGGCCACGGCCAGGGCCCGGCCCAGGCCCTCGGAAGCCCCGCTGATCAGGATGCGCTTATCCGCCAGATCCATCATGGCTAATCCTTTTGCCTGGGCAGGCGCCGGAACACGGCCGGCTTGACCACCCGGGCGGCCCCGGGTTTGCGGGTGACCCGGACCTTTTCCGGCCGCTGCCGTGCCTGGGACCAGGCCTCCTGTCCCCAGGCCCGCAGCTTGGCCGGCTGGGCATGCATGGCCAAGGGCAGCAGCACCCATTGCTGCATGCGCTTGGACCCGATCTCCCAGGCCGAGGCGCCGGCCAGCGCATGGACTTGGGCCAGGGACTCGCCCGACTCAAAACGCAGCCCCAGCCGGCCCTCTTTCCACACCAATGCGAAGATGTTGCCGCCGACAAAATAGCCGTCGCAGCCGAAGAGGCGTTTGGCCTCCACCCCGGCCAATCCGGCCAGGGCGCCGTCGAACACGGCCTTCAAGCGCGACAGTTCCGGCGGCTCAGGCTTGGCCACGTCCGTCCCTGGCATGCTTGGCCTGGCGGGCCTGGTTCTGCGCCCGGGTCTGGCTGTAGTCCCACAGCAGGTCCTTTTCCAAGGCCCCTCCGCCGTCCAGGCAGGCCCGCACCATGGCGGGGGCCTCGTTCAAACCGGGCGCAGAAAAGATGCGGCCTTCGGGCAGGAGCTGCACCACAGGCGCGTGCTCGCACCATCCCATGCAGCCGGTCTTGGTGACGTAGAGGTCACGTTTCAGGCCCGCGGAAGTGCGCGCCTCCTTCAGCTTGTCGGCCAGGGCAAAGGCCTGCCCGTCCCGCTGCTTGAGGGCCGCGGCGCAGTCCTCGCCAAAGGTGCAGACCAGCAGCTGGCGCGGCCGGTCGCCGTTGAAATCATGCTCATTCATGCGCGCTCCTGGCCTGAGGGCCGTGGTAGATCCAAAGGACCGAGGTTCCGTGCTCCAGCACCTGGCTGGGCTTCCCCAAACGGCGCTGGACCGTGCCGCCATCCAGGCCGTCCAACAGGACGAACTGGGGGCGCTCCAACGCCGCGCCCTCGGACCACAGCGAACGGTCACCGCCCCAGGCCTGCGGCAGCACCCCATCTTTGCCCGTGAGCACGGGCGCCATCACCAGGCTGCCCTGGCTGATCAGGCGCAAGGCACGCGCCGGCGCAGGGGCTGCCCAGCCGTAGCGCGTGTCCGCAGGCAGGGCCTGCCTTAACCAGACCCCTTGTTCCTGGCGCTGGGCCGCGGCGCCGGACAGGCCTGGGCTTGGCACGATCAGGAAGAGGCTGGCCAGCAAGGGGACCAGCAAGGCGGCCTTGTTCCAGGCCGGCCACCGTTCCGCCGCCAGCAGGGGCAGCAGCAGGCCTGGCAGCATCAGGGGATAGGCCCAGCCCAGCCCCGGCAGATCCAGTCTTAGGGCCAGCAGCGCCCCGCCCAGGGCCAAAATGAGCCATGCCAGCAGCAGCACCCGGGGTCCGGATTCGCGCTCAGGCTGAGGCCAGGCCCACAAAACCAATCCAAGCCCTGACCCCGCAAGCATGGGCCACAGCGGGGCCAGGCGGCCCGACCACCAGGCCCAAGCGGCGGCGGGCCCTGGCCAGGGCTGGCCAGACAGGCTGTCCCAGGCTGGCTGGGCCAGGCTGACCGCATGCTGGGCCAGGGACTGGCGTAGCAGGAAGGCCAGGCCAAGGGCCAGGCCCGCAGCCACGGCCAAACGCAGCCAGACCACGGGCCTGCAACGCAGCGCGAGCAAGGCCAAGGGCGGAAGGGTCCACCACGCGAACCACGGATCGCCGGCCGCGAGCAGCGCCGCCATGCCGGCCCAGACCAAGCTGCCCCACCAGCCGTCCGGCTGAACCTTTTGCCGCAGGGCCCAGGCCCAGAGGCCCAGGGCCGACACCCAGGCGAAACCGTGCTGGGCAGGGAAGAGCCATGTGTCCAAGCCAGGGCCCGAGAGCGACAGCATCAGCAGCAGGCCCATGGCCGCGTAAACCCGGCTCTGCGCCTTGCCCAGGCCCCACAGGGAGCGCAGCAGCCAAGCCAGGCTCACCCAGGCCAAAAGACCCAGCACCAGGCCATAGACCCGTTGGGCCGCCAGCGGGTCCCCGTGCCGGTTCCGGCAGAGCCAGGCCAGCCCCAGATCCGGAAACAGGCTGGGGGACACCGGCAGGTCCCAGGTGCCCAGCTGGCCGCCGCCCAGGAGCCGGCCCAGCAGGTCCTGCAGGTAGAGCCCGGCCGCGCTCACGTCCAGCCGCGGCAGCAGCCAGACCCAGAGCCGCCAGGCCAAAAAAATCCCCGCCAGCCAGCCGCTCATGAACCCAGCACCTGGGCCCCGCGCTCGGCCATCTTGCGCAGGATGAAGGCCTCGGCCTCGTGGGTCAGGTCTTCGGTCGGCAGCAGCACGCTGACCCCGCCCTCCTGGTGCTGCAGCAGCACCCAGACCTTGGGCAGGCGCCACAGGCTGTCGAAACGGGCCCATTCAATGGCGCCCTGGCCCCAGCTGGCCTGGTAGTGGTAAGCCTGCTCATCCAGCCGCACCTGGGCCGGCTGCCCGGCGAAGCGCTGGAAATTGCGCAGGGCCAAATTCTGGAAATGCCGCCCCGCCACCACCGCGGCCACCAGCAGGCTGAAGGCCATCAGCAGGAACAGCATCCCGTGCAGCCACCAGCCCGCCTGCGGCAGCAGCACCCACAGCAGCCCCTGGCAGAGCAGCAGCAGGCCCAGGGCGCCGAACAGCACCATGGGCTTAGCCAGCTGCCGGCGGAAGACCCCGTCCGTGGCTTCGCGCACGTGCTCAGGCAGCAGTTCAACGGAAAGTAAAAGGGACACGTCAAAGTCTCAGGGTGAAGGAAGGCCCCAGTATAGCCGGGCGGCCCCCCAAAAAGAAGAAGGGGAGAGCCCTGCGGCTCCCCCCTGCCTCCTTGATCTTTGGGTCTGGGCTTTAGCTGCAGCCGCTCGTGGTGCCGCAGCTGATGCACTTATGGCAGCTGCCGCTGCGGACCATGATGTCGCCGCAGGTGGGGCAGGGCGGGGCGTCGCTTTCCACCTGGAAGGCCACCTGGGTGGTCTGGCGGCCGGCGCGGGCGGGTGCCGGCTTGCTGAAGGCCACCGGGTCCGGGGCGATCATCTTGCCGGCCATGGCCTTGGTGCCCATGGCCTCGGCCGAGGCGTCGGTCTCCGTGGTCACGTTCTCCTTGGGCAGGACGAACTTCAGCTCCAGCCAGCGGAAGATGTAGTCCAGGATGGACTTGGCCATGGGGATGTTGGGGTTGTTGGTGAAGCCGTTGGGCTCGAAGCGCGTGTGGATGAACTTCTTGCACAGCACTTCCATGGGCACGCCGTACTGCAGGGTGATGCTGGTGAGCGTGGCCACGGCGTCCACCAGGCCCGACACGGCCGAGCCTTCCTTGGCCATGGTGACGAAGATCTCGCCGGCGGTGCCGTCCTCGTAGAGGCCCACGGTGAGGTAGCCCTCGTGGCCGCTGATGCTGAACTTGTGGGTGATGGCGGCGCGCTCGTCGGAGAGGCGGCGGCGCACCGGGCGAGCCTCGCCGTATTCGGCGATGAGCTTGCCGCTGGTGTCCTTGAGCTTCTCCAGGCTGGTGTTGAGGGGCTGGCTGCGCTTGCTGCCGTCGCGGTAGATGGCCAGGGCCTTGATGCCCAGCTTCCAGCTCTCGGTGTAGGCGGTGACGATGTCGTCGATGGTGCATTCCGACGGCATGTTCACGGTCTTGCTGATGGCGCCGCTGATGAAGGGCTGCACCGCGCTCATCATCTTCAGGTGGCCCATCCAATGGATGCTGCGCACCCCGTTGGTGGGCTTGAAGGCGCAGTCGAACACGGTCAGGTGCTCGTCCTTCAGGCCGGGCGCGCCCTCGATGGTCTCGTTGTCGTCGATGTAGCTGATGATCTCCTTGGCCTGGTCGGCGCTGTAGCCCAGCCGCTCCAGGGCCTCGGGGACCGTCTGGTTGACGATCTTGAGCATGCCGCCGCCGACCAGCTTCTTGTACTTCACCAGGCTGATGTCCGGCTCCACGCCGGTGGTGTCGCAGTCCATCATGAAGCCGATGGTGCCGGTGGGGGCCAGCACCGAGATCTGGGCGTTCTTGAAGCCGTACTGCTGGCCCAGGGCCAGGCATTCGTCCCAGGCCTTGGCGGCCTCGGCCAGCATGTCGGAGGGCACGTAGCCGCGCTCGATGTCCTTCACCGCGTTGCGGTGCTGGCCGATCACGCGCAGGAAGGGCTCGCGGTTCTTGGCGTAGCCGGCGAAGGGCCCGTGCTGCTTGGCCACCTGGGCGCTCAGGCGGTAGCTGTTGCCGGAGAGCAGCGAGGTGATGGTGGCGGCGTAGGCGCGGCCTTCGGGGCTGTCGTAGGCCAGGCCGCGGCTCATGAGCAGGGCGCCCAGGTTGGCGTAGCCGATGCCCAGCGGTCGGAAGTCGTGGCTGTTCTTCTCGATGGCCGGCGTGGGGTAGGACGCGAACTCGATGATGATCTCCTGCGCCAGGATCACCACTTCGCAGGCGTGGCGGAAGGCCACCACGTCGAACTCGCGGTCGCCGGCGCGGCGGAACTTCATCAGGTTCAGGCTGGCCAGGTTGCAGGCCGAGTCGTCCAGGAACATGTACTCGCTGCAGGGGTTGCTGGCGTTGATGCGAGCCGTGTTGGGGCAGGGGTGCCAGTAGTTGACCGTGGTGTCGAACTGGATGCCCGGGTCGCCGCAAAGGTGGGCGCTCTCCGCCATCTTCTTCATCAGGTCGCGGGCGCGGTAGGTGTCCATCACGCGGCCGTCGGTGATGGCGCGGGTCTTCCATTCCTTGTCGTCGATCACGGCGCGCATGAACTCGTCGGTGACGCGCACGCTGTTGTTGCTGTTCTGGAACATGACCGAGCCGTAGGCCTCGCCGGTGAAGCTGCCGTCGTAGCCCGCGTCGATGAGGGCCCAGGCCTTCTTCTCCTCCAGCTCCTTGCACTGGATGAACTCGAGGATGTCCGGGTGCTCGGCGTTCAGGATCACCATCTTGGCGGCGCGGCGGGTCTTGCCGCCGCTCTTGATCACGCCGGCGAAGGCGTCGAAGCCCTTCATGAAGCTGACCGGGCCGGAGGCCGAGCCGCCGCCCGCCAGGCTTTCCTTGCTGCTGCGCAGGGGGCTCAGGTTGCTGCCCGTGCCCGAGCCGTGCTTGAAGAGCATGCCCTCGGTCTTGGCCAGGGTCAGGATGGAGGACATGCTGTCCTCCACGCTGTTGATGAAGCAGGCGCTGCACTGCGGCTTGGCCTCGATGCCCACGTTGAACCAGACCGGCGAATTGAAGGCCGCGTGCTGGTGGAGCAGGATATACGTCAATTCATCCCGAAAGGCCTCGCGGTCCTCCTCGGCGGTGAAGTAGCCGCCGGTCCAGCCCCACTCGGTGAAGGTGTTGGCCACGCGGCCGATGAGCTGCTTCACCGAGAACTCGCGCTCGGGGCTGCCGGGCTTGCCGCGGAAGTACTTGCTCACCACCACGTTGGTGGCCAGCAGGGACCAGGCCGCCGGGATCTCGCAATCCTTCTGCTCGAAGACCACCTTGCCGTTCTCATTGGTGATGACGGCGCTGCGCTTCTCCCAGGCGGTGGTGTCCCACACGTTGACGCCGGCCTTGGTGTAGAAACGGCCGACCTTGATGCCGGGCTTGCTGCCCCGGGCTTGGGAGCTGCTGGCCTGGGCCGGCTGGGACGGAGCGGCGGTGCCCTTGGTTGCGCTCATGCTTGGTGACTCCCCGTTCTAGTGTGGATGTTGCGCCGTTCCCTGGGGGCCCGGCGGACTGCGAAGATTTGACCTGGCTCAGAAAGTGCCCGCTGCATGCGTAAAATCCAACACAGCGGAAACCGTCGGAGCCCCCCAAAGACAGCAAAGCTGGGGACAGCTAAACATGGTCCTGCGGTGGCCGATGCTCGGGTGGCCGGCCCGTCTTGCTAACGTGTCAGGCAGTGCGGTTCGCGTAGGGCGGTTGGGTAGGCGTCGCTCCTGGTCCTTTGGGTCCAGGTTCGCCTTTGGCCGGGGAGGCCTCAAGGCCTTGCACACTGGTTTTCGGGGTCCCTGGGCTCTAGCGTGGACCTGGGAAGGTCCTGGCACCGTAGCCAAAGAAGTCCATAGGAAACCCAAGTCTTAGTGCGGGAGGGACTATAACCCACTAGATATAGTGCGTCAAGGTCCAAACGTCATAATGTGGATTTTTCATAAAAACAGGAAAAGGAGTTGTGGATAAACAAAAAAATAATTTCAGTAGTCAAAACTATGAAGAAAAGGGCCTTGGCTTAAAGTCTTACGTGAAGGCGAAACTCTAGTGAAACCCTGTCGCGCATTCATGAAACACAAGCCGCAGAAGACTTTTCAGCAACAATTCCATGGCCACGCGGAAACGCAAAGCCCCTATTTGCCGATGCAAAACCGCGAAAAAATTTGTTCCAACACTTCCTCCCGCGTGGTCAGGCCCACGATCTCGCCCAGCGCGTCCAGGCACGCGCGCAGGTCCATGGCCATCCATTCCGCGGACGCGTTCACGCGCAACGACTCGAGCACATGATCCAAGGCCGCGGCTGCGTTGCGCAGGGCCTGCTCATGGCGCGACCGCGTCAGCAGGACGGCTTCCAGCGTCTCGGTGGCGCGGCCCTCCAGCGCCGTGTCCAGGATGCGCGCCTGCAGCACCTCCAGGCCGTCGCCCTTGCGCGCGCTCACGCTCAGCACCCGCTTGTGCAGGAAGCTGGACCCGGCCCAATCCTGGCGCAACGCCTTCAGCGCGGCGCGCAGCACGCTGATGTCCCAGACCGGATCCAGGTCGTTCTTGTTGAGCACGATCAGCGCCTCGCCCGGCAAGTCGCGCAGCACTTCCAGTGAGCCGGGGTCAAAGGCGGCGCCTTGATCCAGCACCAACACCAGCAAGTCGGCCTCGGCGGCCAAGCGCAGCGTGCGGCGCACCCCCTCGGCCTCGATGGCCCCCCCGGCCGAACGCAAGCCGGCGGTGTCATAGAGCAGCACCGGCAGGCCCTGGATCTGGTAGCGCAGCTCCAGCCAGTCCCGGGTGGTGCCGGGTTCCGGGCTGACGATGGCCCGGTCCTCCCCGGCCAGCGCGTTCAGGAGGCTGCTCTTGCCCGCGTTGGGCGGGCCCGCCAGGCAGACCCGCACCCCCTGGGTCAGCATCCGCCCGGTGCGCGCCGTGTCCAGCAGCGCCTGCATGCGGGCCCGCAATTGGTCCGCGCGCTCCAGCCAGGCGCTGGGTGGCGCCCATTGCTGGACCTCCTCGGGGAAATCACAGGCCGCCTCGGCCTCGGCCAGCAGCCCCAGGACCCCCTGCCGGAGGGATTCCACCGTCCGCTGCAGGCCCCCGCCCAGCTGGCGCGCCGCCGCCTCGCGGCCCAGCGCGGAGCCGCTTTGGATGAGGTCCGCCACCGCCTCGGCCCGGGTCAGGTCCAGCTTCCCATTCAGGAAGGCGCGCTCGGTGAACTCACCGGCCCGGGCCAGCCTCGGCGCGGGGAGCAACGACCGCGACGCGGCCAGCAGCGCCGACTGCGCCTGCTGCAGGTGGAAGCTGCCGCCGTGGGCATGGATCTCCACCACGTCCTCCCCGGTGAAGCTGTGGGGGGCCTCAAAACGCACCGCCAGGGCCTGGTCCACCACCAGGCCCTGCTCATCCAGCAGGGACCCCAACACCATCAACCGCGGCTGCCGCCGGGCCAACGGCAGCCCGTCCGCGGAGCGGAAACAGGCCTGCACGACCTCCACGGCCTGCGGGCCGCTCACCCGGATCACGCCGACCCCGGCGCTGCCGGCCGCGGTGGCCACGGCCACGATGGTGTCGGACCGCGGCTTCACAACGGCTTCTGACCCAGGATGATCACGCTCGCGTCCCCCTGCGGCGGCCTCAATATTTCGACGCCCTCAAAGCCTTCGGCCTGCAGCAGCCCCTTCACCTCCACCACCGGCACAAAGGCCGCCCCCACCCGCTCCTTGGGCGGCAGGCTGAAGACCACCCGCCCCAGCGGGAACAGCACGCGCTTGATCTCGGAAAGGCCCTTGGGGATGGACAGCCATCCACCCACGCTGTCCAAGGCGAAGACCTTGGTGAAATGTTCGTCCGGGTAGGGCAGGCGCGAGGCGACGCCCTCCTTGAAGTCCGCCCTGAAGCTCCGGTACTCGGCCGGAAAGGCCAGGCGCGCGGCCTTCACCTTCTCCGCATCGGCCTCGATCCCGGCGATGCGGCCCTGCTGCAGGTAGGGCAGCACGGCGCGCAAGGCCCCGGCGTCGCCGAACCCTATCTCCAGCACGGTGTCGTCGTCGGCCACGCCCAGCGCCTGGATCACGCGCTCCACCAAGTCGCGGCGCAGCGCCGCCCCGGGATCGACCGCCACCGCGGATTCCTTCTTTTTTTGAAACCAACCGAGCATAGGCCCGCCTTTCGGATAGGACTCCCGCCGCATTGTACTACGGAAGAATCCGGGCAAAAAGAAACCCCCTGCTCCACGGGGAAGCAGGGGGTCGAAAACCGTTCCCGGCTGAACTAGCCCAGCTTTTGGATCACCAGCTTCTTCACGCTGCCCTGCCCCACGCTGAAGCTTTCCACGCCTTCCATGCCCTTCAAGGTCAGGTGCACCACCCGGCGCTCGGCCGAGCTGAGCTGCCCCATGCTCACCTGGCCGCCGTCGCGCAGGACCTGCGCGGCCATCTCCTTGGCGCGCTCGATCAGGCGCTCCTCGGCGCGTCCGTGGTAGTCCGCCACATCCACCACCAGGTACAGCGTGGGATCGCCCTCGCGGCGCCCCATGAACTCGTTGATGAGGGTCTGCAGGGCCTCGGCGGTCTGGCCGCGGCGCCCGATGAGCAGGCTTTCATGCTCAGGCGCCATCACGTTCAGGACCACGTTGCCGGCGCGCTCCTTGCATTCGACCTTGGCCGGGGTGCCCATGGCCGTGAGCAGGCGCTCCAGGTCGGCCTGGGCCCGGGAGGCTTGGTCGGCGTTGGGGGCCTGGCGCTGCACCATCGGCGCCTGGCTTTCGCTGGGGCGGTCCCGGCGTTCCTCGCGCGGGGCCCGTTCAAAACGCTCCTCGCGTTCCGGCCGCTCGGCCTGTTCGGACCGCTCGGCGCGGGCGGGACGGGCTTCGCTGCGCTCGGGCTGGGCCTGGGGCGCATCCAAGGGGGGCATCTCCACTCCCGGCCGGCCCACCCGCACCTTCACCCGGCGGGCACCGCCGGCGGAAAGCACCTGCACCTGGGCGTCCTTCTCGTCGATCCCCAGGACCCTGGCGGCCGCGAACACGGCCTCGGGCACGGAGAGGGCTTCCTTTTCAATGTAGTCCATGCTGTTCCCCAATCAAACGAAAGGGCCGCCTAGTCCACGGCCTTGTTCACGGCCAGCTGCTGGCCAATGCCGAAAAGGTTGCTCGCGGTCCAGTAGAGCAGCAGGCCCACCGGCCAGTGCATGGACAGGGCCATGAACGTGAACATAATCGGCATCATCCACAGCATCATCTTCTGGATCTGGGCCTGGTCGTCGCTCACCGTGGCCGAATTGTTGGGCGCCAGCTTCTGCTGCAGGAACATGCTCAGCCCCATGGCCACGGGGAAGATGTAGGTGGGGTCCCCGGCGGTCAGGTCCGTCCACTTCCAGAAGAAGGTCGCCCCGCGCAGCTCGAAGGCCGCTCCCAGGGTGCCGTACAGCGCGAAGAAGATGGGGATCTGCAGCAGCATGGGCAGGCATCCGCCCAGGGGGTTGACCCCGTACTCCTGGTAAAGCTTCATCATCTCGGAGTTCAGCTTGGAGGGGTCGTCCTTGTACATCTTCTTGATCGTGTCGAGCCGCGGCTTCATGGCGGCCATCTTCTTCTGCATGCGGCGCATGCTGACCATGCTCTTGAGGCTGGGCCAGAACATGATGGCCCGCACCATCAGCGTGAGCAGGATGATGGCGATGCCCCAGTTGCCGGTGATGCCGTGGAACCAGCGCATGACATACAGCAGCCCGACGCTGACCGGGTTCAGCCACTCGAAGATGCGGTAGCTTTCAAACTGCACCACGCCCTGGAAATTCTGGCCCACCGCCTTGAGCGCCTCGTATTCCTCCGGGCCCGCGTAGACGTCCGCGGAAAGCACCTGGCTCTGGTGGGCCCCCAGGGTCACGCCGTCCGCCACCAAGGCCCCGGTCACGCCGACCCGGCTCAGGTTGCGCGCCTCCGCCTTGTTGAAGCCCTGGCGGGGGAAGTAGCCCACCACAAAGTACTGGTTCTTCACGGCCACCCAACGGGGCGCCTCGTAGCTGACCGTCTGGGTGTCCCCGCCGGCCTTGACCCGCTCGATCTTGTTGTCCAGCTGCACCACCACGGCGGGCGGCATGCGGCCCATGCCACCCTCGTTGCCGCCCAGGTTGGGGCCCCACAGCAGCGCCAGCGGCGCCGTCAGGCTCACCGGCTGGCCGCCCAGGTTCAGCAGTTCCACCTGCACGGTGAAGCTGCTGCCCTGCGGGGCAAAGCTGAAGGTTTTGGTCAGCTGCATGGGGGTGCCTGGAACACGCACCCCGAAACGCACCACCTCGCGCCCGGCTTCGGCCAAGGGCTTGGCGGTGAGCACGGTCCAATTGAGGCCGGCCAGGTCCGTCCCGGGCAGATCCAAGGTCCCGTACTGGGGCTGGTCCAGGGAAGGCACCAGGTCCTGATCCTGGTCCACCACCCCGTCCTTGCCCTTGTGCTCCACACCCTTCAACTTAAGGCTGGTGAAGCGCGCGCCCCAGCTGCTGAGCGTCACTTTGAACGTCTTGGTCTCGACCTGCACCAAGGTCTCGGGCGCTTTGGCCATCGACGGCAGGGGCGTCACCGCCGCCTTCACCGGAGCCGCGACCGGCGCGACCGGCGCCGAAGCCACCGCAACCGCAGGGGCCGGGGACGCGGCCGCGGGCTTGGCCGCCGTGTTGAAATGCTGCATCAGGGCCTGCGACCCGACCACGATGGCGATGGACAGGATCACAAAGGTGATAAAATTGCGGTTCATGCTTTTCCTTTCATTTCCGGTCCAGGGGCAGGATCATAGCCGAAACTCCCCCAGGGGTGGCAACGGGCCAACCGCCACAAGGAAAGCTGGGAAGCGCGCCAAAAACCATGGCTGCGAAAAGCTTGGGCCGCATACTGTGAGCAAGTCGGTTCGTGCCGGCAGGACACCGGCAAACTGGGAGAAATCCATTGGTGCCAAATATCGAAAATTTTGGCTAGGATCAAGGCGAAAGGCCTCACATCGACCCCTTGATCAACAATTTCCCACGATCCAAGAGCGCCAAAACACGCGTTTCTAGCTCTTTATAGCTCAAACTGCCTGCTTCTTTGCGCGGAATGACGACTAATTCGCATCCAGATGACAAATTATGCTGGTTTAGGCGAAAAATCTCGCGCAATCGACGTTTTAGCAGGTTCCGGCGAACCGCGTCACCCACTTTACGGGACACAGACAAGCCCAGGCGCGGTGGATAACTGCGTCCATCGCGGCTGAGACGTATTCTGTAAGCCAGGGTGAATTCCGGTTGGCTGAGCCGCCGACCTTGCTTGAAAACACGGTTGAACTCCGACGCTTTTAAAAGCCGTTGAGGCGGGCCAAAGTCCAGGGACCGCGCCTCCATGTTCGGAACCTCAGTAGTCCGTATTCAGCTTATGCCGGCCCTTGGCGCGGCGGCGCTTGATCACATTCTGGCCGCCTTTGGTGGCCATCCGAGCCCGAAAACCGTGCTTTTTCACGGCTCGGCGGTTGTGAGGCTGATAAGTACGCTTGGGCATGCTAACTCCTACTTTGCTTTTTCCAAACAGACAGGGCCATTTAAGACCGTTCCAAAAGCTGTGGATTCTAAATCCCACCCCAAGTGGGGTCAAGGAAAAAGCAGGGATAATCGAAGCTTATGCACAGGATGACCCAAGACTTGGTCCCATAAAAAATGCTAGTCAAGCGGCCCTGAATCTTCCATATTATATAAACAGGGTTCTCCCCAAGTTTTCCAAAATCCAACTGTGCATTTGTGGAAAAGACTGTGAATAAGACTGTCACTTGTTATCGGAGACGCGCATGAGCGAGACAGGCATGCCGTTGCCATGGCCTCAGCTGCAAGCCCGGCTTAGCCTACGGTTTTCGGACACGGAATTCGAGACCTACTTCAAGAACGCCCGGCTTCACAGTTGGGAAGGCCACCATGTGGTATTGGAAGCCGCCGACCCGTTCCGCCGCGAATGGATGCAGCAGCAGCAGGACCGCATCGCCGAGGTGCTCCGTGAGTCCAGCGGGGACGCCGGCCTGAGCGTGGCGTTCCGTCTGCCCGAAAAAGAGGACCTCAAGGCCCGCCTGGTGGTGGCCGAGCGGGTGGTCCATCCCACCCCGGTCGAGGAACGGCAGACGCCCCTCAACGCCAGCTTCACCTTCACCAGCTTCATCGTGGGCCCCAGCAACCGCTTCGCCCAGGCGGCGTGCCGGGCGGTGGCGGAGAACCCCAGCAAGTCCTACAATCCCCTGGTGTTGTACGGCGGCGTCGGACTGGGCAAGACCCACCTGCTGCACGCCATCGGCAACCTGGCCGCGGCGCGCAACCCCGGGACGCGGGCGCTCTACATCACCTCTGAAAACTTCATGAACGAGATGATCTCGGTGCTGCGCAGCGGCGGCGACATGCGGCTCTTCCGCGAGAAGTTCCGCAACGCCGACATCCTGCTGGTGGACGACATCCAATTCCTGGCGGGCAAGGAGAGCACGCAGGAGGAGTTTTTCCACACCTTCAACGACCTGCACAGCCACGGCAAGCAGATCGTGGCCACCAGCGACATCCCGCCCCGCGAAATCAACCTGGACGAACGGCTGCGAAACCGTTTTGAATGGGGCCTGGTGGCCGACATCGGGCGGCCGGACTACGAGACCCGCCTGGCCATCCTGCGCAAGAAGGCCCAGTCGGAAAACCGCGGCGTGCCCGAGGACGTGCTGGAGTTCCTGGCGCGCACCTTCACCCACAACGTGCGCGAGCTGGAAGGCTCGCTGGTCAAGATCATGGCCCTCAGCTCGATCCTGGACAAAGAGATCAACCTGGACCTGGCCAAGGAGGCCTTGCGGGACCTTCTGAAGGCCCAGGCCAGGCCCATCAGCATCGACCTCATCCAGGAGGCGGTGACCACGCGCTTCAACCTGAAGCTGTCGGACATGAAGGCCCGCAAACGCACGGACGCGGTGGCCTATCCGCGCCAGATCGCCATGTACCTGAGCCGCGAGCTCACCCCGGCCAGCCTGCCCGAGATCGGCAACGCCTTCGGCGGCCGCGACCACACCACGGTGATCCATGCGATCAACAAGATAGAACAAAAAATGAAACAAGACACAGACCTGGCGGCCACGATCGAGAGCCTGATACAACAAGTCAAAGGGGTCGCTTAGCGTTTTGTTTAAAGGCTGTCGAAAACCCGGAGCGAAGCGTTGAAAGGAAGCGAAAACAACCCCAAGATGCGCGGGCTTGTTGAACGCATCCCAAACCTTGGATCCAGCGCTCAACCTTTGAACAGAAGAAAATCCAAACCCCGTATGGTTGAGACGGGCTTTCCAACACTATCCCCAGCCCCTACTACTTTCACTGCTCTTATAACTACATCTATAATAATAAAAGCCAGAAGACCTGATGGAGGCATTGAATGAAGATCGTCTGCTCAAAAGCCGAGTTGTCCAGGGTGATAGGCTTGGCTCAGAGCGCCGCCAGCACAAAAAATGTGCTGCCGGTGTTGACCAACCTACTGTTTGAAGCTGAAAAGGATGGCCTGACCGTCACCGGCACTGATTTGGAGCTGGGATTGAGGGTCCGCTTGAAGGTGGAAGTGGTCCAGCCCGGATCCGCCACCCTTCCGGCGAAGAAGCTCGCCGAGATCGTGAAGAGCTTCGACGACGGGGATGTCGAGATCACGGTCAAGGATGGCACCAAGGGGGAGATCAAGAGCGGGCGCGCAAGCATCCGCCTGGTCGGCGTTCCGGCCGAGGATTTCCCGAACTTCCCCGGCTACCGTAAAGAAAAAAGCTTGGTCCTACCCAGCAAGGTCCTTTTGGACATGATCCGGCGCACCAATTTTTCCGTCTCCATGGACGAAACTAGGTATATCCTGCAGGGTGGCCTGTTGCAATGCGACGGTAAGAAGGCGCGCATGGTGACCACGGACGGACACCGCCTCAGCTACATCGAGTACGACCTGCCCAGCCCCCAGGAGGCGGTCTCCGCGGTGATCCCGAGCAAGGCCCTGTCGGAACTGAGCAAGGTGCTCGAGAGCAACGACAACCCGGTGACCGTCTACTTCACCGAGAACCAGATCTTTGTGGAGCTCGGGGATGTGACCCTGTTCACCCGCCTGCTGGACGGGCAGTTCCCCAACTACGAGCAGGTGATCCCCAAGAAGAACGAGCACACCCTGGTCGCCGAAGTGGGGCCGTTGCAGTCGGTGGTGAACCGCATCAGCCTGCTGGCCCAGGACAAGGGCAACAGCGTGAAGTTCCACCTGAGCGAGGACGGCCTGCAGGTGACGGCCGCCACGCCCGACCTGGGCGACGCCAGCGACAGCCTGGACGTGGACTACAGCGGCACGCCCATGGTGGTGGCCTTCAACGCCCGCTACCTGCTGGACGTGCTCAAGAGCCTGGGGACCGAAAGGGTGGAGCTGAAGCTGAGCACGCCGCTGAGCCCCACCCTGATCCTGCCTTCAGGGACGGAAAGCGCGGCCCGCTACGTGGTGATGCCCATGCGCGCCTAGCGCCTGGGCCCCGCCTGAACGAACCCATCTTTTAACCGCCACCGAGAGACGCCGACCACATGGCCAAGAAAGAAGACGCGATCACGCCGCAGAAGCCCGAGAACATCCAGGGTGTGAACATTGAAGAGGAGATGAAGTCCTCCTACATCGATTACGCCATGAGCGTGATCGTGGGACGGGCCTTGCCGGATGTGCGCGACGGGTTCAAGCCCGTGCACCGGCGCATCCTCTACGGCATGTGGGAAATGGGCCTGGACCACAACAAGGCCTACCGCAAGAGCGCCAAGATCGTCGGCGAAGTGATGGGCAACTACCATCCCCACGGCGACAGCGCCATCTACGACTCCATGGTCCGCATGGCGCAGGAGTGGAACCTGCGCTATCCCCTGGTGGACGGCCAGGGCAACTTCGGTTCCGTGGACGGGGATCCGCCCGCGGCCATGCGCTACACCGAGGCCCGCTTGTCCAAGATCAGCCAGGAGGTCCTGGCGGACATCGACAAGGACACGGTCGACTTCGGCCCCAACTACGACGAAAGCCGCGAAGAGCCGCTGGTCCTGCCGGTGAAGATCCCCAACCTGCTGGTCAACGGCAGCTCGGGCATCGCCGTGGGCATGGCCACCAACATCCCGCCGCACAACCTGGGCGAAGTGGTGGACGCCCTCTGCGCGCTGATCGACGACCCGGACATCACCATCGAAGCCCTGATGAAGTTCGTGAAGGCGCCGGACTTCCCCACGGCCGGCTTCATCCTGGGCAAGGACGGCATCAAGGACACCTACCGCACCGGGCGCGGCAGCCTCACCATCCAGGCCCGCGCCGAGGTGGAGCCGGACAAGAAGGACCGCGAGCGCATCGTGGTCACCGAGCTGCCCTACCAGGTGAACAAGTCGGCCCTGATCGAAAGCATGGCCGAGCTGGTCCGGGACAAGCGCATCGAGGGCATCCGCGACCTGCGCGACGAGAGCGACCGCGACGGCATGCGCATCGTCATCGAGCTGAGCCAGGGCGCGGTGGCCCAGGTGGTGCTCAACCAGCTCTACAAGCACACCAACCTGCGCACGACCATGGGCGTGATCATGCTGGCCCTGGTCAACAACCAGCCGCGGGTCCTGAACCTGAAGGGGCTGCTGCATTACTTCATCGAGCACCGCCGCGACGTGGTGCTCCGGCGCACCCGCTTCGACCTGGCCAAGGCCGAGCGCCGCGCCCACATCCTGGAAGGCTACAAGATAGCCCTGTCCAACCTGGACAAGGTCATCGCCATCATCCGCAAGAGCAAGAACACCGAGGACGCGCGCGACGGCCTGATGAAGGCCTTCAGCCTGACCGAGATACAGACCAACGCCATCCTGGAGCTGCGCCTGCAGCAGCTGACCAACCTGGAGCGCCAGAAGATCGAGGACGAGTACCTCGGCCTGATCAAGCTGATCGAGCAGCTGAAGGCGCTGCTCAACAGCGAGAAGAAGCTGATGGCCGGCATCAAGGAAGAGCTCATCAAGGTGAAGCTGGAATACGGCGACGTGCGCCGCACCCAGCTGGCGGCCAAGGCCGGCGAGCTCAACGTGGAAGACCTGGTGGCGGACGAGGACGTGGTGGTGACCTTCAGCCACGCCGGCTACGTGAAGCGGGTCCCCGCCAGCGCCTACAAGGCGCAGAAGCGCGGCGGCAAGGGCGTGGCCGCCATGGGCACGCGCGAAGAGGACTTTGTGGAGCGGCTCTTCGTGGCCAGCACCCACGACACCCTGCTCATCTTCACCAACCTGGGCAAGGTCTACTGGAAGCGGGTCTTCGAGATCCCCGAGGCCAGCCGCGCCGCCAAGGGAAAGCACCTAAGCAGCCTGCTGCCCATCCGGCAGGAGGGCATCGCCGCGGTCTTCGCCATCAAGGACCTGAACAAGGAGAAGGCCGACCTGGTGATGTGCACCAAGCAGGGCCTGGTCAAGAAGACCGCCCTGCAGGAGTACAGCAACCCCCGCAGCGCCGGCATCACCGCCATCACCCTGACCAAGGGCGACGAGCTCATCGGTGTGCAGATGACCGACGACCGCAACGACCTGATCATGGCCACCCACGAGGGCATGAGCATCCGTTTCCCCCTGAAGGAGGTGCGCGAGATCGGGCGCACCGGCCAGGGCGTGAAGGGCATCAGCCTGGAGAAGGACGACTACGTGGTGGACATGGTCGTGGTGGTGGACCCCAAGGGCAGCCTGCTGACCATCGGCGAGAGCGGCTACGGCAAGCGCACCGAGCTGACCGAGTACCGCGTGCAGGGCCGCAGCGGCAAGGGCCTGATCAACGTGAAGGTCACGGAGAAGACCGGCAAGGTGGTGGGCGTGAAGCCGGTGGCGGACGACGACGAGCTGATGCTGATCACCAACGTGGGCACCATGCTGCGCATGAAGGTCGGCGACATCAAGACCACCGGCCGCAACACCCAGGGCGTGCGCGTCATCAAGGTGAAGGAAGATGACCGGGTGGTGGCCGTGGCCCAGCTGGCCGCCAAGGACGAGGAGGAAGCGGAGTGAGCGCCACCCAGCGGCTGCGCAAATCGTTGTTGGCCTTCACGGGCCTTTCAGCGCTGCTGCTGCTGGCGTTGCTGATCTTCCGCGACCGGGGCCTGCTGCGGCAGACCCAGGAGCTGTCCCAGCACGCCGCCGCCGCGGACCAGCAGCGCCTGGAGGCCCAGACCGCCGACAAGGTGGGCGGCATCCTGCGCCCGCTGGCCGTGCTGGCCGACGGCCGCCGCGGGGAACTGGTGGAGGGCCTGCACGGCCTGGCCGACCAGGTCTCGCTCAAGTCCTACGCCGCGTCGGTGGCCCGTCCCGCCAAGGGCCGCAAGGCATCCCACCTCCCGGTGAGCCCCAAGGCGGCCCTGTACCTGGCCGCCAACGCGGCGGCCGGGCCCTGGACCCGGCTGTGGCTCCTGGACCCCTCCGGCAAGGTGGCGGCCGTCTGGCCGGCGGCCGCGCCGACGCTCGATTTTTCCGGCGAGCCCCTGCTGCGGGCCGCCGCGCAGTCGCCCGGCATCCCCCTGCACAACTACGTGAAGCCGGCCCCCGCGGCCAAGGGTTCGCCCCCGCCGGCGGCCCAGCTGCGGGCGGTCTGCGGTTTGGAGGGCCCGGACGGCAACGGCGGCGGGGCGGTGCTGGGACAGACCGACGCCCGCGCGGCCCTGCTGGGCGACGACACCGTGGAACTGGAGGCCTTCCTCAAGTCCAACCCCGGCTCCGTGGCCATGCTGGTGCGTGGCAGCGGCCAGGAGGTCTGGCACAGCGGCAAGGAAGCCTTCAGCGAGAATCTTTCGGCCATCAGCGCGGACTACCGCGGGGTGCTGGACGCCATGATGAAGGACGGCTCCGGATCGCGCGACCTGGCCAGCTATGACGGCCAGCCCAGCCTGCTGCTGTGGCAGCGGGTCGGCAGCGCGCCCGAAGGCTCGGCGCCGGACGACGTGCTGAGCCTGGCCGTGGTGCTGCCGCTGCAGGGCCTCAGCGCCTCGGGCCTGCCCCATCCTTCGAAGGGGCTGCTCAAGCAGGTGCTCTGGCTGGCGCTGCTGGTGCTCTTGGGCCTGGGCCTGCCCATGGCCGCGGCCACCCTGCTCACGCCCCAGGTGCTGGAGCCCTACAAGTCCACCGCCGCCCAGGCCCGGCGGGTGGAGGAGTTTTCACCGGTGCCGGACCTGGCGCTGCCCGAGGAAGCCGACCCCGAGGCCCAGGCCATCAACCGGGCCCTGGCCGTGCTGGCCCGCCGCGCCCAGCAGGGCGAGGACCGCGTGCGCGAGCTGGACGCGGCCCTGCGCAGGGTCGAGGACCAGGCCAGCCGCGACGCCACGGCGTCGGCCCAGGAGCTGAGCAGCCTCCGCGAAAAGAACCAGTCCGCCGCCGCGGGAAAGCAGGCCGCCGAGGCGAAATTTGACGCCGCCCAAAAGACCCGCCAGGAGGCCGAGAGCCAGCTGGCCAACCTGCGCTCGGCCCTGGAGACCGCCACCCGCAACACCGAGCTGAAGGCCGCGGAAAACCGCAACCTGAGCGCCCAGGTGCAGGACCTGATGCGGGCCATGGAGGAACAGCGCAAGGTGGCCGAGAAGGCCCAGGAGAACCTCACCCGCAAGGACAGCGAGGTGGTGCGCCTGGCCGCGGTCAACACCCTGTCCAGCGAACTGAAGGCCACCCTCAGCGTCATCAAGAACTACATCAGCACCATGCTGGGCAGCCAAGGCACTATCAGCGACGCCCAGCAGGAGTTCCTGGGCGTGGTCATCAACAAGAGCGCCCGCCTGGAGCGCCTGATCGGCGACCTGGTGGAGCTCAGCGAGCTGGGCAGCGGCAGCAAGCCGCTCAAGCTTGAAAGCACGGCGCCCTCCGCCTTGGTGCAGGAGGCCCTGGTCAATGCGCGGCCCCAGGCGGAGCACAAGAAGATCAGCCTGGAACTGGCCGAAGGCGGCAACTTGAGCCCGGTGCTGGTGGACCGCGAGAAGATGGGCGCGGTGCTGCGCAGCCTGCTGAGCCAGGCCATCAAGGTGACCTCGCGCAACGAGCGCATCGGCCTGCTGCTGTCGGAACGCGAAAGCACGGTGGAGCTGCGGGTCACGGATCCGGGGATGAGCCTTCCGCCCGACCGCGCCTCCAAGGTCTTCAACCAGTTCCACGGGGTGGACAGCCAGGCCGGGCCCGAGTTCATCGGCACGGGCCTGCGTTTCCCCATCCTGAAGAGCGTGGTGGAGGCGCACGGCGGCAAGATCTGGATTGAAAGCCAGGTGGGACGCGGCAAGACCTTGGTGGTGGCCATGCCCAAGGTCGGTGCCGCCGGCGTGCCGCCGGCTCCGATGGCCCCGCCGGCCATGCAGGCGCCGGCCCCGCTGCCCGCGGCGGCGGCCCCTTCCGCCCCCCCGGTCCTGGCCGGGCTGCCCAAGGCCGCGCCGCTGGCGCCGCCGCCCCTGCCCAAGGGCCCCGGTGTGCCTCCCCTGGGCCCGCCGCCGGCCCCGTCCGCCGCCCCGAACGCGGCTCCCCCCAAGCCCGCGCCGGTGATCCACAAGCCCGCCCCGGTGGACGACAGCCTGAACTCGCCGTGGAAGCGCAAGGACAGCAAGGCCGACGAGCTGGAAGAGACCATGGACCTGCCGCTGCCCGCGTCCAAGGCCGCGGTGCCCAGCCTGCCGCCGCCGCCGCCCGTGGCGGCGCCGAGCGTGGGCCTTCCGCCCCTGGCCCCGGCCGTCGGCCCCGGCCCGTTGCCGCCACCAGTGCTGAAGACGGACGCCAAGCCCAGCGCGGCCGACACCGCGGATTTTGACAAGGTCTTTGGCGGCTTGCCGGCCCAGGCCGAGGAATTGAAGGGCGGCCTGCCGAAAGTGGAGCTGAAGACCGGGGCCAAGCCCAACAACGAGGACCTGGCCCAGTTCGCCTCGGTCTTCGGCGGCAAGGTCGCTCCCCCGGGCATGGGCGCGCCGCCCCCGCCGCCGCCGGGCGCCGCCCCCAACACCGCGGATTTTGATGCGCTCTTCGGCGCTCCGGCCAAAGCCCCCGCCGCCCCCGCCGCGCCGGCGGCGTCCGCCAAGACCGCTCCCCCGGGCATGGGCGCGCCGCCCCCGCCGGCGCCCGCCCCGGCGGCGAACGCGGCCGAATTCGACGCCATCTTCGGGTCGGCTGCTCCGGCGCCCAAGGCCCCGGCGGCGCCTCCGCCCGCGGCGCTGGCGGGCATGGCGGACCTGGATGCTATCTTTGGAAGCTCGGCTCCTGCGCCCAAGGGCCCCGCGGCCGCGGCGCCTCCGCCCAAGCCGGCGCCGGGGACGGGCGGATTGAACAACATGGACGACCTGAACAGAATGCTGGGAAACTAAGGCGTGACGCCTTTTGATCCGCGCTGGGAGTTCTACACCATCACGGACCAGGCCTCGTCGCGCGGCCGTGGGGACCTTGAGGTGGCCGCCGCGCTGATCCGGGGCGGGGCGACATGCCTGCAGTACCGGGCCAAGAAGGTCAGCGCCCGCCAGCAGTGGGACACGGCGCTGGGCCTGCGCAAGCTGACCCTGGACGCCGGCGTCTGCTTCGTGGTCAACGACCGGGTGGACCTGGCCCTGGACTGCGGCGCCGACGGGGTGCACCTGGGCCAGGACGACCTGCCCATCGCCAGCGCCCGGCGCCTGGCCAGGCTGGCCGGCCGCACGGACCTGCTGGTGGGGCGCAGCACCCACAGCCTGGACCAGGCGCTGGAGGCGGAACGGGACGGGGCCGACTACGTCGGCTACGGCCCCCTCTACGCCACCCAGACCAAGGAAAACAACGTCCCTCCGGTGGGCGCTGGCAGCCTGGCGGAGATCGTCCGCGCGGTGGCCATCCCGGTGGTGGCCATCGGCGGGATCAAGCTGGCCCACCTGCGCGAAGTGGCGGACCAGCGGGCCCGCCATTGCGCCATCGTCACCGCCTTGACCGGCGCGGACGACGTGGAAGCGGCGGCGCGCGAACACCTGCGCGCCTGGCGCGAGGCCAAGGCCGCCGCGCCAAGGCTTTGACGACCTTTTCGACACCTCCCCTTAACGGCATCGACCCATGAAGCAGTTGGGCAAGCTGCTCATCGAAGAAGGCATGGTGGACCAGGGCCAGCTGGACGAGGCCCTGGCCGTGCAGAAGCGCGAGGGCGGCAAGCTGGGCTCGACGCTGATTCAATTGGGCTTCCTCACGGAGGAAGCCCTTTATTATTTTCTGGCCGTGCAGCTGGGCCTGGAATTCGTGGAGGCCCGCGACCTGGCGCCGGAGATGGTCCGGCAGGTCACCGCGGTGGTGGCCAACAAATACGGCATCGTCCCTTGGCGCCGGGACGACGCCGCCTTCACCTTCCTCAGCCCGGATCCTTCCGACCCGCGCTTCATGACGCTGCACGAGGACCTGGTGCTGCCCGCGAACGTGGAGATCCGCTTTTGCGTGGCCACCGAAACCGCGGTGAAGACGCTGCTGGGGCGCTACTACGCCACCGCGGCCACCGCCGCGGCGGCCAGCGCCGTGGCGGAAAAGGCCTTTGACGCCGCCCAGGACATCGTCGAAGCCGAGAAGCTGCTGAACCCCGAGGCCCTGAGCGACAGCGAGGGCGAGGTGGAGTCGGTCAACACGGACGACGAGTACGACGAGAACAAGGCCGACGACGCCCCGGTGATCCGCATCGTCAACAGCATCATCAGCAGCGCCGTGGCCAAAAGCTGCAGCGACATCCACCTGAACCCGTTCGAGAAGAACATGGTGGTGCGCCTGCGCCTGGACGGAAACCTGATCGTGCAGCCGTCGCCGCCCTCCAAGTACCGCCGGGCCATGGTGGCGCGCCTCAAAGTGATGGGCAAGATGGACATCATGGAGAAGCGCAAACCCCAGGACGGGCGCATCAAGATCAAGGTGCAGGGCAAGACCATCGACCTGCGCGTGTCCACGTTGCCGACCATCTACGGTGAGAACGTGGTCATGCGCATCCTGGACCAGGAGAACCTGCAGCTGGACCTGAACAAGCTGGGCTTCGAGCAGGACGAGCTGGACGTCTACCTCTCCGCCATCAAGAAGCCCTACGGCATGGTCCTGCACACCGGCCCCACCGGCAGCGGCAAGACCACCACGCTCTATTCAGCGCTGAGCACCGTGAACGACCCGGCCAAAAACATCATGACCCTGGAAGACCCCGTGGAATACAACCTGCCGGGCGTGGTGCAGTGCCAGGTGAACACCGAGGCCGGCATGAGCTTCGCCAGCATGCTGCGGGCAAACCTGCGCCAGGATCCCAACGTGATCATGGTCGGCGAAATCCGCGACGGCGAGACCGCCGACGTGGCCGTGAAGGCGGCCCTCACCGGACACCTGGTGCTGAGCACCCTGCACACCAACAACGCCCCGGCCACGGTCATGCGCCTGGTCGACATGGGCATCGACCGGATGTACGTGGGCAGCGCCCTGCTCTGCGTGGTGGCGCAGCGGCTGGTGCGGCGGGTCTGCAAGGACTGCAAGGAGCCCTACGAGCCGGACGAGGAGGAGCTGGTCAAGCTCCGCATCACCCGAGACGACATCAAGGGGCACAACTGCCACCGCGGCAAGGGCTGCGCCACCTGCGGCGGCAGCGGCTACAAGGGCCGGGTGGCACTCTATGAGATCATGCGCATGTCGCCCAAGGTGGAGGACGCCATCTACCGCGGCGACGACCTGAACGACCTGACCGACATCTGCATCGCGGAAGGCATGAGCACGCTGCGCATGCTGGCGGTGAAGAAATGGAAGATGGGCGTGACCAGCGCCGACGAAATCCTGGCTGTCACCGCGGCGGAATGACGACTATGGCCACATCTGGAAAAACTCGACGGCTGGGCGAAGTGCTGGTGGAAGAGGGCATCATCACGCCCGAGCAGCTTCAGCAGGCCCTGGACAGGCAGAAGGAAACCAGCCGCTCGCTGGGTTCCACGCTGGTGGACCTCAATTTCCTGACCGAAGAGGCCCTCTACCAGTTCCTGGCCATCCAGCACGGCATGCAGGTCGCCGACGTGCACGACATCACCGTGCCGCCCGACCTGCTGCGCATCTGCCCCGAGGCCGTGGCCCGGCGCCTGATGGTCTTCCCCATCGGCCGGCCCAGGCCCAACGTGATCAAGCTGGTGACGGCCAGCCCGGAAAACCCCGCCCTGCTGCACCTGGATTACGACCTGGTGGTGGCGTCCGGCACCGAGTTCGAGATAGCGCTCTGCCCGGAAAGCGAGCTGCAGGCGCTGATCGACCGGCACTACAAGCCCCAGGCCGGCAAGGGCCTGGAGGAGACCCTCAAGGAGCTGGAGACCGAGCAGGAAGACGCCCTGCTAAAGTCCATCGGCGAGGGCGAGGTCGAGATCGTCAAGCGGCTCGGCGAGGAAGACGACAACGATGAAAGCGGCATCATCGGCGACGAAGGCCCCGTCATCAAGATGTGCAACTACATCCTGGACGAGGGCGTGACCAAGGGCGCCAGCGACATCCACATCAACTGCTGGGAAAAGAAGATCGTGCTGCGCTACCGCATCGACGGCGTGCTGCGGGAGTACCCGTCGCCGCCTCCGAAGTACAAGCGCGCCATCGCCAGCCGCTTCAAGATCATGTGCCGGCTGGACCCCATGGAGCGCCGCAAGCCCCAGGACGGGCGCATCAAGTACAAGTTCCGCAGCCGCAGCATCGACCTGCGCGTGTCGACCCTGCCCAGCATCTGGGGCGAGAACATCGTCATGCGCATCATCGACCAGGGCTCGTTCAAGCTGGACCTGAAGACCATGAACTTCACGGACACCCAGCTGAAGGCCTTTGAGGACGCCTACAACGCGCCCTACGGCATGATCCTGGTGACCGGCCCCACCGGCAGCGGCAAGACCACCACGCTCTATTCGGTGCTCACCGCCATCAACGACCCGGTGATGAACATCATGACGGCCGAAGACCCGGTGGAATACCGCCTGCCCCACATCATCCAAAGCCAGGTCAACCCGGTGCAGGGGCTCACCTTCGCCTCCATCCTGAAGGCCTTCCTGCGCCAGGACCCCGACGTGATCATGGTGGGTGAGATCCGCGACAAGGAGACCGCCGACACGGCGGTGAAGGCCGCGCTCACCGGCCACCTGGTGATCAGCACCCTGCACACCAACGACGCCCCGGCCACCATCCTGCGCCTGGTGGACATGGGCATCGACCCCATGTACGTGGGCACGGCCGTGCTGGTGGTCTGCGCCCAGAAGCTGCTGCGGCGGGTCTGCAAGGAGTGCGCCGAACCCTATACCCCCACGGCCGAGGAGCTGCAGGAGGCCGGCCTGGGGGCCGAGTTCCTGGAGGGCGGCACCTTCCGCAAGGGGCGCGGCTGCGCGGTCTGCAACAACACCGGCTACAAGGGGCGCCTGGCCGTCCACGAGGTGGTGCGCATGACCGCCCCGGTGCGCAAGGCCATCTTCGACAAGGCCGACCTGAAGCAGCTGAAGGTGGTCTGCATGACCGCCGGCATGCAGACCATGCGGGCCGTGGCCGTCAATGACTGGAAACGGGGCCTGACCAGCCTGGACGAGGTCCTGTCCGAGACCGCGCCCGACAAGTGACCACGTAAAGGAGCCATGGGCATGCCCAAAGAGAAGATACTGGTGGTCGACGACGAACTTCACATCCGCCAGGCCCTGCAGGCCTCGTTGGAGACTGAAGGCTACCAGGTGCAGACCGCGGAGAACGGCAAGGAAGGCGTGGAAAAATGCCGTTCCTGGCGGCCGGCCCTGGTGATCCTGGACGTGCGCATGCCGGTGATGGACGGGCACCTGGCCAGCATCGAGATCAAGTACGACGAGCGTCTGAAGGACACCCGCCTGGTCTTCCTCACCGCCAACGCCGACGAGGACAGCCGCTCCATCGGCCTGGGCCACGGCGCCGACAGCTACCTGACCAAGCCCTTCAAGGTGGAGGAGCTGCTCAAGCGGGTCGACGAGATCCTGCACCCGTTGGGCAGCCGCGAGGAGAAGGCCCCCGACGCGCCCACCGGGTCCCCGGCCGCGCCGGTGGTGGTGGACGAGAAGGCCAAGGCGGCCTACCTGGAAAACCTTCGCAAGAAATTTGGAGCCAAGTAGGCATGCTCTCCCGTTTTTACCGGCGGCTGCGCTCCCGCAGCCTTTCCCTCAGCACCAAGATCCTGGGCCTGCTGCTCATCAGCGTGGTGTTCAGCCTCAGTCTGGCCGGATGCCTGATTTATAGGGGATTGAGCAACCGCACCTGGTCGGACGCCTCCGACGCGCTGGAGCAGACCGCCGCCACCGCCGCCGTGGGCGCCCACGTGGAAGGCCTGGACCAGTTGAAGGCGCCCCGGGACAAGAAGCTGCCCGCTTACGTCCGGGTGAAGGCCGAGCTGCACGAGATCTACCACGGCAACCATTTTGAGCGGGAGGACCGCTGGGCCCGCATCGCGGTGGTGCGATTTGACCGGCGGAAATCCAGCCTGGTGATGGTGGCCAGCACGGACGACCAGCGCGCCATCGGCGAGACCCTGCCGGTGGAGGACGCCGTCTACAAATGCGTGGCCCGGCACGAGGCCGTGGCCCAGGAGGGCATCGACCAGGACGCCCACTGGCTGGTGGCCTACGCCCCGCTCGCGCAGAAGGACGGCCAGCAGCTCTACCTGCTGAAGGTGGAGCGCAACACCGCTTCCCTGCGCCACGAGCTGTTCGGCCACCTGTGGACCATCGTGTTGGCGGCCTTGGCCGGCTTGGCGCTGGCGGCCTTCAGCGGCTGGATCGTCACCAAGCAGATCACCAAGCCGCTGCGGGCCTTCGTGGACGTGATGCGCCTGATGCAGAACACCGGTGACTACGACATCAAGATCGACCTGCACCCGGAAGACCGGGACATGAGCATCGTCGAATACACGTTCCAGGCCCTGGTGCGGCGCATGCAGGACAGCCGCGAGCGCGAGGAGCAGAGCCATTGGTCCACGCTGCAGGCCCTGGTGACGGCCCTGGACGTGCGCGACAACGAGACCGCCGGGCACTCCATGCGGGTCACCCGCTACAGCCTGGCCATCGGCGAGCGCATGCGCCTGAAGCAGGAGGTGCTCGACCAGCTGCGCCAGGGCGCCCTGCTGCACGACATCGGCAAGATCGGCGTGCCGGACGCCGTGCTGCGCAAGGCCGGCAAGCTGGACGCCGAGGAGTGGAAGGAGATGCGCAAGCACCCCGCCATCGGGCGGACCTTCCTGGAGGGCATCATCTTCCTGCGCCCGGCCATGGCCGTGGTCTATTGCCACCACGAGCGCTGGGACGGCACGGGCTACCCCCAGGGCCTGGAGGCCGACGCCATCCCCATGGCGGCGCGGGTCTTCGCCGTGGCCGACGCCCTGGACGCCATCACCAGCCAGCGCTACTACAAAGCCGCCCGCACCTTCCGCGAGGCCCAGGCCGAGATCGAGGCCTGCGCGGCCAGCCATTTTGACCCCAATGTGGTGCGGGCCTTCCTGACCATCCCCGAGAAGGTCTTCACCCGGATCCGCACCGAGACCAACCTGGCCGGCGTGGAATTTGAACGGCTTCGCAAGAGCGTGATATGAGACCCGGAGGCACGATGAACGTCCTACGAAGCGCGGCGGTGGCCCTCACGTTGTTGGCCGGGGCCTCGCCCCTGGCGGCCTGCTTCCAGGTGGACTGCCGCGACTGGGACCCCGCGGCCATGCCGGCGCCGCCCCAGCTGCAGCGGCCGCCGTTGCCCGCCCAGGTGATGGCGCCCGGCGCGCTGGGATGGGGCGCGCACTGGGGCCTGAACACGGATTCCAGCATCACCGGCCAGAACGAGGCCTCCACGTGGTTCCGGGCCAGCCTGGGCGACAGCGGCATCGAGCCGGTCTTCGGCTTCGCCGGCCCCAACTTTATCCCCTACATCGACATGCGCATCCAGCTGCTGGGCATCGGCTGGACCTACGGCCCCTTCGCCACGCTGGAGCTGGGCGGCGACCTGATGCCGTCCCGGCACATCGGCATGGCGTTCGGCGCGGCCTTGGGCCCGCTGTCCCCGTTCGTCTCGGCCCGGGTGGGCCGCAGCCTGGACAAGAATTATGTGGAGGGCTCCGCCGGCGTGGCGCTGGGCCTCCGCGACGGGCTTTCGCTGAACGCGGGCGTGGCCCGGCGCCTGAACCTGGAGGCCTATGGGGACCGGCTGGCCAACACCGCCACGCTGGCCTTGGACTGGCAGGTCGGCCGCGGCGGCAGCCCCCGGGCCGGCGCGGACGAGCCCATGCCCAGCCGGCGTGAACGGCGGGCCCGGGCGCGGGACGAGGCGGACGACGAGGATGCGGCGCCCGCGCGCTCCGCCGGGTCCCACGATTGGCCCAGCCCTCCGCCGGACAAGGCCGCGGCGTCCGCGCCGGCCCCGGCGGCGGCCTCCGACGACCCCTGCGCCTTCGGGTCCACCTTGGACGCCTTTGATCCCGCCCGCTGGGAGGCCAGGGCGCGCTGCCTGGACACCCTGGGCCGGAGCAAGGAAGCCGACCAGGCCCGGGCCCGGGCCAAGGAATTGCGGGCCAAGGATCAGCAGTAAAATTCTTCTTTCCCGTCAGGGCCTGCGGTAGCACAATAGGCCCCCGATTTTAGACCGCTGTCAGTCCCGCCTTTCCCAACGCGTCCTTTTGGCCGCGCCCGCGTCAGGCGGGCTAGGCTACCGCCAGAAGGACGTATGGATCCCAAGATCGAACGCCTGAAGCAGCGATTTTTCCAAGTGTTCGGCGACCAAGGCCGCCATGTGACGGTCACCCGGGCCCCCGGCCGCGTCAGCCTGATGGGCGACCACACCGACTACAACGAAGGCTTCGGCCTGGCCGTCAACTTCCCCCAAGAGATCACGGTGGTGGCGCAGCGGCGCGTGGACGGCATGCTGGGCATGTACTCCTCGGAAGTGGAGGAGCGCATCCAGGTCCCCATCCACAACCTCAGGTATGTACCCGGCGACGGCTGGGCCAACTATCCCAAGGCCGTGATGTGGGCGCTGGAGACGGCCGGCGAGAAGCTGGAAGGCCTGAACCTGCTCATCGACGGCAAGATCCCCCAGGGATCCGGCCTGGCCAGCAGCGCCGCCCTGGCCGCGGCCTGCGCCCTGGCCGCCGCCAGCGTGGAGGGTTTCCAGCTGGAGACCCAGGACATGGCCAAGGTGCTGCAGCGGGCCGAGAACCAGTTCATGCACGTCCACAGCGGCATCCTGGAGGCCCTCTGCATCCTGGGCGCCCAGCAGGGCAACGCCCTGTTCATGGACGCCCGCGACATGAAGACCGAGCAGGTGGCCCTGGCCCTGGACGGCGCCATGGTGGTGGTGCTGGACAGCGGGGTCTCACGCAGCCTGAAGACCGGCGACTACACCAAGCGCCAGGACGAATGC